>Ga0210383_10000579_pt1 | contig 33559 bp, 37 predicted proteins | sample IncBWC14OmetaG_FD_160072 | JGI IMG/M metagenome (GOLD analysis project Ga0210383, IMG submission 160072) | Forest soil microbial communities from Barre Woods Harvard Forest LTER site, Petersham, Massachusetts, United States - Inc-BW-C-14-O ... | reverse complement strand
TATGCTGCGCACCGGCACGGTGCTTACCGGCACCTGATGAGCGAACAAGACGAACGGATGTTTGAGTGGGTTCGGAAATTCAATCTCTACGATCTGTACTCGAAAGGCCGCGAGCGCCCCAAAACGCAACAGATTCTTCCCTACTACCAAGACCTCGTCTCAGACTTCTTTCCTGACAAAATTGCCTGGTGATTGATTAACGGCGCGGCAGCGTACCCGGACTGCGTTTTGGAATCGCGAGAACTGCAAAATCTTCTTCATGGACGGAGACACCCTAAGCTCCGAGGGAACTCTCTCTGCACGCGAAGAAACTGGCTGACTACTCATCGAGTGAGCCCATTCCCGAACCGACGGCAAGCCCCACTCCATCGGAATTGTCAGACAACGAAATAATTCTTGAAGTAGTCGAAGAGAGCCTGCATATCACCGAGCACTCGCTTGGCGAACCTGCGAGCGTCCTCTCGGGTCTTGTCTTGAACGAATTGGCTAGATTGGCTATCGGAATCGAACCGACACCTGAACCTTGGCAAGGTTAGATTATAACACAAAAACGCTGGATTTGGCGGCATTTTCAACGTTTTTAGTTAACCTCAGTTGGAAAATGAATGGAAATTAAACCTCAACGTCTCCCTGCTCTTTCGGCTCGCCAAGCTGCCGGTGTGTTACAGCGGAACCTTCAGCTAGGGACTAACCTTGTCGTTGACCGTGTGTGAGGAAAAATTACTCAAATCACCCTTAGCACCACCAGTAACAGCCTTCAGTTCATCGATTGTCAGTTCTTCCGGCTTTTCCTTCTGGGCATCCTTCTCGATAGGCTTGTTTTCGTCGCTCATTGTAGCCTCCGTTGTGCTAGCGCAGTGTCTGCCTCCAGATTGACTGCGTCAAGCGGCATTATTGATTCCCGCGCTAAGCCTACGCGGTAGTTCACGACTATTTCCTAAGATGCTTTTTGCAAATCTCAATGAAGATAAGCACGTTCAGGATGATTCCCTCAAGCTCTCATTCGTGGTTAAGTGTCTGGAGTGCATGGAGGAGTCGGTCTACAAACCATCGGACCTCCGCAAATGGCCCTTAACACTCCCTGAGGGTTGGGAACCACACCTGTTCTTTCGTAAGCCTTGAGCACGCCCGCAAACTCCCGCTGACACCTCCGTAGCGTTATGGCCCTGCTCAAAGGTTAGTGCGGATCGTCGGCAACCGAGCGATTCGCTCCGGAGTTGCCAGCGTTTCATGAGATGAGATAATCGTCCTCAGCCATGAAAAGTGCAGTCCGCTTGCTTCTCTACGGTTCCCTTTGTTTGGCGGCAACTATTTCCGCTGCGGACAGGTTCAGTTTTTCCGGTTCGTACACGCTCACTGGCACTGAAGGCCCAAGATTCGAGAAAGGAACGGTTCAGAAACTCCGCGTGGTTCAGACCGATGCTTCCATTGAAGTCACGCAAACGATAGACAGGCATCCGTATACGAATGTCTATCCTTTCGACGGTAAGGAGGGGATATATGTAAGTCCCGCCGGAGTGAAGGGAACTTGCAAGGCGCAGTCCAAGAAAAATTACCTTATTTTGGAATCCGTAGTTACGACGCGTCCAGACGTCAACGACCCGCTCGTCCAAATTCACACCAAACAGAAATGGGAGCTGTCGCGCGACCTGAAGACGCTAACCATTCGCTTCGCCGTGGACTCTCCACAATCCGCGCTTAACTTTATCGAGCCCTGGACAGACATTTACAAACGCGACTGACGGTCGGCAGGATTTGCCACGTGCTCCAGAGATTTTTTGCCCTGCAGTTTGGAAGCAGCCCGCCTAACGGTCGAGCACACAACCAGCTTTAGGATTCCACCAACTCACCGCAGCGCGTCCGAGGGTCAACGATGAAGGCAGCCCTGTACAAACAACGGCTCAGTACCTATTCGTTCGGGGGGAAGTGGTATCCGCACATCCCACAAGACGCGACAATTGCCGGTAAACGGCGTCTCTTGGTGGAATGCGACGCCAAAACGATTGGCGCAGATCACACTCTACGATTTGTCGTAAAGGACCCAAAAGGCGGCAGCTGGCTCGCTGAATACAAAACTACCGTTAGCGGAAACTTTTGGATCCACCTGACGGGGTTGTTAGAAATTGATTCCACCATGGACTCCATACTACGAATTGACGACCTGGGTGTTGCGAAAGCTCTAAGCAGCGTCCAAATTAACAATCTGGTTCTTATGGAGAGAAGAGAGGCGCCGCAGGAGAGCGTTTCGACCAGCTCCACGACGCGATAGGAGCCTCGCTGGGCGCGGTGAGGATCGAATTTGCATCCCTCACTTCTAAATCTCGCTGGCGGAAGGCGTTACCGGCCGCTCCCCGAACCAATTGTTAGAAGCGTTAGAAACGCGCCATTTTTGTGGAGAAAACGCGATCCCCAGCGATGGCTCCGGGGGCGACAGCAAGGCTATCAGTGGCAGCCTAAGCCTCATGGATCGTTGCATTTACCAGCACAAGCTCCGAGTAGGATTGCCCCTGGATACCCTGGTTTTTAAGCACAAATTTCCGAAATTACTCTTGAAATTTACTTCGCGAAATGCGAAGATTGTCTGGTCACAAGAACGCGCACACGCCCATACCGTGAGAATCATTAGCCGAAAGAAGATTCGAGAAGCTGTTGCGAAACATGGCGAATGGGAGGCTTCGCTAAACTCTTGGTACAAGATAACGAAGGGTGCGAAATGGAAGCATTTTCCCGATATAAAGCAGAGCTGGAAAAGGTCAGATGTCGTGGGGAGTTGCGTTGTTTTCGACATCAGCCATAACAAATGCAGGTTGGTTGCTTATATTTCTTACCGAGGACAACGCGTCTATATTCTTCACATCTTGAGTCATATCGAATACGGAAGGGATGGGTGGAAAGATGATTGCGACTGCGATTGAGAAATACACAATGAAAGATATCGGCGCTCCCAAGGTTATTACGTCGGAGACCCAACACGATCAATACGTATCGGTTTTACTCAGCCTGGATCGCAAAGACCACCTGACGCCAGAGGAAAAGAGTTTCTCCGAGCTGCTAGCTTTGCTGATTGAAAACTACGAAGATCATCACCATGCCATCAAAGCGGCCTCTCCGATAGACGTTCTGAAGGAGTTGATGGCCGCGAACGAATTGCGTCAAAAGGACTTGGCCCAGCAATTGGGTTCGGAGAGTATTGTTTCCGAAGTGCTGAGCGGAAAGCGCGAACTAAATAAGCATCACATCGATAGCTTGAGCAAGAGGTTTGGCGTTTCTCCCGAGGTTTTCTTTTAAAGCGGGACGCATCGCTGTTCGAGCAGCGACACGCCCTAATCACCAAACCACGCGGACGTGTACGCGATTCAGCAACGAGCGGGCCACAAGAATATTCCAACACGACGCACGTGAGCGATGAGCAGGCCAGCGAATCGTGCCGCGAAGCCCTGATGATCGCATTCGGCTAACCGCCGTGCTCCCTCTCGCCGTTCTCCTGCACGCTCCAGTAAACAGTTTGGTGGAGACGCTGCAAGTGTGGGCCTGAACGACCAACTTAGGCGGGCTCGTCGCTCGGGTCGCTAAAGTCACTTGTCCGGTTGGCGCTACGAGGCCACCGTCGAGCTTAGCCGCGAGCTCAGGCGGCAACTTGAGGATGCGGTCATTGCGGCGTATGAGGCCCATCGGCAGGCGGGGATGCGCGATGAGCACCACCGCAGAGCTAATCACCGTTCGTGGGGACAAGGTAAAGAAACGCCCGGCGTATTGGGTTTGGACGAAACGCTTTCCGGCGGGGGCCGGGTGTCTATTGGGTGAAGGCGGAATTGGTAAAGCTGCCGACGAGACCTGCTGGATCACATCACTTGCGCTAAATGAGCGCCATCTGAAACGGCTGCTCGCTGACTATGTCGGCTACTATCACGACGACCGCACGCATCTTGGACTCAGGAAGGGAACACCTGACCACCGGACTCGTTCCGTAGCTGCGGGTCGTATCCTTTCTTACAAGCGACTCGGCGGGCTCCATCATCGTTACGATCGGGCGGCCTGATCCGGACTATCTTTTCACCCTCCTTATGCATGAGCACGTTCCCACCCAAGAGAATCTTCCCGCTCCTTAAAGCAATTCTTGGTCGAGTCCACTTTTCACGCTGTGACGGAGGAGAATCGCGCCATTTTCGGCGTGCATGGAATTTTGGCGAGGGACAACCGTGAACGAAGAGCTTTCTGACCGGGGAAAAGTGCTTGACTCCTTCCGAGAACGTTACTTTCATGAAACGCCTCCCGCGCTATTGGAAATCCGCGAAGGCGCATTTCACACCATCGGTGACGCAGTCTAGTATGAGTACGAGTTCACGATTGAAACGGAGCGCGAGCGATTGCACGGGCGAGGCATGACGATGTGCAGGAAGTCTGACGGACGCTGGAGGATGGCGAGCATGCATCATTCGCTGGTGCGGTCCGAGCCGGCAGATTCTCCCACTGCCAGCCACAGAAGATCAACGAGAACGATTCCATGCGCTAACTGATACCAGACGGGGCCGCGCGACCTGCAAACGACTCAGAAGTCTTGTTTCTCGCAGGAGGCAGTTTGTGATTTGGGAAGCTAAGCATGAAATTCAGCGGGGATAACGTAGTGGGGCCGTGCTTGGTAACTCGATCAAATGCGATACCTCCCGGATAATCGCCGACTTGGAAGCACTCCGGAAACGCAGTCTCGGACATCCACACAGGGATGAAATCTCGCCTCTACTGATTCGATCTAGGCTTGCGTGTGTTGCGCACGGGTCGTCTGAGCGCCGAGGAATCGTAGGATAGCTTGGTGTGCCGCTTCTGGTTGGTCGGTTTCGAAAATGTGGCTGGCGTGCCGAATTAGAACCAGTTTGGCGCCCGGAACACGATCGGCGATCAACTCGGCGTTGACCGGTGGAATGAGTCTGTCAGTTTCGCCGTGGATAACAAGTGTCGGTGCGGTGATCTTTTGGATCCGGCTGTAGGCTTCCCAGCCGAGGATGCCTTGTAGTTGGCTCGCATATCCCTGCCGCGTGGGATACCACTTCATGCGGATGGCCATATCCTCGTCGATGCGTTCCCGCGAGGTGGCAGGGTCATAGATGAACGGAATAATGGCCTCTTTGGATTCCTCGGGGGTCATGTCCTGGCGCATGAGAGTTTGGATGGCTGCGGGTTCGGCCTGTACGGCATGGGGACCGCCCGCAGTAGCGCAACCCAGAATCAGCGAGCGCACGCGCTTCGGATATTGAAGCGCAAATTCTTGTGCAATCATGCCCCCCATGGAGACACCAAACACGTGGGCGTTCTCAACGCCTGCAGCATCAAGAACGGCAGCCGCATCAGAAGCCATCAGGGCGATGGAATAAGTGCCGGGAGGCACATCGCTCTGCCCAATGCCGCGATTGTCGAAAGCAATGGTGCGATAGCACTCCCGAAGAATGGGTCGGCTACGATGCCACATATAGGAGGGATAACTGAGACCCATGATGAGCAAAAGGGGCTCGCCGGCCCCTTGCTCATCCCAATAGAGTCTGACTCCTTGATTTTCAGCGAAGGCCATCAAAGCTCCTCGGTCGCGCGCCTCGGCGAACGAAATCAGGTCTGCGAGGGAACGCTGTCACTATTCGTCCGCTACTTTCAGGATGAGTTTTCCAATGTTCTCGCCCGTGAAAAGCTTCAGCAAGGCGTCGGGAAATGTTTCGAGGCCCTCGACGATGTGCTCGCGCGATTTCAACCTGCCTGCGGCCAGCCAGCCTGCCATTTCGCGCGCGGCTTCGCGATAGCGGCTGGCGTAGTCGAACACGACCATGCCTTTCATGCTCGCGCGATGGATCTTGGCGGTGCGGTAGGCACCGTCGTGGGCAAATATCTCGTCGGCGTTGCGGGAGGCGACATCCTCGATGCTGTGCTGACTCAGCTTGCCCGCGGCGCCCGCATCGTCATCTGTGGTGCCCATCGGACGGGTGGCCAATTCGAACTTATGATTGAGAGTGTTCAAGAGCAGTCCTCCGCCCGCAAACTGTTTTCACGTCTTCCATCCTGCGTTGAAATCTGACCTGACGGCAGAAAGCGGACACTTGCCGGAACAGCTTTCAAGAGTCCGGCTGCAGCAAGATTAGATTCGGTCACGTGCTCAATCGGCTTCAGGCATCGCCGGGACTGGAACTCGATCCTATACTGATAGTCGCTCACACATGATAGTGACCAACGTAGCTCCGATTGTATATAATCGCGTCCGCTATGCCAAATCAGGAAACGTTGTACAACGTGGCCGACCGGGTCGCCACCGTTACCTTGAACCGCCCGGATAAACTGAACGCCTGGACCGCAGTGATGGAGCGCGAGGTGCGCGTCGCGATGGAAGACGCGGAGCGTGACCAAAACGTTCGAGCAATCGTCTTGACGGGCGCGGGCCGCGGATTTTGTGCGGGCGCGGATATGTCGCTCCTGAGCAACGTCGCCGAAAAGGGCCTGGGTGAAGCGCGGCGAACTCAGGCGTTGCACTCTTCCGACAGCGGCCGGGAAGCTGTGCGCGTGGATTTTCAAAAGAAATATTCGTACTTCCCGGCGATCACAAAACCCGTGATTGCGGCCATTCAGGGCCCCGTTGTGGGATTAGGGCTGGTGATCGCGCTATATTGCGATCTGCGATTTGCTTCCGATGCCGCGCGTTTCGGCACGGCTTTTGCGCGTCGAGGGCTAATCGCCGAGTATGGAATGGCGTGGATGCTGCCGCGTTTGGTGGGGCATGCCAACGCCCTGGATCTGCTGCTTTCAGCGCGAATGATCGATGCAGCGGAGGCGCTGAGGATGGGGTTAGTGAATCAAGTTTTTCCGCAAGACGTATTTCTGGGGAAGGTAAAGGACTACGCGCGAGAGTTGGCGGCCAATGTGAGCCCGCGGTCGCTGCGGGTTATCAAGCGGCAAGTGTATGAAGCGATGTTCCAGACGCTTGCCGAAGGATTTGAAGCGTCGGAGGGTGAGATGGTTGCTAGCTTACAGTGCGAAGACTTCAAAGAAGGTGTCGCGCACTTTCTGGAAAAACGAGCGCCCTCTTTTACCGGTAAGTAGACGAAGCTTATGAACTTTGCGTTCAATGAAACAACGAAAGAACTGCAGCACAGGCTGCAGAAGTTCATGGAGGAGCACGTCTAAGGTTGGGCGCATTCTTAAGGACGCCGACGAAAGCCACGCGAAGTCCACGAGCATCGAACGCAGTCCCAACCCCTCTTCCGGCGGCAAGAGCAGCATTCATTGAACCAGCGTGATGTCTGCAAACGGCTCCGTTTGATGGCATCAGCGGAGCCTCGCCAGTACCCGCCAAGATACCAACGAAGCTCCTGACAGTCGTTCAGATTTTTTCTTTTAGAGAGGCTGCTGATGGGAAGACTACACAAGAAGTGCGCCAAGGTTGTCATATCGTGGTTGGTCGCAGGACCGCGGGGAACCGACTCCATGCGTGCATCAAAAGCCTTGGAGTTCACTGAGCGCTATTTACGATCGTCGCGGTTAGTTACACGCAGCAAGAATAGCAAGTAGCCGATGAGGGCCAGTCCGCCGATAATGATGGCAATTAATATTCGGACGAGCAGCTCGTCGGCAGCTTTCGACCCAACGCTCCGTCCATGAGCCAGGGTTATAGCAGACGGCGCTCCGAAACAAGGCTGTAAGTCATTGATTCTTCAGCCAGCAAGCATTTTGGCGAATGACAGCCTGCTGGAAAGTCATTACACTCGTCCCTTTCGACAAACTCATCAATTTCGACCCTTCAGCTCGAGGCCTGGATCGACCGGCGATTCATGCATGCTGAGGATATACCAACGGTTGTCGGATCTGCGGCAGAGCATCATGCCCCGGCCTTCAGCGTGGACGGATGAAGATTCGATGGTGTAATCGTACAAGGTCCACACCACGTCACCTACGGCTCGCTGGTCGCTTATCGTGAGGGAAAGATGGCTGCGCTGGCTGGTGTCGAAATACTTTTGCCGAAAATGATTGGTGGCCTCGTTTCGCCCACGTAGTTCGCCGCCCGGAGAACTCAGGACGAAATCCGGATCGAAACAGGAAGCAAGCTTGTCGGCGTCTCTGTTGTTGAAAGCTTCCGAGCAGGAATGTAATGCTTTCTCCATGTCCGCGATAAGGGATAACTCCGAGGAACTTGCTGGCGTAATGCCGAGGCGCGCAACGCTGCGATTCAGATCGATCGTCACGCCCAATTGCTCCAAAAGGTCAACGCCGAGGATTCCGTCGACTGTGCCGCCGCAAGCATGGGCGATGGCGCTCAAGTCAATGGCCGGAAGCTTGACAGTTCGCAGGTTGTGACTGCCCAACGATAGTTCGCCGATCGAAACTTCGCGTGCGTTCAGGGCGGTTGTTTTGTTCCAGGATTGGACGCGGATCTCTTTGGTAGATCCTCTGGGGAATGACTTCTCATTGAGCATGGATGTGGCAGCCGTGTCGATGAGGAAGCGTTTGTCGGTTTTGTCTACCTGGAGAATCACAATGGGCAGGCGATCGCAGTGCTGAAGAGGAATCTCGGTTGCGTTGGCCGGGTTCTGCGCTCGCGCGCTGCGCATGGTTACGGGGAGAACCAACCCCGCGAAGGCGCAAGCGAGCAAACTCAGACGTATTCGCATCACTGCCTCAATGGCATCGATTCTGTGGCCTGGTCGATGCGCTGCAGAATCGCGCCGCGGACCAGGCGGAAAGCGTTTTGATCGCGGAACAGGCGCGAACTCCAGTTCGCTCCCATCGCCAGCGCCTGAATTTCAAACGCAAGCTGGCGTACGTCCGCTTCTTTCTTGATTTCACCGGCTAATTGGGCCTCGCGCGCCGCTTGCTCGAGACCTCCCAGCCACTTCTTCATCAATTCCACAATCTGATCGCGAACGCGGCCGGGCCGATCGTCGAACTCGAGCGATGCGGCGGAAAAGAAGCAGCCGCCAGGGAAGACTTTCCCCTCGCCGTACGACAGCCAGTTCTCGCAGAGAGCCCGAAGGCGCTTGAGTCCGCGGAATTCATACGCCGGGCGGACGACTTTCTCGACGAAGATCTCGCGGGCGGCATCGACCACGGCGCACTGCAAATCTTCTTTGGAACCGAAGTGAGCGAACAAGCCGCTCTTACTGATTCGGAGAGCGGAAGCCAGCTTTCCGATGGTCAACCCCTCGAGACCTTCGAGTGAGGCGAGATTGACCGCCTTTCGCAGGATTGCTTGGCGGGTTTTCAGTCCGCGAGTCCGGCGGAGTGGGGCTTTCCGAGCTGAGCCAGAGCTTGGCTTTGGCCGATCGGAAGCCCTGATGCGTTTTTGGCTTGGCTTCATTTTGGTAGCAGATAATAGCACGATCGTTCGTTCTATTACAATAGATCTTCCGGATTGCCCGGGAAGCGTGTGCAGCCTCAAAGCGACGACGGTTGCGGTTTGAGATGACAGCAGAGAAGGCGGGCGAACGCGGTAGTCACTTACAGATGAAGGTGACTAATGCGGGCGCCACTGTATATAATCCGCTTCACTATGCTAAATCGAGAGACCCTGTATGGCGCGGCTCGCCACAATCGGAGCTCCGGGCGCGGAGCTTACGCGACGGTGTGGCCCATTCTATTGAAAAGCGGGATGCACCCATCACGGGCAAATAAGAGAGACTGATGGACTTCGAACTCAGCGTGAGGACCAAGGAATTGCAGAAGCGCTTGCAAGCGTTCATGGACGATCATATCTATCCAAACGAGCATCGATTTGACGAGGATGTGGAGAGAGCGCGATGGAAGCCGGCGCGGATTGTCGAAGAGTTGAAGTCGAAAGCGCGGGACGCGGGTTTGTGGAATCTGTTCTTGCCCGAAGATGAACACGGCGCGGGTCTCACAAATCTTGAGTACGCACCGATTTGCGAGATCATGGGCCGGAGTCACATGGCCCCGGAGGTGTTCAACTGTTCGGCACCCGACACCGGGAATATGGAAGTTCTGGCGCGTTATGGCACCGCGGAGCAGAAGAGGAAATGGTTGGAGCCGCTTCTGGCCGGCGAAATTCGCTCCTGCTTTGCCATGACCGAGCCGGATGTTGCGTCCTCGGACGCCACCAATATCAGAGCAGCGATCGTACGAGACGGCGACGAGTACGTCATCAACGGGCGGAAGTGGTGGACCTCCGGGGCGGGTGATCCTCGCTGCAGAATCGCAATCTTCATGGGTAAGACCGACCCTTCGGCGCCGACGCACAGACAACAGTCAATGATCCTGGTTCCGCTCGATACGCCCGGAGTCAAGATCGTGAGAATGCTGAAAGTGTTCGGGTACGACCACGCGCCGCACGGTCACGGCGAAATTCAGTTCGAGAATGTGCGGGTTCCGAAAACCAACATATTGCTCGGCGAAGGCCGTGGATTCGAGATTGCTCAGGGCCGTCTGGGCCCCGGGCGGATTCATCATTGCATGAGATGTATCGGCTTGGCAGAGCGGGCGCTCGAAGCTATGTGCAAGCGAACGCAGGCGCGCGTGGCCTTTGGAAAGACGCTTGCCGAACAGGGGACGATTCGTGCGGATATTGCGGTGTCCCGTATGGAGATCGAGCAAGCGCGGCTGCTGACGCTGAAGGCCGCGCATATGATGGACACGGCGGGGAACAAAGCGGCGCGCTTGGAAATTGCAATGATTAAGGTGGTCGCGCCAAGTATGACCCTGCGCGTACTGGATCGTGCGATGCAAGCTCACGGCGGCGCGGGGGTTTCGCAGGATACGTTTCTGGCTAGCGCCTGGGCGGCAGTTAGGACACTGCGTTTGGCGGATGGGCCTGACGAAGTCCATATCGAATCGATCGCGAAGTGGGAGTTGGCCAAAGGCAACAAAATAGGGACACCTCCGGTTTCACACTGATCGAAAGAAACCAAACAGCCGGTATGACGCGGTTGGTACCTGGAGAAGTTTGTGCCGCCCTTCGTCGTCAAAAACGCGCACGCATTAAGAGAGTTTGTGGGCAAGTATATTGGCCACACGGACTGGTTCTGTGTCACGCAAGAGAGAATCACGCAGTTTGCGGAGGCCACGGAGGACTCGCAGTGGATTCACGTGGACGCCGCACGGGCCCGCGACGAATCCCCGTACGGCGCTGCCATCGCGCATGGTTTTCTCACCCTCTCTTTGATCAGTCATTTCGTGAAGGAAGCAATCCAAATTCAAAGTGGCGTGCGACTTGCGGTCAACTATGGCTTGAATCGCGTGCGCTTTCCCGCGGCGGTGCGCGCCGGCTCCAGAATTCGCGCGAGCGTCACACTTTTACGATTCGAAGAATTCACGGACGGCGTTACCGCAACATATTTGGTGACGATTGAGGTCGAGGATTTCGACAAACCATGTTGCGTCGCGGAATGGATTGTCCGCTATTATTGCTGACAATGCGACCGTTTCGTGTCCCGAGTAGGGCTGCCATACTGAAATCTCATGTGGGAACTAGATGCGTCCCGTTTCTGCGGTGAGCCAACAGGCACGCAGGATCATTTTGATCCGTTCGGGCATCGCCGCAAATCGGTCATCTTTCGTTAAACCCTGCGAATAACGGTAATAAATCTGTTGGACGATCACAGCGAGTTTAAACCGGGCGAGCACGACATAAAATGCGATGTCTGAGACGTCGCGCCCCATTTTCTGCGAGTAGAAGTGCACGACTTCTGACCGTGTAAAGCTTCCAGGGTGAGTCGTCGGGCCCCAACGCAGCTGTTGCATTTCCTCAAGATCGGTCGTATCAATCCAGTACGCGAGTGTCGTTCCCAGGTCGGCGAGTGAGTCGCCGATAGTACACATCTCCCAATCCAGAACTCCTACGATTGTTGTTGGGTCGGCCAAGTCGAGGACGATGTTGTCGTATTTGTAGTCGTTGTGGATCAGAGAAACGTCGCGAGTCGACGGAATGCGTTCCTGCATCCAGGCGGCAATTTTTTCGACCTCGAGGTAGTCGTGGGTTTTCGAGCCATAGTAGCGCTCGGTCCAGCCGCGTACCTGGCGCTCCAGATACCCCTGCGGTTTTCCGAGATCGGAGAGGCCGACAGCCGCGTAATCCACATTGTGAAGACGAATGAGATTTTCAATAAACGATTCGCTCAGCCTTCTTGCTTTCTCTGGATTCAATTCCAGACCCGGCGGCAGGTCCTTGCGAAGTATGACTCCGTGGATCGGTTCCATCACATAGAAGGGCGCGCCAAGGATGGAATCGTCGTCGCAATAGAAAAGCACTTTGGGGGCCGGCGTATAGACAGAGTGAAGCTGTGACAGCACACGAAATTCACGGCCCATATCGTGCGCGGACTTCACTTTACTGCCGAAAGGCGGACGCCGAAGAACCATCTCTCTGGCGCCGAGATGCAGCGAGTAAGTTAAATTGGAATGGCCGCTTGGAAACTGGCGTACCTGGAGGGAGCCAGTGTCGTCAGGGAATCGTTGCCGCAAATGCGGCTCAAGCTTGCCCAAATCAAGCTCCTCGCCGGATCGAATCGAGGTTGGATGATCCAATAGGCCGCTCATTCAAGCACCTCCCTACCGGTAAGTGAGCATCGTGGGATCATCGATATGCCCATGGGCATTGAAAGCGCTGAGCGTAAAACGGTTGTCCGAATAGAGGAATTCGCTCCACGAAGAATTCCTGGACATCCAACTCACTTGCAGAGTGCTTTCCGTAGAGAGTCGGAGGGCACGCTGCATAGCCACTGCGATCGGACCGCCCGAAGTAAATATTGCGACGCGTTCTCCTCGTCCGCCGGCGGATAAGAATGACGTCAGAGCCGAATTGACTCGGGAGCAAAATTCAGACCAAGGCTCAACGCCTTGCGGACAGATCAATCCGCACGCCCATTTGCTGATGACCGCCTCGAACAACTTTTGAAAAGTGGCGTGGCGGCCGGCGGCATCACCCGAGGCATAATGCGCCGCGTGGAGATCGCGAATTCTTGGGTCAGTTTCGAGCAATTCGGGCAGGCTCTTTTCCAAGACCGCTTCTCCGTGATACTCATCGAACTCCGGGAGGACCCGAAGCGCAGGAAACGGGGCGCCTTCGTTTCTGTACACCTCGCCAACCAGTTTGGCTGTGTCCTTCTGCCGCACACGCGGACCGGTATATGCCTGTTCAAAAACAATGCGGCGCACCGCCAAGTATTTCCCAAGACGCCGTGCCTGGTTCTCCCCGAGCGCGGACAACTTGTCATAGTCGGGCTCGAGGAAGGAAGCCTGCGCGTGGCGAACGAGGAAAAGTTGTCCCATGAGCACCCAATTCGTAGCTGAAGTTTCGCGGCGAAACGTGGCGCTGAAGCTGAGACTCGTACTACTGTCTAAGACTCCAGCGGCCCCCATTGGAGACTATCAGTTGGCGTTCTCGAACAAGGCCGCCGCGCGACTATTGTGAGGCATCAGGATCAAGCTGCGGCGCCGGCTTCTTTGCCAAAATCAGAGAAAGTTTTCCCCTGCTCGGCAAGTTCTTTCAGCAGCGGGGCAGGGCGCCAGGTTTCGCCGTGCTGTTTGTGAAATTCGCAAACACGCTCATAAACCTGCTTGAGGCCTACGGTGTCGGCGTACCACATCGGACCTCCGCGATGAGCGGGGAATCCGTAGCCGTTGAGATAAATAATGTCGATATCGGAAGCGCGCAGGGCGTAGCCCTCCTCCAAAATGCGCGCGCCTTCGTTCGCCAGTGCGTAGAGGCAACGGTCGGTGATTTCGCGAGCTGATATTTGCCGTTGCACGATGCCTGCTTGGTCGACCCATTTGCGAACGAGATCGGCAACGACTGGATCGGGGGTCGCGCGCCGCTGATCGTCATATTTGTACCAGCCCACGCCGGTTTTCTGGCCATATCGACCTAATTCGCACAGACGATCCTCGGCGAACGGCTGACGAATACCAGGCATCTCCAGGTGGCGATATTCCTTGCGAATGCGCCAGCCAACATCGAGCCCGGCAAGGTCCCCTGTGGCCAATGGACCCATGGCCATTCCGAAGTCGGAAAGCGCGCGATCCACAGCTTCGATAGCAGCACCTTCTTCAACAAGAAACTGGGCCTCCCGGCGATAGGGGCCGAACATGCGATTACCAACGAAGCCTCTGCAGTTGCCGACCAGCACGCCCACCTTGCCAAGCGTTTTTGAAAACTGCATGCACGTGGCGATCACTTCCTTGGAAGTAGCCTTGCCGCGGACGATTTCCAGCAGACGCATAACATTGGCGGGGCTGAAAAAATGGGTGCCGATAACGAACTCGGGCCGTGACGTGGAGGAAGCGATCTCATCGATGCTCAACGTGGAAGTGTTGCTGGCAAGGATGGTGCCCGCTTTGCAAACACGATCCAATTGCTTGAAGACTTCTTTCTTCAAAGCCATGCCTTCGAAAACAGCTTCGATGACCAGGTCTGCTTTTGAGAAATCGTCATAGGTCAGCGTGGGTGTGATTCGCTTCAATCGTTCGTCGGCTACCTGCTGAGTGAAACGGCCGCGCTTGACGGAATTTGCGTAATTCGACTGGATCGTGGCTAGTCCGCGATCGAGCGCAGCCTGGTCCGCCTCTTTGAGAAGCACGGGAATGCCTGCATTGGCGAGCACCATGGCAATGCCACCGCCCATCGTGCCGGCCCCAATCACCCCGGCGGATTCCACGGGAATCACCGCGGTGTCTTTTGGAATGTCGGGAATTTTACTCACCTCGCGCTCGGCGAAGAAAACGTGGATGAGTGATTTGGATTGGTCGGAAAAAAGGCAATCGATGAATAGTTTCTGCTCAAGCTTGCAACCTTCGTCGAAGGGAAGTTTCGTCGCGGCCTCCAAAGCTTCGATGGCGGCGACAGGGGCGAGCAGGCCGCGCTGCTTCTTTGCGGCGTTCTCTCGCGCGGAGGAAAAGATTTGCGCGTTTTCCGCCGCGTTGCCAAGCTTTTCATTGCGCTCACAGGTCTTAGGAGCGGGCCGGCCGGCAACCTCACGCGCAAATGCGGCCGCTCCGGAGAGCAGGTCGCCTTCGATGATTCGGTCAACAATGCCGTGTTTTAGCGCGTCTTCTGCTTTAACCGGATTGCCGGTGGTACACATTTCGACGGCCTTCGCCACCCCGGCGAGCCTGGGGAGACGCTGTGTGCCCGCCGCGCCGGGTATCAGACCGAGCTTCACTTCCGGCTGGCCGACCTGTGCGCTGGATACTGCCACTCGATAGTGGCCGGCCATCGCCAGTTCCAATCCACCCCCAAAGGCCGTCCCATGAATGGCTATCACCACAGGCTTGCTGCTGTCTTCGATCTTCAACAGCAGCGGGAGGAGTGCCGCGCCGCGTGGCTTACCTGAGGTCATCTTGCCGAATTCTTTTATGTCCGCGCCTGCGACGAATGTCCGTCCGCCTCCGATTAGGACGGCCGCTTTGACGCTGTCATCTTTTGCGACTTGATCGAGCGCATCAGAAATACTCTCGGGAACGCCTGGACTCAACGCATTCACCGGCGGATTGTTGATGGTAATCACGGCAATGCCGTTGTCTTTCGTCAGCTGCACTAGATCGGTCATCGAGGTCGCTCTTTCGTTCAGGGATCGTGATTTACAGCTACGCGCTTTTCGCGGAGACACTGCCTCCGTCAATCACCAGAGAGGCAATGCGCTCGCGATGAAACGCGGCGTCGCCGAAGGCCGTTTCCGACGCCTTCGCGCGGCGATAGTAAAGATGAATATCGTTTTCCCAGGTGAAACCCATGCCGCCATGGATTTGGATGCCGCGATTGCCCACAGTGCGTCCAGCGTCGCTGGCATACATCTTGGCGATGGAAACGGCGGTGGCTGCGTCAGGCGCGTTTTCTTCGAGCGTCCATCCAGCATAGTACACAGCAGAACGCGAACTTTCCGTTTCCAGGTACATATCGGCGCACTGGTGTTGCACGGCCTGAAACATTCCAATCGGCTTACCGAACTGTTTCCGGGTCTTCGCATATTCAACCGTAAGATCGAGAGTGCGCTGCATGCCTCCAACCAATTCGGCGGCTAACGCGGCCGTAGCTATGTCGAATGCTTTCGGCAGGTTTGTGTTGGAGCCGATTTCCTCCGCGGGCGTATTGCTAAATTCCAGGGCGTAGAGCTTCCGGGTAAGGTCCATTCCGGACATCGGAGAGATTTTCAGACCGGGGGCTTTCGAATCCACGGCAAATACGCCGTTGCGCGCAGCGACCAGAATAAAATCGGCAATCGCTGCATCCGAGACGAACAATTTTTCACCGGTGAGCTTACCTTTGTTAGCGCTCAGTTGCAGGTCACTAAGATTCCAACTCGCGCTGGACTCCAAAATGGCAACCGTGGAGCGCGCTTCTCCCCGGCAAATGAGCGCAAGATACTTTTTCTTATGCGCTTGCGTACAGACAGCTTCCAGAACGGAACCCGCCAGCACCACAGTCGAAAAAAAGGGCCCAGGCAATAGCGCGCGCCCTGCTTCCTCCATCAACAACATCAACTCGACTTTTCCAAGACCGGCTCCGCCGTACTCTTCCGGAAATATGATCCCCGTGTAGCCTTGGTCGGTGAGTTTCGACCAGAGGGCAGAGTCATATCCGGTCTCCGTTTCCATCAAGCGTCGCATTTCGGTATTAGGACACTCGCCGGCGAAGAACTTTCGTGCGCCGTCCTTCAACAATTCCTGGCTCTCACTCAAGCCAAATTGCATGACTTATCCCCTTAGTAGCTTCTCGGCAACCCCAGGACGAAGTGCCCAATGATGTTTCGTTGCACCTCGGAGGTGCCGGCTTCGATCGTATTCCCCCGCGTGCGCAGGTATGCGTAAGACCAGATTCCCTGGTCGATCGCATGCGCGTCACCCGCTAGCAGTTGTCCGTACGAACCGAGCAACTCCTGCGCGATTTGCTGAAGGCGTTGATTCAACTCGCTCCAGAAGAGCTTCTGGATGGAGCCCTCGGGACCCGGCACGCCGGTTGCCGTGATCCTGCTGAAGGCTCGCATCTGGTTGAACCGCATGATTTCGATCTCTGCGCTGCACTGCGCTAGCTTTTGGCGGATGAGCGGGTCCTCAGCGGCAGTCCTGCCATTGCGAGGAATGGAGCGAGAGAGTTCGATCAACCGGCTGATATAGCGCTTGAACGTGAGATGAAGCCGCGCGCCGTAGGAACCTCGCTCGTACATCAGCGTGCTCACTGCTACGTTCCATCCGTCATTCACCTTGCCCAGAACATTTTCAACTGGAACCCGCACATCGCGGAAAAACAGTTCGTTGAACTCTGATTCTCCGGTCATCTGGCGCAGCGGACGAACTTCCACGCCGGGTGATTTCATGTCCACCAGCAATACCGTGAGCCCTTTGTGTTTCGCCACACTCGCGTCAGTACGAACAACGAGTTCGCACCAGTCGCCAACCCAGCCGTAACTCGTCCACACTTTTTGGCCGTTCACAACGTAGTGGTTGCCCTCCAAACGCGCTTCCGTCTGCAATCCCGCCAGGTCGGAACCTGCATTCGGCTCAGAAAAGCCCTGGCACCAGATCTCCTCTGCGCTCAGAATTTTTGGAATGTAGCGTTTCTTCTGCTCTTCCGTGCCGTACGCGATAATCGTTGGCCCAATGAGGCCTAGCCCGAGCGAGTTGGCCATTGGTGGCGCTTCTACCCGGGCCATTTCTTCCCAAAAAAGGGTTTGCTGCATCAGCGTAGCGCCGCGCCCGCCGTATTCGTTCGGCCAGGAGACCGCCGCCCACCGGCCGTCGTGAAGTTTCCGCTGCCAAGCACGCAAATACGGAAACGATTCCTCCATCGGCTTTTCGCGCCATTCGTTCCAATCTTTGGGAACGTTGGAAGCTAGCCATGCGCGAAGCTCGTCACGAAACGCTTGCTCCTCAGTGGTCAGTTTTAAATCCATGAATGAAACTCCTTCTTCTTGCCAGGCCCGCACTCACTCCGTTTTGTCCTTAGCGTCTGTTCGCGATCGCCAGTACGTCTCACGTTTTGATGCCCGCGGCGAAATTCGGACGAAGGGTGTCTTGGCCTTTCCAGTATTTCTTGCGAAGCTCCTTCTTCAGGATTTTCCCCGTCGCCGTCTTCGGCAAGTTGTCGACGAATTCGAAGGAGCGCGGACATTTATAGTGGGCCAGTCGGTTGCGGCAGAATTCCGTCAGTTCGGCCTCCGTCACGGATAGGGAGGGCTTTAAAACTACCAGTGCCTTCGGCACCTCGCCCCACTTCTCGTCAGGAACAGGAATCACGCCGGCTTCCAGAACAGCGGGATGTGCCAAGATCGCTTTTTCCAGTTCCAGAGAGGAAATATTTTCTCCTCCGCTGACGATGATGTCTTTCTTGCGATCGACAATCAGGAAATAACCATCCTTGTTGACCGTTGCCATGTCGCCGGTGTGGAACCATCCACCGCGCAGGGCTTCCGCGGATGCTTCCGGCTGCCGCCAGTAGCCCTCCATCACGCCGTCGGCCCGCGTGATAATTTCTCCGATCGATTGCCCGTCTGCCGGCACGTCCTGGTCGTTGCCGTCTACGACGCGCATCTCAACGCCGGGGAATGGGAACCCGGTCATGGCCTGGCCTTCGTATCGCTGTTCGCCTTGCCAGCCCATTCCGATTTTCATCGGAGAAATGGAAAGTGCCGGCGAGGTTCCCGTCAAACCGTACCCGGAAAAACATTCGCAGCCGAGCGTTTCTTCAACTTGCCGAATCAGTGTCGGAGACGAGGCTGCGCCGCCGATCACAATGCGCTTGAGGCTGCTCAAATCGTAATTTTTGCGCTCCGGCGAATTGACCAGCGCCGTGGCCATGATGGGAACCAGACTGCAGGCGTGTACTCCTTCTTTCTCGATCAGTCGGAAAACTTCCTTGCAATCGAAACGCTGGATCATCACGTGCTTTCCTCCGAGCAACGTGAGGAAATGCGCTACTCCCCACCCGTTTGCATGAAACAGCGGAATCGTGTGCAGTTCCACGGCACCACTCTCCGTATTGAATCCCAGAGAGATGTGCAACGCGTGCAGATATACATTTCGATGCGTGAGCATCACTCCTTTGGGGTTCGCACTCGTGCCGCTGGTATAAAAAAGTTCCGCCAGCGAATTTTCGTCAATGTTGGAAATGTCAGCTCGTTGAGGTGTCGCCGCTTGCAGCAACGCTTCGTAGTTACTTGCCGAAAGCCAGGACGCTCCCGGATCGCCGTCCAACTGGCAAAACATTCGTACCGAAGGAATGTCCTTGCGAAATTCTTCGACCAGCGGAAGAAACTGCTTTTCGACGAAGAGAACGGTCGCGCCGGAGTCCAGCAGGATGTAGCCTAGTTCGCTCGCCGCGAGCCTGATGTTCAACGGTAGCAGCACGGCTCCGGCTTCCAGCACGCCATAGTAGGCCTCCAGCAAGCGATGGCAGTTGGTGCTGAGAAATGCGACGCGTTCGCCCGGCTGAACACGTGCCTGGCATAACCCACCCGCGAGGCGTCTCGCGCGATCTGCAAATTGCGCGTACGTGTACGTGTTCTGATTGCAGACTACTGCGGTCCGCCGGGGATACTGCTGTTCTGCGTAACGAAGGAATCGCAGGGGCGTAAGGGGAATATTCATCGCAGGACTCACCTGAATCAGGCGGATTGCCCTCCATCAACGACCAGAGTGTGTCCGGTAACAAAATCCGACGCGCTCGACGACAGAAAGATCGCGGCACCCTTCAAATCCTCCGGGCCGCCAAAGCGCCCTAAGGGTATGCCTGCCAGCAGCGCTTCTGTATTTCGCTCGATCACCTTTTCAGACATGTTCGTCGGGAACCACCCCGGAGCAATCGCATTCACCTGAATGTTGTATTTGCCCCACTTGCAGGCCAGGTCCTTCGTGAAAATGATCACGCCGCCCTTGCTGGCGCTGTAGCCGATTGCCGAGAGCGACGTCGAAGAACCGCGAATCCCCGCCACGGAAGCGATGTTGATGATCTTCCCCTGACGCTGATTGATCATGACCTTGCCAACCGCCTGCGAAAACAAAAACGTGCCGGTTAAGTTGGTCTCAATCACTCTATTCCACTGCGCCAGCGTCATTTCTTCCACTGGAGCACCCCACGAAGTCCCGGCATTGTTGATGAGGATGTCAATGCGCCCAAATTCTTTCACCGCGGCTTCGACAGCTTCGTTGACGCTGCTGGGGTCCTTCACATCGCAGCTGTGTGGCAGAACCTTCACTCCGTGGGCTTGCAGTTCCTCAGCCGCCTGCAGGCAGCGCTCCTTCTTCCGCGCGCAGAGAACCAGGCTCGCCCCCATTTCCCCGAGTCCCTCGGCCATTTGCCGCCCGAGCCCAACGGAGCCGCCGGTGATGATCGCCACCTTGCCGCTTAAATCGAAACGCTCCCTGCCTTTCACGATGACCGCCCCAGCGTAAACGTCTCTCGCGCATCCATCAATGCGTGTGTTTATATCATATGTTAGCTACTAACGCTAACGACTCTTCGATCCACAGGCACGCCGAGTCCTGGACACGCAAGCCTACCCCGGTGCCCGGTGTCCGCCTCCGGGATGCGAGCCGCGCCGGTCCCCTTAGAAGGTCAGGCGCACGCCCAGCTGAATTTCGCGCGCCGGAAATGCCGCGGTGAATGCAAGTGGCTGGTTCGGATAAAGATCCGCGCTGCCGTGGACCGTAAACGGCGGTGCGAATCCCGGGCCAACCACGTTATTTACACTGGAATAATTGGTGTGGTTAGCGAGATTAAAGCCCTCCGCAGTAAAGTTCAGCGCAGCCTTCTCGCCGAGTTTAAACGCACGGCTCAAACGCAAATCGAAATCGGTGTAGCCCGGACCGATTCCCGTGTTTCGTCCGGCTCCAGGCGGTCGGTCGTTGGTGAAGTGACCGTCGCTATTGATGTCCGCTGCTGCCAGAAGATTGAACGGGTGGCCGCTGTTGTAGCTGAAGATAGGAGAAAGCTCGAAGCCGCCAAAGATCTTCGAATTGTCAAACGGACTTGCAAAGACTCCGGCGAATACCACCTTGTGCCGCTGGTCAAAATCCGAGAGGGACCGGTCGCATTTCAAGCAGGTGGCATTGAACGGAGAATAGTCGCTGTTGAAGTCCGTAACATTGTCAATTGCTTTGCTGTACGTGTAGTTGAAAAGAGCGGTGAAGTGATTCGCAAACCGCTTTTTCGCTTCCAGGATGGCGCCGTTGTAGATCGCGGAGCCAACCGAACTGTAAACGTTGTTCTGCAGGATCGTTTCCGTGGGATCGGCAAAGCACAAAGAAGGCGTGGCAACGCACGCCGGCGCGCCCCAGTCCTGAAACGGAATGCCGTTGGAAGGCAAGCCCGTGGAGCCCGTGTCGACCGGTGCGCCGGGCAGCAAGTTAGTGTCAATCGCGACTGGCAGGTGCGTGGTGTGAACCCAGATATAGTTCGCGGAAACAGTTAATCCCCCACCAATCTCGCGCTCGATCCCTAGTGAAGCCTGTTGTGAGGTCGGACTCTTGTATCCAGGCTGCCCGGCGAACAATACGGTTCCAGGAGGGAGGGGTCCGGTGTTGGGAACCGACAAGCCAAACTGCGCCAAGTCCGCTTGCGAGATGCACGCATACTGGCCCGGCGGCGGCGTGCCACAGTCAATTTTGCCCTCGCCAAACAGGGTCTGGAAAATGGCCGCAGAGTTGGCGATGGTAGGCTCTCCCGGAACTCCCGTCAGCTTTACCAGGGTGTTAGCAATCGTTCGCGTGTCATTAACGTTGCCGAGCACGCTTACTACGCCCGGGATCTGCGCATAAATCTGCGAGTAGAAAATTCCATAGCCCGCACGCACCACGGTCTTATGGTTATTGAAGGGATCCCACGCCAGTGAAACGCGGGGGCCAAAGTCCTTCTTGGGCGTGTGGAGAGGCCCGTATTGTGAATCCAGTTCGTACCGTAGACCGTAATTCAAGGTCAGATTAGGCCGGACCTGCCAGGTATCCTGCGCATAGAACGCGGTGTAGGGTCTCGTCTGCGTGTATTTGGGATTGCCAAAACCCTGTTCGTAGAACCCGGGTGCTCCCAGGCTTACCGACTGTAGCGGCGTGAGCGCGGCCGTTGCTGGGATTGCACTTCCCGACAGACCGCAAGCGATAGGCACTTGCAAACAGGGGCTGAGCAAAATTCCGGGTAATTCCAGAAACTCAAATCGTCCGGCAAAGAAAGTCTGGGAGGTCGTGTCATTGCCGCGAACCACTTCGTTGAAACCCACCTTTAAAGTATGCCGCCCCCGCACCAATTCAAGATTGTCCGCAAACTGATAACGTCCTGCGCGTGTATGGCTGGGGAGGAAAATCCCGCGCCCGAAAAATCCGAAACCTTGCACGTCAAGTCCCGGTCCACCGGGATCGTTACTGTCGACGTTGAACTGATACATGTTCCACTGCACCAAGGCTTCGTTCTGCATACTGGAGTTGAAGCTGTGAAACCAGGAACCTTGTAGCGTGCTGTCCCAGGCTAGTTCCGATGTACCACGGGAGAAAGCAGTGAGCGCTTGCACATCGGGATCTTTTTCCGTTAAGTGATCAAAACTGTATCGAAGGAACGCTTGATCGTTGTCGCCAAAACGGTGATCCAGTCGTCCCGAGCCCTGGTGTTCCCGGATAGGGAATGGGAACAGCCCTCCGTTGGTCTCCGCCTGATTGATGATAAATGGGTTCAGCGCTTGTGTTGCCGGGTTGGTTTGACATTTTGAAGCGGTCGGCGTGATGGTCAAGCAGTTGGAAAGCACAAACGCGCAGGTAGGCGCCGGCAAGAACGTCGGGAGTCCACCAATGGGATTTTGCGGGTTTGATAGACAAGGGACCATCGCGGTGGCGGGCAGCGACGCTAGACCAGCGAAAATCGAGTCCTGCTGCAGAGTGGGATTGAAGACATTCGTGTTTGTCAGCAACGGCACGGAGTCTTCCGCGTCGGAGCGCAACCCTTCGTAGGCGACGAAAAGAAAGGTCTTATCTTTTTTGACCGGAAGGCCAATGTTGCCGCCGAATTGCTGCCGATTCAGCGAGTTCTTTATCGGTGCGGATACTGCATCGGACGAGAACGTATCCCCGGGCGACAATGCTGAGGTGAGCGCGAAATGATCGCGCGCGTCCATGGCATCATTGCGAAATAATCCGTACAGTGCGCCATGCACCGCGTTCGTGCCGGATTTCGAGACAATGTTGATCGATGCTCCGCTGGCACCTCCCAGTTCCGCCGTGTAATTGCTGCGATTCACCTGAAATTCCTGAACCGCATCCTGGTTCAGGTTCAATCGCACGCCCCCTGCATCGTCATTGAATTCGCCGCCATCGACAGTCACGCTGTTGCCGCGGCCGTTGCTGCCATAAAAGGAGAGGCCGCTCTGCGGGGTCTGCTTCACGCGGAAGTCCGTGTTGTCCGCGATCGTGTTGGAATTGCTTACTCCAGGCAGAAGCAGTGTGAAAGTGAGGTAGTCGCGCCGGCTGATCGGCAGGTCCTCAATGTATCTTTGCGAGACCGTATCCGCCTGGCTGCCCCGGCTTGTTTCGATGGCCAGAGGTTCCGCGGACACTTCCACCTGCACCGTCGCCCCCGCTATGGCCATGTGAAAGTCTACGGTTGAGGTCTCGCCGACCTGAACCTCCAACCCTTTTTGTATTTCGGTCTGCAAACCGCCGTGCCGTGAGGTCAATTCATAGGCGGAAGGAGGCAGGCTCGGGAACTGGTACTGCCCGCTCGAGTCGGTGGTCGTCGAGTAACGAGTCCCCTTGCGGATGTCGAGTGCTTCTAAGCTCGCGCCAGGTACCACACTGCCCGAAGGATCAAATACAGTGCCCCTGACCTGACCGGAAGCGCCCACGCCTTGCGCGTATCCAGCGGGGCCAACCAATAGAGAAAACACTAGACAGGAAAGCAGGATTGATTTCATAACTCCTCCTGGTTCGTAGAACATCACTCGACGTGTTTCTTGCGTGCTCGTCCAGATTGTTCGCGAATGCCTTCCTTACTTCGCACCAGGGCGTTCATCCCACTGTCGACGGCTTGCCTGACCTCAAATTCCCACGCCGCCGCAATGGCCAGAAAAGCAGGAATGGGGATGCCCGGCAATTCTTCAGAGCCGCAATACTTCGCACCTTAGGTTCTCGATTGCAATTATGTTAGCAAGTAACACATTAGAGAAACTAATGTCAACAAAAAACCAGATGCAGTTTATTGGCTTTTTGGATGCCCTGCACGTGTTTCATTTACCGGCAATCGCCTTCGGAGGGCGATCATTTTTGCCTCTTCATTGGCAACGAGGAAAACCGGCTACCTGGGAGTCAGCACGATGCGGCCCGAAACGCGGCCCTCGCGCAGTTCGGCAAGAACCTCATTCGCGTCTGCCAGAGGGCGGGTGGTTATTTGAGAGTGGATCGGACCGGCAACAGCGATGGCCAGCAGTTCCCTAATGTCATCTCGCGTACCGACAGAAGACGCCTGGATGTGTACCTCTAACGCCGCCATCTGGATTGCTGGAAAACAGATGGGTTCGGAGGGGAGCCCAACGACGAGCAGTGAGCCCGTAGGCCTCACGCAACGGAACGCCGTGTCATAGGCTGCTCTTGCGGCAGAGGCCACCAAAGCGGCATGGACCCCGCCGACGCGCCGAATTTCCTTCACCACGTTGCATGCTGCCGAGTTCAGCGTCACCGATGCGCCTAACTCTTTCGCGCGCGCGAGCTTTTCGTCGGTCACATCGATCGCCGTGACGATAGCTCCAAGTCCGTGGCCGATCTGTACTGCGAGATGCCCCAAACCTCCGACGCCGAAAACCGCCAAACGCTGGCCTGACTTGATTCTTGCGCGCTTCAGGGCGCGGTACACCGTGACGCCCGCACAAAAAAGCGGCGCAGCTTCAATGCACGATAGCCCGTCTGGAATTTTTATTGCGTGGCTCGCGGGCGCTTTCACGAACTCCGCGTATCCCCCGTCGACGGAGACGCCGGTAATTTTCTGTTTACTGCAGAGATTCTCGCTGCCTTCTCGGCAAAATTCGCACTCCCCGCACGTCCAGTGCACCCAGGGAACACCCACAAGGTCGCCGAGTTCCAGGTTACTTACCGAGACGCCTTTTTCCACAACGCGACCCGCAATTTCGTGCCCGAGTATGAGTGGCATCTTGGTGATGGGAACGATCTGCGGCCAATCGCCATCGGCGACGTGCAAATCCGAATGGCAGACGCCGCACCCTTCCACTTCGATCAGCACTTCGTTCGCGTCAGGCTTCGGTTCAGCGGCTTCGCCAATGGACAATGGATGCTTCAATTCGTGCAGGACGGCTGCTTTCATTCGGTTGTCTCGACGAATCCAAAGTCTAGCGGTTAAGTTTCCGCTGGAAGACGGCCAACGCTCGCAGCTTTGCTGCGAACGGGTAAGGGCCACTACGGTTTTGCGCCGCGCAAGAAAAATTCAACGGCGTTTCGCACCCGCTCGGTCAGTTTGTGGGGTCCAGTAAGATCCACGGCCCACTGCCGAACAACCGTATTGAATAGCCCCTCCATGAATTCGGCCAGGTGTACGACCGGAAAATCGTGGGTTATCTCCCCGTTCTTTTGCCCTTCGGCGATGATTTCCCGCAGCAGCTTGACGGTTGCCGCCTCCGCTCCGCGCAACTCTGGTGAACGCACGGGATCCATGGCTCCAGCGAGAATTACGGCCTGCCACAGAGGCCGCCCCACCTCGGTTACGTTTCCCAGAGTCTCGTAAAATCTGCGCAGGCGTTCCTCGGTCGTGGCTTTGACGGATAGTTCCGCCTTCAGGCTTTCTGCCTGGCGCGCAAACGCGCGGCGTCCCACTTCGCGCAATACCGCATCTTTGCTGGGAAAATAGCGGAAAAACGTGGGTTGGCTGATTTCCAGAGTATGCACTATGTCGTCGATGCGGGTGTTCTCATAGCCCCGCTGCCGAAAAAGGTGCAGGGCCGTTTCTACGATCTGTTGTCGAAGGCGCGCTTTCTTGCGTTCACGAAGGCCGCCCGTTTGGCCCCCCGAACTGGGGACAGCCAGGCTGGACTTCGAATCATTCTGCCTGTCAGCGCGCACCGGCCCCGATGATGGCGACGCGGCTATTCCGCCTCTCTTGCGGCGCATGGTTCCTTTCCTCCCGCACGACGCACCGCTCAAGGTGCCGTCTCTTAATCTGAGTGTCGCCCTAACATTATAGTGACTAACGCTAACTTGCAAGTCTCAGATCCTTACGAGTCTTTTCAGCCGGTTGTGCTGCTGACACCCACACTGTAATCACGACGGATCTGCGAGCAGCCGGCAAATCCTCACATCCCGCCGATGGTTACACCAAAACCGAACTGGTGCAGGACATTCATGTGCTCGTGCACAAGCTTGGTTTCGAGCACATTGGAATTGTCGGACACGATATCGGACTGATGGTCGCTTACGCCTATGCGGCGGCGCGTATCTCATATGCTTCGTACATCTCTTTGGCGTTTGGAGAGTGAAGGACTGCCGCAAAATTGCCGGACAGCGTAATCAAGCCCAGCGATTGGAACTCGGTAAATAACTTCAGGACCGCACCGTTGTCCAGTCCGTATTTCGTCCAGCCGCGACTTTGCGATATTCAGGCATCAAAGCGCATTATCAGAACAAAGCGGCACGTTCTGGGCATTCCAGAATTTCCTTGCTGAAAATCTAGAGATCGCTTGGCTCTTTTTGGAGTCGTTCCGACTGAGTCGCCAGGTCGGACTACAGATTCTCTGGTCGCCGCTCTAATCGCAGACGAGTTGATGGCGCGACAAGCCATTCGGCTTACGGTTCGTCCGCAAGATTGGTTTCCGGCACATCCAGCCAAACTCACGATTCAATGCCTGGTGCAATTTCCTCCGCCCGTGGAACACTCGGGCTTTCACCGCTCCGACCGACAGTCCCATGACGCGAGCAGCTTCTTCCATGGATAACTCGCCAAGCTCTCGCAGCTCGATTGCTTTTCGTATCTTCGGCGTCAATTTATTCATGGCCGCCAAGAGAATTCGTTTTTGCTCGCTCTTTAAAAAGACACCCTCGGGACTTGGCCGTGAATCGTGCATCTCCGCCCCGCGTGTGGTTTTTTCCTTCCCGCTCAAATCATCGATCGATACCTCCCGCAGGCCGCGGCTTCTGCGCAGAAACATAAGCGCTTCGTTGATGGCAATCCGCGTTAACCAAGTGGAGAAGGAAGATTTCCCTTTGAATCTGTGCAAGTGGACGAAAGCTTTTTGGAAGCTCTGCTGGACGATGTCTTCCGCGTCTTCTCGGATAAGTGTGAGACGTCGCGCAATGGCGAGAATCCTTCGTTGGTAACGCTCGATCAGAATGTCGAATGCCTGTGCGTCTCCACTTTTGGCGGCAAGGACGAGCGCCGCTTCTTCGTCCTGGCCCGCGAGGCTTTCTTGGAGGCGTTGCGACACGGTTTGGGAAGAGAATTCCGATTCCGGCACCGCCAAAGTGGTTCTGAATTCACGGTCCACAAACAAAATTAAGGTTTCATGCGGACCTTGCTGGCTTCCGCGAAACTCAGCGCCGTGTTCGGCCAAGATCGCTTCGTAATGAGCGCTAGTTTCATCCATTTCGCCGACCTACCTGCGAAAGCGGCGACGCGTCGATACCGTGCTTTCCGCACAGAACTGACGGCACAGCTACCGATATGAGTTAACAAGGTCTTAATAGAAAAGCCGGTCTCCAGTCGATTGATCGAAAATGCTGTAGTCACCGGGAGCCGTTTCGGCCAGTTCCATCAGTTTCGCTTTCGCAACATCGAGGCCCAAGAAACTTCCGACCCATTCTGTTCCTTGCGACGGTTCGATAAAGGCTCAGTGAAACCATCACCGCCCCGCAGCGTGTGATCTTCGTAGTGGTGCGAGCGCCTGAAAGCTGTTTGCGCCCGCCCAGGCGTTCACGCATCTCATGTGTAGCGTCACCGAGATTTCTCCAACCCCGGTTTTGGCTATAAAAGTCTTCCCGTTTGACGGAGTAATGAGGTCATTTGCATCGCGGCACTGATAGCAGACAAATAGGGGCCTTCTTTCACGTTTGAGAACGGCTAGAGCGTTGAGGCTCTTAACGACGGTTCGTCGTTCCGCCTCATCCAAGGCGAGCGTGATTACACGCTGCCCGATGGCATTTTGGGCGGCTTCGACGCGATCTGGAATGTTCGCGGTGTTCGTTTCAAGCACGGCGGCTTCGTAGAGCTTCATCCATCCGTAAGATGTGTTCATGTCGTTCCTTTCCGATCTCGGAAAAGCTAGCAACGACGACTAGCCTAGGATGTTAGTACTGAGGAATATAAATTCAAGTGCCTTTAGTAGTTGGTACGTCAGCGTACGGCGCGGTTAAAAGGGGGGGATCAATATTGAACATCGACGGAGGAGAATTGTTTATCGAACCCACTTTGACAATCTGTGTCTCATCCAGCTTCAACGCGAACGCTCCGAACGCGATGTGAACCTTCCGCCCGACAACACTGTCAACGATCTGGAACTATCCAAACGGATAGTGGGACCGTCGGATCGGATAGACATTTAACTGCGCGGCACGCGAATAGTTCTGATCTCCCCCGCACTCATTCCCCCTCATCTCCTTGTTAGCCAAACACTTCCACTGGATACGCATCACGGGTTTGAACCTCTGCCCTTCGGGGCCAGCCAAATGCTCTTCACGGGGTCGTGCGTTCGAGAAACGAAGCACCGAAGAGTTGAACGAGAGTTAGAGTCTAGAAAGGACCCCACCATGAAAACCAAATTCACCCGCATCATTGCAATCGCCACGTTCGGATTGATCGCCATCTGCGCATCTGCGAGTTCTGCCTCCGCCCAGAATGCCTTCCAAGGCAAGTTCACATTGCCCAATGACGTCCGCTGGGCCAATGCCACGTTGCCCGCTGGTGACTACACTTTCTCTCTGAGTTCCACGACGATGTCCGGTCGGGTATTTCTACAGGGACCGAACGGCGGTGCCTTCATCCTCACATCCGTGACCGACAACCGCAATGAAGGCGACTCCAGTAAGTTGACCATCGAACATCGCGGTGGCATCAGCTTTGTCCGATCGATGTACCTGGCCGATCTCGGTGTGGAACTGACGTATAGCGCACCTAAGACCCCGAAGCAGGATGTTGAACTAGCTCGGGGACCCGTCTCTACCGAACAGGTTCTGATCGCCAAGAAGTAACTGCTTCACAAAACCACATCGTTTTGAGGGCAAGCCCGCTAGGTCGAGTTTGCCCTCTTTTTTCCGTATACCCGTTCTTCACTTCTTGGGCTCTTTTAACGTTTCAGCAACGTGTTCTCGGTTTCGAGGTCCGATTCGGCACAAATCCATTTGTCCAGGCACAAGCCTTATAATGCGCTGGGAATCACCTTTAGGAGAAAGACATGACGAACGTTTCATCGTCCGGCACTGAGCATGGACAACGACAACTCAACGGCCCACAGACCACTGGACGTGAATATCGCAATTTGTCACAGCCTACGCACGCCATGGCACAAATGAACCTTGGCGGTGGTCTCAATCGCCTGCGCCAAAGCGAAACGGACCCTCCGGGATTGCTGTACTGGACAACGCCGGCGCTCCATCGTGATTTGGATCTGACCGGTACCATCGAATTACAGTTAGACGCCACCCCTGACGCCGCCTTCATCGTCGTGCTGCAAGATGTGGACGAAAACGAGAACGCCATCAACGTCACATCAGGATACCTTCGTGCCAGCTTGCGGAAAGTGGACCAGCGCGTGCAATTTTTCGGGGTCCCGCTCAACAGCAGCCGCCCGTTCGCATAAAAAGTTAGTCCCCCATGCAGTTGGAGCGCTCTCGCAATGAGACCGAAACTATTGACGCGACACGTGCAGTCGGTAGTTAAACCGTTTGCGCCTGTTGCTTTGCGAGGTTCGCGCGGATCCCCCGGGATCCGATCTTGTATCAATTCGGCTTTTCTGGACGTTTCTCCTGGGGTTTGGATTCCTTCGGTGGTGGCTGATGCTGCTCTACCTTTTGCTGTTGCGCCCCATGCTTTTGCTCAAGCTGTTGTGTCTGCTGAGTGTGCCGCTGTTCCATTTGTTGTTTTTGGGTGTCGTTGGCGTTTTTCTTGGTAGTCTGCGCGTGTTCCTTTTCCTGTTGCTGCTGGAGTTTCTGGTGTTCCTGATTCTGTTTGGAGGCTAGCTGTTCTTGCTGTTGTTGGTATTTCTTGTTGGTCGCAGCGCTGCCGGTATTGGGCGTCGTGTACGTATGCGGCTGTAACTCGCTAGCGTGGTTGTTTGGTTTCGGTTCAGGGGTTGCGGGCCGATTCTCGGGTCGCGCTTCCGAGTTGGCGGGCGGGCGGTTTTCGGATCGGGCTTCAGTTGCTGGGCGGGCGTTGCCGTTGCGGGCGGTATTGGGAGGAGGAGCCTTATATGTGCCTCCAGCTTGTCTTGCGGGTACTACGCCGCTCCGGAAATCGGTGGGCTTGGCAGTGGCCGCGATGGGCGGCTTACCTTGGTTGGTTGAGGCACGTAGTTCGGGATTCGAACGGGCTTGTTGGATGTGCTCATTTTGCGCAGCGACGCGGCCGACATGTCGCTCCTTACTATACGTTTCTTCCTGCGCCGTCGGACGCGCTTCGATGCCACCAGTGCCACCGTTGTAGCTGACACGAGTGGTGTTATTTTCAACGATTCTGGTGTTGTAGGTGTTGTGGATGATCGTTTCGTTCACACGATTCACAGATCTGTTGTAGAAGAAGTGCCCGTTGTCCCAGCGGCCACCCTCGTAACCGCGCCCGCTGTAGCCGTAGCCGTAGTTAATGCCACCATAGTAGCCGACATGCTCTCCCCAATATCCCTCGTGGAAGATGAACACGCCGCCGTCCCAACCCCAATACCCGGGCGTCCACAAGTAGCCAGGCTGGGGTGCCTCCACCCAAGTGCCAGGCACCCAGTAGTATCCGTCGTCATCGTCATAGGCCCAGTAGCCGGGAGTCCAGATATAGCCGTCCTCGGGACAGACAGGCTGCTCATAAACAGGAAGAGCAGGAGGGCCGAAGCTGACGGAAATAACGACTTGGCTGAAGGCGGCATGAGATAAAACCAGCAAAGCAAACGCGAACAGCAACGAGCGAAGTACGACGCGCATTGTTTCTTCCTTTTGCCCGCTCATTTCGGGGGCCGGGGCGCGGATCAGGTGTGTGAATTTTCTTTCGGGTTCCGACTTCTGCTCTAGATAGTAGAAGAGAGGATGCATGAGACCTATACGGCTATGCCTGTAGCCGAGAAAGAGGAACACCGTAGAAGGCGCCGAAAATTCAAGCTCACCGCGCGGAAATCCACATTCCGCATCTTGTTGCGTCTGGGCGACGGTTCCGAGGTGGAAGAAGTGCTGACGCGAGTTTGACGACGGGTCGTCGCCAGAGATCACGCCGGGAGGATCAGTCACGATCGTCACCGCGCCTACTTCGCTCGCTTCGCCCTGACCTGTTGTTTCTGCTCTTCGGGAATGTGCTTCCGAATAAATTGTTGGTCGCCCGTGATGAGCCATCGTTTCACTTTCTCTTCACCGAGTTCGATCTCTACCCAAGCCGCTGGCGTAGCATCCTTGCTGGGTGGGTCTAGTTTGTACACGAGTAGCTTGTGAGGACCACTCCACTTTTGCTTCGCCCGCACATCCACTAGATCACCGGCCTTGAATCCGTGAAGAAACTCGTACGTGACTGCGTGTAAAGTGTTCACCCGAATCCTCTATTATGAAGACCGTTTGCGCCTGTTGCTTTTGCGATGTTCTCGACTCATGGTGCTCCCGCTACGAACTCCCACTCAAATCGCTGAGCCATTTCTCAAGCGTCACGACCTGGCCCACCTCAATTTCATCAAAGGCGACGCCCATGCCCATATTCGGCTGGGGGTACATAACGCGGCCAGTGGCCTCAACTGTCTGCTCATGGTGGATGAGCTTAATCTTTACGGTCGTTCCGATTGGCAATGGGTTCACCATGTCCATATAACAGCCATGCCGACTCAGCTCGCTCGTCCGAGCGGTCAATCGCGTTTGTGTTTGAAGCTACGTAATCTCGGCGGAGGCGTAAAACGCGAAGCGGGGTGACCGGCGATTTTCTGAATTCATGTGAAGTGCTCCTCGACAATCACGGCGTGGAGGGCAGGTAGCGCGATTCTACTCGCGATTCGTCAGGGTAGCGAAAGGCATTCTTGAATCAGACTTACAGAGCACTATTGCAGCTTCGCGTATTCGGCTTTTGCAGCGACGAGAATAGGAACATCCCGAATCACTCCCAAGCAGCCTTTCGACCCAGGGCTGCCTCTTTTTTTATGTCCTCTTCAACTGACCCACTACCAAATTTTCCGGTCGGTCCGGCTCAGTCTTTCGGTCTTCAAAGTCCATAGTGCCGCCGATGCTTGCGCTATCTTGCGGCGCTCTTTTTTGCTGCCTGAACTCTCGGCAAGTTCTCGCCGACGTTGGAAAATAGCATCCTCGGTCTCTGTCATCAATCGTTCCCACTGTGTGGGGTTCGTTTCGAGAAGAGTAGTCTTGTAAAGCTCGCGCCAGTCCGCCATGTCGATACCTCCAAACTATGAAATTGTCAGATTTCGCAGGGAGCCGTCTTCGTAGGAAAACCGGAGGAAAGCGGGAGCGATGCTAGTGAGACATGTCCACCGTACTCGATTTAAGCGTTTATAGCTACCATGAAATCAATTCTCGCGGAGCCTCAAAAGAGGCTCGTTAAATCTTCTGCGGCTAAGTACTGACCGGGCCGTCAGATGGCAGTCCCCAATCGGCCTCCGGTATGCATCAAATACCGGCGATGGCTCTACTACTCGTTGCCGTGCTAACCACCTTCTTCACCGTCCTTGTCCATTCGCTGCTTCCGGGAGTGATCGTCAGGGGTGTCCTCCATCATATTGCGCGGGGCCGGGGCGGTATCTGGCTCTGGGACGTGATCCTTGTGATTAAATTCACGCTGTTGGCGCTCGCTGCCCACTTCGTCGAGATCGCGCTCTGGGCGTTATCGTTCGTTCTGTGCGGCGAGTTTTCAAACTTCGCCTTCGCCCTCTACTTTTCGGGGGTCACCTACACGACCCTCGGAGATAGCACGACAGTATTATCGGCCCGGTGGAGACTGCTGGAACCCATTGAAGCAGCCAATGGAATGCTCATGTTCGGCGTCACAACCGCCATAATTTTTGCTGTAATCGTTCGATTGATAGAAGCAAAACTCGGCCTGCAACGCGACCCACCACCTAAAACCGGCTAAGCTTCCCGCACCGAGAGCCATCACGACTTCGGAAGTTGCTTCTAATCATGAGCAAAGAAAACCCTGTTCTTGTTGCGTTGCAAGCAGCGTGAGCGTGAGCGCCTCCAAATCGAACCAGCAGATTCGTTCGGGTGTCGTTGGGATCCAGCCCGTGCCGCTCGATGCAGTGCTCTCGGAATTGGCGACGGCATCGACTCAACTCCCTTCCGGATCGTCGGCGAACCGGAAGCTATCCGCTTCGACGGCGGGATTAGTCCTGAGAAGTCTTAGTGTTGTATCGGAAGCGCGAGTGAGCAAGCTGCACACACGAGCACGGTGTGTTTGCGCGCTTTCGATACAACGACTTGAAGGTGGCCGCTCGCG
>Ga0210383_10000578_pt1 | contig 33566 bp, 25 predicted proteins | sample IncBWC14OmetaG_FD_160072 | JGI IMG/M metagenome (GOLD analysis project Ga0210383, IMG submission 160072) | Forest soil microbial communities from Barre Woods Harvard Forest LTER site, Petersham, Massachusetts, United States - Inc-BW-C-14-O ... | reverse complement strand
ATGCGTTCATCGCCATTCAGAATATAGCCTGCCAGCTCCAGGTGACGCTTGTCTCCGGTGGTGCGATATAGCTCGACCAGGGCCAGTTCAATTTCAGGATGACCAGAGAAAATCGGTTTCTTGTCGGAGCGGGGACCGAAGTTGGGCAACAGGTAGCCGTCAACAAAGCGAATGCAAGCGTCGAGTAACGTGCGATCCCCAGTGCCACGATAATAAGCGATTGCGCCCTGAATCATGTGGCCGAGATTATAAAGTTCATGTCCGACGCGTTGGGCTTCAGGATCCATGCGGTCTTTCACGCGTTCCTTCACGTAATAGGTATTCAGGTAACCACTCGGCTCTTGAACAGCCACTACTTCGCTGATGATTTTTTCCGTCGTTGCTCGCAACTCGGGACGATCGCCGGATTGCAGCACGAAGCCAACGCCTTCTGTCCATTTGTAAACATCCGAGTCGGAATAAAAAGGGCCGCGCTGCGGCGCATCGCTCTTGCCCACCAGACGTAAGTAATTGTCCATGCGTCCGTTGGCTTCGAGCAGTTTCTCCATAGAGGGGATGCTCTTGGTCACATTGACTTCGCGGCGCGCGCCCCAAAAACCCGCGGTGATGGTTACTGCGTGCACCGGAATGTTATGGAGTTTGGCGTACGGAGATTTATCAACAAACAGAACTCCTTCATCTTTCCAGGACGAATTGGACACGTCGGGATGATGTGCCGGCGCAGGAGTAAGAAACTTTCCGCTGGGGATTGCAGTGACGGCGGCAACTGAAATAGCGGAGCCAACAAATTCACGGCGCGAGATTTGCAAGGGTTTTGTCATGTCCATCTCCGGTACGTCGGCTATGAAACTACACATTAATAGGATGCCCTGCCTGCCTGTAAACGTTTGCTACAACCCATTAAACACAAGCAATTCCCGCGCGCACCTATAAATTAGTTGGCTTCGTGAGTCAACGCAATGAGCTTGGGCATGACATCGCCGAACTGGGCATCTTCCGGCCGGCCAAACGCGAAATAAATCTTTCGATAAAGCGCGTACAGCGAATCGTAGATTTTTTGCGCTTTGGGCTCGGGGGTGAAGACTGCGTGGCCAGGACAGATCTTGTCCTGGGCTTCTTCCACGGTTTTGAAAGTACCGGCGGCCAGAAAAGCAAATATCGCGGAGCCGAGGCTAACGACGCTTTTGGCTGGCACGAGAACCGGCCTGCCCAAAACGTTGGCGTAAATTTGATTGAGCACGTTGTTCTTCTGCGGAATGCCACCCGCATTGATCACTCGTTTGATGTGCACGCCGTGTTCGGCCATGCGGTCCAGGATGATGCGGGTGTGAAACGCGGTGCCTTCGATGGCGGCGAACAGTTCGTCCTGTGCGGTGCTCTGCAGGTTCCAGCCAAACGTAATTCCACGCAGATTCGGGTTCACCAGCACGGTGCGGTCCCCATTGTCCCAGGTCATGCGGAGTACGCCGGTTTGGCCCGCGCGATATTGCTCAAGCCCCTGGCTCAGCGTCGCGACGTCCGTTCCTGCGCGGGCGGCAATGGCGCTGAAAATATCTCCTACTGCGGATAAGCCTGCTTCAATTCCGGTGCGTTGGGGATGCACGCTTCCCTGCACTACGCCGCAGACACCGGGAACCAGATTCACCGACGGCGTGATGCCGATGACGCAGGTCGAAGTACCCACGACGTTCACCATGTCCTCGGTACGGCAACCTGCGCCGATGGCATCCCAATGAGCGTCGAACGCGCCCACCGGTATGGGAATTCCAGCCTTCAACCCAAGTTTTTCAGCCCATTGCGCAGAGAGCCGGCCAGCAATTTTGTCCGAAGTGGCGTAATCGCCCTGAAGTTTTTCTCTGACGCCTGCCAACAACGGATCAACTTTGACGAGGAACTCCTCGGGCGGGAGGCCGCCCAAGTCCGGGTTCCACAACCATTTGTGCCCCATGGCACAAACGCTGCGCTTCGCTTGCTGCGGATCGGCAATTCCACAAAGCGTGGCCGCCACCATGTCGCAATGTTCGAACGCGGACGCAAAATCGGCGCGCTTTGTAGGGTTGTGCCGAAGCCAGTGCAGCAACTTCGAGAAACCCCACTCGGAGGAATACACGCCACCACACCATTGGATAGCCTGGAGCCCTTCGCGGTGGGCCCCCTCGGTTATTTCTGCAGCTTCAGCCTTCGCCCGGTGGTCGCACCAAAGATAGTATTCATCCAGAGGTTGAAGATTCTTATCAACAGGAATTACGGAGGAGCCAGTAGTGTCCACAGCCAGCGCTTGCACCTGGTCAACGGAGATCTGCGCCTGCTTGACCGCTTCGCGCGTGGCGATGGCCAACGCACGCATCTGATCATCATGCGACTGGGTGGCATATTCCGGATCTTCGCGCTTGCGGTGAAGTGGATACTCCGCCAGTGCGGTGGCCAGCAAACCGCGCTCACTGTCCACGATGGAAACGCGCACGCTGAGGGTTCCGAAATCGACTCCGGCAACGATAGCCATGGGCTAGAAACTCGCTCCTGCCAATAAACTCTTTACGCTGCGTGGGCGTACATGTCCCAGCCTAGATAGCGTGTGGCCGCTTCGTGCACGACCGGAGCGACGCTCGAAAAATTCGCGGCGACGTGGTGTTCGAATCCGTTTTCGCAAATATAGTGCAGCAGCTTTTGCAGTTCCGGAATTTCCACTACGCCCGCCCCCCCAAACGTTTCCAGAGGGTCGTCCGTAAATCTTCCACTGCCGCTGTAACCGCGGATTTTTCCGTGCACATCGTCGGTGGAAAATCGCGCAAAGCTCATCGCTCCGGGTTTTACCTGGCCAACGCAGGTGCCAAAGGTGTTTTCCTTCCCTACCGTGCCGGCGATAATGGCCTGAAAGTCCATCTTCACGTCTTTGAAAAAGTGTTTCGGCAAATTGCTGCAGTGGAAACACACCGCTTTGTTGGGATCGCTGCCGTAATTGTTGTTCCAGTCGAGCAGCGCGCTGGGTGTTTCCGAAGCGAGTTGCAGCGCATGCATCCCAAGAACGCCGCAAACGTCCACTTCGCAAGCGCTGGAGAGCAGCGATTCGCTCATCATACTCATCACCGTGCAGGGAACGACGCCCAGGTTTTCTTCGAGCGAGGTCCAGCATTGAACAGCGCTAATCTGCACGTGCGTCGCCGTCATCCAGCCGTCGATCACCGCGCCCAGCTTGGCCATTTTCACTAGCGCGGCTTGCGGAATGTCCGTGGTGGTTACGTAGGTCTGAATGGATTTCAACTTTTGGATCACCGCGTCATCGCTATCTTTCAAGCGGCTGATGCGGCCTAGCACTTCGCTAAGGTCTAAGGTCTCGACGGAAATTCCGCTGGCCTCCAGAAGCTTCTCGCTGTAACGAACGGTATTGAATGCCGTTGGGCGAGCGCCTAGCGCACCAATGCGCAAATTCTTCAGTCCTTTCACTACCCGGCATACACCCGCGAACCACTCCAGGTCTTTTGCGAATTCCGGAGAATCCAGCGTTTCGGTGTGCAGTGTCGTCAACGAATAGGGAATTCCGTACTGCCGCAGGTTGTTGCAGGCAGACATTTTTCCGCAGAAACTGTCACGGCGATGGGTAATGGCCATCTTTCCGGGCGTATCCGGCGTAGCTTGCACCAGCACCGGCACATTCAATCGCGAAAGGCGTAGCGCATCCACGATGCCGCGTTCCTCGCCAAAGTTCGGCAGCGTCAGGATGACGCCGTCAATCAGATCGGCCTTGGATTTAAACAATTCCGCGCAGCGCATGGCTTCTTCGTAGGTTTCCACGGCTCCGTATTTACTTTGCTCCGGCCCGAGCACAACGACGTCCATGCCCGCTTTTTTCAAAACCTGGATTATCTCCTCTCGACCGGTCTTGGCCAGATGATCGGGGAAAAATCCGCGGTTTCCCACGATCACGCCCATCGTCATTTTTCGTTTGTTCCCCATGGTCCGTTCCGTCGCTTTCTCCCTCAGACGCGCCCCTTGCCCGGCGCGAAATGAACACAGTAGCCCGCTCCAATCAAAGCGAGTATCCCCCCCACCAGATGTGAATTGCTAAACTCAGAAAAGCGATGAACACGAAGGGGAGGGCGGGAGAAATTGCCCCTGCTAGCGCTTCAGCATGCCTCACAGGAGGTGTCAGGCAAACCCCGGTAAGCGTTTACCGCATAATCGACATTACATGATTGCTCTCCGTTGGGGTTGCAACATCGGCTATGGTGGTGCTGGCGGTGCCGAAGAAGGGGGAATTTATCTCCCCGGGGTGTATTTCCGGCACCGCCAGAAACTCAAAAGGATATTCGGGCTATGAGTTGAATCTGCCTTGCGGGCAGCGCGGAAGTCACCTTACCAAAGTTCTGGTCGGCAAGATTTGAATCCACCGGTCCCAGATTCGGGTGGTTGAAAAGGTTCAGGAAATCAAAGCGCAGTTGCAGATTTCCCGCTTCACCCAACCACGGTACGTGAGTGTTCTTGGCCACGCTGGCATCCACATTGAACATCCCAGGATTGCGATAGCAGTTGCGTGGCTCGTTTCCTTCCGTCAAGGCGGCCGGCGTTGGAAAGTCAGCCGCGGTAAACAAGCCATTCTTGTAGGCGGTGCGGCCGTAGGAGACGCCACACCCAAAGCTTGGCAAGTTCGGGATGTCGTAGAAATTGCCGTCTGAGTTGTAGTCTCCTGCAGGACTCTGGTTGGTGACCCAAAATGGTGTACCGGTTTGAGCAACGATGATGCTGCTCAGCGACCATCCAGAGGTCAACACTTTGGCCACTCCGCTTGAGAACCCGGGCAGCGTATAAATCCCCGACAGCGAGAAGCGGTTGCGGACATCCCAGTTCGCGTCTCCCCAATAGTGGAAATAGGCGTTCTGGTCAGGAACGTTGAGACCAGCGTCTTGATCGAACCGGGTACCGGCTTCGGGAAAGTCCTGCGCGTGAGAGAGCGTGTAGGAGGCCTGGAAATTCAACCGAGTGGTCGGATTTCCTCGCAGGGTGAGAATCATGGCGTTATAGGTGGCGCGGTTATCGTTAGCGACGTAGTTGATGACTCCGAAGTTCGGATTCAACCGGTCGATGGCGGTTCCAATATTGCCGCCTGCAAACCGGTTTTGGTCCGTTCCAATTAATCCGTCATACGAGCGGGAGCCCGAATAGCTGGCCCCCACCACGAGTTTCCAGGGAATCTGATGCTCCACGCCAACCACATAATTCACAGCAAGAGGCGGCACCATATTCCGCGCAAGAGAGGTAACGTTAGACTGCACTCCGGTAAGGCCGCCGGCAGCATTTATAGAACCCGCAGGAATCGGCGGCAGGGGAAAGTTGTACGGATAACTTCCCGAACTTGCCAGTGCGAAATAATTGCCGAGAGGCGTGGGGACGCCGTTGACGTCCACCGTCTGTGTGAACGTCGTGCTGATCACGCCGGGAGGATTGTTGCGCATTTGATCCACCGACTGGCCAAGAGTTACCCAATCGCGGTACACGCCGATCCCGCCTCGAATACTCCACCTGCCTGTTTTCGTGGGATCCCACGCAAAACCGAGGCGGGGGCTCCAATAGTTGCTCTGGTCGCCATTAAACACGCCATGGACTGGCGCAACTGTAGCGTTCGCGATCTGCTCAGAGAGCGTGCTGCCAGAGCCCAAGAGGAGGCTGGAGAATTGGAAGCCGCTGTCACCCCATGCAGTGTGATTGGTGAAATTGTCCCAGCGCAGCGCGAGAGTCAAGGACAGATTTGGTTTCACTTTCCAGCTGTCCTGAGCAAAGAACCCATACGGATTCGTCTGGCCGCCAAAGACTACCGTTCCGGCATTTCCCGTCAACGGATTGTACGCATTGAAGGTGTACTGGTTTACGTTGTCCTGGACCAGATCAATTAGAGTATTGAAAGTGAGACTGGGCCGAACGTTGGCGGGCGTGAAGTCGCCGTGCTCAATGGCGTGATCGCCGTTGTATCCAAACTTAAACGTATGAGCGCCGTGAACCCAACTCAATATGGCGCGCCAATTGTAGTTGGGACCGCGATATTCTCCGGGGCCCCAACCACCTCCGACGTTGAAACCTTGAGTACCATCCGCGATGCTGACAATTGGAACCTTCAGGTCAGCATCCTGTCCATTCGCGCCCCCGACACTGGCAAAAGCGAAACCACCCTCGAGGAACAGGTTCGGCCTGAAGGTGTGAGTGTAGTCAATCTGGCCATATCGATTCCGCATGATGTCCTGCGCACTGAGACCGACTCGAGGAGAGGGCTCTGCAAGATTGAAGGAATCGTTGTAGTAGCTCAGATAGAGACGGTCTGATGCAGTGGGGTACCAATCACCACGGAAATTATATTGAGTGGCGTTGTAGATCGGTGCCGCCGAGAAGCTCCCAAAGTTTAAAACCGGCAGATCGCACGGAATGGTGACGGTGGGAGTGATCGGGATTGTGGTCTGACCAGGTGCGCAGCCTCCTGGCAAGAGATATTGCCCAGCGCTTTTCGTGGTGCCGTTCGCGACCAGGGATGCTGAAGGCTGGTAAAGTCCGAGAACTTGGGTCCCTGTGGTATTTGGAAAATTCTGGTTTGCCCAATTATCGAATTGGGAGGTCTCCCAGAATGTGCCAGTGGTTCCGGATCCGGCCAAACTTGCGGATGTCGGAGTTCTTGACCACAGAGTTTCCACATCGGCAAAAAAGAAGAGCTTGTTCTTGATGACCGGTCCGCCGAGTGTAGCGGACAAATCCTTTCTCTGGAAGCGGACGGGAGAAAAGAAATCCGGATTCGCCTGGAGGTCCTGATTGGTATAGAGCAGGCTTCCTGTCCCGTGGAACTGATTGGTGCCCGATTTGGTGGTGACCTGAACAAGGACAGAACTGCCAAGGGCGTTTTCCGCGTCCCAAGTGTTGGCCTGAAGAGTCATTTCCTGAACTGCATCTGGGACTGGTGCCAGGATTAGGTTGCCGTTCTGGACGGGGCTAGTCACATTCATGCCGTCCACATAAACGACATTCCCCGTGTAGCTACGCCCGTTAGCACTGATCTGGGGAGTTTGCGTCCCGAAGTTGTCCGAACCGCCTCCGGGAGACGCTCCGCTTCCGCGAGTGCCTGTGCCGACAACACCTGGAGTGACGCTCATCACGTCCCAAAGGTTGCGATTGAGCTCCGGGAGTTCTCTGACCAACTGCGCGTCCAGGGTGGCCTGGAGCCGACTATCGTCAGTATCGATAGGCGGCGTTTGATCCGTCACGGTCGTTGTTTCGCTCGCCGAAGCAACAGCCAAAGTAATATTCGTACCCTGCGTTTCAGCGGTACCAAGCGTGATGCCCAGTTGCTTAGTTTGAAGACCCTTAAACTCGGCGCGGAGTTCGTAGCGACCTGGAGCCAGACCCGCGAAACTATAGTTTCCAGAACTGCTGGTGGTTGTGCTCAGCCGGATCCCCGTATCGAGATTGCGCAGTTCGATTCCAGCGCCTCCCACGGCGGCTCCGCTGGAATCGGTTACAACACCTTGAATGCTGCTGCTATATTGGGCAAAACTGACGCCGGCAAACAGGCAGATGGCAAGCAGTGAAAGCACTACACGACCAAAACTTCGAATCACAGACCCTCCTCAATAAGGGCGGTGCACCCACCCCCCCTCGCTCAAGTCGCCAAGGCTAGAAGCACCCGGAGAAAACGTCTGCCCCGACCCTCCTCGGGAAAACGTTTACTTGTCCATGTGACAAAACTTACATCCGTTTTTCTGATGATGTCAAGAAGAAAATGAAATTCTGCGCCAGAATTATAGACTGCGAGGGACTTCCCGGAGCATGCGAAGCCCGGGAACTGTCTGGACTCAGATGTCTAATCCGAATTCGGGCTTGGCGGGCACACTTCGCAGCAACAACAACGCGGACCTGACGGCGTTGATAAAGATAACGCCACCTAGTTGGGTTCCGTGATCTCTAGCGTCTTGTTTTCTTGTAAACCGGTTGTCAGAGTCTGCTTGCGGCCGGAAGGCCAGTCAACCTCCACGCGATCGATCTTGGCTGTCTTGCCCAAGCCAAAATAGAGAGGCAGAGCGCTTTGCGCCAAATAGCCGGATTTGCCGTCGTTGTATCGGAACAAGGTTCGTCCGCCCGCGTACACACGGACGGTGGCACCAAGCCCATTGTGGTTGGAGACCGTGCCATTGAGGATGATCTTGAGCCAGTGAATCTTTTCCCGCTCCGCCAGGTTGCTGATCAGCACTTGCGGCTCGGAATTAAAGTCATTGGTCACGATGTCCAAATCGCCGTCGTTATCGAGATCAAAGATGACCGCGGAACGGCTGGAACGAGGCGCCATGACGATGGATTTTCCGGTTTGGCCAACACAAACTTTGCTGTCCAGCTTCGTTTGCGCTTGAACTTCCCTGGGATCCGAGCAGTCAATTTCGAACCACGGAGTGTACAACTTCTTTCGGGGCTCGATTCCCAACACGAATTCGGAGTCCAGAAACTTCTGTCCGCGATCATTCAATAGGAGGGAGTTTATTCCATAGCGATAGGGATAACTCATGCCGGCTGCCAGGAAAACGTCCTCCCAGCCATCCGCGTTCACGTCCCCAACACTAGGTCCCCACGGCCAATAGGTTTCGAGTCCAAGGCGATCGGAAATTTCTTCGAATCTAGCTTTGCCCAGATTATGGTATAAGGCGTTGCCAAAAATGAAATCCGCCTTTTTTCCCTGAAGGTAAGACTCGTCCCAGGTAATCTTCGATTTCAGCTTCTCGTTTTCCGGGCCTGGTTCATCACTCATATCAGAGTGCATATCAGCGATAAACAAATCCGGGCGGCCGTCGTTATCGTAGTCAAAAAACTTGAGCCCCATCGCGCCCCAAGGCGTTCTGGGGAAATATTCGTTGGTTTTTTCGACAAACTTTTTCCCGCCTATATTTTCGTAATAGTGGCTGCGGCCCTGCATGTTCAAGAAGAAAATGCCGGGCCAGGCATCTCCGTTCAAATCGGCGAAACTCGCCTCGCCGCACCATCCCTGAGGGTGCAATCCGACTTCGGCCGTCACGTCCTTAAAATGATTGTGACCCATATTCTTGTAGAGAACGGGGTATTCGTAGCGATCCGCATGCAGATGCCCGGAGAATGCGTTTGGAATTCCCACGTATTCACCGTCGGGCCCTTTTTCATCGGTAGTGTATTTGCCAACATTGCAGACCAACAGGTCAAGCAAACCGTCATTGTCGTAGTCGAAAAAGAAGGCTCCGGAGGAATGCGCTGAAAGTTCTAGCCCGGCTTCTTGAGTGATATCCCGGAAATGGCCGTGGCCGTCATTCTCGAACAGTGCGTTTCCTCCGCGAACGGTGGTCACAAATAGATCCTGGTCACCGTCGTTATCAATATCGGCAAATGCGGCGGCCACACTGACACGGCCCTGCAGCGCAACTCCGGCTTCCTGCGTGATGTTCTTAAATTTTCCACCACCCAGGTTTTTCCAGAGTTCGTTGCCTCCAACCTGATTCAAAAAATAAATGTCATAGAGACCATCCCCATCGACGTCCGCCACCGCCACGGCACTCCCGTGGTCGTAATGTCCCATGCGCATGTGCTTGGTCACGTCGTCCACCGCGTGGTGGACAAATGTGATTCCGCTCTCCTTCAAGCGGTCGGCAAATTGGAAATCATGGAAGACCTTGAAACCTTTGGCCGCTTCTAATTGGGCCTGCCTCCGTGCAGGTAGCGAATCGGCGCCCATATCGTGTTCTGGATAGCGTGCGCGAGGTGGGGTATCGTTTCGTGCGCTGGTCGGAATCAGAGCCGTGAGGACGACAGCAGCGAACAGCATGGACGGCAGTCTATTTGCATCCCGTCTCATATTTTCGTGGGCGCATTGTAGCCTCCGCATCGCAAGCAAGCAAACGTTTTCTCTGTTTTCCAGCCGAAGACTTGGCGCATAATCAAAACCATGCGCATCTGCAAAGCGCTGTACCTCTTAGGGACCCTGATTGTTTGCGGCCCTCCCTTATACGCTCAGGTGGAGCGCGATCCTACGCCCGCCATCGCCGCCGCGCTCGCACAAAAGCAATTCGATGATGCACTGACATTGCTCCAACCGGCCCTCAAGCAATTCCCCCAGAACCCCAAACTGTGGACTTTGCAGGCCTTGGCATTTTCCGGGAAAGGAGACACGAAGGACGCTCTAATTGCCTATCAAAAGGCGCTGAAACTCTCGCCTGAATTCCTCCCGGCCCTCGAGGGTGTAGCGCAACTCGAGTACGAGGCGGGAAGCGAGGATGCGATCCCCTATTTGAACCGCGTGCTTCGGCTCCGACCCAAAGATCCAACAAGTCATACCATGCTGGCGGTTCTTGCTTACAAAAGAGGCAACTGCGAGCAGGCTGTGGAGCACTTTGCGATAAGCGGGCCGTTGATGGATTCCCAGCCCGCAGTCCGTGAAGAATACAGCGCCTGCCTGTTGAAGCTGAAGCAACCGGACAAAGCAATCGCGATCTATCAGAAAGCTCTTCAGCTGAATCCTGACGACAACGAAGCGCGGCAGATATTGGCGACGATTCTACTGATGACCGCGCGGTCCGAGGAAGCGCTGGAAACCCTTACGCCCTTGCTCAAGAGAAATAATCCCGACGCTCGAACACTGCAACTGGCTTCAACCGCGTATGAAGAGCAGAAGAACACTCCCTTGGCGGTGACAACGCTTCGCCAGGCAATTGTTACCGATCCCCACAATGTGGACCTTTACCTCGATTTCGCGATTCTTTCCATGGACCACCAGTCTTATGAAGTGGGCGTGGATATGGTTAACGTGGGATTGAAAGCCGAACCCAAGTCCGCCCCTTTGTACGTGGCACGTGGAGTTTTGTATGTTCAGCTGGCAAAGTATGACGAAGCAGAAGATGACTTTGAAAAGGCCGATGCGCTTGAACCCAGCCAGGGGGTCAGTTCCGCTGCACAGGGACTGGAACAGGCGCAAAACAACAATCTCGATCGCGCGCTCAAAACCGTGCAAGCCAAGTTGGCAAGTAAACCGAACGATCCTTATCTGCTCTACCTCCAAGCGGACGTTCTCACGCAAATGGGACCGGAACCAGGAAGCCAGCAGTTTCAAACCGCCATTCGTTCGGCCAAGAGGGCTGTCGCCTTGCAGCCCAATCTGGTTGCAGCTCACGATGTACTGGCCAAACTCTACCTGCAAGCGGGGCAAAATCAGGCCGCCAGTGAGCACTGCCGGACGGCTCTGAAACTCGATCCGAAGGACCAGACCGCCTTATATCATTTGATTCAGGCCCTGCGGAAAACGGGAAACAAGAATGAGATTCCAGACCTCCTCAAGCGCCTGGCAGAACTTCGCGCGGAGGGCACTAAAGATGAGAGAGAACGAAACCGCTACAAGCTGACTGTTGCGGGAACCTCGTCGAATCCGGCCCACTCAACTCCCGATTAACGCGGTGCATTTAATGGGTCGACGCAACACCCTGGTCGAACCTAATCTGCATTGAAAACAAAGGCCAAATCGTTTGCTGTGGTTTCCCGAAAAATCGTCGCCGACGCTGTGCAGAAGCGGGGTTGGTTCCGCGTCTCATCACACGGCGGCAGAGTCAGTGGCTGAACTTTTCTGAGCTCCGGCGATTTCCAGTCCCCCCTTGCGAAGACCGTCAATGAGATGCTCAATCAGTTCGGCATCCCACCACTTGTTAAGTTCCGTACGTCCAACCGTGGCGAAGTCTGGCCGAATCTTCAATAATTCCTGCGCGGCATTGCGTGCTGCGTCCAGCTCGCCGAGTTGCCCGTAAATGGCTGCCAAGGCAAATTGTGTACGCCAGAATTCAGGCAAGTTGACTCGAAGGGCGATCTCCAGAGCGCGACGATAGTCGCGCAGGCGATATGCGTTGAAGCACGTGGGAAACCAATACCAGCTGGGGTGATTCGGATTGAGCCGCGTAGCCCTTTCGGCCAGAAAGCAGCCGCGCTCCCAATCGCCGGAAAAGGCAATCTGTAGGCCAAGGTATGCGGCGGCGAGGCTGTCCATGGAGTTGAGCGCGATAGCCCGCTCCGCTGCGACACGGAACGCCCCAAATTCCTTCCGGAAGAATAGTGTCGAAGCCAGGGCGTGATGGGCAAGGTGGTTGGAGGGCGCTACGTCAAGCGCACGCCGAGCTGCCGCCAATGCTCGTCCGAGCGGATCTGGTTGCAGGTTGAACCCGTGCGTGTATTCTTCGCGGTAGAGCATCGCCAGGATAGCCCAGCAATCACCGCGATCGGGCGGTTGTTTCACCGCGTGCTCCAAAGCGGTTCTTGCCGCTAAATGTTCTGACGGACTGACACGCTGGAAGTGCCCGAAACTCCGCAGTACCGCCTCGTATGGGCTCAATTCTTGGGGCGCTCGATTCCGGAGCGCTTCGGTCATGCTGTGCGGCAGGATCCCTTGTGTGTCGGCAACGGTGGAGACGATTCGCGGCACAACATCATCCACAAGGTCCAACACCGTATCGGGACTGAAAGGGTAGTCATAAGTTTCCGCCCACAGGCCCGCGCCGGAGCTAGCATCAACTAGCTGGGTTGCTATCCGTACCTTCGTGCCGGCCTGGCGAACACTTCCCTCCATGACGTAGCGGGAACCGAGGTCTTTGGCCGCGATGCGCACGTCCACCGTCTCGCGTGCATATCGTGCCGTGGAACTCCGGGCGATGACCTTGAGATAAGAGAAGCGCGACAAGCCGGTGATGACATCGTCCGTGAGGCCCTCCGCTAGTGCTGCGAGATCGGCGTTGCCTCCACTGTATTTGAAAGGTAAGACAGCGACCCAGAAGCCCTCTTCGATGCGAGCAGCACCCGAGTCCGATGTGGCTGGAGTGCGCGACGCCGAGGGGGGAACAGGCGATGAGTGGGATCCAATCTTCGCCAGGTCGCGGAACTCGTTGCTGACATCCCGCGCGGTCTGCATGCGATAACGCGGATCCTTTTCCAGACAGCGTCGGATGACCCGCGCCATGTCTGCAGGCAGATCCGGCCGCGCGTCGGTAACCGGCAATGGGGTGTCGCGCAGGATCGAGGACACTAGTTCGGGCGACGAGGTTCCCTCGAATGGCCGCCGCCCCGTCGCTAATTCGTGCAACACGACGCCCAGTGAAAAGATGTCGGTGCGAACATCGAGTGTGCGTCCCAACAGTTGTTCCGGTGACATGTAGGCTGGCGTCCCCATGACCATTCCGGCTTGTGTACGGCCAGCCGACGTCAGTGTGGCGTCATTTGAGGTTTCCGCGCCAACATCTTTTGCCAATCCGAAATCCAGAACTTTGACACGGCCTTCCTTTGTCACCATTACGTTTGCCGGTTTCAGGTCGCGATGCAGTATTCCTTTCTCGTGTGCTACGGCTAGCGCTTCGGCGAGTGCGTTCGCAATTTCGACAATTTGCCCGACGGGCAGGCCGTTGGCAGGAATAATCCGATCTAGCGATTGTCCCTCGATCAACTCCATGGTGAGAAAGTGCCTTCCATCGCACTCCTCCACGGAATAAAGCGTCACGACGTTTGGGTGGTTGAGCGCAGCTACCGCGCGAGCCTCACGCTGAAAACGGGCAAGCCGTTCGGGATCATTGGCAACATCGTTTGGCAGGACCTTGAGCGCGACTTCGCGTCCAAGTTTCGTGTCCGTAGCCCGATACACTTCGCCCATGCCGCCCGCGCCGATCTTATCCAGGATGCGGTAGTGCGAGATGCTCTGTCCGCTCAGCAATGAGGACTCGGCCATGCGGCGCTCATCTTAGGTTGGGGAGAGAAGGCAAGTCAACGCGGAGGTCCAGCCGACGTGTCAATTCCCGATCGGTGTCTTAACGATGCCGGCCTCGCGACGGCCCGAGTAGACTGTTCGGTGTTCACTCTACAGAGCTCGAACCGAAGGAGGCCGAGATGCGAGTTAAAGGATGTGGTTTGCATGCTCGCCAGCAGACGTTGGCGATGCTGGACAAGCAGGACAGGCAAGGTGGTGGAGGTGACTCTGAAGCACGAAAGCAACATCTGGCTGGATTATGATCGGGTTACTTCGATCTGAGACGCGCCTCTTGGAACCGCTCGAAAATCCCTTCGGCCCAAAAGTGTTACCTATGTAGCCGATACATTCTGTTACCCATGTGTCCGGGTTGGACCCTGAATCGAATGGTGGGCCTGGGTGGACTTGAACCACCGACCTCGCCCTTATCAGGGGCGCGCTCTAGCCACCTGAGCTACAGGCCCGGAAAAACTGTGGCGACAACTTACTTGGTTTGAGACAACTTTAACTACTTTAGCGTAAGAGACGCGTGCTGGCAATTCTTGCGAGACGCAAACTTTGTCCATTGTGCCGCAATTCTGAGCGATCCTCGTCCATCGACGGGTTTTGCAAGCAGGGCCTCACCGGTCTTAAAGGTATGGTTTTTCTCTTTGGGTCGCCAACGCTCGGACGGAGACAGCGGCGTCGAGCAGTCTGCGATGGACGGCTTGCGCGATTTGTAACGCGCCGGGCGTGTCGCCGTGGATGCAGATGGTTTGGGCTTCGATTGGCACGACAGCCCCATCGAGCGCCAGCACAGATTTTTGCTCGATGATACGCAGAGCCTGCGTGGCTGCCTCTTCGGGATCGTCCAGGAGCGCCCCTGCTAGTTCTCTGGAACGCAAGCTGCCATCGGATTCGTAGCGCCGGTCGGCAAAGGCTTCAGCGGCCGAGGGGAAGCCTGCGGCGCGAAACGATTCGAGCATCACCGAGCCAGCAAGCCCAACGAGCACAACTTCCCCTTTGTCGATGCCGCGCAGCCCACACCATTGCGCGACGCCGTCGGCGATTCCGCGAGCGAGATGCGCGTCGCGTGCGGCTTGATTGTAGAGCGCGCCGTGGGGTTTGACGTGGCCGATTTGCGCGCCACACAGATCGGCAATTTCCTGAAGCCTCATAAGCTGGCGATAAACGAGCGCGGCAATCTCTTCGGAGGAGAGGTTCTGTTCCGCGCGGCCCATCATTTCGCGATCTTCGTAGCCCGGATGTGCGCCGATGGCGGCCCGCGCGCCGAGCGCTTGTTCGACGGTCTGCTTCATCATCTCGTGAGTACCAGCGTGTCCCCCGCAGGCAATATTGGCGGAACTTACGGAACGAAGCAGGGCTTGCTGGCTGCCGTCAGCCACCGCTTCCGGCAATTCGCCCATATCGCAGTTCAGATCGATGCGCTTCATACGAAAAGAAGTTTTTCGGACTGTAGGAGTTCCTGCTGCGCCAGCCACGCCGCACGCGCTTCCTCAAAAGAAACAAGCCGGAAGCGGAGGGAATCGCGCGGTCGCAATTGTCCCAGCGAAGGCAGGTCCGCTCCAATCACATTGGCGATTTTTGGATATCCGCCGGCGGTTTGCTGCTCGACAAACAAGATAATGGCTTGGCCCGCGGGTGTCACCTGAATCGCTCCGAGCGGAGTGCCTTCGCTAATAAGTTCCCGATTGCCGCCAGGAGAAAGGATAGGACCTGACAAGCGCAGGCCCATGCGGTTGGCCTCTTCCGTAACCTGAAACGCACTCTCGAAAAAGTCGCGATGAGTTACGTCGGAGAACCAACTTCTTTGAGGGCCTTCGGTGACACCAAGGATTTTGCGAGGTTTTAGCTTTTCGACTGCATCCGAACGAACGCTGCGACGCCGAAAGGTTGCGGCCGCGGCTCCAAGCTGAAGCACGTCGGCACCGCGAAGGGCGCGTCCATGAAAGCCGCCGAGTCCGCTGAGCAGATGAGTGGAAGCACTGCCCAGGAAAAGGGGTACCCCAACGCCACCGGCGACGCAGAGATAACACCGCGCACCATTCGCAGTGGGGCCGACGCAAAGCTTGCTCCCTCGCGTCGCTTCGTAAGTGGACCATTGTGCAATCGGCTCTCCGTCGAGCGTGGCAGGGAAATTCGCGCCGGTAAGCGCGAAGATTGCTCCCTCCGGAAATACGAACGTAGCGCCAGTGAGTGTCATTTCCAGCGCCGCAGTCCCGGGTGGATTGCCGACGAGCCGATTGCCAAGCTGCAGCGCGATGGGATCAGCCGCGCCTGAAGCCGAAACGCCCAGCACTCCGTTACCCGGCCGTCCTAGATCTTGTACGGTGGTAAGAAAGCCGGGCGACTCTACAAGCAACGTGTTCACGCACGCTCCAAACGAAGAAATTCCTCGCGGGAGATGCTCCGAAAGCGGACATGATCGCCAGGCGCGATGAGAACCATCGGTTCGCGATCCTCGCGGAACATGATGAATGGGGTTCGGCCGATCAGACGCCAGCCCCCCGGTGTGGCAAATGGATAGACGCCGGTTTGTTTGCCGGTGATAGCCACGCTGCCGGGAGTAACTTTTTTCCTCGGCGTAGCCAGGCGTGGCGTTTCCAGTTGTGCAGGCAGATCACCGAGATACGCGAAGCCCGGAGCGAAGCCAAGAAAATAAGCCCGAAATCGCGTAGCGGCGTGAAGCTCGACGACACGTTCCGGCGACAGGGAAAGCAGCGAAGAGACTTCTTCCAGATCGGGACCAAATTCGCCGCCGTAACAAACAGGAATTTCCACCGTTTTTGACGGAGCGGGAGAAACTCTGCTGGACGATTCCGTCAAAGCTCGGACAAAGATTTCGACGTCATGGTGTGTTACTTTCCCAAGGTCGAAACTGATGAGCACAGAAGCGTACGCCGGTTGAAGATTGCGAAGCCAGTTGGGCGGCGCGAATTCGATGGCGCGCAGCAACCGAAGAACGCCTTCGTGCGTTGCCTGACCGATATCGTTCCCCAAATAAACAAGCAAGGACTGATCGCTGGCCGCGCAGAATTGCACCTAACGCTCCGTGCTACTGAACGAAACCGATAGTACCCGCGGGAGTCGCGCCTTCCGGTATTTCCTTGATCGGACCGAATTGCGCTTCATACCGTGCCAGATTTTCGCTAAGAGCTCGCCAGATGCGTTTGGCGTGCCCCGGACTGACAATCACGCTAGCCAGGAGTTTCCCCTGAGGCCCATTGGGGAACACGTAAACAAAATTCAGCGTGAACTCTTCGGCGTGATGATGAATCATCACCAGATTGCTGTACATGCCCTGCAGTTCTTTTTCATCGGCCTTGATCTGAACCTGGCCTTGCTGCGGCGGTGCCTGCTTCTCATCCATGGTGTTCTCCAGAAATTCGCACAACCAAAATAGCACAGGCGTGAGTCACCCGATTGTCCGTGCGGCGTCTCGGGGATAATCGACGCAATCGCGGGTTACAACACAGCTTCCGTCGGTGGAGGTACTAATCGGCGAAATAAACGCGCAGCTCCATTGACACTTTGCGTCCAGGTTAAGTATAGTTTAGTTCGGAAGTTCACCATAGTTAATACGATTATGCCCGGAAACGTGACAGACGAACTCGCCGAACCCACCGCAGAACTGGAAGCGCACCAATCCGCTAGTCCAGGATGGCGGCGAGCGTTGACGCTGCCCTCGCTGCCGGAAGCTCATCGTACCGTACCCATACTTTCGACCGCCTCGTGGTTTCGGAAGATGCTGGCGTTTGCCGGCCCGGGCTACCTGATTGCGGTTGGATATATGGACCCGGGAAACTGGGCCACCGATCTGGGCGGCGGTTCGCGATTCGGGTACATGCTCCTCAGCGTAGTGCTGCTCAGCAATCTGATCGCAATGTTTCTGCAAGCGCTTTCCGCAAAGTTGGGAATTGCCACCGGACGCGACCTGGCGCAGGCATGCAGGGACCACTATTCGCGACGTACTTCCATTTTTCTTTGGCTGGTTTGCGAACTGGCCATTGCAGCGTGCGACCTTGCCGAGGTGCTTGGTTCGGCCGTGGCGCTGAAACTGCTCTTTGGAATCCCGCTGCTGGCAGGAGTGGTGTTGACAGCGTTGGATGTTCTGGTGGTCCTGGCGCTGCAAGGCCGGGGATTCAGACTAATCGAAGCGTTTGTGATCACGTTGACGGCGACGATCGCGGCCTGCTTTGCATACGAAATTTTCTTCGCACGGCCGCTCTGGCTGGAAGCGGCGCACGGATTTATCCCTCGCCTGGAAATTTTGCAGAACAAGGAGATGCTGTACATCGCCATCGGAATTTTGGGCGCGACGGTCATGCCCCACAACCTGTACCTGCATTCGAGCATTGTGCAGACACGTGCGTTTGGGCCTACGCCGGCCGATCGGCGAGAGGCGCTGCGCTTCGCGGTCCTGGATTCAACCGTTGCGTTGGGCTTCGCGCTGTTCATTAACGCGGCGATTCTCGTGTTGGGTGCGGCTGCGTTCCACAGCCATGGCATGCTGCAAGTGGCGGACATTTCCGAAGCGTACAAATTGCTTAGCCCAGTGCTGGGCGTAAGCTTGGCAAGCACGCTGTTTGCCTGCGCGCTGCTGGCCTCGGGCCAGAATTCAACGCTGACTGGAACGCTCGCCGGACAGATTGTGATGGAAGGATTTCTCGATATCCGATTGAAGCCGTGGATCCGGCGCCTGATCACGCGATCGATCGCCATACTTCCGGCAGTGCTGGTAATTGGGCTGGCCGGGGAAAATAAAGTGACCTCGCTCCTGATTCTCAGCCAGGTCGTGCTGAGCTTTCAGTTGCCATTCGCGGTGATTCCGCTGGTTCAATTTACAAGCGAGCGCGCCAAGATGGGCGGCTTCGTAAACTCGCGGTTCACAACAATCCTCGCGTGGGTCGTAACTGCCGCAATTCTGTTCTTCAACGCCGAACTCCTCTGGCTAATCTTCCGCGGCTAGATCTCATTGTGATCCCATCCTGTGGCACAAGCCATTCGTGGCTGTGCCCCTGGGTTCTCCGCCTTTGTAGGGACGGCCTTCTGAGGTTGTCCGCTTACTGAACGCGCATCGCGGATTCTCTGCGCCTACCCGGGTCCACGATAATCCCAGCCTCCATCGAACCCTCGCTCGTATTAGAATCTAGTTCCCGGCCGGCGACGATTTAGCGCCGCAAACCAGGTTTGAGGAGAAGTATCCCCGATGGTTGAGCCACTTTTGATTGCGCAAGGCGAATCGCCGCTTTACCTTTTGCCGCAGATGGCCAATCGTCATGGACTCGTAGCGGGCGCCACCGGCACGGGCAAAACGGTAACGCTGCAGGTGATGGCGGAGGCATTCAGCAAGATTGGCGTGCCGGTATTTGCGGCGGACGCAAAGGGCGACCTTTCCGGCATCAGCGAGGCAGGCACCGACAATCCGAAGATCGCCGATCGCGTGAAGCAATTAAAATTGAGCGATTTTTCATTCGCGGCTTACCCGGCCACATTTTGGGACGTCTTCGGCGAGCAAGGCCATCCGGTGCGCGCCACCATTTCGGAAATGGGGCCGCTACTGATCGCGCGATTGTTGAATCTCAACGACACGCAGGAATCGGTGCTCGCTCTGGTGTTCAAGATTGCGGATGACAACGGCCTTCTGTTGCTGGACCTGAAAGATTTGCAGGCCATGCTGCAATACGTGGGAGACAACGCCAAAAATTTCCAGACGCAATACGGCAACATCTCCGCCGCCAGCATCGGCTCCATTCAACGGGGACTGGTGGCTATCCAGCAGCAGGGCGGCGAGAAGTTTTTTGGAGAACCGGCTCTAAATCTGGACGATCTGATCCAGACCGATTCGAATGGGCATGGAATCGTGAACATCCTGGCTGCGGATAAGCTGATTCAAAAACCCAAAGTCTACGCGACGTTTCTGTTGTGGTTGCTGACGGCATTGTTTGAGCGTTTGCCTGAAGTGGGCGATCCCGACAAACCGAAGCTGGTGTTTTTCTTTGACGAGGCACATCTTCTGTTTGCGGACCTGCCAAAGGTAATCGAGGACAAAGTTGTCCAAGTGGTGCGGCTGATCCGCTCCAAGGGTGTCGGCGTATATTTCGTGACCCAGAATCCGCTGGACGTGCCAGAGACTGTGCTTGGGCAACTGAGCAACCGCGTGCAACATGCTTTGCGGGCATTTACCCCGAAGGATCAGAAAGCCGTCAAAGCAGCGGCGGAAACGTTTCGCAGCAATCCAAAACTGGACGTGGCAAAAGCCATTACGGAGTTGCAGGTTGGAGAAGCGTTGGTTTCTTTCCTCGACGAAAAAGGGATGCCAGGCGTAGTACAAAAGGCGCTGGTTTGTCCGCCGCACAGCCAGATTGGCCCGATCACGCAGGAGCAACGCAAACAGTTGATGCAGAATTCCGTCGTGGCGGGAGTCTACGAAAACGCCGTCGATCGCGAGTCTGCTTACGAGAAATTGAAGGCACGGTCCTCTCAGAGCACACCCGCCGCTGGGAGCGGCGCAGCAACAGGCCAATCGCCGGGTGCGAACACGCCCTGGTATCAAAATATTCCGGGGATGCAAACGGGACGCCGCGGCGACAATCTCGTGGAAGCAATGGCCAAAAGCGCCGCGCGAACCATCGGAAGTTCCGTAGGGCGTCAATTGATTCGTGGAGTGCTCGGATCCTTGCTGGGCGGAAACAAGAAATAGCTTTTGGAGTTGCCACGGCTAGTTCCGGTCGATACGCAGCGGACGTTTCAGGAGAAATCTCAAAAACATGGTCAACACCAAACCGAACCGCACGTTACGCCTCGTGCTGCTTGTGATTTCTCTTGGCCTCATCGCTGTGGCCATTTGGCTGGCGGCCTTTCACAAGGGACCGTGGATCATTCCTATAGCCGAAAAAGCGCGAAAGAATCCATTGACGCCGTCGGATGCCGTGCTGAAAACGGCGAGGCCCATTTACGACCAGAAATGTTCAGATTGCCACGGAGATACGGGCAAGGGTGACGGCTCCGACGCCATGATGTACGACCCTCCGCCCGCGAATCTGACCGATGCAGCGCGCATCAACAAATTAACCGACGGTGAGATCTACTACCAGATCACCGAGGGACGGAAACCGATGCCGTCCTTCAAGACGAAATTAACGGACGAACAGCGTTGGCAACTAGTTCTGCTAGTGCGAGCGTTCGCGGGTGGGAACGCACCGCCGCCCCCCGCTGAGAGCGCACCGCCTGCAACACCGAAAACAAAATAGTCGAATTTTCATTAAGGAGAACCATGCGGAATATTTTCCAAATCGCTGTTCTGTGTTTGCTTGCAGCACCCGGCTTGCGGGCGGCACCAGGAGCCGTTCGCTGCGGAAAATTACTGGACGTTCGCGCCGGCAAGATATTGACGGACCAGACCGTCGTCTTCGATGAGAAAGGCGTCATCACCGCGATAGGCGCCACCAACGCCATCGCCATTCCGCAGGGCGCCGTTCCCATCGACCTCTCCGCCGCGACCTGCCTGCCCGGACTGATCGACGTGCACACGCACTTGACCTCCGACCCGAAGGACTCCGGCTATGCGGGCCTCGGTGTTTCTGTGCCACGGGAAGCGATCACCGGCGCGAAGAACGCGAACAAGACCCTCTTGGCAGGCTTTACGACCGTGCGCAACGTCGGAGCGGCGAACTTCACGGACGTTGCACTGCGCGATGGCATCAACGAGGGAGACGTCCCGGGTCCGCGCATGCTTGTTTCCGGCCCGCCTCTGGGCATCACCGGTGGACACTGCGACAACAACCTCCTGCCCTACGAGTTTCATTACAAAGAGGGTGGCGTCGCCGACGGGCCGTGGGCAGTGCGCGCAAAAGTCCGCGAGGTGGTGAAATACGGCGCGGATGTAATCAAGGTTTGCGCTTCAGGAGGAGTGCTGAGTAAAGGAGACCTGCCCGGCACGCCGCAATACACGCTCGAAGAGTTGACCGCCATTGTGGAAGAAGCACACAAACTGGGACGCAAAGTGGCCGCCCACGCTCACGGGACGCAGTCCATAAAGGATGCGATTCATGCCGGGATCGATTCGGTGGAACACTCCAGCCTGATCGACGACGAAGGCATCAAGCTGGCGAAGGAGCATGGAACCTACCTGGTGTTTGACATTTATGACGACGACTATATCCTTTCGCACGGCCTCGAAACCGGAATGTTGCCGGAATCGATCGAAAAGGAAAAGAAGCTCGGCAGGCTGCAGCGGGAAAATTTCCGGCGGGCATTTGAAGCCGGCGCGAAGCTTGCTTTTGGTACTGATGCGGGCGTCTATCCGCACGGCGATAATGCAAAACAGTTTGCAAAGATGGTGGAGTGGGGAATGCATCCGATGGATGCAATTCAGGCAGCCACCATTCGCGCAGCAGACTTGATCGGTTGGAGCGACAAAGTAGGAACCGTCGAAGCGGGACACTACGCGGACATAGTGGCCACGAACGGCGACCCGCTCTCCGACGTCAAAGTACTGGAGTTGTTAACATTCGTGATGAAGGGCGGCGTGGTGATAAAGAATAATACCGGCGTGAAGTAGCTGGCATCGCTTCGAGAGAACCTCAGGAGATAAAGCTCCCTTGCGACGCGGTCGTTTACAGAACAATTGAGAGGTTGCGGAAAAAGTCCTCTCTTTAGGAGGCCGGGGCTTAAGCCCCAGCGTAGGTCGGCCGCTCAATGGGGCTTTAGCCCCTGAAGAAAGTTTCTAATTCTTTTCCGCGGCCTGCAAAGTTCGTGCCCTCCCGCTCTTAGTTGACGGACTGAAGAGCCGTAGCTACTTCCTTCACGTCCGGCACCACCGGGATATCGTAGTTTTTCACCCAGGCAACTTTGCCTTTCTTGTCGATGATGATGATGGCGCGCCCGGTAATGCCTTTGTCGCCCAGATAGACGCCGTACTTTTCGCTCATGGCTCCCTTGGGATGAAAATCCGCCAGTAGCGAATACTTGATGCCCATCTTTTCGGCGTACGCCTTGTGCGACCACACACTGTCCACGCTGACGCCCAGAACTTCCGCGTCCAGAGTGTCGAAATTCTTCATGTCGTTCACAAAGCAAACATGCTCCTGCGTGCAGGTAGGGCTCCAATCTAACGGATAAAAAACCAGAACCAGTCTCTTTTTCCCCGCGAAATCCGAAAGCTTCACTTCCTTTTGATTCTGATTCTTTAGCGCGAAATCCGGTGCGCTTTGTCCGACTGTCAGGCTCATGATGGCTTCCTCCAATAATCTATTTAGTTCGCAAAGCATCTTACCGAATCCGCACGAGGACTCCAAACTCGGCACACCCGGCCGGCGTGTAGGCTTCTGAATGAACCAATTACCGGAAGATACGTGACCTTGTTGCGCTTTACGTATTCGGCACACCTCTCTGGAATGCCCATAACAGCCCTCTTTCACTGGTGTCTCATTGAATATGCGAGAGCGTTGCAGAGTAGTGCCGTCCATCGACCTCATTCTTTTCAGTGTCGTGGCTCACCGTTCTTTCCGCCTCAGTCGAAAAACTCAACGCTCGAAGCTGTGGAGCCACCATGTATGTCTCGCGATCTGACCGAGAACCCTTGCCTGCTGTGGGGGTGCAATGTCAGTGAAGCTGGAACCGGACGTCACCAAACTGGAGGGTGGTGAGGGGAAGCGGATTCTGGTTGTTCGCCGCCCGAACGACACTTTCGATCGACATCCGTACGTTATCCACCTGCTGATGCAGCAGTGGCGGCAATGGGGCTTTCGCGTGGACGTCTCGAACCCAATCGACACCGCCGTCGGTCCTCATACCGTGGTGATCCCACATCTGGATGAAACGTGGACGCCTCCGGAATATGAGACTTTTCTCGGCCGTTGTGCCGTGGTCGTGAACCGCGGGGTCAACGATATTTCGAAACGCATGATCAGCGAGAACCTCCTGACCAGACAAACGAATCACGACGGTCCGGTCATCATAAAAACCAACCGTAACTCCGGCGGTCAACCGGAGTTTGAACGTTTCCGTAACAGAGGCTGGGTTGCGCAGGCGGCAGTAGATCTCGCCCGGCGTTTACCGTGGAAGCTTACCGGCATGATTGGCCAATATAAGATCTTCGATCATCCCAGCCTCGTTCCGCGGGCCGCATGGCGTAACCCGTTGTTAGTAGTGGAGAAGTTTCTTCCCGAACGGCAAGACGGGATGTATTGCTTGCGGCAGCATATTTTCTTCGGCACTCGCGAAATCAATACGATCGCGTTTTCCGCCGATCCCATCGTGAAGGCGCAAAACGTCGTCAGACGCCAGCTACTTCCGGAGCCTTCCCCTGGTGTCCGCGAAATCCGAACGAGGCTGGGTTTTGACTACGGAAAATTTGATTACGTTCTGTGGGATGGCCGGGTCGTGCTATTCGACGCCAATCGTACGCCGACGTACGACCCAGGCAGTCGGGCTGGATCCGCAGCTGCTCTAATCATGGACCTGGCTGGAGGCGTGCATGGCTTCTTTGGTTGAGACGCGCCTCAAACCAACCTTGACCATGGCGGAGGTCTTCGGCGCAAATCATGTCTACGCTCCGCGTGCCCACCCAAGGACCTGCGACTGGGTTATCCGCGACCCTGCGCTGCTCGACGCGATCACCGCTAACCAACTCGCCGTTGTCGGCGAAATGCCGGTGGTGTGTAGCGCGGGAGCGGCAACGCCGAACGGGCTCGAACTATTGGCCGAGGCGGGGTTAGAAGTGCCTGTCTCGACGCACACGTATCGCGACCCGCAAAACGCGATTGAGACGGCAGCCCATTTCGCTAAGGCTGGAACAAAGGTGATCGTCCAACATATTTATCCACGCGGTGTGCTGGACGACGGTGCATTGTGGATCGACGCCCGTCTGCTCTCCTACTTGAACAACAAGGCGAATCTCGCGGAACTCGTCCCCTCGGCGAACCTCGCAAGCCGGCGTGTCGTCAACTCGGAGACGCTCTTTAGCTCTGCCAGCTCACCATCCTTCCCGGTCGTTCTCAAAGTAGCCACAGACCTGTCGACCGGCAGCGGCGTCGATGTAGAGATTTGCCGCACGATCGACGACTTCGAGGCAGCGCGAATGCGTTTCTCAGGCTGCGAGCGCCTGGTCGTAGAGTCTTGTCAATCCATCCTGCGGAACGTCTGCCTCAATTACGCCGTCATGCCAGACGGAACGACGCGGTATTTGGGTTTCGCCGACCAGGACAGTGACGCAAATGGTCGTTATCGGGGCAATTGGATTTCGCTCGGGTCAACTCTGCCGGCCGAAGTTATAGGCATTGGCTTGGCCATCGTCACGCGTGGCGCTGCCCTCGGCTATCGCGGGTTCGCGGGAATCGACATCGTCAAGATTGACGACGCCCGCTGGATGGTGCTCGATTTGAACTTTCGCGTCAACGGCTCGACCGCCGCCGTTCTGCTGGCTCCGGCGGTTCAGCGGTCGCTCGGACCGTGCTGGCTGCACCTTCGCAGTTTCGCATGCGAAACGGGATTCACACATCTCATTGCGGTGACCCGTCCGGCGCTTCGCAGCGGCAGCCTCATACCTCTAGGCACTTTCGACCCATTGGTCGCCGGCCACCCGGGCCAGCCCTCTCGTCTGTTTGCGCTTATCGTTGCCGACTCCCAAGCTGCTGCTCATCGCGCCGAAGCGGAGTTGGCCGCAAGCGGCCTCGTCTAGCTATCACCCTCAGTAATTGCTGCCCAAGCGAAGAATTCCTGAAACAGAACACCCAGGCGATAATCGGAAACACTGCCGGTGGTCTGTGTGCTTACCCCGGACCGGAATTTGGGAGTACACTGGCGGGCAAAACTATGGGACAAGACGCCGCACGAAAATCACCGATGATGAATTTGAAGGAAGTTGTGGAGCGCTATCGCAAGGTTGCGCCGCGATTCAGCGTACCGGTTTCGCTTTCGTGTTTTGATCTTGGCGCCGAAGAAACCACCAGAGTGTTTTCGAGTTTGGACGAGGACTACCACATCAGCCGCTTTTTTCATTTTTCGAATGTGGGTGGAAAAAGATTCGTGGTCAGCGGCGAAACCGCAACGCACGTCGCCATCGACGAGGACATAAAGACCCTGCTGTAGGATCGATCTTACAGTGGATGCAGAACCCTCCGGGTGTCTTGGGTCACGTTTTTGTAGCGGCCGCCGTCTGAGGCGGGCCTCTTGGGGTTCTTCGTTCGGTGCTCCTGTCATCCCGACCCGGGTGCAGCGCTCGTTGCGGCACCCAGCGGTCCCGCCTGGGGACTCGTCAAAAAATCCGGCTAGGTGTAGCCTGCGTCGGCTGCCGGTCGGGCCTGACAACAGCTTCAATCCGCGCGACCGCCTGGCGGTGTTGTTCACGCAGTTCTTCGGGGAAAGGGTCGCCGAATTTAGCGAAGAATTCCCGGCTGTCGGCGAGATCAATTTCCCAATCGTCTGGATCCACGCGGAATAATTCGTGCAGAGCTTCTGGGGAAATTTGCAGGCCGTCGAGCGTCAAACCTTTTTCCCCCGGCACATACCCGATGGGAGTTTCTTCCGCTCGGCCGCGGCCTTCGACGCGCTCGAGAATCCACTTCAGAACTCGGACGTTTTCGCCATAGCCGGGCCAGAGGAATTTGCCATCAGCACCTTTGCGAAACCAATTCACGTGAAAAATCTTCGGGGGCTTGGGGATGCGCTTGCCCATTTCCAGCCAGTGGCGGAAATAATCCGCCATGTTATAGCCGCAGAATGGGAGCATCGCCATGGGATCGCGACGCGTTATGCCAACATCTCCTGTGGCGGCGGCGGTAGTCTCGCTGGCCATGGTGGCGCCGACAAACACGCCGTGCTCCCAATCGAACGATTCATAGACCAGAGGCGCCAGCCGCGCGCGACGCCCACCAAAAATAAACGCCGAAATCGGAACTCCTTCGGCAGCTTCCCAGTTCGGCGAAATGCTGGGGGACTGCCTTGCAGGCACGGTGTAGCGAGAATTGGGATGCGCGGCGGCGCCTTTCGAGGGATCCCAGCGCTCCCCGCGCCACGTAATCAGGCCCGCGGGTGGCTCGCTGCCGATGCCTTCCCACCAGGGTTCCAGCGACGGTGTCAGACCCACATTGGTGAAGATGGTGTTACGGTTGATCGCCTCCATCACGTTGGGATTTGTTTTTTTGCCGGTGCCGGGCGCGACACCGAAAAATCCCGCCTCCGGATTAATTGCGCGCAGGTAGCCATCCGGACCGATCTGCATCCAGGCGATGTCATCGCCGACGGTCCAAACTCTGTAGCCCTGGCTTTCAAGTGCGGAGACCATCATGGCGAGATTGGTTTTTCCGCACGCACTCGGAAATGCCGCGGCCATGTAGGTGACTTTCCCGCCGGGGGATTCCAGCCCGAGGATCAGCATGTGCTCGGCCATCCAGCCCTGATTGCGGGCCATATAACTGGCGATGCGCAGCGCGAAGCATTTTTTCCCGAGCAGCGCATTGCCGCCGTATCCGGAACCGACACTCCAGATTAATTTTTCCTCCGGAAAATGGGCGATGTACCGGCGCATTGGATCGAGATCGCCAAGAGAATGGAGACCCGGCACGAAATCAGCGGAGCCGCCGAGACGTTCCGTGGCCACTTTGCCCATGCGCGACATAATGCGCATATTGGCTACCACGTAGGGACTGTCCGTCGCTTCCACACCAACCTTGCTGATCGGCGAATTAGCCGGCCCCATGATGTATGGCACTACGTACATCGTGCGCCCGCGCATCGCCCCATCCAGTAACGATCCGACTTTGTATTTTGCCCCGTCGGGATCCATCCAGTTGTTTGTCGGGCCAGCGTCTTCCTTGCGAGGCGTAGAGATAAAGGTGAGATGTTCGGTGCGCGCTACGTCACTGGGATTGCTACGATGCAGGTAGCAATTGGGGTAGGTTTTCTCATTGAGCCGGAAGGAGTCCCCCTGGCGGAGCATCTCCTGAAGGATGGTTTGATTTTCCGCTTCGGAGCCGTCGCAAAAGACCACCCGATCTGGTTTGGTCAGCCGGGCTGCTTGATTCACCCAGGCTTCCATTGGAGTTGCCACGCTTCGCCCCCGGAAAAGCAGATACATTGCAACAATAATTTAAATCGAAATAGCTATCCCGCAGGTCCCGCTCTCTTGGCATGGTCAGTCCAGGAAGGGAAGCTGATGCGGTGAAGCTTTAGCGTCTAACCAGTTTATGTTACCCCTCGGTTCGGAGGCAAGGCGACCGACCCGGGAATGCTATTCTCTGTTTATGTACGCCCAGAAATTGCAAGTGAATGTAGTGATTCGAGGCCAACGCAAAGCCTGTCCGCTGGAGTGGCTGGATCAATTCTGTATGCGCAATTTTACGAACGCCGCGGAGTTCGACGACACCCTGCCGGTGGCTGACGGACGGGTAGAAACAAGTTATCGCCTTACCCCCGAACGGTTTGCAGAGGGTTTGGCAGCCTGGCTAACGCAACGAGGCAAAGGCGAAGGCCAGCCAGTAGTAGTAGAAGCCAAGCGAATTTAGCGGCCTGCTTCTCTTAGGAGAGACTGCCTTCTGCTTGCCTTGACACAGGAAGGGAAGCGGTCCGCCAGTGAAATGCGCGCCAGTCCTCTCCTCTCGGGAACGTGGTCCTTCTCGAAACCCTACGATTTAGCGGGTTTGGACTTCGCATCGAGCGCGGCGCGAATTTCCGGCAACGCCCGAATCGCCGCTTCTTCCCCAGCACGAATCATTTGATTCGTCTGAGTGAAATCGTCCCAAGCGAAGGCAGACACATCCGGCTCGATGATCACATCCGCTTGCTGCCGCCACTCGAAGTCCGCATGCTTCTGCGCAATATTGAAGGAGCGACTTAGGATATCCGTGAACGTGCGTGGCTTCGCCAAATTGCCGGCTTCGAGATACACCGCGATCACCAGGTCGGCGCCAAGCAGAAGCGTGCCTTCAATAGGAACGGCCGCAGTGAGGAACCCGTCAACGAGTGTGCGTCCCTCATATTGAATTGGAACGAAAAGTCCAGGATAGGCGCACGAAGCGCGTAAAGCGGGGCCGATCAAGCCTGTCGTGTAATAAACCGCAAGACCTTCCATGACATCCGTGGCCGCAATGGCCAGCGGCGTTTGCAGCTCTTCGAAACTCTTCGCAGATGTCATTTTACTGAGAAAAACCTCCAACCGCTGATTGGTGGCCAATCCAAGCCAGGATGGCGACCACCGACCGAAGTCGGTGAACTTCGTTTCCCCAGCGATCTGCTGCATTTTCTCCAGCGAAGTACCCGCGCAATAGCCCGCACCAATAAGGCCTCCGACACTAGTGCCCGCAACTACGTCCACCGGAACTTTGGCTTCGCGAAACACGCGTAACACCCCGATGTGCGCGATCCCACGCGCAAAGCCACCCGCCAAAGCCACGCCAACTCGCGGACGCGCCGCCGCCTTCGAGCCGCCGTACGCGAACTCTCGAAATATTTCCACCGATGCACGGAGCAAATGCTGCATGGCCCCGTTTTTCTGCTCTCCCATGGCTTCTATATTAGATGACGCCAGCGCTACCAAACACCTGTTTGACCCCGATATGCTGGTTTTGTAACCTAGGTTGCCGTCCCAATTCCTGCAAGAGAAGGCCTTTCCATGACCCAACGCATCCAGAAAACCGTGGTTCTTGGCGCCGGCACGATGGGTGCCCGCATCGCGGCTCATTTCGCAAATGCCGGCCTGCCCTGCCTGCTGTTGGACATTGTGCCCAAGGACGCGAAACCCGCGGAACGCAATAAAATCGTGCAAGCGGGCCTGGATGCGGCGAAGAAAGCGCGTCCCGCGGCGTTTTTCGCGCCAGGGCAGGGGTCGAAAATTTCGATTGGCAATTTTGAGGATGATCTGCCGAAGATCGCGGAGGCCGACTGGATCATTGAAGTGGTCGCAGAGAACCTGGACATCAAACGCGGGTTGTTGGCGAAGGTAGCGCAGTTCCGCAAGCCGGGATCGATCGTGACCACCAATACCTCCGGGCTGCCGGTGCACCTGATTGCCGAAGGTTTACCCGAGGAATTTCAGCAGCATTGGGCTGGCACGCACTTTTTCAATCCGCCCCGCTACATGAGGTTGGTGGAGCTGATTCCTGGGCCGAAAACTTCGAAAGCGGTGTTGGATACGCTCACAGAATTTTGTGATCGCGCGTTGGGAAAAGGCGTGGTGCTGGCGAAAGACACGCCAAATTTTATCGCCAATCGTATTGGAACGTTTTCCATGCTCAACGCTCTGCGGCTGATGACCCAGCTTGGCATGACCATCGAAGAAGTCGACGCCTGCACCGGGCCCGCCGTTGGATGGCCGAAATCCGCCACCTTTCGAACCGCGGACATCGTCGGACTCGATGTGCTGATGCATGTGGTGAAAAACATTTACGAAACCGCGCCAAACGATGAGTCGCGCGAGACCTACAGGATTCCCGAATTTCTAGAAGAAATGGCCCGCCGGAAATGGCTGGGCGACAAAACGGGACAGGGCTTTTACGAACGCGTGAAAGGCGGCCAGGGCGAAAGCGAAATTCTGACGCTGGACCTGCAGACCATGGAATACCGTCCCAAGCAGAAGGCGCGGTTCCCGTCGATTGAAGCGGGGAAAGCAGTCGAAGACACACGCGAGCGCTTGCGTGCGTTGCTCACTCCGCTTTTCGAGGGCGTCAAGACCGACAAGGCGCAACAGTTTATCTGGGCCGGTCTTTCCGAGATGTGTCTCTACGCCGGCCGGCGCATGCCGGAAATTTCCGATCACATCGAGGATGTGGACCGTGCCGTGCGTTGGGGATTTGCGTGGGAACTCGGACCGTTTGAGATGGTGGACGCGATTGGATTGCCGGCGTTTGCGGCGCAGATCAAGGAGGAAGGAAGATCTCTGCCCCCGATTTTTGAGAAAGCGCTGGCGAGCGGCCGGCAAAGCTTCTACGAATCGGAGAAGGGAACCACGACTGTCTTCGATTTTGCAAGCGGCACGACAAAGAAAGTAGAAGATCCCTCAGGGATCCTGTTGCTTAAAAATCTGAAGGATGCAGGGAGAGAAGTAGAGCGCAATTCCGGCGCCAGCCTCATCGATTTGGGTGATGGCGTGGTGTGCTGCGAATTCCATTCGAAGATGAACGCCATTGGCTCGGATCTCATCGCTATGATTCACAAAGGGATTAAGCGATTGGAAACGGACTTTGATGCCATGGTGATCGCTAATCAGGCAACGAATTTTTCTGTGGGTGCGAATTTGATGTTGGTGCTGGTGGGCGCGCAAGAGCAGGAATGGGATGAGTTGCATATGGCCGTGAAACAATTCCAGAACGTGAATCTGGCCATCAAGTACGCACCCAAACCGGTGGTGGTCGCTCCGCAGGGCATGGCGCTTGGCGGAGGATGCGAGATTGGTTTGCATGCGGCGAAAATTCACGCGGCGGCGGAAGCGTACATCGGCCTCGTCGAGGTCGGCGTGGGCCTGATACCCGGTGGCGGCGGAACGAAAGAAATGCTAATCCGCGCCAACGAGAATGCGGCCTCCGGGGACGATTTGGATTTGTTTCATACGCTGAAGCCGCTCTTCGAAAATATCGCCACCGCGAAAGTAGGTACCAGCGCGGAGGAGTGCCGCGAACTCGGATATCTGCGGCGCACCGATACCTATTCGATGAACCGCGAACGTACCGTGGCCGATGCGAAACAGGCGGCGCTGGGCTTGGTGCGCGGTGGCTGGAAACCTGCGGCTAGTTCCTGGCAGGAAGGCGCGCAAACGACACAGATCAAAGTGCTGGGCGAATCGTTCTTGGCGGCAGGAAAGATGGCGATACACATAATGGTTCGCGGTGGCTATGCCTCGGACTACGATGCTCACGTCGCTCGCAAGTTGGCGAATATATTGGCTGGCGGTGCGCTGTCCGCTCCGCAGATGGTCAGCGAACAGTACATCCTGGACTTGGAGCGGGAAGCGTTTGTGTCCTTGTGCGGAGAGAAAAAGACCCAGGAGCGCATGGCGCACACACTGAAAACCGGCAAGCCGCTGCGAAACTAACCTCGATCAAGTCGGGCTGGGTCTTATGTAGCGGCCGCCCTCCGAGGCGTGCGCTTTCGTCATGCTCTGGATAACGTCAAAAAGTGCATAAAAACGTATTGAGTTAATGATTTTCAGTATATTATGCTGGCGCCACAGCTGGAGACGCCATGCAAAGATTACTTGCGCCTAGAGAAGCCGCCAACATACTTGGAATCAGCTACCCGACGCTAAAACAATGGATCTACAAGAAAAAAATCAAAACGGCGAAGACCCCGGGAGGCCACCATCGTGTTCCGGAATCGGAGATCGACCGGCTCTTTCCGAAGAAACTCGAGCGTGGAGACTTCACGCGTCGGCGCGACGGATTCCGGAAAATTTCCGGCCGAAATCAATTGATCGGACGGGTCGTGTCCTTGAAGTACGGTGGATTGTTGGCACAAGTGACGCTGGCGATTGGCGAACAGCTAATCACCGCGATTATCACGGCCGATGCGGCCAAGGAAATGCGCCTGAAGCCGGGAGAACGCGCCGCGGCATTGGTGAAGTCCACCGAAGTGATGATTTTGCGGGTCTAACGATTTCTCGCTCGATGACCTTATCCATGAAAATAATCGCGATAGGACAAACACGAATGCCGGGATTCCTGCTGCGGGCCACGATTGCGATCCTCGCGGGAGTACTTCTAACGTTAGGGGCGGCGGCACAAACCGTGCGCATCGCGGCCGCGGCAGACCTGCAATATGCGATGGAAGATCTCGCTCGACAGTATGAGAAGCATTCGCCCGTGAAACTTGCGGTGACCTATGGATCGAGCGGGAATTTCTACGCGCAAATTCAGAATGGCGCTCCCTTCGATCTTTATTTTTCCGCGGATGTCTCCTACCCGCAGAAATTGGTAGAGGCTGGCTTAGCCGAGAAGGATTCGCTGTACAACTATGCGCGTGGCCGGATCGTGCTGTGGGTTGCGCGAGACTTTTCACTGGATCCAGCATTACTCGAGTGGAAAATGCTGGATGACCCGAGAGTACAGAAAATTGCCATTGCGAACCCGGAACACGCACCGTACGGATCAGCGGCAGTAGCGGCGCTAAAAAAAGCCGGGGTCTACGACAAAGTGCAAGCCAAGTTCGTCTACGGAGAGAATATTTCGCAAACGGCGCAGTTCGTGCAATCGGGCAGCGCACAGGTGGGAGTCGTGGCCCTTTCGTTGGCGATTTCTCCCGCCATGCGAGATGGCAAGCGCTGGGAAATCCCACAGGAATTCTATCCGCCCTTGAACCAAGCCGCGGTGATATTGAAATCCTCGCAGAATCCCAGCGCGGCGAAAGCCTTCCTGGAATTCTTGAAGACCGACAATGGTCGGGCAACGCTTGCCCGGTATGGCTTTCTCGCCGCGCAAGTTTCGGGTGGGCCGGCGTCTCATAAGCCATGAATCTAGAACCACTACTGCTTTCCTTTCGGTTGGCCGCGATTGTGGCTCTATTGTTGCTGGCCATCGGACTCCCGGTCGCGTATTGGTTGGCGTTCACCAAGTGGCGCGGGAAATTTGTTTTGGAAGCGGTGGTCGCGCTGCCCTTGGTATTGCCTCCGACAGTGCTGGGATTTTATGCGCTGATCGCGTTAGGCCCGAGCGGGATATTGGGACGAATATGGGAGTCCGTGTTCGGACACGCTCTCGCCTTTACCTTTGCCGGATTGGTGATCGCCTCGCTTTTCTATAGTTTTCCGTTTGCGGTTCAGCCGCTGGTCGCGGCGTTCGAATCGCTGGACCGGCGCTTGCTCGATGCTTCTGCGGTGCTGGGT
>Ga0210383_10000577_pt1 | contig 33571 bp, 45 predicted proteins | sample IncBWC14OmetaG_FD_160072 | JGI IMG/M metagenome (GOLD analysis project Ga0210383, IMG submission 160072) | Forest soil microbial communities from Barre Woods Harvard Forest LTER site, Petersham, Massachusetts, United States - Inc-BW-C-14-O ... | reverse complement strand
TTAAAGTTATTTCGACACCGCGAATGAAAAATGTTGCAAAAGCATACGCGTGGTGGATTGCCAAGGATTGTGCCGCCCTTGGTATTCTGAAGGTGATTAAATCAACCCTCTTCAAACAAGTGGGCGAAACCGATCTCCTTTCATAGCCTGTTGATTTCACCGTCCTCAAAGTTCAGACCCGCGAGTTCCTTAGGGAACTGTTCGTTCAATTGTTCACCAGCAGTCAGGTTTCAACGCCTATGATCAGTTCCAACCCAAAAAACATTCCCACTACGCGGAATCGAGGGGCCATCGAAGAAATTTTCATCAAGGCCACGCGGATACAGTCGTTGCCAATGGGGATTGTATACTTCATGTCAGAAGAACTCCAAGATTATGGTAGTGGCGAGGACGGGATGTCGAAGCTGACCAGGTGGGCAGTTGGGGTGGCGAAGGATACATTACGGACTGGCATGGATGTGGTTCCTCCTCTCTGATGATACGTTTTAAGCAATTGGGCATTTATTACGGGGGACAATGTTTCTGAAATGCGATGCTTGAACAGATACTACCGCTCTTCCCTCCGTACGTGAATGTGGGATGCTTTATTCGGGAACTGTGGATATGAGGTCAGAGAATGCATGTTGCAGATTGAACAAGACTCGGATCGAAACTTACTGATAACTCAGGCTAGTTTCTGTTGTAGCGAAAGTGGCTTGCAACTCGTCTTCAGTGAAATTACATGCTGTAATTGCAAGGGCATCAAACACCCATGCTTCAAGATCCCAGTTGCAAACACAATGAACGCACATGTGATAAGGAAATACCCTCCAGGCTTCAATGACTTTGCAACGTGCTCAGGATACCTTGTCGCCGGAGATCTCCCACTCTCATCCTTCTCTCCCAACGCTATTGCATCGAATGTCCCTTTGTCCAATAGCAAATCCCACACATCTTGACGGATCTCTTGCAGCATGTGAGATAGTAGGGGAGGAGCCTCGTTCAAGAAATCGCACATATTGAAAGTGATTTCTTGTGATTTCCGAGTCAAAGCGATGGATTTGGCAAGCTTGACGGCATCGGCACTGTAGTCGATACCCGAAAGACGGGTGGGGGTATAACCAGCTTCGGCTAGGGCGAAGAGCAGAGTACCGTTTCCACTCCCCACTTCCAGGATCGATGTATTCGCCGAAGGAGGCAAGTATTGAAGAGTCCAATCTACTATTTTCTTTATGCTTTCGACCCCAAACCTGAAGGAATGGCTAAGAATGGGGGATCCTGGGAGCAAGGTAAACCAACCATATCTCGCCTTCATCACCGATCTCCTCAAAGTTTGAGAGTTCTTCTTCATAGACGGTGTCCCAGCTGATAGTCAGATGGATTGGACAGGTTTTTGGGCTGATATCGTCGGCAATGCTTACTGTTCTTTTGTCCCCAGTCTCGAGGGTTGCAGCTCTGAAGTGTTCATCATCAATCACCAAACGGAAAAGATGGATATGCTTAGTCAGCATGACAAGGAATGCAGTCAAACCGGAAAATGCTTGGAAGACGCCAATGAAAGATAGGGAGAGGGGAACATGCTGAGTGATTATAACGGTATGCAAATGATAGAGATACAATGGACCGAGAACGATAAACTGGGAGAATCGCAGAGAACACCATCAAGCTCCTTGAAGAGTGAGACGAACTTCGAGCGTTACCAATTATGTGTGAGCGTCACCGACCCTTTCCTTCCGTTCTATCCAGCATATCCTTCGCCTCATTAATTTTACTTGCAAGATACGGCGAGCCTCCTCGATCGGGATGATTCGCAAGCATAATGTGGCGATGGGCATCTTTCAACTTGTTTCGCACTTGTGGGCCATCCCTACCAAGCCAGAAAACTGCGCTGAGCGGAAACCGAAAGACAGAGAAAAATTTAAACGGTACATACTTTAAACCAAGGATGGCAATGGCCTCCTTGCGATCCATTTTCGCTTTGAAGCCACCTTTGACCCATTGTTCGGCGGCTCCTTTCCCAGCGAAAAGACCCTTTCGGGCAAGATGTCGTGCGGTAATGGCAGCTGCAATAGCCCCGACACCGAGTATAACTGGTGTCGCCATAAGACTGAGTGACCTAAAGTTCAAACGCGGAGTGAAGAGCCTGAGCTTGTTGCATATTCACGTCACATGCACGGAACTTCCCGGCGATTCGATCACTCAACTTCAAAAGTTTCCAATAACTTGAATGTACTACTAATACTAGCTACAGTACCATCTCTTGGGAGCTGCAGGCTAGCCTTGCTTTTGCAGACTGTATATACATCTTCCGTCTGTGTCATCCGGGCTGCCGTCTCGATCCAGGCTCATTTATCTGTGATTCACATTCTAAGGGTAACGGCATTTGCACTTCATTTCCGTTTTGCCATGTCGGAAATCGTTATGGACATTCATTCTCGTAACGTCACGGCCGCCCTTATCTTCTCATCGTGATCCGCATCCAATTACAGCATGTCTACTGCGGCACACAGCGGCACTCCTGTTCATGGAGGCGCCTTCTTATATACAACCACTTGACCTTCACGGTTCTCATTTCAGACTGCTGCCCAACTCTTCATCATGGGAGATCGACCTTTCGACTTGCACCAGAACATATTCAAGGATCATCATTCCACTATCCGTGTTATCCCTTGTCACGAAAACACTTTGGATGAGAAAATTTTAGGGAGTTTCCTCTCTACTGCCACTGACGATAATATTGGCGTGGCTGCCGCCTACGGTGCAAAATGTGCTCTCGGTATGCTTGCTTTTGCTTCATTCTCACAGGTTCTACTGGTTCGCTTGTCCTCATCCAAGCTTAAAACCCACGGGAAGAACAAGCAATCATCAATTGCAAGGAAACTTTTGCGAGATTCTGTCCTCTGTCATCCCGACCTCGCCAAATTCGCATTTAGGATGGATAGGCTAGCCGTCGCCTTATACCTAGATCTCAGCCTGCGGATTACAAGCGGAGTCGACCTGCTTTCCATCGCAAAAGCTGATCGTCAGTCCCTTGAAGCCGCCATGCACTGCCTGGGTGGTGAGACAACGCTTCACAAGGCGAACGTGATCAATCTTTTCAAACAGGACGAAAAGATCGGCACTCCTCGCGATGTTGCTTTACAAGCATGGGTAGCTTACCGAGCAGCAACTCTAGCCAAAATGGCGTCCAAGCTCGCAATGGTCCCCAGAATCACCACTGGCACGGAGTCTTTTGATCCTAAAGTACGTTATTTTCGGGTTGTCCTTCTGTCATATGCGCTTACCTCTTTCCAGCAACTACTCGTTCTAGCCAAGACTCTCCGTGACGCCGATCGTCTAATGGCGTTGAAACCTACAAAGACCAAGAACGAAGTTGAACCAAATTTCAGCCATAAACAGGGAACAATAAATTTAACTTCCATTCGCTTCAAGACTCGAGTTAAGCCAACCAAAGGGAATCAGGCAAGTGCGATTCTTTGCGACCGCCGAACACCATATTAATATCCTATTGACCAGACCTTCGAAATTGCGACGACATCGAAAGGAAAACGTCACATAGTCTCTGGCCGAGCAACGAGAGTGAAAGGACGCGCCGCGACGATCTCTTTGAACGGCAAACCGCAAGGCCATGCCATTCACTCAATCACTACAATCGGAAGAGAAGATCCGACCAGTGCAGAACAACAAAGGGCAAACATTGTGTTGCTCGCCCTTCAGCGATCCGTCACAATATTGGAACAACCCTTTGTCCAAGCCATATGGCTTCCGTCCGTACTGCCCTCCTGGGTCAACCGTTCACTTCCCTCTCGTGTTCCCGCCACCTTGTACTTCCCCTCACAACGTAGCCTGAACATTTCTCAGACGAAGGCAGTAGAAGTCATCCTCTCAAATCAAAATGCCCACCGTATCCAACTTATCCACGGACCTCCGGGGACCGGGAAGACCACGGTCATTGCGGCTAGCGTCACGAGTATTATGGCCTCTGCTGACCACAGTCGTACGTTGTGGCTCGTTGCCCAGTCCAACGTCGCCGTGAAGAACATTGCAGAAAAATTAGCCGCAGTCGGCTTTTTCAACTTCAAGTTGCTAGTCTCCAAAGACTTTCACTTTGATTGGTATGTCCCGGCTTCATACTGCGTAATCCTACCTCTTGCCCCCTTCGCCCATTTACTACGTTTTTCGGACTCTTTCAGGCATGAGCATCTATACCAGAAACTCTATCGAAACGTCATCAGGTCTGACGATTTTACCGACGACCTCGTGGGGACAGAGCGGTTGCTGTTGGGCTCCAGAGTCATCCTATGCACTCTGAGTATGCTATCCAACGACAGACTTGCGACCATTACTGGTTTAGTACCAGTCGAGACGGTCATTTTCGACGAGGCTAGCCAGATCGAGATTGGCGATTACTTTCCAATGTTGTTTCGATTCCAGACCACTCTTCGTAAGCTCGTCTTCATTGGAGATAACAATCAATGTGAGTGTTTCTATAGCCTCGACGTTACGCTTACTGATACCCGGCCATTCCAGTGGCTCCGTTTGGAGAAAGCGATATCGACAACCTTCAAAGTATATTCGAAATGTCGCATCTACGAGACAGAGCTATTTTTCTTGATACACAATGTACGCCTTTCAGTCCCTTGTCCACCGTCACATTAATCCGACGACTTCATTGTTAGACCGTCTGCCCATCCCAATCGGCACATTCATATCCCAAAATGTGTATGAGCATCAATTGAAATCAGTTCATGCGATAACAACGAAGTCGAGCTGCCGTTTCGTTGACGTCCACAATGGAAAGGAGGAGCAGATAAATCACAGCTGGGTGGTACGCATTCATATAGTTTATGATCTGATACCATTATTTCTGATTATCATCGCAACAGAACCTCAAGGAGATTCAGGTTGTTATGGCCCTCGCCCGTAAATACCATTCTCAACGCAAATCCTACCGTATCATCACACCATATGATGCCCAAAGATCAAGGTTGGAGAACGGATTGAAAGCGGCGAAGCTTCCATGGGAGGACAAATGCTTCAATGTCGATTCATTCCAAGGTTTGATCTCTATAAGCGTCGTCAATCTATCTAACTGTCGTTTTGGTCACTCTTAGGTAACGAAGACGACCACATCATTATTTCGATTGTTCGCTCAGACAAAATCGGATTCCTGAGAGAAATCCGTCGCGTGAATGTGATGCTCACTCGGTGTAAAAAGAGCATGGTCATTTGCACCAGTAGAACGTTTGTGGAAGGGATCGCGTCGTCTTCACTTGTTGGCGCCTTGGCGAAGGCGCTTGGCTCGCAAGCATGGTCAGATGCGCGACAAGTTTTGTATAGTAATTTTTAGCCCACCATCTCATTCATACATGTGATGTCGTAATATGCATATTGTATTCCAGCTTTTGTCTACACACTAAGTTTTAAACGGGTGGCATACATACAAAGTCTATTCGTCCGCATTTGGAAATAATGGTTCAAACCTTGAACATCACCTTTAAGCTTTGACCATGGCGCCTCGAGGCTTCTGCCGACTTGCCTGGTCTTATCGATGGGATCCTTTCTATTTCGTCTGCCCCGGAGCATATAAGAACCATTGAACCTCACCCACGGACTGTCTTACGTGAAACATCATGGCTCCTGTACCTGCCCGAGTGAATCTCATGCAGACTTTGATTGATGGAGAATATAGCGTTGTAAAAATTCCAACTATCACTATCCACGAGTCGGTTCTCAAGCCTGAAGACTTGTCCGTTTTCGACCACCCTCGACCGATTGGCATTTCGCCAGGATATTCAGCTTCTGGCACCCTTCTTGCCCTCGCCATCGCGGACGATGCGAATTGTCGCATTGTGGAATTCTACAGCGCCAAGCCGAAGCGCGAATTTTACGGCAGAGGTGACGAGAAACCGCCTCCGCATCGCAATTTACAGGGGCGGGCGCTCCTCCAAACATCTATTCTGTGTCGCCCTCTTGGGGACCTCTTCGCATTTGATCTTGGTCCCCTATCCATGTCTCTGTACTGCGACGTTGGTACACGCATTACCAACGGAGTCGATATACAGTCCGCATTTTCTGCGGTGAACCGTAGACCTCTGGCCACGATTGAGGCAGCCGTTGGTGATACAGTCCCAATCATGGCCGAAAACATCACGACCGTTTTTCGTAATCCGATCTATGATCAGGAGGACCGAAATCGAGCCACAGATCTTGCTATGAGGGCCTGGGTTTCGCAGTTTATTGCTGGGCTTGACAATGCGGCTGATACATTTGCAAAAGTTCCCAAAATCGACACCAAGAAACTCAGTCCAGAGGTTAGTCATCTTCTGTCGCCGCCGCTTTGCTGTACTCATTCTAGGATGTTAACCTGAAGCACCTCGGAATAATCGCTAAGATAGCTCGTGACGCACTTCGCCTCGATCAGATTAAGCCCCTCCAAGTCAAACACGACTTTACCCATCCACCTGATGGCTCGACCGGCCAATCCAAAGTCGTCTCAACTACATATAAAAACAAACTCCGTCAGGATCAGGTGGGTCTAACATTAATGATCCTCGACCTGTGTTAAGTTCTCGACCTTGTATAGAGTGTCCACATGACAGTCCGCAACCATTCTGGCACTGGATATGCTCTCCGTGGGGAAATTGGTGACGTTCGCGGCAGATCTGCCGCCATCCACCCTTCGGGGTCCTTAGCCGAAGGGACCATCATCACCTCACTCATTACAATTGGTCGTGATGACCCAACAACTGCTGAAGCCCAGAGAGCTGCCGCAATCCTCCGTATTTTGCAGGGCTCTATTGACCTGCTCACGGACAATCCATGGCTCCAAAACATCTGGTTTCCATCAGATGATGGTTTACTGATTTGGCCGGATAACTGGCACACTCCCATTTCCCATTCTGCAGTCCCACTTGACGGCAACCTTGGCCGTCACAAACTCAACAATTCCCAGCAGTGTGCTGTGAATAACATGCTTTCACCAGCTGATGATCATCGGCTTTGTTTGATCCAAGGTCCCCCTGGTACAGGCAAGACTTCTGTCATTGCTACTTTTGTTCAACTTGCTGTTGGTGCTGGAAATACAGGGATCTGGTTGGTGGCACAGTCAAATGTTGCTGTTAAGAACATAGCAGAGAAGCTGGCTTCCATTGGTTTTCTGGATTGGAGGCTTCTTGTTTCAAAGGATTTTCATTTTGAGTGGTCTGTATATGTATATTAGACTTTCTATTGTGGAATGACTAATTTATTTTGTAATTTTGGCAGGCATGAACATCTATATGCCAAAATTCAAACCAACATCATTCGCTCTGATGCATTCAAAGGAGCATGGTCCCAGATCCGTGGTTGCCAAGTCATCCTCTGTACCCTCAGCATGCTATCAAATCGATTTATCTGCAATTTCACTACCAGCATTCCAGTCAAAACTCTTATAGTGGATGAAGCCAGCCAGATTGAAATTGGTGACTATATACCTGTATTTACACGCTTCCAGGGGACTTTACGCAAGGTGTGTTTTATTGGTGATGATAAGCAATGTAAGTCTTTTTGCTACTTATCCCCACTTTTTCCCCACTCATTTTCATTATCAGTACCTCCCTATGGCCAAGAAGATCTTGAAGACCTGCAAAGTGTCTTTGAAATTACCCATTTACATAAGCTGGTTGTCTTTCTGGATACTCAATGTATGTCTTTCCATATTTTATACTTTCACCACTTCAATGATAAATGTCTGTAGACCGAATGCCTCCACAAATTGGCAGATTTATCTCTGATGCTGTTTACAATGGCAAACTCCTTTCTAATCCTGATCATCCCATTACTGACAACATCATTGCCTGTCATTTCATTGATGTGGATGGAAAAGAAAGAATGCAGAACAATTCATTTATGGTATTTTCTTGTGGTTTATGGATCATTTATTTTACTTATAAGTCTAATCCTTTTCTTTTCATTTTAGAATGACCAGGAATGCAAGACAGCTCTTAAGATTGCCCAGCATCTCCAAGATCAAGGCAAAGCATACCGAATCATCACACCTTATGAAGCCCAACGCAATGTGATTGAAGCTGGAATGAAGGGGATTGAGGGGCTTGACTGGGGTGACAAGTGTTTCAATGTTGACTCTTTTCAAGGTAAGTCTATTTTATTTGCTGATGCTTGAGATTTTTACAGATTTTCTGTTTCCTTCTAGGCAATGAAGAGGACTACATCATCATCTCACTTGTCCGATCTCGAGAGCTTGGGTTTCTCAAGAACTTGCGGCGTACTAATGTCATGCTCACCCGCTTCAAGCTTGGCATGTTTATCATCTCCAGTTCCAAGTTTCTCACTGGTGCAGGGGCAGTTTCATTAGTTGGGGAATTGGCTGAAAAGGTGGTGGGGGAAGCTTGGTTGGAAATGAAGGATGTGGATGAGGGGAATTTCTAGGTAACCTCCTCCAATTCAATGAAGTGGGGTGAATGTGGAATGTATGAACTTTACATAAATAGGTTCCCCACCCAGATGCAAAAGGCATCAAAGTTTTGATTTTTTTTTCTGCATTGTTGATACAAACTGAGAACTAGATCAAGAAATATAATGAAATTTATAAATGGCTTGTAACATCATGAGCCCCAATAAAATCTACACAACATGCAGCCCTCATCTCATGCAAAGCCTCTATAATTGCAGCTTTCAGTCCTTCAGTTGAGGTGAGTTGACTTGAGAATTTTGACTCAATGCCAAACTTGACAATATCTGGTGCTGCAAGGTCTACCAGAAATCATGATGAGAATGCAGGAACATACCAAACAAGCAAACCAAAAACTACTCACAGTTAATGCCATACCCATCCTCGTATGCTGCTCCAAACCTACTAACCTCCATTAGCACCCAAGCCACGTGAACGTACCTCAACGACACTCACCCAGTCCCGCGAAACAAGTGCCCGGCACTCAGCCCACTAGTGCTCAGCTTCCACTGGGAACTGCGCTCAAACAACTCGTCCTCGAACAATTCCGCCCGTTCGCCGTTGAGGGGACGAAGCATCAAACGGAGACCGAGGAGGTGCCGGTCGATGCCCCTGCCTGTAGCTGCTTCGCGTGTGAGGGTGGTGTGAGTTTGAATGGCACGGCGGAGGTGGGTGTAGCGTGTTGCTGGCTGTGTTTCGAATGAAGGGTTGTAAGAGGTTGAATTTACTCGAGTAGAATGGACGATTAAACGACGAGGGGGAAGGATGGCATGGCGAATATGGAGAGCAATATGGATACCCACCGAAGTCTTCGGATCAACCATAGCAAGCACAAATGCACGACTATCCCTCGTTAGCGTCCGAATGGTCTCCGTCCTCCCGTTCTTAAACATCCGCGTCAGCGCGGTCTCGTATGTCGCTGTGAACTCCCCACGTGTTTTGTACCATGCGAGCTGCAGAACGATCTGGATGTACGCGTCCGGGGAGAATTTAGCTGGGCGCATCACGTCGTCGGTATATAAAAATAGGAAAGAATGGAGGCAGGAAGACGAACCGACGCCCTTTATCCAATCCGTCCCGTAATCAGTGAACCAAAGGACACTATCATCCGAGTTTTCGATAATCTTCCTTGCTCTTTCATGCGCTTCAGCACATTCTCGTCTGATCTCATCATCCACCACCCAATCAAGTCGCTCCCACCCCTTACTCTCGACCTGCTCATTCCCAGTAATATCCTGCACTCCATCAAGATGCGTAAACCGTGGCTCAGGATTATCAAACATCGCCGCATCCACCCCCTCCACCACGCCCCACTCCGCCACGATGCTCGGCACGAGCGCGTCACATGGGGAATGCTCGCCCATCGCTCCCGCACGCGTGGACGGGTCGACGATGACGGTGAAAGCCTTGTCGAAGAACCTGTTCGGGATGTTGGAGGGTGTGGAGCGGATTGTGTGGAGGTGTGTGTCGAGGGCTTGTTGCGTGGGGGATGAGGAGGCGGATGGAGAGGGAGGATGGATGGAGTGTACGGTGTTATCGAGACTGAGGCCCATAAGGGAGTGGAGAATCACTCGGTGGGTCGCTCGGTTAGTCGGGGAGAGGGAGAGGAGGTGTTGGAGATTCTGCACATGAATATATGAGCTCGTATTTGACTGAGCGAGAACGTGAACGTACCTCAGCCCACTTGTCCCTTGTGTCGGCACTCAGCACCCCGATATTTACGGCTCTCTCCCCTTTCTGCAACCTGCGCTCTGCATCGAATACAATGGCGCGGATGGAATATTCTATTTCTTTTGCTGGTATCAATTGTAATTGTGGTTCTTGGTGGGCGGATGAAGGAGAAGCAGGACGGTAGACGGTGATGGTGTAGCACCAACCATGGATCATTAAGAAGAGTTTTTGAGCCGATGGATCAGTAGGGTGCGGGGCGGTTGAGATGACGTCACAGTAAAGATGTGGGATACGGGCAATGTTGAACATTTTCGCGGTGCTTTCGCGAAGCCAAATTCCTAGACATTATCTTTGAGATATTTTTGCGGTATCAATTGAAAGGGGGGACCAACCAGTGCGAGTGGTTTCTGGATGTAATTCTTTCCTTTGGGTAGGAAGGGATAAATGAACAAAGGATACACAAGTAAGGAGCGTCTGCACTCACGTAGCTAGCCGCCCCTTAAAGACCAGCATCCGATGCACTAACCACGCAGCCCTTCTCACTTGCCATGGTGTAATCCCCGTCTTGTTTTCCTTCGAATGACCCTGGAGAACCTCTTCCGGAATCTGATCATCTTCGTTGAACGCCAACCACCAATTCGAGTTGATTAACAAGGGCTCTCTCCACTCCAAGTACGCCTTGCTGATCCAGAAATTGTCGTCTAACCAATTATGGGGTGATGCCCTGTCAAGTGCTTTGCCAAACTAAGCAACAAAAATTTACATGAAAGCAAAGAGAGAGGAGGGACAGACCCAGCAATCGCTTCTGACATAGCTTCCCTACGCCGGACTCGAATTCATTGGCCCATTTGGTGCGAAGGGCGTGGGCAGAGTGGTAGGGTGCCCCTCCACGAGATTCATCCTCGAGAAGGAGGGGCTCGAGGGAGGAGAGATACCTGTTAAGAGTCTTGCGGAGGTCGGGGACGGGGAGGCGCGGGAGGGTCTGTGTAAATTTCTTCGGTGCTGTTGCGGTGGTGGAATTTGACCGCATTTGAAGACGGGTAGATGTGCGGCGAATGGAGTAAATTACGCAGGTTAGGGTCATCCTGGCGCGTCAGATTTGGGAGAAGCGAGACTTAGCCTAGGCCTGACTTAGCGAGTCGCTTCTGATCATGATCATGGTCATGAAGCCGCACAGCTTTGAAGGAGGCCAAGAAAATATTCAACACATACTAACTCTAATCTAATCTTATCTTATCTTATCTGCCTTTTTTTTTGTTCAATACTCAGCTTGCACTATTTGCTTGTACTCAACCCTGTTGGAATTTCACGAATTCGAAGCTTGCGAGCTTGGTTTACGGATACGTGTTGTGCCAGGTATATATGAGCACGGATTTATTTGTTATTCTCCACGCTTTTGCTTATACGAGCTTGCCAGGTCAAACGTATTCGTATTCTCTCTCACCCTACCCAAGTCAATTTGCGACGCGACACCGAATTCCCAACAGTCACATACTCTTGTCCCCAAGCCCTCGTCGCGTCCAATGCCCCCACCACCACAAATAGTCGACTGGTTGAACAGAACATACCCCAAACCCCGTGTTGACCCCGTACATAGCCTCAATCTTCACTTCATCCCCTACTAACCCAACCACCCCAACAGGAATGGCTCGACGCATGCTACACCTGGGTCACAACCCAACTCAACCTCAACCCCGCCACTGATCTCCAAAAACTGATCCAAAACGTCGAAGGCCAGCTTCTCCAATCTGACCTTCGCGACTCCATGCTGCACGGTACTGGGCTCCCTACCAACATCTCCCAGCTCGACCACACGATCCTCCGTGGCCCGTACGTGTTAGTCGAGATTGTGTCAATGACGGAAATAGGAGTCAGTGCGCTTAGTTTGAACCAGACGAGACAGACTAGGATGGAGCGGATGGCTGCTGGGGAAGGAGAAGAGGGCGACGGCGATGTAGATGTGGAAGGAGAGGGTCCGATACCGAAATATCCACGGGGGATGTTGAGGTTTGAATTGAGCGATGGGGCGACTACGCTGCAGGCGATAGAGTATCGTACGTTGCCGGAGCTGACACTCGGTGTTACGCAACTTGGGTACAAGGTAGGTTTGCATCATTCCATCGTAGCGCCATATGTCCACCTATCGACATGTTTCATCCTTTCTGACGTGTTTCTTAGTAGATGCTCCTCAAAGACGTCCTCGTCCGCAGAGGGATCGCGTTCCTCGAGCCCAAATGTGTAGTGATGAAAGGACACCAAACTGAAGACCGCGAATTGCTACAGGCTGCAGATTTCGCAAGAGGATTACGCCTCCGTTTAGGGTCAGAAACTTCCTTTGTCTGGTCTGCATTATACTCACGTCTCATTTCTTCTTATTTCGGATAGACTACCAGATCCTGAACCAGTAGCACAACCAGAAAATGCAGTACCTGCTCCTGGACCCCCACCATCCGCACCCCACCAAATGGAACCCCTACCCCATCTCCAAAATCCTCGCTCCCCATTGCGCACCCTCTCCCGACCGCCCTCCCCCGAACATAACAATCATCAGCATGCAGACGATGAAGACCAGCCGCACCGTCGGCGAATTCCCAACCCTACCCCAGCATCCACGTCTGCATCCAGTTCTACTATTGTGCAGTCATCTTATTTCTCCTCTGGTGTATCTAGCAAAGATATAAATGGTTCTGCTCGGATGGGGCTAGGGTTGTCGCCTGTGCGAAGTGGACCAATTATGATTGCAAGCGACGATGATGATGAGAACATGGGAATGGGTTCAACTCGGAGTGGAAAGTCCCCGCCTTCGGGGCCCAACAGTAGTGATCGGAAAATTGAACTTGCTCGGGGGGAGGATGGGAGACGAGTGGTGGGAGCTAAGCGGGTACGGGAGGCACAGGGGCATCGGGCAAGCGTTGCACGAGATGTGAAAGGAAAGGGGAAGGCTGTAGAAGATGCATCGATGGGGGCGGGAGACACAAGCTCAGATTTTGACTTTGATGGGATGGTCGTGGACGAGGCGTTTTTAGAGGGGCTTGATCGGGCGGAGATGGAGGCCCTTGGAAAGGGGGCTGAGACCGCTCCCGCCCTTGCTTCTACAATTGGTTCTGGGACGTTGCGAAGGGGGAGTTTCGAAAGTTCAGATGGTGGAGGAAGCTGGGGAATGGTACCGGCAGATGTAGAAGTGATAACAATTGATGATGGGGAAGAGGATGAGAAGGAAAATGTTCCGGTTCCTACTAGGAATGTTAGGGCGACTGGACCTTCTGCATCCGAAAGGCGGCCGGTGATTCTGGCGGATTCGGATGATGTCATCGACATCAGCGATTCTGACTCGGATTAAGACGGTAGGTAGAGTTATGCTGAGGGAGTTCCTGCACATATGACCATTGGATAGTCGATTTGTGTGTGTGCTTAAGGTTACGTTGGATTAAAATCGTCTGCATATTTGAACGAAAATAAGAGTGCAAGTCAGGCTAAAAAGGGTAAGGAGTGTCATATATGTGTAGTGGATGATACATGCTGGGATTGGTACGACACCAAAGTCCAGAAAGTCCTGACGTTCTGAGATACATGACAACCTGCTGGCTGGTGGAAGCGCCGATACAGTAGCATTCAGGGGTTAACCGAGTAAGGTGACTTTAGTCTTCTTCTTTTTCTTTGTATTGGAAAAGGAACGCCAGCTGTCTACGCGCTGTTCTCTTGTGTCTGTGAAATATGGATGAGGGCAGATAAGTAAGGGCAGACAACGATGAGCAGGTGGACGTACCCTCCCACTGCTTATCCTCCTCAATCTTCCTCTTCCTCGTCGCAACCTCCTCATCCTTCTTGCGCGCCTCCAACCCCTCATTCGCCAGATTCATCTTGACCGCTCTGCCAACACAGGTTGAATGTTAGCTTAACAACTATAACAAATAGATCACCGCAGAATGAAGAGGACAATACACACTTTCTTCTGCGAACCTCCTCATCAATCAAAAGTTCCTTCGTCTGCGTCCTAATCTGGACCTTAAGGGGTGGGTCAAGGGTTTTAATGATGGGGTCGGTGTCCGAGGTGGAGAGGGGGATAGACAGGGATTTGAAGATAAGGGAACGGGCTTGATGTATTATTGCGTCTAGTTCTTCGCGTTTGGGTTTATCAGAGAGTTCTGATTCGGCCTGTGTGTGTTAATGCGGAATGAGAGGGAGTCAAGCTCAGCGGCCTATTACGATTACTGAGAGCGCACGACAGACCTTCTTGAGGATATCAAAGGCTTCTGGGGCACGTTCATGGGGTGTCTTATCGGGATGGATAACTGGTTCACAAGACGTGGACGAGTCATTGTGCATGGTAACGAGCTATGTGGAAGAGACATACAGAGTGAAAGCTGGCGGTATTTACGCTTGATCTCCTCGGGTGTGGCAGCTTCGTCTATGTCTAGGATGTCGTACGGGCTATCCCGTATTTCAGAATTAGCTTTGTATGGGAGAGACAGTGAATGGAAGGCAGGTACTTGAGCTTGAAGGCCTTTAGGATCCGCTCAACCTCTAGTTCGCGTTGGAAGGCCGACGCTTCGCGGCTGAGGAGCTTCTCGAGCTCTAGGTCGGAGGTGGACGTCGGTGGTGTTGGTGGCAACTTGGACGAGGAGGAGGTTTGGGTCGACATTCCTGGTCCTGTACTAGTAAGTACTGGATGTTGAGAGTCAAGACAGGTCAAGACTCGAAATATTTTAACCGAGTCCACGTGCGCCGGAACGTTGTGGTAAAAGAAAATGACTTTGCTTCGTCCACTTTCAAGGACAATTCTGTGTGCTCGTCAGCCATCCGTACGTCCACCAGAACTGATATATATTGTGGCGAATCTCTCAAACGTTCTCTAGGTTAGATTTACACCAGTGTTACAATGTCGTTCGTCATTTCATAGATTACTGCATACCCCGCGATGTCGGAATGTCTCGACGCAGACAACACCACCCCCTCTGAAACCAGAGACACCCCGTAGGCCACCGTTTACATCCAGGGAAGAAGTCCTTGCCGCCAAAAATAAGGCATTGCTAATGTATACCTCTGCTGTTGTATGTTGAACAACTACCTCCGCCCCGTTACCCAATCATCAATAACAAAGCTCAGATAATCACGGCGCTGGGTGTAACTTATGCAGCCGTCCCCCTGTACCGAATGTTCTGCGCCGCCACCGGATTCGCAGGGACACCCAAAGTCGGCACAGGCCGGTTTGAAGCTGAACGACTCGTTCCCGTTGAAGGTGCCCGACGGATAAAGGTGCATTTCAACGCGGATAGGTCGGAGCAGCTGCCATGGACGTTTACCCCGCAGCAGAAGTTTGTCAGTGTGTTGCCGGGGGAGACGAGTTTGGCGTTTTATCGGGCAAAGAATAATTCCAAGCGGGATGTCATTGGGATTGCTACTTACAATGTTACACCAGATCGGGTACGTAGTGGTGCCGTGTGTGTACACAAACGAGCTTACTTTCCGTCGGGGAATAGATTGCACCGTACTTTTCGAAAGTGGAGTGTTTTTGCTTTGAGGAGCAGAAGTTGTTGGCGGGGGAAGAAGTCGATATGCCACTTTTGTTCTTCATCGACAAGGATATGCTGGACGACCCCGCTTGTAGGAATGTTGATGACGTTGTGCTATCGTATACGTTCTTTCGGTATGTCCTTGTGTGTTTGCAAGGTCATCATTGCTCATCATTACTGTGCATGCCAGCGCTCGCAGGAACCAGCAGGGACAACTAGAGCCTGACGCCGATGAACACGCTGTGCAGAATTCGATGGGATTCGGAGGTTATGAGCATGCGCCGAGGGCTGAGATTCGGAAAGGGTCTGCATCGCCTCTTGTATAGCCCGTCGATCTGTGAGTTGGACCTGACCGATCGCTCTAAGAATAAGTTTTGCGCCCGTCTGCGCTCAAGGACCTTATCGATCAGACCGAGGCTGGAACACAGCCCACATGGGTAACGTTATTGTGATTTGGCCCTCAGAGGGCGATAGTTGGAGATATAGTACACGTGTCGTAGGTCTGTGGCTTCTGCCAAGTATTTCTTGCACTGGGATCCCCACCAAAAGCCCACGAACTGTCAAAAAAACACTGAGGTCGTTATCACTCGACTGCATGAATTGGTGTCGCAGTGGCGACTCAGATAATTATAACCGTCTTCGGAAACATCGTCCAAACACCTCCAATCACAGCTTACAGTTCTACCCTCTTCCGCAACATAACCCACCCGCTGCTATTGGAGCCTGGCCTAGTTATAACAGTCGTTCTGATACAATGGTGGCCCAGAATTCAGAACACCCGCCGCAGAGCAGACCACCGCTCACCGGTCAGAACCATAGTCGCGCATCTTCTTTCTTCTCTTTCCGTTCCAAGTCAACAATTGCAAACGATAGCGGGCCTCAACGTTCAGTTTCCACTATGACGAGGCCGCAGGCGAACGGTACCAGCAATGGTAGCGGGGTGGACGACTTTGGCAGGCAACCACAAGCCTCGCCTCAGCAGATGGCCACGCTCCAACAGACTCGGATGGGCTCGCCTCAACAACCCCCGCAGCAGAATCCATCAGCACCACAACCCCCTGCACATCAACAACAACAACTTCCACAGAACGCCATCACTCGTACCCTTTCCACTCAAATTCCAAACACTCGCCCCACCCTCACACAACCCGTCCTCCAGCCACTTTCCCCGTCCCAACCTCTACATCCTGAAATCCGCTCTGTCGTTCAGCTCACCGTCTCACACGCGAACAAGATATACTTCTCCGGGCCACTCGTGCGTCGGATCGAGCGCCAGACCGATGGCCAGCCGCCTGCCAAGGACGAGGGGTGGGTCGATGTGTGGGCGCAACTTGGCGGCACAACGTTGAGTATTTGGGATATGGCGCAAATTCAGGAGGCCAGTAAGCAAGGGAAGGAGGTTCCGCCTACTTACGTTAATATGACGGATGCTGTAAGTTATTGTATCTTTTACATTTTTGCTTTCGCATACATCGATCTGCATGTTCTGATCACTTTGATTGTAGTTTATTCAAGTATTGGGATCTGTGACTGTCCCTGCCACGGGATCTTCCCCAGCGAAAAGATACACGAACGTGCTTACACTGAATACCGCAGGATCGAATCTCTTACTCTTCTCATGTCCATCCACTGCTGCGCTCATGTCGTGGGCTGGGGCCCTCAGACTGTCTGCGTGGGAGAAATCGCGTTTGGAAGAGATATATACCGCACATTTGATAAGAATTACTCTTAGTGGTGGGTGCCGGTCATGCATCGCGTTATCTATAAACGCTGATTATATTCTAAAGCTCGTGATACACCGACAACCCTCATTCGCGGACGCATGGAGGGCTGGGTCCGTATCCGCATCGCTGGCCAAACAGACTGGAAACGCATGTGGATGGTGGTGAACTGCGGCTCCGCCAACCCCGTACACACCAGCCCCAACGAACGCCCCTCCTCTGCCGGGAGCTCACCCCAACGCAAGAAGCGCATGTCAAGCCTCTTCTCTCGGGATCACAGCCCCCCGCGCTCGCCCCTCCCAGACAAGCCCATGATATCAATGTATGCGTCCCAGAAGCCCAAGGACAGGAAGAAACCGATGTTGTCGATGAGTACAGTTACGCAGGCGTTTGCGGTCTATCCGGAGAGGGCGGAGTTGATTAGTCGAAGTACTCTGATCAAAGTTGAGGGGTTGTTGGGCGATGAGCCAACTGCCGGTGTGATGAGCTGCAGGGAAGGGTGGCTGTTAATTATGCCCGAGTTGGAGGGAGGGTTTGGGCAGTCGGCTGAGATGTTAAAGTGGATTGTTGGTGAGTAAAGTACACAGTTTTTCAAACTCGATATTGACTGACAGTGTGTGAAAAGGGCTGCATGACGCGTTTGAGTTGTACGGACGACCGACTGCGTGGACTTGGGATCCTCGCGATCCGATTTCGTTGATGTTCGCGTACCCAGTTGGTCCACACAAAGATGTACGTCTTTTATGTCGTCGTTCAAACTTACATGAATATTCAATCCGCTTGGATGAGCAGCTCCTCTTCTTGGATCGCGAACTTGCAGAAACCTTGGACCCCAGAGACGATCGTACATCCTCTATCAGGTCTCGACTTCTCAATATCCTCCACGAACGTATGCGTGGGAACGAGCAGTCACTGTCACAACAGCCATCTTCAACCACTCTCCCGTCTGCCGCGTCCATTGAAGATGCCTCTCAACAAAATGGATCGGGCTCGGGCCCTCATCTCCCCCCTCTCAACTTCGGTCCCTCGGCACGCAGAGAAAGACAGCCGTTGACACCCATAACAGAACTCAGCGTTGCCTCACACGGTCGGGGCCAGTCTGGGGACACTCAAAGCGCTTTTTCTCCGAGCCAACCCTCGCCATTCGTGGCTTCTCCACAAGAGGGTACCTCCTCCCTCGGAGGCCCTGTCACCAAAAGTCCTACTCCCAGCCTCCAGCGCGTGCCTCCTCCTCCTGAGAAGGATTTGATCAGCGCTACCACCAGCGGCAGTCACGACTCGAGCAATATCGCAGGAACGTCAAGGTTCGAATTCGGTTCTGCGACTCCGAGTACCAGTTTGCCGAGAGCCTCAAACGACAGTTTGACCCTTAGCCCTAATCCTGCGAATGTTCAGTTGCCTATATCATTTCCTGTTTCGCCTGTTTCACCTGCTTCTGAGAAGACACCAACGACGATATTTTCCGCCTCCCAGAAAACTCCGGAGCCTAGTCGCCCCCCTGTGTCCCCGCAGGCTTCCGTTACGACCTCCCCGTATTCTGCGTTGGATTCCCCTCGAACGGACCTGGGTTCATTCGCGGGATCTATGTCATCTGCCTATGATGGCATACGGCGAGACCCTGGTTCGATGAGCAGTTCTGTTCATTCGCGGGCGGTGCCTTCTTCAAACACAGTCACGCAACCGCAAGTACAAATACCACCACCCGCTGCCGCCCGCGCCACCTCTGCGGATGAATCCCACAATATCTCCAATGAGGCTGGGGCACTATATTTCATGCAGCAATTTGAGCCACAATCAAGTAGTAATCAGTCGGGTCGGATGCCTCCCACGATCTCCGAAGAACCAGCATCAAGGCCTGATTCGAAGCCTGATGCCGCCAGTTCATCCAAACTTTATACCATACCTTCAAATTCAGAGAGCGGGAAGAACCCCGAAAGGTCTCCTCCCCTGCGACAAGGCACACCCATGTCGTTCGAGAGAATTCCCCCCGAGTCATCAAGTTCGGCTGCTGGCCCAACGGAGCGGTTAAGCCCGACCCTGACTCCAGGGTTGGGACGTAAACCTTCTGGCGCACGTGCCCCAGTTTTAGCTCGTCCTTATAATGGGGATAGTGTTCCTCCTTCCTCCCAACAACTCGCTGAAGAAGACAGTGGAAATGATAGTATGGGCGATGTCCGAGATCGAATTAGTCCTACTCCTATGCAAACAGAGGCATCCAGTCCTAATGAAGACTCCAACTTGGACGCGTTGGCTGCGTTGTCCTACCTGGATGTCAAAGACGATACTTCTCCACTAGCTCAAGTTGCAGTAGAACCACCGAAGCCACAAACTGCGGATCGCGTGCCTTCGCCGCCTCCGGCACCTCCTGGGTCTGATGCCGCATCGCAATACAAGTCGTCGTTCGCGCCATCCAAGCAGGCTACTGAACGCAAGGCCAAGGCACAGGCTCAGCAGGCGGCTCATCACGCTGCCGTTCATAAGCCAGGGAGAGCAAATGGGAAGCGGAAATCGAAGGCTGTGGATAGGGGAGCGTGGAACGAGAGTAGTGAGGAGGACGACGACGACGAAGAGGACGACGATGCGGATTCTGATGCGGAACCAGCCACGGTAAACACACAGGCTGCCCCGTCCTCAGGTCCCGTGTCCTCAAATGGCTCGTCGATCAGACCTTCGCAAAATCAAGGGCAGGGACCTTCCCCTAGCGATCCTGCCGCAGACGTTCAAGCGCCACAAACACATTCTCATTTGCGACCACCTCGAACATTACCTCAGATACCTGGTGGTCGGCCACATCGTGAGCACTGACCTTGTTTACCTCGAGATTACGTCCTAACACGGTTCTCTTCCACAGCTGAAGCAGATGACTACCCTCCACCACGACGTCAGGCATCTGATCAGTACTCAGATGCTGGGAGACGTACGTACTACGATGAAGGCCCGCAACTTCGGTCTCAGGCAGAGTTTCCCCAACCTGGCGCTGCTCGTCAATCTGTGTGGAGTCAGGTTCTTGATCCTGGACGTGCACCTGGACCGCCTCCCGACCAATCCAACAACCGCGACCCATTTGTGCAGCTCGAGCCAGCTTCTCAAACAATGACGAAGGCATTCACTCCGCAAGGTTTACTTTCGGCGGGTCTGCAGGACAAACAGGATCGGTCGGCGAAAAGGCAAGAGGAACTTGCTCGGGAGAGCGGCGCATCCCTCATCAACGTGCCAAACAAACCCCCTCCCCCACAGACTGGCTTGCTAGGCGCCATCACTGCCCACGAACGAGAACGGAAGCGTGAGGGAGGTGTTGGCGCGGCGCTGACGGAACGTGAACGCGAAAAGCGGCTTGCTGAAGAGAGGCAACGTAGGTTTGATGAACACCATCGCCAGCAGCTCGACCACATCCAGCAAGGAGGGACCATGTATGGAGGTCAACAGTTCCCCGCCTACAATCCCATGATGGCGAACCCCATGATGATGAGCATGAACCCCATGATGGGCATGAACCCGATGATGACTGGAGGCCCCATGAATCCTATGATGACGGGTCAAATGGGTCAAATGGGTTACACAGGGATGATGCCAGGGTATAACCCACAACACATGTTCGCCGCCCAACAAGCTGCCCAGGCCTATCAGCAAGCCATGATGGCGTTTTCGGTCGCTGGCTCGCAAGCCGGTGGAGAAGGTGGTTCCCCACAGCAACTCAACCCTATAATGACGGGAGGTAACATGGCCGGCTTCGATCCACGTATGTCAATGATGGGTATGCCGATGATGGGCGCGCCACAGATGGGCGTCCCGCAAATGGGTTCTCCAATTTCGATGGGAATGCAGATGACAGGAGTGTCAGGATTCGATCCCAGGTTCCCACCGAACATGAACAACTCACAGCCCATGAACGATGCTCCTCTCCTTCCACCCGGGGGAATTGGTGGACCGCAAGCTCAATATTCGTCTCGTACCAGCTCACCGGCTGGCCGTGGGTCCCCACTAGCACGTCCAGCTGACCATGCCGAGCGTGGACGAATGTCTTCACGTCCCACCAGCCCAAAACCTTGATTTGTTTTTTGTCAAATCTTTGATGATATTCTAACGATTTTGACATTCTGACGATTTCTACCTTGTATTCTGTTAACGTTGTGCTTATGTTGCATGAGATTCGGACACAATTCTTTCAAAAACTAGATACCCTTCTGACAATTGTCTCTTTTTCTACAAAATCTTGTTTCGACTTGAAACTTACGGTTTAGGGATCCAGCTACGTATACATGGACTTTGCTAAAATTCACTGGCAAGAACTTTCAAGTTTTATTTTACTCCCAATATGACTAGTCACGTTACATCACGATTCTTTTCAAGTTTGAAGTTCGGGTTGCTGCCCGACCACCACTTGCATGCAGCTTCTATTGAACATTATTGGAATTGAGTCATGGGTGTAAAGTCCTTGTGGGATCTCGTAAAGCCTGTGGGCCGTCCGGTGATGTAGATTAGCTCATCTTCGCCCGTTATGACAAGGGTCAATCCACGTATCTGCCTTCAGGTTGGAGACTATTGAAGGGAAGAGCATGGCTATCGATTCCAGCATTTGGATATACCAATTTCAAGCAACTATGCGTGACAAGGATGGACGTGCTCTGTCTAACGCCCATGTCTTGGGGTTCCTCCGTCGAATCTCCAAGCTACTGTTTTATGGCATTAAACCTGTGTTCGTGTTCGACGGAGGTGCGCCTGCCTTGAAAAGAGCAACCATTGTAAGTGAACCCATTCTATATCATTGTTCTAATTTACCATCGTACTTGTTTAGAATGAGCGAAGGAGGAAGAAAAGCGGTGCTGTGGCCAGCCATGCAAAATTAGCCGAGAAGCTCCTTGCCGCGCAGATGAGACGAGAGGCTCTCAATCATACATCTCAGTTTGTCAGGTCCACTACGGTCTAGAATGACGCCTCCATAACGTCACATTTGTAGGTCTGCCGCTCAGACTTCCAAGGCCAAACCCAAGGCACCAGCAGGTCCTGCTCTTATTGACGAGGACGCTGTATACCTCGAAGATGTTGATCCTTCAATGCCAAAGACTCCTGCCAAGAGACAAGCACCAAATTCCACTTCCACTTCGTCGAAGAAGAATAAATTCCATGATCACGACCCATACCGACTTCCAGATGTGGACCTCGAAGAAGCAGTTGCAAAAGCAACCCGTGCAGCAGTCCCAGACCCTCGTCTTGCTACCGAAGATGAACTGCGGGCATTCATCGAGGATATGCGTCCTGAGGATTTCGATGTCACCTCTCCAGCATTTCGTGAACTTCCCACTGAGGTTCAGTACGAGATAGTTGGTGATCTTAGACTCAAATCTCGCCAAACTTCCTACAAGCGTTTACAGAGCATGCTCAACAGTGCACCAACTCCCCTCGACTTTTCGAAGCAGCAAATAAAGAATCTGAAGCAGAGGAACTCTCTGACGCAACAGCTTTTGATGACCACAGACAGCATCGGAAAGGCACACATTTCTATCCCGGTTCGAATTGCCAGCGAGCGAAACAAGGAATATGTCTTGATGAAGAACGATGGGGAAGCTGGAGGTTGGATCCTCGGCATCAGGGACAATGGAACGCAACAGAAGCCCATTGAGATTGACCAGGACAGTGACAAAGATGGCGACGATGACAGTGACATTGAAATGGAGGAGGTTCAAATGTACGTCTTTACGCCCGTCATTGCAGACTCTCGCTCACTCTCTCTTGAGATCTCGAGAGGCTGCGCCGGATACCGACCTCCGTGAATATCAAAGAGAAATGGGATTATCAGCCATTGCAAACCGTCAGACACAGAAGCAGTTAACACATACGACAACCAAGCCCATCCAGAGAAAATCAAAGGCGAAACCTCTGTTTGATCTGGATGAAGGCGAAGTTGTGGAGAGGCTTACCGCGGACAACTCTGGGGACGAAGATGAGGGGCTAGCTTTTGCAATTCAAGAATCGCTTGACGACGTAAAAATAACAAAAGCAGCATCAAAAAATGTTCATCATCCACTTCTATTGACAAAATCACCCTCGGGAATAAATGCTCAAGCGTCGTCTTCATCGTCAATGTTCGTGCATACTCCAACCCAGTCCTTGAATCCTTCTCATTCATTGTCTTCATCCGTTTCCACGGGTCGCTCCTCGGATAAAGACATATTCACGTCTTCGACGCGGCTGGAAACAGCTCTGTCCATTGCCAACGCCCGTCCTTCGCGAATCTCATTGCCGCAATCTCATGGATCCGCATTTGGTCAACCTGTTCTCCTGACTTCATCCTCACCCTACTTCCACTCTGATCCTATTGTCATGTCGGATTCTGAAGGGAATCTCGAAGAAATCGAACCCCATCAGACCGTTCCCAAATTAATGGCCCCATTATCACCTCCCTTGCCATTACTGTCAGGCCTGCAACCATTAAGTTCCCCTTCTGCGGGAATGGAAGCAACCCCGGATTCCGATAATGACGATGATATGGAAGAAATAATGGTTTCTGGGCAAAAGTCACCAATATTTCAAGGTCACCAATCGGATATTTCGAGCAACCAAGAGCTGGATAAACCTGTTGTTCCAGCTGACACAGTTGATGGTGGATTTATGAATCTGCATTCTGCATTCGACCACCATCTCGGGCAACATACACCCTTTGAAGTATCTGATTTTAACAAGAGTGATGCTGAAGCGGGCCCCTCATATTCTTCCAAGCAGCCTTCCCTTGTTCAAGGAGACGACGAAGAAGCACTCACAGAATGGTCTCGATCTCCTTCACCAATGGCCGGACCATCAAGAAATGTAGACACCTCCCGTCCATCTTCCCCGGCAGTCGAAAGCTGGGATGCTGCCCAAGAGATGGACCCACGTGCGGAAGAAGGCGAGTTTGCGCGCTTTTTGTCACAGGTCAAGGGGAAAGACGTCGAGGACGTCAGGCGTGAGATCGATGATGAAATCAAATCGCTCAACCAGCAGAAGAAAACCGCGATGCGTGATTCAGAGGACATCACTCAGCAAATGATTTCTCAGATTATGGTCCGTTCAACCTTCAATTTGCCTATCATATCTGATCAGCCGCACAGATGATGTTGCGTCTTTTCGGTATTCCGTATATTACGGCGCCCATGGAAGCAGAAGCACAGTGTGCTGAACTGGTGTCACTTGGTCTTGTAGACGGTATAATCACGGATGACTCTGACGTCTTCCTCTTTGGTGGCCGGCGGGTTTTCAAGAACATGTTCAATCAGTCCAAGACCGTCGAGTGTTTCTTGCTAACCGATCTCGGTCGGGAACTTGGCCTAGATCGAGACGCCCTCATCAGATTGGCGTATCTTTTGGGTAGTGATTATGTCGATGGACTTCCTGGTGTTGGTCCAGTTGTCGCTATGGAACTTTTGGAAGAGTTCCCGGGAGAAGATGGACTACATAAGTTCAAGGACTGGTGGCTAAGGGTACAATCTGGGAAAGACAAAGAGAATGACAACAAGTCCAAGTTTCGGAAGCGATTCGTAAGTCACCGAGAAAGTGCTTCCTCCCTGTGACCGATCATCCTCGCTTCTAGAAGAATAAATTCAAGGACTTGTATTTGCCCGACGAATGGCCGAATCCTGCAGTAGTAAGGGTTTGAATCATGTCAGCTGCACCTTTATTAACACCATTGTAGAGGGATGCCTACTACCATCCTACCGTAGACGATTCAGATGAGCCATTCAAATGGGGCTTACCTGACCTCGACGCCCTACGCCAGTATGTGACATAAGACCTCCAGGCAAACGACATGACTGAAAACTAATATTTCTCAGGTTGTTATATGAAGAACTTGGTTGGCACCAAGGCAAAGTCGACGATCTGCTCCTGCCCATCATACGAAAAATGGGCAAACGTGGCCAGGTGTGCCAGATATCGTGTATTCTTGCAACACACCTCGTTGAGGCTAACAAAATATTGGCGCACAGGTGGCAGCCCTGAACAAGCAAGGCAATCTCAACGAGTTCTTTGACGTGATGGCTGGAAACGGAGCAATTGCCCCTCGCAAACGTCAACCCTATGCGAGCAAGCGACTTCAAAAAGTTGTGTCCGATTTCCGTAGTAAACGCAAAGACGACTCGTCTTCCCACGCTTCCGACCAAAGCGAAGGTTTTGGATCTGAACTTGAGGAAGAGGCGCCGGTGAAGAAAAAGAAAAAGACAAAAGCATCAGGTGTCGCGAAAAGTAAACGGATCTCGCATTCAGAAAACGTTGTAAAGCGAGGAAAGGACAGTCGAAGAGGTAATACAGCGTCGTCCATGGGTAAGGAGTCTTCGAGTGAGGGCGATGAGTTTAAGGGGATTCGTGGGGAAAGGGTAGTGGGTACTCCTCCACCTCTCCAGGTACAGCTCCGTCCACGACCGAAACCCGCGTATAAAGGAGCTTAAGCAAATGTGAGTATTTCATATTTACCCATGACATTATGCTTAGTGGCCCCACGTTTGATAGTAATTTGTTTTCTAACGTAGGACCCACAATTAAATTGCTATGTATGGCGCGACACTACAGTACGAAATGAACCTTCCACTAGAATTACCTTTAAGCCTTTCGAAGCACGTGAACGCCTCCACTGTAACCTTTCCTCTATCCAAGACGAATTTTTAACCACTCTTAATCACTTTGTAGATGACGTCGAATCGTGGTTCACCGCGGAGGGTGACAGTCATAGTCATACTCTGAGACCACTAGCATATTCCCCGGTGTGGGAGCATTACCAGTGAATTATACTTCTCGACTTGATCCATGGCCACCAAACGGTGAGATGGGTCTCACCTTATTGCCTGTACCAGGTACGAACATGAACCAAACTTACGTCTGCATTCAGATTGTTCGTTTCGACATAATTCCCCTTTGTCTTGCGGTTCTGAATCCATTAGTGGTGGATGAGCCTGTCCGGACGCTGGCCTTGAATTTTAGCACGTGAGTCCGTCGCGCAAGCTCGATCGTGTGGTTGACTCCCATTGTCCTTGTTTGGTTCCCCCTTCACCTTCAAATACGCCATGTTGTTTGGCGCAGCTCTCCTCAGAATAATACACAACAGTCAACGAAAATCACTGTAATTTCATCTCGCCTTTACCAAATTCAATGCTTCTATTCGCCCCCCGTCCCCCGAGTCCTTCTCAGATGCTCAAGCCTGTCATTCTGTTTGGCCGGGACCTAGGCCTTGACTCTATTGACTGGGGTCGACTTATAGCTGGCCCATCCTCCATTCCTCGTCTTCTCAATATGCTGGTTGTGTCTACCGTACGATTGATTGTCACTCCACGGATTCTTCCTCCGCCTCCTCCCGCCAAAATATTTCTCCCTACTCCCACCTTCCCAATCCCACCTACACTAACCACACCAATCCTAGAACCCACCGCCAAAATCGAATTCTATGTAACTGTCCTAGTCTACACCCTCAGTATCTTTGTTACCATTCTCGCGGCTGCCTCACTCCTCAGTGCTGCTGCGACACTCCCACTTCCTCCCACTGTAGCGATTTCGTCACCCCGCCAAGGCTTAAATGTCTTCAAGCGTTCCCGGGACGAGGGTGATGTAAAAACAGGCCTGGACGATACGTCGGATATCAAGAAAGATGTGGTTGGGACTCATGCTGAATCGGGCGCGCAGGGGAATCAATCAAATTGCAATAACATGACTTCGCGTATCGATACCGGAGCTATGTGTTTGCACATGGCCATTAGCACTCTCATTCTTTACCCTTCTAATTGGAATTTCATTTATCGTTACAGCTTCTCAAGCGCTGATCCCTTACTCGTAAACATAGTCAAGGGCTTTGTCTTCAGGATCACCACTCTCCACCTCACTCGTCTACTCAGACGCTCATCGACATGTCCACGACGTCCTCCGTCGTTCATCAAGGACAATATCAAGGCCTTCCTCATTTTCGTCTCCACGATGTTATTCCATTTCCTCGCCGCCGCCTTCATCCGCATTGTCCATCTCCTCCTTACGATCGCGTGTTTCAGCTGGACTTTCGTCCGTCATCGCTACGCGACGCGTGCGGGTGGAGCGAAAGTCCCGACACAGTGCAATGGTCTAGCTCCAGGTCAACCTGCCCCTGGCTCACCGCATGGCTGCTTGGAGCAGGACGAGGGCAGGGTGAATTCACAGCCTGAGGGAAATGACTCGCACGTGGAGTTATCTAATGTGAAGAAATCTGGATCAGCGATACGGACAAGCTGGGTAGAGATCATTTTAGGGTCGTACGAACCGTCGATCTTGCGTCCACAAGACCTGGTACTGACTAAACATATTGGTATTGGCGGTTTTGGGCGTGTCTACCAAGTGAAGGACAATGCGTCGGGTGCTATGCTGGCCATGAAGCGAGTCAGCAAGAAAATGTTGGGTGAAGAGGGACAATTCCTCATTTTGGATGAAATTCGCGCCCTTCGCCTGATGGATGCCAACTCCTCGTTCCCTTCGCTCATAGGCAGCTTCATGGATGAACGTGACTACATACTCATAATGGTGACTTCCCTTTTGTCAACGGCCAGTGAAAACGCGACTCATCCTTATTTCAGACTTATTACTCTGGTGGCGACTTGTGGAATTACATCAAAACATGTGGCGGGCATCTTACTCACCAGCGAGCAAAGTTCTACGGAGCAGAACTAGTGCGTTTCTTCTTGCACCTCCGCAACTCTATACTGACGAACAATAAATCTGCAAGCTCCTCGCAATCCAGAGCCTCCATAAGAACGGCATAATTCACCGTGATCTGAAGCCGACCAATGTATTAATGGATAGTCAAGGCCACTTAGTGCTGGCCGACTTCGGTATGGCTAAGGTCTTTCGCCACTGGGAAGATGCAATGCTAGAGGAGGAGTACCCCGAGTGGAACAAAAAAAAGAAGCGCGGTGGAGACACCTTCCCAATATTGTGGCCGGCTGGAAACCCCGACACCACCTCCATGGCTGTTGGAACAAATGTCTACTCTGCTCCAGAAGTCTTTGCCCACGAACCGTACAGTTATGGCGTCGACTTTTGGTCCATGGGTGTGATCATACATGAGATGATTACGGGTCAGGTGAGTCGTTAAACTCTTGTCCTGATTACGAATCTTTTGATTGACTACTTTCTTCCTAGCTTCCTTACCCGGCTGAATGGAAGGGCAACGAGCGATTTTTTCCCGAGCCCCTCGTCGTCGACCTAAGGACACGGAGTTATCATGGTCAGGTTCTGGATAACTTGGAAAAAAAGTTCCTCACAAAAGTATGTGCCATTCCAACGTTTGTCTTCTCAGTTCGTTGATGATGGCAATTTAGCTCCTCTCTGAAATACCGCATCAAAGACCTTCGGTGCGGGCGATGAAGAAAGACCATTTCTGGTTTGATATGTATGTCGTTCATTTCTGATTCCGAGCGCCGGAACCTTATGAGCATCGTCTCCAGTGACTGGGATATGATGGCCAGAAGGCAAGGACTTGTCCCTTTGTAAGGTCCCAACATCCATCCAATCCAGATATCTTTACCGCGGTACCGTCGATCTCGCTACGGCCCGCCCGTGTCCTAGCGCCGCATTCAGCTAGTCGGCCGAACCCATTTCGAATGGTAGTGTTTGTATGCCGCAACCAGATCGATCTTTCTATCATGTACTATGCCTCCCTTCGGGCTGCTATCAGCTCGCATCCCATTCACTCCGTCTATGTCTCATCGTCTGGCCTCCTCGAAATGGACCCCTTGGCCCGAATACCAACAACTTACCATCGAGAAAGCCATTAAACTCTATATTGACCCGACATTTATTCCCTCTGTCACATGCCACCAGAAACTTCTACCCAAAAACATCGAGGGGAAGACCGTTTCGACTCGGTCCCTGTTTCGACCTGCAATCACCAGAAAATACCATCCCTTCTCTCTGGGTCTCCTTACATATACAACACGCCCATATGGCAATAGACTAAAAACCTCCCGTAATGCCCTCTCGAACTCCCCTTTTCGCTCCAGGGGATGTTTTCCTGTTGAGTCATATTTATTAGATATTTATTGATTCTATCTCCTTGCCATGGACTTGATCTTTTACACCAAATCGAACCCTGAAAGCAGCCTGCCCCACTGCGTTCCTGTCCTCGTTTAGATTCGTTCGAGCCGGAAATCTACGATTCTGTGCATGCGCTATATGATATTATATGACGCTACAAGACAAGACGGATATGGTGGGCATTATCTCACTAGAATGCGAGATTTTTATGGATTGTCGGAAACAAGAACAGCAGCTTTTCGGCCTCATTTGCTGATGCAACTTAAACATGAATTCCGCCTGGTCCTCTAATTTCTCACTCTCCAAATTGTTCAACCCATCGTTGACAGAAGCCAATACACTAGGAGGCAACTTTTCCACACACTGTCTGTTTATCTCCTCACAAAGTGCCTCGAATCCACCTCCCTCTGTACCCGCATATTCTTCGTGTGATGCACATGACTGATGTAGAGCAGCCAATCTCCATGATGAGGTGAGACCTCTGGATAGGCCAGTCCCCCTTTTTCGGGTCTTGCGCTTCCCCGTTGGTTTTTGGAAGGGATGGTCCACCCAAGTTCCAAGCCTAATCTTCGAGCATGGGGTTGGAATGCTGTTAGGACGTAATGGCGAAGGATGCGGCATGTGGATGTCAGGGCGATAAAGAATGGGATGGGGAGGTGCGGCAAGATGAGAAGGGTAAAGTGGTTGGAAAGTCGGTTTTTGCAGAGTCTGACAAGGTAATAGACGTTGTGCGGTGGCGACTGTTGAATGTAATTTTTGTAAACTGGCCAGAGAGGTAGAAGCGGAGAATCGGGACTACATAAACGCTTACATGTCAGGCCTACTCAATAACCAATCGCGCCTCATGGATGCTGCAAGACATGACACTGTTAAGTAAATTCAGAACGATAGGCCGGAACCGAAAAACACATAGTTCAGACGGAGTATACAATTTTTCAACTGCAAAGACGAACCTATTCCATAACTGAGGCCTAAGCGGTTCTTAGTAATCTTACCAATTATGTCGTTATTTCGTCTCCGACATACTCCGCCTATATGTGTTTTTTCTTCGGTTCCGGCCTATCGTTCTGAATTTAACTGTAGTGGAATAGATCAGTGGCCTTCTTCCCTCAAAGAATTTTCATTTTGTTCAATTCAATTCAATTTTTGTTAAGACTTGGCGAGAAACCATGATCACGTTGTCACCCCTGTAACTGTCACGCAACTCCGGGCTTCAGTTTGGTTTAGACAATTTTGCCAAACAACAGAATATTCACTGAATTATGGTGTTCTGGTACAACGGGGAAGATGGATGTCCGATGGAGGATCGAACGATTGCCTAGTGGACTCTTACATAAGTTCGAGATAGTCAACACCTGCCGATACGGTATAACTTCTCTCGCTCACTCAGCTTCAACTGGACGGCTGGTTGCCATTTTGATTCCTAAACAAGGTAACTCGAATTTCGCATGTAGTGACTTGCTCCAGCAACGGTGGCCGGGGCCGGGGCCGAGCCCGGGTATTTGAATTAGTCGGGTAAGTTTTCCGCTGCCCCGGTGCTGCGGGTGAATTTCGGTGCCCCGACTCACAGCTACCAGTACACCCGGTAAATTTGGCCATGCCTTCTTGATTGACAAGGTCCAAGCTTCTGAAAAGATCGAAACTCTGAACCTATTGCAGTTTGCACTGCGAAGCTGGTGTAGCACTGAGGGCATTATAGTAAACTACTACTTCTAGTTGTTCAAATTTCCTTACTAGTAACTCCTTCCAAAGTACTAGTAATTCGCCACCGAGCTCGAGCTAGCATGAGGCCTTGCTTCGTCAAGTTGCCAATCAGTCTCGAAGTCAACTGAGTCAACTATATATGACATTGCATTTAAACAATATTGCAACCTTGGTAATAGCAAACTTTCCATTTGCCATCATCATTGTAGCCCTTTGAGCTGGTGTTCAAAGTTGATGTTGTTGCTTCAGCATCTTGTCAGCCTCACACTGACAGCTGCTTTGACGCCAACTGATAATCCTGCGAATTATCATGCAACCACGGCCTTGGCAATCCTGTCACGGTCCGATCCATGCGATGGAACCCTCGTTTGGTGGTGAAAATCTAACCCTTGCGCAACTTAAGTTTGTGAACAGCACTCTCCTGTGTCTGATCCGCTCCATTTTTGCTTTGAATCTTGGACCCTCAGCCCCGTCTTCGATCTACGATACTTGGTCTCCATTCCATACACAAACAAAACTTTCTCCGCATTCGAACGCAACCTTGTTGCGACAAATCAACAATTGATTGCGAGCTAAGACTAATTTATTTCTCTCCTGGATAAATAACGTATATATATATTGATCCATCAGGCCTAGGGACTTGCGGCCACCGCGCCAACATCGTCATTGTTCACGTTGTTCAAGTTGTGCGCCCTCTGAAAGAACCGCGGTTCTCTTCTAGAATGGTTATAAATACCCTTATTTATTTCCTCATACCCACGATGCCCTGAGTTGGTGCTCGGGAACATGCCGTTATTAGGTTACATGAAGCTCCGTATATTTATTGTGTACGTACCAACAAATTCCATCGTACCTTGTTAATCTGTTAATCTTAGTCGGTATCACGCGGAGAACGCTTCGTGAGGCTCGGTTTACAACAATCATCACACATATTCGGTCAGTCATACGTCCGTGTTCGACAATTGAAAGCCGAAGGCCGAGTACCTGAACCTCATTACGCACTCAAGAATTTCATATTTTTTTGACGGATTGTACCTATATTAACTTATTAAGACTCCACATTTAATTCAGTGAAGTCGCCTTCATTAGCAGTGCCAATGGACGACTGGTTTGAAAATTTCTCAGTCTCGGTAAATCGAGGGCCGGTCCGGAAGCGTAACCAATGTCGGGAATTCAAAACCTCGTCACGACTGGGCGGCCCAGGAAGATGGATGACAGAATGCATATGAGGGTACCCTCGGCATGCATCGCGGGTGTTAGAAAGGGAAGGAATGCTAGTCATAGTGATGAGTGGACAGCACGCTAGTACTACAACCAGCGGCAATTTGTTCGGATCCTTTCTGATATAATTCGCAACAAGTTTGCAAGACAACCTGCTTGCAATTGTTTGACGAAGTACACCCGTAAGTCCAAGCAGCAATCGATGGAGATAACCGGCATGGGAGCGGAATTGACCGACGTGACATGAAGTCAACATGAAGTTCAAAAAAACATTTTTCTTCCTGGAAGTCGACATGTGATTTCCGCTGCGAATCCCTAAGGTGAACCCGTCGTTTTTTGGTCTACCAGTACTGTTATTATCAATCCTCATCACTTTCAGCTTCGGGTCTTGCCTATACGACGTATCATGACAGGACTAGACGACAAAGCGAGATATGGCATACCTTGTTCTCCTCTAGCCCTCCAAGCTCCGCCACCAGTCCGGAGAAAGGATATTCGCGACGGACAGCGGGAATATCTGGCAAAAGAACGTGCTTGACGAGGAAGCCAAATCCGACGAATCCAATGGATGCGAGAGTGAATTGTAGAAGTGCGATATGAGGAGCAATGGGTGGGATGTCGGGACCCCACAGGGACAGAAGTTCATCTTGTTCATGGAGCTATTGTAATGCAAAAATATTGACGTAAGTGTAGAATGAGTAGGAAAATCGAGACTCACGGTATCTCCGAAATTCCGCCTCAAAAGCTGATCCTGCCAACCCTTGGCTGGGAGGTATTGTCTTGAAACAAATGGCAGCTGGGGATAACCATTCAACTGCGGGTCTACTTCTTCCGACGACTGTGTAGTAGCATAAGATCTGACATGTAGACCTGCTTGGGGTGACTGAACGAGCGGACGAGCAATTGTACGCGCACCGGCAACGCGACGGAGAATGGTGGAGTGCATCAGAGGTGAAGTGGTGCCAGTGGTCGCTCGGCATCAGTGTAATCAGGACCCCGGATTCACAGATATGTACCACGTGTGGGGATTATCAAAATTAAGAAGCAGGACCCTGTGCCTCTTTCTGTTTCCAGAACCTCTTAGCCCATAATGGGCCTTCCGTAATTATCATTCTCTACTAGTATGATCTGCAGATTCTACCGGCTTATATATCTATCGTTCTACATATTTTTTTTTCCCCCTGTAGCATCCGGTCTCGCAGGCCTCACGAAACACATAATCTTCCTCAGTTCTTGACCTTTTTCGCCAGTGATGATCGATACCCCCGTTGAGAAGGATGTGGAGGCGATACTAC
>Ga0210383_10000576_pt1 | contig 33633 bp, 27 predicted proteins | sample IncBWC14OmetaG_FD_160072 | JGI IMG/M metagenome (GOLD analysis project Ga0210383, IMG submission 160072) | Forest soil microbial communities from Barre Woods Harvard Forest LTER site, Petersham, Massachusetts, United States - Inc-BW-C-14-O ... | reverse complement strand
AATGCGCGGACAAGTAGCAGGTCTCCAACGCGAAAGGTTCGCCCGCGGCGTGACGCAAACGCTCGAGTTTAATCACCTTACTTTTGGGAGACAGAGCCAGGCGGGCATTCACGTCTTGCGCGTCGTCGATGATTTTCGCAAAAAGAAGCTTCGAGCCGACGGTAAGGCTGCGGCTACCCATCTGTTCGGTGTAGCTGGTCAATTTATTGAAGTGGATCTTGGGCGCGGCAACAAAAGTGCCAACGCCGCGACGTCGTTCGACGAGGCCTTCCTGTTCCAGGGAAGCGAGCGCGTGCCGAGCGGTCATCAGGCTGACTTTGTGAATTTTCGCAAGTTCCCGTTCGGACGGTACGGCGTCGCCTGGTTTCAGATTCCCGGCGTCGATGCTTTCCCGGAGCTTCCCCTGAATCCGTTGATAGGCGGGGATAGCAGTTCGGCTCGTAACAGGCATTCCGTCTTCCTCGACTCTTTCCCAACTTCCCAGAACGTACGTCTATAATCTGTTCGCGCCAGCAGTGGATGGGTGCACCGCCATCCCAACTGCTCTATAGCTACATAGTAGCAGAATCTACGAGTGCTATAGGGCGGACTTCTACATTCCTCTATAAGTCACTAATTCAGTTTTGGCAAGTGAAAAGACTGCTATATAGCAAATTAAGGAGCTGCTATAGCATTCTTCCAATCGAAGCGTGGAGTGTGGGGGCGAGAGGCAACCTTCCACGCAACATCGCTGGTTGTTCCCTCCACGCGAAAGCATTGGCGCCAGGCTTCCATCTCCCGCAAATCTTCAGGAAACGTGGAGGGGGGCTGGCTACGTCTAAGCCACAGGGTTAGTATTTTTGTGCGGAATGACGGGCTTTCGGCTTCCAGAGAGCAGCGTGGCACTTGTTATCCGTGGGAACCCAGGTGGTTTCGAAAAGGAACGACAAGCATGAGCGGCAGTAACGTGTTGAAGTGTGGATTTGTTGGATTGCTGATCGCTGGCTTCGCGGTTTCGGTAGGGGCCGGCGCCCGCGCCAACGCGCAAACGGCCCCAGTGAAGACCCCTCCCGCCGTAGGAACTATTAAGGATATTTCTGCCGACTCGCTAACGCTAACCGCGGATAGCGGAGGAGAGATCAAGGTACTGCTTACCGCGGACACCAAGGTTTTTCGGGTGCCGCCGGGTTCGCGGGATTTGAAAGGCGCAGCAGCCATGGAGCTTTCGGATCTGCAGTCGGGGGACCGCGTTTTGGTGCGCGGGAAGCCCGGCGATGCGCCACAGACGTTCGCGGCTTCTGCCGTGATCGTGATGAAACAGGGAGATATCGCGCAGAAACGGGCCAAGGAGAAAGAGGACTGGCAGAGGCGCGGGGTCGGCGGGCTAGTGAAGAGCATAGATGCGGCGAGTGGAACCGTCACCATCAGCACCATGACGGCGACGGGGAACAAGGATGTGGAGGTGCACACCTCCAAGGACACGATCATTCGGCGCTATGCGCCCGGTTCCGTGAAATTCGACGATGCTAAGACCGGCGCGCTGGCGGATATTCACGCTGGAGACCAACTGCGCGCGAGAGGTACGCGAAGCGCGGACGGTTCGGAATTTGCCGCGGATGAACTGGTGACCGGAGCGTTCCGGAACATCGCGGGGACGATCGTGAACGTCGATGCTTCGGCGGGCAAGGTAACCGTGAATGATCTCGCCCAGAAGAAAACGGTCGAGGTAATGGTTAGTTCGGACTCGCAATTGCGGAAACTTCCCGCACCGGTGGCGCAGAGACTCGCGGCGCGATTGAAGGGAACAACGGCGGAAGCGAGCGGAGGAACGCCTGTCCAAAATGGAACAGCCGTCGCAGCGAACGCTCCGGCAGCGACACCACAAGGCGGCGGATCTAGCGCTAGCGTCGGGGCTGGCGGAAATGGTGCCGGAGAGGGTGGAGGCATGGGTGGAGGGAACCGCGGTGGCGGTGGCGATATGCAACAGATGCTGAGTCGGCTCCCTGCGAGCACGCTGGCCGACTTCCAAAAAGGCGACGCGGTGATGATTGTGGCTAGCGAAGGAAAAAACGGTGGCAATCCCACTTTGATTACGCTTCTCGGGGGCGTGGAACCGATTTTGCAAGCCTCACCACAACAAGCGGTGTCGATCCTGACTCCATGGAGCATGAGCAATGGCGGAGCCGGTGGCGATGCCGGCACACCTTAAGCCGCAATAGGAAACCTCGACGCTGTCGCAGCGTCCAATGAATCAAATACAACGAAAGAAAGAGAACGATGAAGAGCCTGGGGAAAAACCTGATAAGAAAAGTGTACTTCTCTTTGTTCGTTGTACTGGCGATAAGCGGAGTATTGCGCGGACAAACGGCGGCTACGGGCACGGGCGGAATTCGCGGGCAGGTAACCGATCCATCGGGAGGTACTCTGGTTGGCGCCACCGTGTTGCTGACCACGCCTTCGGGTGGTTCGATGGATACGACCACCGGAAAAGACGGCTACTACGAGTTTAAGAACCTGCCATTGGGCAGATACGGACTGAAAGTGGTTGCCAAGGGATTTGCCCTATATTCCAAAGAGGATGTGAGTGTCAGCGAGGGGAAAATAACCCCCGTGAATATTTCGATGGTGTTGGAGGTTCAGCAGGAAAAAGTAGTGGTGAACGACAGTTCCGCGCAGTTGGATGTGGCGCCTTCGAACAATGCAAATGCCATTGTGATACAGGGGAAAGACCTGGACGCGCTTTCGGACGATCCGGACGAACTGCAAGCCGAACTGGAAGCCCTGGCTGGTCCATCCGCTGGTCCCAACGGCGGGCAAATTTACATTGACGGTTTTACCGCGGGACAGTTGCCACCAAAGGCTTCGATCCGAGAGATTCGCATCAATCAGAATCCGTTCTCCGCCGAATACGACAAATTGGGTTACGGCCGCATCGAGATTTTTACCAAGCCGGGCACCGATAAGCTGCACGGGCAGTTTTCGATGCTGGGAAATTCGTCGGCGTTCAACGCGCGAAATCCGTTCGAGGTTCCGGAGAACGGCGCGACGTTGCCAAGCTACAACTCCGAGCAATACAGCGGGAATATCGGCGGACCGTTGGGCAAGAAGGCCTCGTTTTTCTTCAACATCGACCGGCGCAATATTCAAGATCTTTCCATCGTGAGCGCGACGATTCTGAATTCGGATTTTGCCATCGTTCCGTACAGCGCGGCGGTTCCCAATCCGCAAACGCGGACCAATTTGAGCGGGCGACTCGATTACCAGCTGACACCGAACAACACGTTGACGGCGCGGTACCAATATTACCGCGACAACGAAATGAACAATGGAGTGGGGCAATTCAATCTCGCGGAGTTGGCGAGCAACGAACTTTCCGTCGAACACACTCTTCAGCTTACCGACACGCAGATTATCGGAGCGCACGCCATCAACGAAATCAGATTTCAATATGTGCACGACAGCACCGATACGACTCCGCTGAACACGGCGCCAACGGTCAACGTGGGAGCTGCTTTTACGGGGAATGGAAGCGGTGGCGGAAACATCGCTGATGTACAGAACCGGTTCGAGGTGCAGAACACCACGTATTTGAACTATGGCAAACATGCCTGGAAGTTCGGCGGCAGGCTGCGATCCACGCAAGACGACAACACTACCAACGAAAATTACACCGGGCAGTTCACGTTTAACTCCATCAGCGACTACCAGACGACAGTTCAGCAATTGGCGAACGGGCTAAGCATTGCGCAGATCCGAGCGGCATTCGGCGTCGGTCCGGCATTTTTCACGGAAACTGCGGGAAAGGCCTCGGCCAGCGTAAGAGTGCTGGACCTTGGCTTGTTTGTACAGGACGACTGGAAAGTGCGGCAGAACGTCACCATCAGCTACGGCCTGCGCTTCGAGACACAAAACAACTTCAGCAACAAAGCGAACCTCGCGCCACGGCTGGGATTCGCGTGGGGTATTGGAGGCAGCGCGAAGAAGCCGCCGAAAACAATATTGCGCGGAGGTTTCGGAATCTTTTACGACCGATTTACCTATAACCTCCTACTGGCACAGGAGCGGGAATCCGGCCTCGATCTGGCCAACAGCCAGGTGCGATTCCAAGTGACCGATCCGGATTTCTATCTGAACGATATTCCGCCAGTGAGCCAATTGCCGCCGTCGGGAACCGCGCCAGCCTTCTACCAGCCGAACAACAATTTGCACGCCCCCTACACGATACAAACAGGTGTAACACTCGAGAGGCAGCTGACGAAGGTCGCCAACGTTGCGGTGACGTACTTAAACTCACGCGGCGTGCACCAGTTTTACACCAACAACTTGAATCCCTTCGATCCCGCGAGCGGCGAGCGGCCCAACGGCATCGAAGAGAATATCTTTCAATACCAGTCCGAAGGCATCTTTAAGCAGAATCAGCTGATCGTGAACGGCAGCGTGCGCGCCAGTACGAAGCTCACGTTATTCGGCTATTACACGCTGAACTATGCCAATAGCGATGTTTATACGCCGACCAGCTTTCCGTCCAACCCATTCGACCTGCAGGAGGATTACGGACGAGCAGCTTTCGATATACGGAACAGATTGTTTCTGGGAGGATCGATCGGCTTGCCGAAGGCTTTTCGTCTTAGCCCATTCATGATCGCTCAGTCCGGACCCCCATTCAATATTACGACCGGAACCGATCCCTATCAGGACTCGCTGTATAACGTGCGGCCGACGTTTGGGACTTGTCCGCCAGCTATTCAGACGCAATACGGCTGCTTCAACATAGTGAACCCGACGGCGGGCGCGCCGATTCCGATCAACTATGGCCAAGGGCCGGGGCGATTCACCATGAATTTGCGGGTGAGCAAGACTTTTGGATTTGGTCCGGTGATCGAGAATGCTTCGACAGCTGGCGCTGCGGGCGGACCAGGGGCCGGCGGTACATTCGGCAGAGGGCCGGGTGGACCAGGAGGAGCGCGAGGCGGCGGTGGCCGTGGAGGTCCGGACGCTGGAGCGACGAACCGGCGCTATGCGCTGACGTTCGCCGTTATCGGACGAAATATATTTAACAATGTAAACGTAACTCCACCGATCGGTAATCTTAGCGCGCCTCCGGGAGTTTTCGGGGAGTCCAACGGTCTTGCCGGAAGACCTTTCAGCGATCCGACTTCGAACCGGCGGTTCGATCTGCAGGTGACCTTCACTTTCTAGGCAGAGCTCTCAAACAAATTTCCGTTACCTTCGCGGTGTGCGCCGGCTGGTTGCGGCTGCTTTTCTCTGCGCCGTGATTGGGCTAAGCTTTGCGTTTATAAATCATTTAAGTTTTAAATTTCGCTACCCATGAAAACGAGGAATCCTTGAGCGACGAGAAAAGGGACCGGGAACTGGGAATGGCGCGGCCGATCAAGCGCCGCGATTTCTTGAATGGCATGAGCGTCACGATTGGCGCGAGCTTTACATTGTCTACGTCGATCTGGGGAGGATTTCTCGCGGACGCCGACGAAAGCTCAGATCCGGAAAAAGCGCCTGGCTACTATCCCCCGAAAAAAACGGGGATGCGCGGCAGCCATGATGGATCGTGGGAAGTGGCGCACGGCATGCGCGACGGAAAGACCTGGGAGAATCCGCAAAAGGATCCGGAAACATATGACCTGATTGTGGTAGGCGCGGGAATCAGCGGGCTGGCCGCGGCTTATTTCTACAGGAAACATGTTGGACCCGCTGCGAAGATTCTGATTCTGGACAATCACGATGATTTTGGCGGCCACGCGAAACGCAACGAGTTTGAAAGCGGAGGCCGAAGGCTGATTGGATATGGTGGCACGCAGTCGATTGCGGGACCGAAGCTGTACAGCGCGGAGGCCAAGGGGCTGCTGGCAGAATTGGGGATTGTGCCGGACCGCTTTGAGAAGTACTACGACCAAAAATACTATGCGCGGCGCGGCATGAAGCGCGCGGTGTTTTTCGATAAAGAAACATTTGGCGAGGACCGTTTGGTGAACGGCCTAGAGAGGGCTCCGGACGCTCAGTTCCTTGCGAAGGCGCCGTTGTCCGAGGCGACGCGTGCGGATTTGCTTCGCTTGTTCAGCGAAAAGAAGGATTACCTTGCGGGAATGAGCACCGAGGACCGAAAGACTTATCTGGCGAAGACCAGCTATCGCGATTATTTGCTCAACAATGTAAAGGTAGGCGCGGGCGCTGCAGGATTTTTTCAGACGTCGCTGTACGGGTTGTATGGAGTGGGCATAGACGCGATCCCGGCTGGCGATGTAGCGGGATTGGGGTATTTCCCGGGCTTCGATAAAATTGGCGTAAATCCCGAAGAAATTCCAGGAATTGGGCTGGAGGTCACGCGGCAGGACTATTCGAAATATATTTATCATTTTCCCGATGGCAACGCTTCCATCGCAAGGTTGCTGGTGCGCGCGCTGATTCCGCAAACTGCGCCGGGACAAACGATGGAAGATGTCGTCCTGGCAAAATTCGACTACGCCAAGCTCGACGACGAGAAATCGCCCGTGCGCATAAGGTTGAGCTCGACGGTAGTGCATGTAGCGAACGTTGGCGATGCCGCCAGCGCCAAAGCTGCAAGTGACCTACGTGCGCGGCGGAAAAGCGCGCGTGGCGCAAGGTTCGGCGTGCGTGCTGGCTTGCTGGAATATGGTGATTCCGTATCTTTGCCCAAGCATGCCGGACAAGCAGAAAGAAGGCTTGGCCTATAACGTGAAGGTGCCGCTGGTGTACACCAACGTGCAATTGCGAAATTGGCAGGCGTTCGAACGGCTGAAGGTGCACAGCATTCAGTTCCCAGGAGGATTCTTTTACGGCGCGGAACTGGATTTTCCAGTGAGCATGGGCGGGTACGAGTTTACGCAAGCGGCGGATCAGCCGTGCTTGGTGCATATGCAGTATGTTCCGGTGGGACCGGGCTCGACGGCTAGGGAGAAACAGCGAGCCGGGCGGGCGCAATTGATGGCTATGGCGTTTGCCACGTTTGAGAAAAATATACGCGATCAGCTAGGACGGGCGTTAAGTAACGGTGGATTCGATCCGGCGAAGGATATTCAAGCGATCACTGTGAATCGCTGGCCGCATGGTTACGCGTATGAATACAACTCGCTTTACGATCCGGTCTGGGCGCCGGGGCAAGCTCCCAATGAAATCGGGCGACAGCCGTTTGGCGTGATTCACGTTGCGAATTCAGATGCGGGAGCGTTTGCGTATACGAATGAAGCCATCGATCAGGGATGGCGGGCGGTGAACGAGATTACCGGGAAAAAGAGCTGAGATGAAACGCGTTCGGAAGAAGAAGTTGGATAAGGGAGCAGAAGCGCGCCGGCTGGCACGCAAGGTCGCTGGTGTGCCGGCGAATACGCGGGTGATTCCGGATAAGCGGAAGATGCCGGCGAAGCACAAGCTGGATTTGTTGCGGGAAGAGTTGTAAGAAGAGGGAAATAAAATCCGTGAATCGCGACCCAAGAACACACTTTTTCACCAGGCAAAATCGCAAGGGGTAGGACACCCAACGAAACCCAAGTGGAAAACCGCACCCTGAGAACCGCAGGGTGCGGCACCCAGGCTGGAATTCCGCTTTCGAATTTTTGCTAGGCCGGACCGGACTAGTTTTTGGACCCTCACCCCGGCCGCTGAGCGGGGACTGCCTCATCCGGACGAAAGAGCGGCAGAGGCGGAAGTTTGCGGCGTTCAGCTAACTCGTCGGCGATGGTTTCCAGGTCGCCCTTGTTGAAACCCATTTCGCTGACGAGCACTTTGCCGTCCGGCGCAATCAGAAAAATCGTCGGGACACTGGTGAGGCCGTAGGCGTTGGAAACGGGATAACCCTGGCTATCCAAGAGCGTGGGAAATTTCACGCCATATTCTTTGTTGAATTCTTTTGTCTGGCGCGCATCGTCCTGCGAAATGGCCACGAAGGTGACGCCATCGCCGGCGTAGCGGTCCGCGAGCCGCTGCACGTACGGCAGGGTGAACTGGCAGACCGGGCAGGAATTCTTGAAGAAAGCCACGACTACGAGACCCGAATTGAGCATCGAGCGCAGTTCGTATTCCTGACCTTCGAGGGATTTGAGTTTGAATGCGGGAGCGATTTTTCCTGCCTCAATGTGCGTCAAGGGAGCCTCCAACCCGATCAGGCGCGACAGTCTTTTTAATATGGTCATGAGTCAGTGGATGGTGCGTGTCTTGCGCTGCATGTAATCCATCAAGAGGTATTGGCCGAGATTGTATGGCGTCGTGAAGTAGGCCTTGCCTTTGCACATCTGCGTAATTTTCTGGACGAATTGGACCAGGCTGTAATCGGTAGCCAGCATAAAGGTGTTGATCATGATGCCGGCGCGCTTGCATTTGTTTACTTCTTCCAGGGTTTCGCCCACCACGAAGGGATCGAGGCCGAATGCGTTTTTGTAGATGCGGCCGTCTTCGAGCGTGAGCGCGGAAGGCTTGCCATCGGTGATCATGACGATCTGGCGCATATCTTTCCGTTGCCGCAGAAGAATGCGCTGGGCCATGCGCAGGCCTTCGCGCGTGTTGGTGTAATAGGGACCAACCTGCACGCGAGCAAGTTCTCCCAGCGGAACTTCCTCGGCGGAGTCATGGAACAGAACAAGACTCAAGGTGTCGCCAGGATATTGCGTACGAATCAGGTGCGAGAGAGCCATGGCCACGCGCTTCGCGGGAGTGAATCGGTCTTCGCCATAAAGAATCATGCTGTGGCTGCAATCAAGTAGAACGACGGTAGCGCACGAGGATTGATATTCGCACTGATGGACCATCAGGTCGCGATACTGCATGTCGATAGGGACTTTTGCGCCTTCGCGGCGAATGGCATTGGACAACGTTTCGCTGATGTCGAGATTCAGCGTGTCGCCGAATTCATAGGGACGAGAGATACCGCCAGATTCGACGCCGGTGGAAAGATCGCGGGTATCGTGGCGGCCGAAGCTGCTGCGGCCGAGCGAACCCAGCAAATCCTGAAGAGTCTTGAAGCCGAGAAAATCGACGGTCTTGTCCGTGATTTCGAATCGTACTTCGCTATTGCGCTCCTGCGCCTGACCGACGGACCCGCGCGCGGAGGTTTGCGGCGGCGGAGTCACTTGCGGAGGCTGTTGCGGATTGATGAAGCCCTCCTGCGCCATACGCTCCATCAGTTTTTCAATCAGCTCGCGAATCTCCTGGTTGTTGAGGGCCCCGGGATCCTGCAGCAATTGGCGAAGTTCATCGTTCATCAGGTTTTCGGGCAGCAGGTCACCCTCCTGTAGAGCGCGCAGGATAGCTTCGCGCAGCGCCTCCATGGATTGCGCGGAGTCGAACTCCGAGAGGCCGTAGTATTGCGATTCGAAGCCGCTCTGCAGGAAGAAATCGCCGAGACGTTTCATTAACTCGTCGAGGTCGATTTCGTCTGCGAGTTCGCCGGTGTATTTGCCGTACTTGGTGATTTTCATTCCGTGGCCCTCACTGCCGAGGGCGGCCTAAAGCCGCCCCTACAGAGTATTCTTGACCGGTCAATTGTAGTTGCGCCTCGGGCGTCCGGGATTTTCGCGCGTTTCGGGAGGACGCTGTTGTTTTTCGGCGTAGAAACCGCGCTCTTCGCTGCGACCAATGCGGCGGTGAGCCCACAGGCCCTCGAGAATAAGCTCCGCAGCGGCGGCTGCGGCGGCTTCGTCCCTCGCGTCATTTTTAGAACAGGCCACGCCTAGTTTGCCGGTGTGCTCCATCAGGTTCTGGATTCGCGAGAGTTGCAGGAAGCGCTGCGAGATCGATTGCAGCTCCGGAACTTTCAATTCGCCGCCAAGTTCAAACCATTGAATGACCGGCTGAAAATTAGTGTCGCCGAAATACTTGGTGAAGACGCGGCCAGTCGCGGCGCGAATCAGCTCGCGGGCGATAGTTTCGGCGCCTTTCAGTTCGCCCTCGTACTCAAGCTCCATTTTTCCAGTAATCGCGGGCAGGGCAGAGTACACGTCCGCCACGCGCGCGACGGTCCGCCGCTCTCCAACCCGCGCGGCACGCTGTTCGGCGCTACTCACCAGGCTTTCCATCGTGGTAATGGGCATGCGCTGGCTGACACCGGAGCGGCGGTCCACGCGCTTGTCTTCGCGAGCCTGGAACGCGATTTCCTCCACCAGTTCACGCAAATAAGCGGGCACCTCTACTTTAATATCCGCATCGCGCGCTACCCAAGCTTCCTGCTCGGTAATGGTGATACCTTCCGTCAGCGTCGCGGGATAATGCGTGCGAATTTCCGCGCCGACGCGATCTTTCAGCGGGGTGATGATCTTGCCGCGCGCGGTGTAGTCCTCAGGATTGGCGGTAAAGACAATCAGCACGTCGAGCGGAAGGCGCAGGGGGTAGCCCTTAATCTGAATGTCGCCCTCCTGCATGATATTGAACAGGCCGACCTGGATTTTGCCCGCGAGATCCGGCAGTTCATTGATGGCGAAGATGCCGCGATTAGCGCGCGGAAGCAGGCCGTAGTGAATGGTGAGTTCGTCGGACAGATCGCGTCCGCCACGGGCTGCGCGGATGGGATCGACATCACCGATGATGTCGGCAATGGTCACGTCCGGCGTAGCGAGTTTTTCGACGTAGCGCTGCTCGCGCGGCAGCCAGTTGATCGGTGTGTTGTCGCCTTCGGCGGCGACGCGTTCACGGCAAGCGCGGCAGATAGGCTGCAGCGGGTTGTCATTGATCTCGCAACCGGCGATTACAGGAATTTCGGCATCCAGAAACTGAATTAGACCCCGAAGGATGCGACTTTTGGCCTGGCCACGCAGCCCGAGCAGTATGAAATTGTGGCGAGAGAGCAGGGCATTGACGATTTGCGGGATGACCGTGTCTTCGAAGCCATGGACGCCGGGAAACAGAGGCTCGTTGCGCTCGATGGCGCGCAAAAGATTGCGACGCATCTCGTTCTTTACCGAGACAGAGTTGGTGCGAGCATCAAAATCCGGGATGCGCTTCCACTCGCCGATGGTGCGTGGCTTGGAGTGGCCTGCATGTTGAAAAGAACTACTTGCGGTCATGAGATCCCTATCCGCGAAACGCCAAGAACGTTCCGCTTGAAACTAGTTTAAGCCGTGGCCATTGCCCACCGCACGGTGGCGCAGTCCCTCTTCTTTCTGTAGATGCGGGGCCCAATCGCGAAGGTACGCGAGCAGGCGTTCCTGGCGATCCACTTCAGTGCGCAGCTCCAGGATCTGCTGTTTCCACAGTAGATCGATGGGCAGGCAAGAGGCGATGGCGTAGGACAGGCCCTCGCGCGAGGCTTCGTCCAAATCGCGTGGAATGTCCGCAAAAAGCAGGGTGTGGCAAGTTTCGTAGAGTTCGATGAGCTGCTTTTCCTTGGCAGGGTCGAGTGGGGAGTCCCTGTCTTCCAGGTAATCGATCTGGCCTTCGAGTAGCGGATCTTCCGTGAACAGGTCGACGATGCGAAATGGAACACGGCCGACGGTGATGATGTCCATGCGGCCGTCGTCGTAGCGCTTGGTAGTTTCCAGAATTTCGGCGGTACAGCCAACGCGGACGATACCTTTTTCTAGCGCCAGGAGCATGCCGAAGGGAGCGTTCTCGTCCAGGCACTCGCGCACCATGCGGCGGTAACGAGGTTCGAAAATGTGCAGAGGAAGTTGCTCGCCGGGGAAAAGAACGACGTTCAGCGGAAAAAGCGGAATTCGGTCTGGCCGCATGGGGTCCCGAGACGATGATACCAAAGCGCGCGGGAATGCGCACAAGGGATGCGAGGCATGGAAGAAAACCGTCTCAAGATTCGATGGATCATGCGGACCTGTGGCGCAGCAGTGCTGCGCCCCTACCAGAGGAGTACCCCAGAACTTCAGCTGTTCAATTCCGAGAGGAGATTTTCCATTTCGGAGCGGGCATGCTGGTTGCCGGCCTGAGCGGCGGCCTTGATACCTCGGGCGAGAACGGACTTTGCTTCCTCGCGGCGGTCGTTTTGCGAGAGCATCTGGGCGTACATGAGGTAGGTGGGCACGTAGTCGGCGTGGTTCCGCAGGAGCGTGCCGAAATGCGCATCGGCGGACGAGAGGTCGCCTTCGTGGTAGCAGTCCAGCGCGATGCCGTAGCGGGAGAAGGCGTCGTTGGGATTGGCGGCGAGAAACTCTTCCAGCTTCTGACGGCGGGTTTTCTTTTGGTCGGTCATAGTCACCTCTCGTATTATACGTGCAGCAAAGTTTGCGCGAAATCGGTGGCAGGCGTAAGGCGCGGCGTTTGCGGAGTAAGGAAAACGAGGAGAGCGATGAAGCAGCGACCCAGATTTACGGAGCAAGAGACGGAACAGAGCCGGCTGAAAGGGAAGCCAGTGAGCGCGTCCGCGTCGGAGATGGCGGAAGTGGTGCTGCCGGCGCAGACCAATGTGCTCGGAAAACTCCTTGGCGGGCACGTCATGCACATGGTCGATATTGTCGCGGCGATGGCCGCCAGCCGGCATTCCAACAGCTACGTGGTCACCGCTTCAGTAGACTATATTGATTTTCGAAACCCGGTGAATCTCGGCGAATTGGTAATGCTGAAGTCGCAGGTCAATCGCGTTTTCACTACTTCGTTGGAGATTGGCGTGGAAGTGTTTTCGGAGAATTTGTTGACTGGGGAGCGCAAACACACCACCAGCGCTTATGTGACCTTCGTGGCGATTGACAGCCAGACGCGCTTGCCGAAAAAAGTGACGCCGCTGATTGTGCGGACGGCGGAGGAGCGCAGAAGGTGGCGAGAAGCCGCGGCGCGAAGGAAGATTCGGCTAGCCCACCGGGAAGAGAAGCGCGGGTAAGCGCAGGAGACGGCCTCAACCCAAGAACACAACAGAAATGGCTGTGCCGCAGGCTTTTGTCACGGCCGCCTGCTGAGGCGGGCGCTTTTTCTTGATCTTAATTGGCGAAGCTTACGCGGATTTCGTCGGCGATTTTGAAGGCTAGTTCTATACAGGTGCCGATGGCAGGGCCAGCGAGGTAGTTGCCAGCCAGGTGCAACCCCGGGAAGCGCAGGCGAAGCTCTTCGACGGCTGCGAGGCGCGAGCGATGCCCCAGGTTGTATTGCGGTATCGCTTGCGACCAGACCTTCACGTTGGAGAAGACCGGTTCTTTGCGAACCGCGAGAATCGGCGTGAGTTCTTTGTGAACCATCTCAACCAGCTGTGCTGAAGACCTTTGAATGGCCGCGGGGTCGGTGGCGCCTCCGACGAAGCTCGTGAGCAGCGCGTGATTTTCGGGCGCACGGCCGGGGAATAGAGAAGTGTTCCAAATGGTGCCGAGGATTCTTAAGCCCGAAGAGCGTGGCACGAGGAATCCAAAGCCCTTCAGCGGATCGCCAATGTCAAAGACGGAATAGCCGAGTGACACGACGGCCACAGCGGCGTACTCGATTGCCTCGAGTGGTACCGAAAAGCCTGCGTCCGATGACGAAAGCAAGCGAGCTGCGCCGCCCGCAGGTACGGCGAGGACTAAACGTTCCGCTTCGATGGATTGATGGCCGGTAATACCGCGGACCGCAACTCTAAAGCGAGGCGCTTTGGCTTCGTGGCCGCAGTCGAGGGATTCGATGCCGACGGCTTCGACGCCGGTGCGCAAACGCTCGTCGAGCCAGCCGGAAAGTGCGAGGATCAGGCTTTCGTTGCCCTCGCGAAAGGTTTGCAGCGAGGATTTTTCCGGCGGAGCGCCTGCACGTTTCGCTTTGCGCGCTTTCATTGCCTTAAACGCGCCGCGAATCACGCTGCCAGAGGCAAGTTCGGCTTCGTGAAGAATTGGAAATGCCGCGCGCGCGCTAAGTTTTTCAGGATCGCCGGCGTAGATACCCGAAACGAATGGACCGATGAGCCGGTCGAGCAGCATCGGCGAGAACTTTCTGCGAATGAAGTTAGCGATGGATTCGTCATCGCCAGGCGGGGCGCTTTTTCCTAGAAGGTCCCGCAGCATGGCGACGCGCGTTCCGCCGCTTAGAAATGGGGAAGTAACCAGCCCGGGACCCATGGGAACCGCGCGAAGCCGGCCATCGATGAGGATATAACGTGGCGCTTTCGGATCGGCGAGGAGAAGTTCGCCCTCGATCCCCAGATCCCTGCAGATAGTCGAGATGGTGGCGTTTCCGCTGAAGCTTTGCGGACCGCACTCGAGCAGAAAGCCATCGCGTTTTGCAGATTGGATTACGCCACCGGGACGAGCCGCGGATTCGATGACCAGCGTTTCAATCCCCGATTTCTGAAGGGCGTATGCGGTTGCAAGTCCACTGATTCCTGCGCCCACAACGAGGGCCTGCACCAGGGTGGACATGCGAGGCTCCTCCGCAGGCTTAGAGTGTCTTCGAAAACAACGGCTTGGAATCGAGCTGCTGCTTTTCGAGGTATGGATCGAAAATCATGGCCAGATTGCGGATGAAGATGCGGCCCAGCCAAGTGGCTCGAATTTCGCGATCGCTCAAAAGGACGAGTCCGTCTTCTTGCGGAGCCTTCAGGCGTTCGAGTTCCGGAGCGAAGTACTCGTCGAAGTCGATCCCAAATTTTTTGGAGATTTCGTCTTTGATAACAACGGTGTGGCAAAGCAAGCGGCTGATCACTTCGCGACGCACGATGTCGTCTTGCGAAAGATGGTAGCCGCGCATGGTAGCGATGCCGCGTTCCTTAACGGATTTTGTCCATGAGGGAATGTCACGGGAATTTTGCGCGTAGGTGTTTTGAACTGCGCTAATGGCGGTAATACCCATTCCGTAGAGATCCGCGCCTGCTTTGGTGGTGTAGCCCTGAAAATTGCGGTGCAGGGTGCGATTGCGCTGCGAGACGGCGAGTTCGTCATTCTCTTTCGCGAAGTGATCCATGCCGATATAGAGATACCCGGCTTCGAGGAAGTTGAGAAGGCCGTTGCGGAAAATGTCGAACTTGGCCATGCCTTCCGGAAGAAAGCCTACGAAGGAGCCCTGCTGTTTCTTCAGCCAGGGCACGTGGGCGTAGCTGAACATCGCGATGCGATCTGGCGATAGGCCGACGATTTGATCGACAGTGTGGGCAAAGCTTTCGGCAGTTTGATGGGGCAAGCCGTAGATGAGGTCCACGTTGATGCTTTCGAATCCCAGTTCGCGAGACAACGCAATCAGGTCGCGCGTCTGTTCGTACGGCTGGATCCGATTGATGGCTTTCTGCACTTCCGGCTTGAAATCCTGGACGCCCATGCTTACGCGATTGAAACCCACTCTGCGCAGCGAACGCAGATGAGCCGGGGTCGTGACGCGTGGATCGATCTCTACGCCGATTTCCGCATTGTGTGCGAACGAGAATCGTTCGCGAGCATGGGCGAACAGATCTTCGATTTGTTCCGGGGTTAAGTAGGTAGGGGTGCCGCCCCCCCAGTGGAATTGCGCGACTTCGCGCTCGCGGGAAACGCGCTGGCTGACGTGGTTAATCTCTGTTTTCAAAATGCTGAGATAGGGTGGCGTGACGCTTTTATCCTTCTGGATGATTACGTTGCAGGCGCAAAACAGGCAGAGGCTCTCACAAAACGGGAGATGCATATACAGAGAAACCGGCGAGCGATTCTTGTTGGCCCGTTCCATCGCGGCTTCGAAGTCTTTCGGGCCAAAGGATTCAGTCCATACAGGCGCCGTGGGATAGCTGGTATAGCGCGGCCCCGGACGATTGTAGCGCGTGACGAATTCCTCGCGGACGGAGAGCTCCTCGCGCATCTGACGAAGGCTTGGATTTGCGAGCGTCACGCGGTGTGCCTCCTGAAGCGTCCATGCCTAAACACGCGCAGGAACCGGGGTCCGTGCATCGGGCAATTTCGCCCACTGACCAGTTTGAATGAAGAGTTGCGCATTTTCCACGGGAGTGTGCTGGAGAATACCATGGCCCAAATTCAATATGTGGCCCTTGCCGCCGAGTTCGCCAACGAGTTCGAGTGTGCGGGTGCGGATGGTTTCCGCAGGCGCGAAAAGGAGAGCGGGATCGAGATTGCCTTGCAGCGCGATTCTGGGTCCTGCGAGTTCGCGCAATTCCGGAAGGGAGATGCGCCAGTCCACGCTCAGAACATGGGCTCCCGCGTTAATCACCGCGGACAGCAAGTGATGAGAGGCCTTCGTGTAATAGATCACCGGCACGGTAGGCTTGAGGCCAGCGATGACTTCCTGAACGACGGGAAGGACGAACTCTGTGTAGTCGGCAAGATCGAGTTCGCCGCACCAGGTATCGAAGAGCTGCACGGCGGTGACGCCGGCTTCGATCTGACCATTCAGATATAAAATCGTGGCCTTTGCAATTTTGCGAAGAAGATCCCGAAAAACTCTCGGCTCGTTGCTGAGAAAGCTTTTGACGGTGGTGAAGCCTTCCTTAGTGCTGCCTTCGACCATGTAACAGGCAAGGGTCCATGGCGAAGCGGCGAAACCGAGGACTGGCACATCGGGTCCCACGTGTTTTATGGTTCGGCGCAGTGCTTCCATCAAGAAGCCCGTGTCCATATTCGGATCGAAGAGACGCAGCTTTTTTGCGTCGGCTTCGCTGCGGACGGGTTGCGGGAGATTCGGCCCAGCGTCGCCGAGTTCGAGCTTAAGACCCATGGCTTCGGCAGGAATGAGAATGTCCGAGAATATGATGATGGCGTCGACGCCAAGGCGACGGAAAGGCTGTAGCGACACTTCAACAGCCAGATCAGGCGTTTTGCAGACTTGGAGAAAGGAATGATTGGCGCGGATTTCCCGGTATTCGGGCAGATAACGACCAGCCTGGCGCATCATCCATACCGGTAGACGCGGCACAGGTTCGCAGCGGCAAGCGCGGAGAAAAAGTTCCTTGCGGGTTAGTGGGGCGGCCTGGTTGGTCATGAGTGCTGCAAGCAGGATAGCAAATCACGGAATACTGCGCTTCATGACCTCCAATGCGTGGAAGTCGGGTGCCGCACCCTTCGGTGTTAACGGTGCGGGTTTTGATGTTGCTTCGTTGTTCACCTCCGAGAGAGTCGACCTTGAGCAATCCCTCTTTTCCAGTTGCATAGTACGACCAGCTACTCCAGGGCCAGTCTTTGGGCTGACCCGCCAGTCCACGTTTCACAGGATTGCTGTGCATGTATTCCAATTTCTCTTTATCTTGGCGGGATTCCAAACGTTGAAATCGTAAAACCGCCTTTGCCAAAAGGGAGCGTCACCGTTTGCCGCAGCGGACGTAACAAGTCGCCTCGACGCCGCAACGTTTTCTCGAGCGGATGCTAGCTCGCGGGAGACTTTCTGCTTCAGGACCTGCAAAACCGTCGACGGAGTGACTTTGAGCGGCTCGCTTAAGAGCAGATGCACGTGTTCAGGCATTAGCACGTATCCGAACAACTGGAACTGGTGACGGAGCCGCACCCAGTTTAGGATTCTCAGGAAGCCGTCACGGGCTTGAGGGTCGCCCAAGAATGGAAGCCTGTGGTAACAACTGAAGGTGATGAAGTGCAGATCGCCGTGGCCGTAGAGACGTATTAGCGGATTGCGGACGGACCGAAAATCCACATCCGAGTTGAATCGTTGTTCAACATTCTTGCCTGCTTGGCCTAATTCAGATCCAAGAGAAAACCCGTACCCTTAACACCGAAGGGTGCGGCACCCAGTATATAACTGTAGCTTAGTGTAACGGTATGGTAACAAAGGATTTAGTCACTGCTGTTGATGCTGTTGTTGCTGGATGGTCGAGTCCGTGGTGGAGGGGCTGGAGCGCGTGGAGCGCATAACCGTGACGGGGCCAAGTTCTTCAGGCCTTGGGGCGTCTATCGGGGAGACAGTGACGCTGACGATCAGTTCCGTTTCCGGCTTCCCTTTGTGAACTCCGCGCGTGGGGGGCACGTCGGAGTAATCGCGCCCTTCCGCGACACGGATGTGCCGTTCGCAAGAAAGCAAATCATTCGTGGGATCAAATTCCACCCAGCCGACCTCGCCGAGATACGCTTCCACCCACGCATGCGTGGCGCCCGCGGTGGAGCGATCGTGCGATTTTGCGCCATGGTACAGATAGCCGCTCACGTAGCGGCAAGGAATCTGTAATTGCCGCACCAGCGTAATCATGATGTGCGCAAAGTCCTGGCAAACGCCACAGCGAGCGCGCAATGCTTCATCGATGGGCGAATCCACGCGCGTGCTGTTGGGAGCGTAGTCGAACAGATTGTAGAGCGAGGTATTCAGGTTCTTCAGCAGCTCGAAGGGGCTGCCTTCACGCTTTAGATTCAACTCCTGGCGCAGTTGTTCGAGAAGTTCCGTTGGCTGCGCGAAATGGCTGGGAAGAAGCATCTCCCAGTAATCGCCCGCAGCGACATTTTCGTCTAGCTCATCCCAGGTGCTGTGTTGTATCGCTTCTAGATCGCGAGGAGGCAGCGTCTCCACCGTGGCTTCGGCGATCACGTCGATGGCGCTGTGGCGGCCGGGAATGTCGAAATGATGCACTGCATTGCCGTAGAAATCGCGATGCACACTGACGGTGGCACGTGGATTTACGTCCAACGAAAAGGTGAGACAGCGTTGCTGGGTATTGCTGCGAGGCTGCAGGCGCACTTCCATGACGCTTTCACCAACCTCGGGCTCGTAGCGAAAACCTGTTACGTGGCGAATGAGATAGATCATCGCGAGAGTGCTCGTCGCGGACATCGCGAGTAAACGGTATGTTTAAGACGCAAGTTCGGTCTCCACGGGGTAGTCGAAATAAATTTCATTGATGGCGGCGTGAATCTCGGAGCATTCGCTGCGTACATTTTGCAGGTAGGGCGTAACCCCATCAGCCATGATCTCTTCGATCTGGCTGTAACTCAGATGTGCGCGAAGACGGCCGGCGATGCGGGTTGGCAGTTTGGCGCTGCGTTGGGTAAGGTCGCCGATAAGATGCAACGCGGCGTTAACGCGATCCACGGAAAAGCGAATCGAGTGCGGAAACTCCGGGTTGAGCAGCAAAAATTCCGCGACGCGCAACGGACGAATCTCCGCGGTATGCGCTTTGCAATAGGCTTCCAGCGCAACGCAATCGCGCAACAGGCCGACCCATTCCAGGTATTCCACTCCTTCGATGGGTTTTTCAACGGGCACCGTCATGCGATGAAAATGCGTTTCCAGCAGCGTGGTTAACGTGTCCGCGCGTTCGACATAGCGTCCGAGTTGAATAAATTGCCAGCCTTCGCCATGGCTCATGGTAGCGTCGGTGATACCGTGGAACAGGTAAGCGCCTTCGGTGACCAGCACGAAAAAGTTGTGGGATTTCAAAATCCATTCTTCTTCCGGTTGAACTTCCAGGACATCGAGATAGAGGCGGTTTAACTGTTCCCACATGCGCGCGCTGCACTGCTCGCGGACGTGACGTAGATTCTCGCGCGCCGTTGAGATACAGGAAACGATGGAAGACGCGTTCGAGCGGCTGAACACCAGCGTGTTCACCAATTGCGTCGGGTTCACCGGACCCTCAACGCCCGGCGCGTGCAGCGCCTCCAGCAAGAATCGCCAGCGGCCAGCTCCCATTTCAGGCGATTGGTCCAGCCACAACTGAAGTTCGACGTCGAGCAGCCGGGTAGTGTGTTCGGCACGCTCCAGGTAGCGGCCCATCCAATAGAGATTGTTTGCCACGCGGGAGAGCATTCCCGCATCGTGCTGGAATGACTGTGTGAAATAGCTCCGCGACGACCGCATAAGCTACACGGTCCTTTCTTCGCGACCAACCCGAAGCTTTCCCTGCGGCGTGACGACCGACAATTCCTTGCGAACTTCTTCCATCAGCTCTTCACCGAATTCGCCTTCACGGAGCACCCAGGTGTCTTTGCTGCCGCCGCCTTGCGAGGAGTTTACGACCAGGGAACCTTTGCGCAGAGCCACGCGTGTCAGCCCGCCGGGCACGAGCGTCACTTTTTCCCCCATCAAGATGTAGGGGCGGAGATCGATGTGCCGCGATTCGACTGAGCCGTCGATCAGGCAGGGCGCGCAAGAAAGAGAAAGGGTTGGCTGCGCAATGTAATTGCGCGGATCGGCCAGGATGCGCGCACGAAATTCCTCGCGCTGTTGTGCGCTACTGTGCGGACCGATCAGCATGCCATAGCCGCCGGATTCGCCCACGGCCTTCACGACCATTTTGTCCAAATTTTCGAGAGTGTGCTGGCGCTGAGAGCCGTCGGACATCAGAAAGGTCTCGACATTGGGCAAGATGGGATCCTGGTCCAGGTAGTAGCGAATGATTTTGGGGACGTAAGCGTACACCGCTTTGTCGTCGGCTACGCCCGTTCCAATGGCGTTGGCCAAGGCCACGTTACCTGCCCGATAGGCATTGAAGAGGCCGGGCACGCCGAGAATCGAATCCGGACGAAAGCAAAGTGGATCGAGGAAGTCGTCGTCTACCCGGCGGTAAACTACATCGACGCGCTGCAGTCCTGCCGTGGTGCGCATATAAACGACGTTGTCGTGGACCAGCAGGTCGCGGCCTTCGACGAGCTCGATGCCCATCTGCTGGGCGAGAAAGGTGTGCTCGAAATAAGCGGAGTTCGAAACGCCCGGCGTGAGCAACACTGTCGTGGGATCCTGGCGGAATGGAGCATTGTCTGGCGCCAGGCTTTTCAAAGTGGCGAGCAACGCGCGCGGGTAGTGGTCCACAGGCCAGACGCCATAATCGCGGAACAAGCTGGGGAACACACGCTTGAGAACTTTGCGGTTCGCCAGCATGTAGGAAACACCGCTGGGTACCCGGAGATTGTCTTCCAGCACAGCGAACACGCCATCGGGGAGGCGAATGAGATCGGTGCCGCAGATGCTGACGTAAATATCGCGAGGAACATTCAGCCCGCGCATTTCACGACGGAAATGGCGACAACTATAGATGAGTTCACGGGGAACGACCTTGTCCGCCAGGATGCGACCCTCGTGATAAATGTCGCGCAGAAAAAGGTTGAGCGCGGTGAGCCGCTGCGTGAGGCCTTTTTCGATGGTCATCCACTCGCGCGCGGCGATAATGCGCGGAAGCAAGTCGTTCGGGAAAATGCGCTCGGTGCCTTCTTTGCTGCCGTAAACCGTAAAGGTGATGCCTTCATGAAGGAAGGCAAGATCGGCAGCTTGCTGGCTGCGACGCAACTCTTCGGGAGGAAGCCCTAACAAGGTCTGGTGAAGGGCGCGGTAATGCTCCCGCGGAACGCCGGGGGAGGCGAACATTTCGTCGTAAGCAGTGTCTACCTGGTAGTTCACGAAGGACGAGGGAATGATACCCCGGATGGAGAGTGCAGTGGCTGTCATCGTCCGTTCTGACCCAGAAAGGGCCGGCTCCTGCGACGGGGGTTCGCTCGACTGACTCGACTGAAACGAACGAGCCCACTGGGATTTTCGCCGATGCCTGAAGTTATGCCTGCGGTTAGGGCTAGTCCAACGCAAATTCCAAATTATATGAATGCTAGTTTTAAATCTGAGGAAATCTCTGAGAGTAAGTATTGTGCTATTGGGACGCCGTTCGCGCCATTTCTGGATTTCGACGATGGAAAACCGAGGTAAGGGATACCTGTTGGCTATCGAGATTGCGTTATACTTTGGGAATAGCGCGTATAAGGTTATCGGATAGGGGCGCGCCTCGCGCGGTTGCCGAGTCGGCGAGGACACAGCCGATGCATCAAACGTTCGTTCTCATGACCGTAGCGGCTTACCTGCTAAGCCTCGGCTGCTACCTGCGATTTCTCTACACGGGTAAAGTGCTGACTGGCCGGCTGGCTACTCTGTTGCTATTCCTTGGGTTAGCGGCACATTACCTGGCTCTGCTGTACCGCGCGCGGGCTAACCATACCGTTCCGTACCATGACCTGCAGGGCTCGATGTCCCTTTTCGGCTGGCTGTTGGCCGTAACCTATCTATGCCTTGAGATTTACCACCGCCAGCGGACGGTGGGGGCGTTTGTCATACCGCTTATCCTGGCGTTCTTCTCGATCTCCTATTTTGTGCCGGACCATTCTGGAACGCCCGCCCAGGCCCACGGGGTCGTGTTCGCCCTCCACGTGACGCTCAGCATTCTGGCGTATGCAGCGTTCGCGCTTTCTTGCGTTCTCAGCCTAATGTATCTCGCCGAGGCGAGCCTGCTGCGGAGCCGTAAGCTTGGGGAGGTGGTGTGGCGGTTGCCACCCCTTGAACTGCTGGAGCGCATGAGCCATACCAGCGTGCTGATGGGCTTGCTGACCATCACCGTTGGCACCGCCCTGGGATTCGTGGCAGTAGACCGCATGACCGGCCAATATTGGTATTACGACCCCAAGTACGTCTGGACGCTTTTGGTCCTGGTGCTTTACCTGGTTTATTTCCAGTTGGCTCGCAGTACCGCCTGGCGTGGGGCCAGGGCTTCTCGATTGTGTGTTTTCAATTTTGTGCTGGTGGTGCTCAGCTTTACGGTGGTGAATATCTATTTCTCTCCGCACCATCGGTATTTTTAGGGCGATATTTCTAGGGCGGCATTTCGGTCCGTTTTTGATGGATGTTTCAGGGGCGCGCGACCCGCGATATGGAAATTGTTCTCGTTGGCCTGAACTTTCGCACTGCACCCCTGGAGGTGCGGGAGCGAGTTGCTTTTTCGCTCGAGCAGGCGCAGCGCGCTGCCGAGGTGCTACGGACTAACGGCATTCTGGAAGAGACGCTGGTCCTCTCCACGTGCAATCGCAGCGAGGTTTACGGCGTGCATCCCCTGGCGCATCGGGAATCGGCTGGCGCGCTTTCTACTTTCCTCAGCGATTTTCATTCCGTCCGGCCGGACATGCTGAACCCGTCGCTCTATCACCACTACGATCACGATGCGGTGCGGCATTTGTTTCGCGTTTCCGCGGGACTGGAATCGATGCTGCTCGGTGAAGCGGAGATTCTGGGGCAGGTCCGCGAAGCGTATTTGCAGGCACAGCAGCAGCACGCTACAGGGCCGGTGCTGAACCGTCTATTTCAGGCGGCGCTGGAGATTGGGAAGCGCGTGCGCGCGGAGACAGAACTTGGCGCGCGGCCCATGGGTGTAGCTTCTGCGGGGATGAAACTTGCCGAACGCATTTTCGGCAAGTTGACGGAGCGATCTGCGCTGGTGCTGGGTGCGGGAACCATCAGCGAACAGGTCGTCTCACAGTTGCGCGACCGCAAGATTCGCACGCTGTACCTGATGAACCGATCGCGGGAAAAAGCCGAAGAGCTTGCGCTTCAGTACGACGGTAAGGTGATTGAGTGGGGCAACTGGGATGCTGCGCTGAAGCTGCCGGATGTGGTTGTTTCGGCGGTCGGCACGCAGGAAATGGTGCTCTCCAAGCCGATGCTAGAGAAAGCGATGGCTGCGCGGGGGAACAGAGCGCTGTTCCTGATGGATTTGGGCGTACCTCGCAACATCGATCCGGCGGCGGCAGAGATTTACAACGCCTATCTGTACACTGTTGATGATCTGACCGAGATCGTGCAGCAGAACCGGAACGCGCGGCAGAGCGAAGTGCCGAAAGCCGAAGCGCTGGTGGAAGAACACGTGGCCAAGTTTATTTCCTGGCAGTCCAGCGTGGAATTGATTGGCGTCCTGGATTCGCTGCGCGAACGGCTGCGGCAGCGGCGCAGCTCATTCCTTGCCGAAAAGCTCGCGGGCATGAACCATCTTGGAACAGACGATCACGAAAAAATTGCCACCATGATGGATGAGTTGATAGAAAGAATCATGATTGAACCCGCGGAGCGGATGCGCAGCGAAAAGCAGTTGCGTAGAAAGATTCAAAATTTGGAAGCTCTCCGAGATTTGTATTTATCCGATCGGGAGAAACCTTGAGGCAGCTGCGCATTGGGACGCGAGGTAGCCTGCTGGCCAACTGGCAGGCAGAGTTCGTGCGCAAGCAGTTGTTCCAACTGACCGGGATGGAATCAGAGATCGTCATTATCAAAACAGCGGGCGACAAGATGCAGCAAATATCGCTGACCCAAATCGGTGGTAAGGGCATCTTCATCAAAGAGCTGGAAGAAGCGCTGCTGGAAGAAAAGGTGGACCTGGCGGTTCACAGCGTGAAGGACATTCCCACGGATATCACCAGGGGACTGCATTTCCCTGCGGTTTGCCGGCGGGACGATGTGCGCGACTGCATCGTTTCGCACAAAGGCGCGACGCTGGATGGTTTGCGTTTGGGTGCACGGATTGGCACCGGCAGCCTGCGGCGGCAGGTACAGTTGCGGCAATACCGGCCCGACCTCGATTTTCGCGATTTGCGGGGGAATGTGGATACCCGGTTGCGCAAGGTGGAGAGCGGAGAGTATGACGCCATCGTGCTTTCCAAGGCGGGGTTGGACCGGCTGGGGTGGACGCAAAAGATTACGGAGACACTTTCGACGGATATTTCCTTACCGGCAGTGGGGCAGGGAGCGATTGCGGTTCAGTCGCGCGCCAGCGATCCTCAGGCGGAAGAGATGGCGGAGAAGTTAGACGATTCGGAAACGCGCACGGCCATCATTGCGGAAAGAGCGCTGCTGTCCGCGCTGCAGGGCGGCTGCCAGGTGCCGCTTGGCGCGTGGGCGCGCATCGAACGAGGAGAATTGGTGATGGACGCGGTGGTGTGCTCGGTGGACAGCACGCAACACGTGCGTCGCCGGTTGACTGCGCCGAAGGATCAGGCGGCGCAATTGGGGCAACAAATGGCGCAGGTTCTGATTGAAAACGGCGCCAAAGAAATTCTGGAAGAGGTAAATCGTACCCGTGGCTGAACTGGATGCAAACGCTTTACGGGGAAGGCGCGTGGTTGTGACGCGGGCGTTGGAGCAGAGCGAAGCTGTGGTGCAAGCTTTGCGCGACGCGGGATCCGAGCCGGTAGTTTTGCCGATGGTGAAGTTTGCAGCGCCCGATGATTTTGCGCCGCTCGATAAGGCGCTGAAGCATGCGGGTGATTTTGATTGGTTGCTGCTGACCAGCCAGAATGCCGTGCGGGCTTTGCAGGAGCGCTGCGTGGCGCTGGATTTGGGAATTGCTAGGATTTTTCAGGGTGTAAAGATTGCAACGGTTGGCCCCGCGTCGGCGGAAACGGCTAGAGCGGTAGAATTGAACGTCATTTACGTAGCTTCAAAATATCAGGGTGTGGCTTTGGCGAATGAACTGGCTGGAAAATTGAAGGGTATGCGCGTGCTTTTGCCGCGAAGCGATCGCGCTAACCAGGGTTTAATCGAGGCGCTGATTGCTCACGGTGCCGTGGTTACCGAAGTGATCGCGTACAGGACAGAACTCCCTTCCGGGAACGATCTCGCGGAAATTCGGGCACAACTAAAACAGGGAGTGGATGCGGTGCTCTTTTTTAGCCCGTCGGCAGTGAATCATTTCCGACATGTGCTCGGGCAGAAGGATTTCGCACGCCTGGCGGAAACAAGCAGCTTTGCCGCGATAGGTCCGGTGACCGAAGCCGCGTTGCACGAAGCGGGTGTGGAGCAAATTATCGTAGCGAAAAGCGCTACCGTGCCGTCCTTGATCGCGGAGTTGGCTCGCCATTTTGCACAAGCGCCACAATCCATCTCTGCTGGAGCCAAGCGCGGATGAGTTTCCCCCAACACCGGCCGAGGCGCTTGCGCCGCAGCGAAGCGTTGCGCGGACTCGTTCGCGAGACGCGGCTCAGTGCGGCCAGCTTCATTTATCCTCTGTTTGTTTGCCCCGGAACGAACGTAAAGCGCGAAGTGAGTTCGATGCCGGGCGTGTATCAGCAATCCGCGGACAAGATTGTCGAGGAATGCCGCGAGGTGGAAGCGCTGGGAATCCCCGGCGTCATTCTTTTTGGCCTGCCAACCTCCAAAGATCCTCGTGGAGCGATTTCCTTCGCTCCGGATGGAGTAGTGCAAAAGGCTATTGAAGCCATCCGCCGCGCAAATCTGCGCCTGTTGGTGATTACCGACGTCTGCCTGTGCGAATACACCGACCACGGTCATTGTGGCGTGATGGAAAAGGGCGAAATCCTCAACGACCCCACGCTGGAATTGCTTGCGGAGCAAGCGCTCTCGCATGCGCGGGCTGGCGCGGATATCGTTGCGCCTTCGGACATGATGGATGGCAGAGTGGCCGCAATTCGCAAAAAACTCGACGCAAATAATTTTCAAAATATGCCGATATTGGCGTACTCCGCAAAATATTGTTCGGGATTCTATGGGCCGTTCCGCGAAGCCGCGGATTCCGCGCCGCAATCCGGAGATCGCCGAAGCTATCAGATGGACCCGGCCAATGCGCGCGAAGCTTTGAAAGAAGTAGCGCTGGACCTGGAAGAGGGCGCGGATATGGTCATGGTCAAACCCGCGTTGCCTTATTTGGATATCATTCGTGCGGTGCGGGAAGAGTTCGATGTACCGGTCGCGGCTTACAATGTGAGCGGCGAATATTCGATGGTCAAAGCCGCGGCGGAAAAAGGATGGCTCGACGAAAAGCGCGTGGTGCTGGAAATCCTTACCGGCATTCAGCGTGCAGGCGCGGACATTATTTTGACCTATCACGCAAAAGACGTGGCGCGATGGTTGAAGGAGTAACGGCCAAGGTGCGGAGATGAGCGTGACACGGCCAATTTTGAAGCCAGAGCGGAAGCGTTCGCGAGAAATATTCGAGCGCGCGGAAAGAGTTCTGGTGGGCGGAGTGAACAGCCCGGTGCGGGCGTTTCGGTCCGTCGGCGGAGAGCCACTGATCATCGAACGGGGCAAGGGACAATATCTTTACGATGCGGATGGAAACGAGCTGCTCGATTATGTGGGTTCCTGGGGAGCGATGTTGTTGGGTCACGCGCACCCGGCGGTGAGCGCGGCAATTGCGGATCAGGCGCAGCGAGGAACGAGCTTCGGCGTAACAACCGAGTTGGAAGTGGAGTTGGCGACGCTGATTCAGAAGGCTGCGCCGTTTTTGGAAAAAATTCGTTTCGTTTCCAGCGGCACGGAAGCGACCATGAGCGCCGTCCGCCTGGCTCGCGGATTCACAAAACGCGATTACATCGTGAAGTTCGAGGGCTGCTACCACGGGCACGCAGACAGTTTTCTTTCGCAGGCGGGTTCCGGGCTGGCCACGCTGGGAATTGCGGAATGTCCGGGGGTTCCAGAAGCGTTGGCGGCGCTGACATTGAACGTTCCATACAACGATCTGAACGCGGTAGGGAAGGTGTTTGCGCAGCATGCGGGGAAAATTGCGGCGATCATTGTCGAGCCGGTTGCAGCAAACATGGGTGTGGTGCTGCCCGAAACCGGCTTCTTGGCTGGCCTGCGCGAAATCTCGCAGAAAAATGGCGCGCTACTGATCATGGACGAAGTGATCACCGGCTTCCGGCTGCACAACGGCACCGCGCAACAGAAGTTCGGCATCCAAGGCGATCTGACCACGTTGGGCAAGATTATCGGCGGCGGTCTCCCGGTTGCCGCATACGGTGGCCGCGCGGAATTGATGAACAATGTCGCGCCGCTGGGGCCGGTCTATCAGGCGGGGACGCTGGCAGGTAATCCGCTGGCGATGCGAGCGGGAATCGCCACGCTGAAGGAACTAAACACGCCTGGGCTGTATGAAGGCATTCACCAACTGGCAAGCAGGTGGGTGGCGGGGTTGAAAAAAGCCCTATCGTCGATGGGACTCGCTGCGCAGGTGAATAGTATTGGTTCGCTCTCCACACTGTTTTTTGCGGCGGAGCCGGTAACGAACTACGCTGGAGCAAAGCGGTCAGACACCAAGCTGTATGCGCGATACTTCCGGGAGATGCTCGAGCGCGGAATTTTTCTGGCGCCGTCGCAGTTCGAGGCGGGATTCGTATCGGCCGCGCACACCAAGGACGACATCGAGCGCACGATTGCCGCAGCGGAAGAGTCTTTGCGCGCCGTGGCCTCACAAGCTTCGACATAAACCACTCAACAGGAGCGAAAGAGCATGCATGAAGTCCTGGAAGGCCAGGGAGGGCATGACGGCGGCCATGAAGATAATCCACTCATGCTGCCGGTAACGATTACGTTGTCTATCCTGGCGGTTCTGGTTGCCTTGGTCACGCTAATGGGCCATCGCGCGCATACCGAGGAACTTCTATTGCAAACTCAGGCAAGCGATCAGTGGGCGCTGTTCCAGGCCAGGAATATCCGGCTCCACGAAATGCAAGCCGTGGCCGACCTGCTGGGCACCCTCGCGCCGGTGGACAAGGACAAAGCCGAGGCGCTGCGCGAAAAGTATCTAAAGGAGGTAGAACGTTACAACCAGGAAAAAGAAGAAGCCAGCGACAAAGCGAAAGAACTTGAGAAAGAGAGAACGCTGGCTTCCCGGCGTGCCGACCGCTTCGATGCCGGAGAAGTATTTCTGGAGATCGGCCTGATCATCAGTTCCTTTACTCTACTGACCAGCAGGAAGCTCTTCTGGTACGTCGGCATTCTTTTGGGAATTATGGGCGCCTTGATAGGCGTCACCGGATTCCTGTTGCACTAGCCGGTTTACCGCCTTCCAAAAGCTAAGCCGGGGAAAAGTGCCCGCCAGCGTATGCTGGGGACCTGTCCTTTCGTACAGTTCCGGTTCTCGCAACTGCTAAGAGACTCGTTATTTACGTTGGAATTCGCCTATCGGATGATTGGGTAGTCACACTTCAGTTTCTAACTAAGTTCGTTTGCACGTTAACCTGCGGAGGCTTCCGGGAGTCTCGCGGCGAAGGGTAACGTTTCCCTGTTCACGCGAAGCGGTAATTTCATGGCACAACGAACCCTTAGTGACCCGGGGATGACGCTCGACCCCAGACAACTAGCAAAACTTCTGGATTCTTCGCGGGAAACGATTTCCATCGTCGCCGCCGACGGAACCCTTCTGTTCGTAAATGCCAGCATCCAGACGGTCTTGAACTATGCTGCCGAAGAATTGCTTGGTCGCAGCCTGTTTGCGCTGATTCATCCATTGGATGTAGAAGCTGTGCGCGAACGGTTGAGCGATTGTCAGGCGCAGAGCCAGGCTGAGGCGCAGGCCAAAGTTGTCTTTCGCTGCCGCGTTCGCTCAGGAGACGGTTCGTGGCGCTGCCTGGAATTCGTCGGGCGAAACCGTCTTGAGGAACCCGGCATCGAGGGCATCCTGCTTCATGGGCTGGACGTGACGGAACTCCAGCGCATGGAAGCGGAACGCCAGGTGATTGCCGACGTCGTCCACGCGCTAAATGAAACCGCTAACTTGGATCAACTATTGACCGGAATTCACCAAGCGCTGAAGAGAGTGATTCCCGCGGACAATTGCTTTGTTGCCCTGCACAATCCAGAGGACGACACCTTCGGATTTCCGTTTTTTGCCGATGAATACGACACCGCTCCGCCGCCGCAAAAGGTGGGACGCAGTTGCACCGCATACGTTTTCCGCACTGGCGTGGCGAAACTGATTCCGCAATCAGCCTTCGATCAGCTTGCGGCGCTATTGGAAGTGGAACTGGTTGGCTCTCCGTCGCCCGCGTGGCTCGGCGTTCCGTTGAAGACGCCTACCGCGACCATTGGAGTCCTGGTAGTGCAGCATTACCAGAACGAGAATGCATACGACCATCGCGATTTGCAGTTTCTGGATTCCGTGGGCGGACATATTGCGCTGGCCATCGAGCGCCGCCGAAGCGAGGAAGACCTTCGCAAAAGCGAAGCGATGCTGCGGTTGCTGTTTGAGAGAAACCCCCTGCCAACCTGGCTGTATGAAGTCGATACCCTGAAGTTTCTTCAAGTGAACGACGCGGCCGTAAGAATGTACGGATTCAGCGCGGAAGAATTTGCGAACATGACGATTCTGGACATTCGTCCGGAATCTCAGCGCCAGGAAGCGCGGGCTCACATCAGCGCGATGGAAGCGCAATACGAAGAGCACGGCTTCTGGCTGCACCAGGGCAAAGACGGAAAGTCCTACGAGGTCGAATTGAATTCGCATGAGCTTATGTATGCGGGGAAGCGCGTTCGGCTGGTGGTGGCGCAGGATGTGGGCGAGCGGAAGAATCTGGAAGTGCAGTTGCGCCAGTCGCAAAAAATGGAAGCGATCGGAAGATTGGCCGGCGGAGTCGCGCACGATTTCAACAATCTTCTGATGGTCATCAAGGGTCACACGGAACTCTTGCTGAACGTGATGCCGCCCTCGGACCCGATCGGAAGAAAGATCGAACAGATCGATCGTTCCGCTGACCGGGCTGCCAGCTTAACGCGGCAGTTGCTAGCTTTCAGCCGCTTGCAGGTTTTGCAACCGCAGGTAATCAACCTCAATTCAATCGTTGAAGAAATGGGCAAACTGTTGCCGCGCCTTATCGGCGAAGACATAGAGTTGGTGATTCGGTCGGAGAAAAATCTGGGCACCATTCGGGCGGATGCCAGCCAGATGGAACAGGTGATGATGAATCTGGCGGTGAACGCGCGAGACGCCATGCCGAATGGCGGCAAACTGCTGATCGAGACTTCGAATGTCGAGCTCGACCGCACCTACACCGCGGGGCATCCGTTGATGCAATCCGGACCGTATGTGCAGCTGGTCGTAAGCGACAGCGGCACGGGCATGGATGCGGAAACCCAGGCGCACATTTTCGAACCGTTTTTTACCACCAAGGAGAAGGGAAAGGGAACTGGACTGGGGCTCGCGACCGTTTATGGAATCGTGAAGCAAAGCGGCGGCTTTATCTGGGTGTACAGCGAGCTGGACAAGGGCACATCCTTCAAAATTTACCTGCCGAGATTGAACCAGGTAGAAGACCACGTGGATACGGCGAAACCCGCAGTGGAGATTCCGAACGGGACCGAGACGATTCTTTTGGCAGAAGACGAGCAGGACGTCCGGGAAATCGCGCGCGAATTTTTGGAGTCCGGCGGGTACCGGGTGATCGAAGCCAAGGATGGAAAAGAAGCCCTGGAGCTGGCGAAAGAAAACCGGGACCAAATTGATTTGCTGGTGTCCGACATGGTGATGCCGGGCATGACCGGTCAACAATTGGCGGAACGCCTTCGGAAGGACCAGCCGGAAATTTCCGTGGTCTTCATGTCGGGCTACAGTGAGCACGCCGCCACGGAGATGGCGGATGCGGATCCCTCGGTGCGGCTGCTGAGCAAACCTTTCAGCCGCAACACCATCCTGCGCGGAGTCCGCGAAATTCTTAACGCCAAGGCGCAGCGTAACTAGATATTTAGCTGACTATTTCTCGCTAAGCGACGGGTGGCGCTTGTGCCAGGTTGTGCCTTGCTGGAAAGAACGAGCCGCCTGCAATGCCGCGGCATCGTCTCCGGCCCTGGCGATGAATTGAAGGCCGACCGGCAGATTTTTCTCCGTGAACCCGCACGGAACGGAAACCGCCGGCAAACCGCACAAGTTTCCGATGGCGCCCAGCGGATCGGCAAACGAAAGCCCGGAGAACAAATTCAGAGTCAGCGGAGTTGCTGGTACAGGTTGTGAGGCAGCGACCACTACATCCACGTCTTCGAACAAATCGCTCATCTTCTTCTGAAGAATTTCGCGTATCCGCAGCGCGGAGGTGTAATCAGATCCGGAAACGGTCTGGCTGACGTAGCCCGCTACGCGGCCCATGGGATCGATCAGGTCTTTCACTCCTCCAGAACGAATCAGCGAACCGAAGGCGGAGGACCCTTCGCATTGCAGGATGACGTTCGCGGCATCCTCCCACGGCCCTTCCGGAAGCGCAACTTCTTTCACTCCAGGGAACCTGTGGCGAAGATCGGCGCGTGCCGCCTGCAACGGTTTGGCGATACGCGCGTCGATATCCTTTTCTTTCCAAGCATTGTTCAGCCAACCAACGCGCAGCGGTCTCGATTTCAATTCCGAGCCGGGAGAATACGTGAACGCGGCTCGGTCTACGGGCAGCGTACTGCGGTCCAGAGGATCGTGACCGGCAATCGCGGCGAAGATGCGGGTGCAATCCTCGGCGGATCGTGCCAGCGGCCCAATCTTATCCATGGAATATGCCAGCGCCATCGCACCGTAGCGGCTGACGCGTCCGTAGGTGGGACGATGCCCGCTAACCCCGCAAAACGCTGCGGGACATACGATGGAGCCCCACGTTTCGGTGCCAATTGCAAACGCGGCCAGGCCTGCGGCTACGATTGCGCCGGAGCCGGAAGAGGATCCGCACGTCCAGCAAGTGGCGTCCCAGGGATTTTTCGTTTCGCCTTGCAGCGAAGCGGACGCATACATGTAACCCATGCCGCCCGCCAGTTCGATCATGGCGGCCTTGCCGATCAGGATCGCGCCAGTATGGTTCAAATGTTCGATGACGGTGGCGTCGTAGTCAAAAACCTGCTCCGCGAATGGTTTTGCGCCCCAAGTTGTAGGGATGCCTTTCACAGCAAGCAGGTCCTTCGCCGCATAGGGAATTCCGTGCAGCGGTCCGCGATAGTGGCCGCGATGAATTTCTTTTTCCGCGGCGTGGGCTTGTTCCAGCGCGCTGTCAGGCGTCAGGCGCGCGTAGGCGTTTAGTTTCGGGCCAAAGTTCTCGCTGCGCGCCAGATAGGATTCCGTCAACTCCACGGGAGAGAGTTTCTTCGATTCGACCTGCTTGGCCAGCTCGCTTACCGACTGGAATAAGACCGCGTCTTTCAGCATTCCCTGGCTCCCATCACGGTTTCTTTGACGAATGCGGTTGCGGCGATTTCGGGGAGGGCGTGGCGGCGGGCTTTTTCTCTCGTTCCACGAGGGGTTTCAAATACAGGGCAGGCGCGTCTCCGTTTGCAAGCGTGTAGGCGCGCACATGTTCGAGGGCCGGTTGCAGGAAGGTGCACAGTGTTCGCACGGTGTTTTTGTCACTGTCGCTAAAACGCGGGCCGTACTGCCCCAGAATCTGCTGATACCGCGCGTCGGCTTCGGCTTGTCCTTCGGGCGAAAGCTTGGGCAAATTGTCGGGCTGCTGCGCGGGAGTTTGCGGCGGCGCGCTTTCCGGCAAAATGCCGGTGCTGGCCAACGGAGCGGCGGCGGAAAAAATCGCGGCCCGCTGTGCAAACTCGCGACGGCTGAGTCTTCGCCCTTTACCTGTTTCCATTTGAGGAGACCTCTCCTACGTGGCGAAAAGTAAAAACTCAGCGAGGCTATCCAATTCAAGGGAACGCGTCAACTGGCCTTTGGGGTATTACGCGCTGAGGGGAAACCGCTACACCTGGGGGGCGGGCGGGAATGCGTGGGATGCGGCAAAACTCGCGTCTCCCTAAACAGTGAAGGCTATAATCCAGCGACCGGTCTGGAGGTGTCCATGAAATTGCTACTGTCGGGTCTCAACAGCCTACTTGTCGGAGGTTGCTGTGCGGCACTTCTTGTTTTTCTCGGCGTAAACCTTGACAAGAGACCGTGGTGGTCTTGGATCGTGGCGGCGATTGCCTTTGGAGTGGTTTGGGAATTTGCGAAAGCGGGCATAGCGAAATCAGTTGCCGACAGAATGGGATTCGGACAAAGTGCCAACTAACAGACCCTCCTTGTGCCCCGTAGCTGGCCCAGTTCCACTTATCCGGTTTGCGCGTTTACCACGACTTGAGAATTACTTCCGGGTTGCTCGTCATCCGTCCACAGAAATGCAAGCGGCTCGGACCGCTGAGCTCTTCTATGCCCGTCTATGGGGAACCAAAATGCGAATTGACGAAGAACGGCTTCAGCGGAATCACCACGCGATCCCTGACGTATTCATATAGATCGGCGAGGACGGACCAAACCGGACGCTGTCCCCACGGGCCAATCTCCCGGATTATCAAGATGTCTGTGCCCCTAGCTTCAACGCGGGCGCTCGGCTGGAT
>Ga0210383_10000575_pt1 | contig 33668 bp, 33 predicted proteins | sample IncBWC14OmetaG_FD_160072 | JGI IMG/M metagenome (GOLD analysis project Ga0210383, IMG submission 160072) | Forest soil microbial communities from Barre Woods Harvard Forest LTER site, Petersham, Massachusetts, United States - Inc-BW-C-14-O ... | reverse complement strand
TTCGCGAGCGGCTGGCGCGCAGACTGCGGCAAGAATGGCGCACGAGATTGATGCAACCGCTACGAAGCGGCTCTTGAGCATGCCGGGATGATACTCCAGCAGTGACGGGCACAATAGAAAATGAAAAGGGCCACGCGATTTGCGTGGCCCTCTTTATTTCGGTTACCGAGATGCGATGGCGCGGCCGGCGCTTGCGTGGCCCCGTAACGGCAACGCCCGGTCTATGACGACGGGGGCGCCGGTTGCGGATTCGTCATGCGCTGCTGCTTGATGACGCGGACTTTTTCGACGAGATCGTTGGCCATGCGGAAGTCCGTGTCGCGAGCATCCTGGGACGTTTCCATATCGGCCTTCTGGCGATAGAGGAGGTTCAAGTAAGCCATTGCATCGTCGTAATCGGAGCGCAGGTCGATGGCCTTCTTGAGATCGGTCATGCCTTCGTCAACCGTGGCGCCATACTTCTGGGTGAAGGCGGTGGCGAGAGCGGGCGGCATGGCTTCGTTGTCGGACACCGTCTTACGCGCGGTCTTATTGAATTCCTCGCGCATTTCATGGTTGCCGTGGAAAGCGATGGACCAATCGATGACGCCGATCCAGTAGTAAGGCTCGGGATCGTCGGGTTTGATATTGATATGGCGCTGGTGATACGACTTCGAGTCTTCGAGCTTTTTCTGGTCGAAGGGATTGCCGCCGATGCCGTAGAGGACGCTGCCGATGCCGTCGATGGCCGTGAGATTGTTGGCGTCGCTATTCAGCACATCCTGATACTCGGCCATGGCCTGCTCGCCGTTGCGAAGATTCTCGGGCGAAGGAGCGCCGGGAATGAACTGGCTGGCGTAAGCAGTGGCGAGATAGAGGCGCGCGCTGGTGAGGGTCGGGTCGAGATCCTTGGCTTCCTTGAAATCTTCAATGGCCGTGTCGAAATGTGCGGCCTTGTAGGCTTCGACGCCCTTATTGAGCTTGTCGCGGGCCTTGAGCTTGTCGCAGCCGCCGAGGACGACGAGCGACGCGAAAATCACGGCGACGAGGAAACGAGTTTCGGGGTAGCGCTGCATCCCTGCTCTCCTTGAAGTTACTGCTAGCGGGTCCGGTCAATTTTGAGCCAGGGTTACAAGTGTAAACCCTGAAACTCGACCCGACCGCTTCCCGCATCTTATCGCGCAGAACTGAGTTTGCCCGTGACGAAACCTACGCGCTCGATGCCGGAGGCCCGCATGATGTCGACGGCGCGGGCGACGTCAGCAAAATCGACGGCATCGTTACCATTGACGAAAGCAATCTTCTCGCTGCGCGAACTGAAAATCGAGCTGAGCTGAGTTCCGAGATCGTCCCACGATACGCCACGGGAGTTGATCGCCGGACCGCCGGCAAGAACTTCGACGACTACGCTATCCGGGTGTGCCGCTGCTGCGCCGGGAGCCGGTTGCGGAACCTCGGTGTGAAGGCCTAGCGGGGTGACCGGCGAAATCACCATGAAGATGATCAGGAGAACGAGCAGGATATCGATCAGCGGAACGATGTTAATGGCCGCGATGACTCCCTGACGACTGCCCGACGGTGCCTCCACGATTGCCCCCAAACCGCGTGAAAACGGAAACGGCTACTGACCGGCTTCGATCTTGTTGGTGATCAAACCGACGTGATCGATGCCCGAGGTACGCATGATGTCGATCGCCTTGGCGACCAAATTGAAGTCGGCGTTGTCATCGCCCTTGACGAACGCAATCTTGTCGGCGCGCTGGGCGAAGATGGTGGAAAGCGACTGGCCGAGATCGTCCCAAGTGTGCTTGTCCTGATTGATTGCGACGTCGCCGTTCGCAGAGATCACGACGACGATCGTCTTATTGAGCAAATCTTCGTTCTGCTTCTGATTGGGCGGAGGGGGCTGAGGAACCAGAGCGTTCAAGCCCACCGGCGTGGTCGGAGTGATGACCATGAAGATGATGATCAGCACGAGCAGAACGTCAATCAGGGGAACGATGTTCGGTTCCGACATCGAACCTTTGCCAGATCCAAGTGAAATTCCCATTGCAGCAAGACTCCTTGTTCAACTTCCAGCCAGGATTTACAAGTGTAAATCCTGAAACCTTTTTCAACTCAGGATTTACAAGTGTAAATCCTGAAACCTGCAACCCGTGCAGCTACACTACGAAACACGCGAGAACACCACACTAATCCGAACCGCCGGACGGAGGAGGAGGAGCGGCGGACTTCTGTTCCTGCATTTTCTGGGTGAGAAGTCCGACGTTGTCCACGCCCGCGGCGCGAACTTCGTCCACGGCGTTCTTGACGCCGCCAAACTTAGCGCGGGAGTCAGCGCGGACGTAGACCGTCTTATCGAGGCGGTTCGCGATGAGGTCCCGGACCTTGCCGGTGATTTCGTCGAGCTGGACCTTGTTGGTGAGGCTGCCCATGGAGATATAGAGGTCGCCTGTGCGGGTGACGGCGATGATTACGGCGTCGTCCTTATCCGCATCCGGGAGATCCTGGGGGTTCTGCACCTTGGCCATGTCGACGGAAACGCCCTTCTGCAACATGGGCGTGATCACCATGAAGATGATCAGAAGCACCAACATGATGTCCGCCATAGGAATCACGTTCGGAGCGGCCATCACATCCGGAGCTTTGGGCTTGTATCCCATGACTTACTTCTTTCCGCCTCGACGAGTGATGAAGTAGTTGATCAGCTCCATGGAGGAGTTGTCCATCTCGACGTCGAAAGCTTCCACTTTGTTGGTGAAATAGTTGAAGGTCCACACGGCCGGCACGGCCACGAGAAGACCAAGAGCGGTGGTGACGAGAGCTTCAGCGATACCGCCGGCGACCGCGGAAAGACCGGTAGCCTTCTGGGCCATGATGCCTTTGAACGCGTTGATGATGCCCATGACGGTGCCGAAGAGGCCGACGAACGGGGCCGTGGCGCCGATGGTGGCGAGGCCGGAGAGGCCGCGCTTCATTTCGGCGTGCACGATGGCGACGGAGCGCTCGAGTCCGCGCTTGGCGGCTTCGATCACTTCCTCATCGCCGACCTGCGCCGAGGCAGCCTGGAATTCCGAGAGGCCCGTCGCGACGACCTTGGCGATGTGGCTCTTCTTATTGCGCTCGGCGATGGAGATGGCTTCATCGAGCTTATTGTCTTTCAGCGCGCCGGCAACCTGCTGCACGAACACGCGCGACTGCTTGCGCGCGGCGCTGTACATTAACGCACGGTCGATCATGATGCCGACCGACCACGCGGACATAATGAACAGAATCAAGACGACCGTCTTGGCGGGCCAGCCCATGTTGTGCCACATGGAGACCAGATCCCAACCGACCTCGTTGCCCTGCCCCTGCAACATCAGCAAACCGGCCCAAAGTAAATTCGCAAACATGAGTTTAGCTCCTCCTCAAATTCCATGCCCGACGGGTCCGGCCGCGAGAGCCACCCGATCGCAATTTTTCAAATGTAGCGCAAGCCTCGCGGAAGCGAGGCCCGTCGCCCCCCTGCTTTATCCGCCTAACGTAAAGACAACGGAAATCGTGGTATCCACCTGAACAGCTTCACCGTTCAGCATCGTAGGACGGTAACGCCACTGCTTCACGGCGTCCATGGCTGACCGCATGAGAAGCGGAGGACCAGAAATGTATTGCAGGTCCTGCACCGTGCCGTCGGTACCGATAATCGCATGCAGTACGACCGTGCCGGAAATGTGAGCCGTCTTCGCAATTTGTGGATAAGCCGGCTGTACCTGATGGATCAAATTCGCCATCTGCACATTGCCGCCGACGCGGATCGGGGTTTTCGGGCGCGGCGGAGGCGGAGGTCCAGAGCCCGCGCCACCAAGAATGCCGCCGAGCACGCCGCCCGCGGAGCCGCCGTCAACGCCACCGGGAACGCCGCCGACCGCGCCGACTACGTCGGGCGGTTCTTCGGCTTCCTTAATCACGTTTACTTTTTTGGGGATCACCGTGGGGCTGATCAACTTGCCTTGCTGAATCAGGTGAGCCACGGGCTTGATGATCTGCACCTTGGGTGCGGGCGGAGGCGGGGGAGGCGGCGGGGCCGGCGCCGTGAGATACGTAGTCATCAGCCCTTTCGGCAGAGCTTCGGTGTAAATGAGCGGCAGGAGAATCATGAAAACGACGATGCCGAGCTGGACGGTAAAGGAAAGGGCCACCGTCCAAGGCTTGTTCGTTTTCTTCGGATTCGCGCTCGATATTACGAGATCATCGAACATCGCTACCTCCCAGCTGCCGTTGCGCGCTTTTCGGCTGCGGATCCGGCGCCAACGGCTTTCCCTTGACCGTAATGCTTGTTCCAAAAGACGACGATCGGTGCAGCAATACCAAAACTGGAGTACGTTCCTACCACAACTCCCGCCACCATAGCAAAAGAGAACGCGCGGAGAACCTCGCCGCCCAAGAGGTAGAGTACTAAAACCGTGAGCAGGGTGAGACCGCTCGTCAGGATGGTGCGGGAAAGAGTCTGATTGATGGATTTATTGACAATCTCTTCGAATGGCTCGCGGCGCATCAAGCGAAGATTTTCGCGGACGCGATCGAAGATCACAATCGTGTCGTTCATCGAATAGCCGACCAAGGTCAGCAAAGCCGCGATCACCGTAAGAGAAATTTCATATCTGCGAAGCGAGAAGAAGCCCAGCGTGATCAGCACATCGTGGAAGACGGCGATCACAGCAGCGGCTCCGTAGACCCACTCAAATCTGAAGGCAATATATATCAACATGCCGAGCAGAGCGTAGAGAGTGGCGTAGAGCGCCTGATTGCGCAGCTGAGCGCCAACGCGCGGCCCGACGCTTTCGACGCTGCGCGGGGCGAAATTGCCGAGATCGTATTGGTTCGAAAGCGAAGAGATGACGGCGGGAGTGACGCCGTCAACCGAGCTGAGTTGATTAAAATTCGTGACGATGCCGAGACGGTCGCGGCCGCCCGCGAGAGCGCGAGCGAGCTGCGTGTAACGGTCCGCGGCATTCACGCCGAGTGACAGAGGGTTGCTCTGCGTGAGGTAGGCGGCGAGATCGGTCGGAGTGACCGTATTGAAATCCGGCTTGCCGTTCGGCGTCGGAAAAGTCTTGTGGAGCGCGTCGATGACGGACTGGCGGCTGGCGTCAATCTCAGAGTCGTTTTCGCCGGACTGTTCGAGGCTGATTTGGACATCGTTCTTCGAATTCGGATCGGATATATCGCTGATCGGCGTGATCGTGGTATTGCGAAGGCCAACGTCTTCCAGGCCCTTGCGGATCTTGTCGACAGGCGGCTGGCTGGCAAAGCGCATCACGACGAGCGTGCCGCCACGGAAGTCGATTCCGTAGAGCAAGCCGTGCTTCATCCAAATCGAGGCCCAGCCGACGGCCAACAAGACCAGGGAAAGAGTGATGAAGTACTTCGCCTTTCCCATCCAGTCGATGTTGACGCCGTGAAAGAGTTCCATTTCGCCGAGTCCTATCCGTTTCTATTTGACACCAGTCGCTTGGAGTTTGTTCCCAAGCGGCAGTGCGGTTGCAGCGGCCGGGCCAGGCCCGGAAGTCCAATGCCTTAAATGCTTAGCGGCTCCTGGCGGTCCATATGCGCCAGATGATAGTCAAAGATCGCGCGCGAGACATAAATTGACGTGAACAGGTTCGCGAGCAAACCGATCACGAGAGTGACAGCAAAGCCCCTTACGGGCCCTGTACCGAACAAAAAGAGAAAGGCGGCCGAGACCAGTGTGGTGATGTGCGTGTCAATGATGGTGAGGAAGGCGCGGTCAAAGCCGACTTCCACCGCGGACGCGTTGGCCTTGCCATTGCGCAATTCCTCGCGGATGCGCTCGAATACGAGAACGTTCGAGTCGACGCCCATACCGATTGTCAAAACCACACCGGCGATGCCGGGAAGAGTAAGCACAGCGCCCGAGTAAGCCATAAAGGCCATCAAGATGACGAGGTTGAGAATCAGGGCCACAACTGCATTGACACCGCTCAGCCGATAATAGATCACCAGAAAAATCATCACGGCGATGAGGCTGCCAACCGAGGCGCGAACGCCTTCGCGGATGGAGTCGACGCCGAGCGAGGGGCCGACGGTGCGCTCCTCGATGTAATGGATCGAAGCCGGCAGCGCGCCGGCGCGGAGAATCAAGGCCAGATCCTGCGCACTATCCTGCGTGAAATTCCCTTCGATCAAACCACGATCGTCGATGCGGCCGTTGATCGTGGGCGCCGAATGGACGCGATGATCGAGGACGATAGCCATGTGATGGCCGATGTTCGTTTCGGTGAACGGGCCGAAGCGCGCGGCGGCCGAGGTGGAAAGCGTGAAGTCCACCTGATATTGCCCGGGATAATTCGTGCTGGGCGAAGTGGTGGCACTGCGCAGGTCGGCGCCGGTGACGACGGGCGTGCGATCAAGAATGTAGTAGACGTCCGCCTCGTTCTGCGTGGCCGGCGCGCCGGTGCCGCCCGGAACGATTTCCGTGCCGGGTGGAAGCACGCCGCTGTGAGCTGCGAGCGCCGCGGCTTGCGAGGGATACGGATTATCGTCCACTACGCGGACGAGTTCGAGCTGGCCGCCCGCCTGGATGACGGCTTTGGCGCGCGAAGCATCGCCTTCGCCGGGCAGCTCGACGAGGATTTCGTCGGCGCCGCGGCCGGTGGGGGCAACGGTTGGTTCGGTGAGACCAAGTGCGTTTACGCGGCGCGTGATGGTCTCGATGGATTGCTCCATCGTGTTGTGCTGGATGTCGGCAACCACGGTCGGCTTCAGTGTGAGTTCATAGCCGTTCACTTCGCCGGCAGCGGCAGCCAGAGTCCAATCAGGAAACGAGGTCCCGACCAAATCGCGGAACGCGGCGAGAGAATTGCCGTCTACGTTCTTGACGACGATGTGAGTGGCGTCCGCGCAGCCGCTGTCGCCGACAGTGACATTCCGGGTGCGCATTTGCTTGCGAAGGTCGTCGATCGCTTCATCGCAGCGCTGCTGGAGGGCTTCGTTGACGCTGACCTGAAGAACCAAGTGGCTGCCGCCGCGCAGGTCAAGTCCGAGATTGATGGCGCTCGAAGCGTTGGTCTTGAGCTGGCTGAGCGATTTCGGGAAGCCCGTGATGCTGACGATGCAGACGAGTACGACGATGAGGATCAAAATGAATTTCCATCTGAGCTGGGAATTCATCTGATTTCGCTAGCTCTCTTTCTTCTCGGGCTGAATGCCGGCGACGGCGTTGCGGGCCAGCTTGATTTTGACCTGGTCGGAGATGCGCAATTGAATCGCGTCATCTTCGAGGCCGACGATAGTGCCATAAATGCCGCCGGTGGTGACGATTTTGTCGCCATTCTTCAAGGCGGAGAGCATCTGAGAAACTTTCTTCTGGCGGCGCTGCGCGGGCATGATGAGCAACAGGTACATCAGAACGAAAAGACCGCCCATCATAACGACAAAGGGCAGCGAACCTTGCTGAGACGCCTGCGCGAGGAGAGCCACGTCTCCGAAGAAACAACTTGCGATGGTCACGATCGTTGCGCCTTTATCCGCCGAAGTAAGACGTCCCGCCGAAGGTTTGCCTGAGCTCGCAAGCGCGCCGCCGCTTGCAGGCCCATCCTGGCGGGTAACCCAGGAATCCATTCACCGAAGATGCTACTCCGCTTCTTACCGCGATCCATCACCTGCTTAGGGCACCTGCTTAGGGTTGCCTATTTCAGGCGTGCCTGAAGGTCAGAGCGGAATCTTTCAAGCGTTCCAAAACGGATAGCCTCGCGAATTTTGCCCATCATGTCAAGGTAAAAGTAGAGGTTGTGGTGGGTGTTCAGGATGGTTGCGAGGAATTCGCCGGTCGCGTAGAGATGCCGCAAGTAAGCGCGTGAATAACGGCGGCAGACGGCGCATCCGCAATCTTCGTCGATCGGCTTAGGATCATTTGCGTACCGCGCATTACGAATTAGCACGCGGCCTCGCGAAGTGAAGAGGCAGCCGTGCCGAGCGCTGCGCGTGGGGAGGACGCAATCCATCATGTCGACGCCGAGCGCGACGTAGTCGAGGATTTGCTCCGGCATGCCGACGCCCATTAAGTAGCGCGGGCGATCGGCGGGAAGACGCGCGGCGGTTGCTTGCGTCATTTCACAAGTGACGGCGTGCGATTCGCCGACGGCGAGGCCGCCGATGGCGTAGCCGGGAAAATCGAGCGCCACGAGCGCATCGGCATTTTCGCGGCGGAGCGCGGGGTGCGTGCCGCCTTGCACGATGGCGAACATCATCTGTCGCGCGGGATCGCCATGCTGCGCGAAATAGTCGCGCGAGCGGCGTGCCCAAGCGAGAGTGCGAGCGGCGGCTGCGCGCGTGCGTGATTCATCGGCCGGCGCCTCGATGCATTCGTCGAGGACCATGACGATATCCGAGCCGAGCGCGATTTCAATCTCGAGCGCTTTCTCGGGCGAGAGGAAATGCTCGGAACCGTCGAGATGCGAACGGAACGTGACGCCCTCGTCGGTGACCTTGCGAAGATCGCCGAGGCTGAAGACCTGGTAGCCGCCCGAATCGGTGAGGATCGGATGCGGCCAGGACATAAATTCGTGCAGCCCGCCCATTTTGCGGATGAGTTCGTGGCCGGGGCGGAGATATAGGTGATAGGTGTTGGCGAGAATGACCTGCGCGCCGAGGGATTCGAGGTCCTGCTGCGTCTGGCCCTTCACGGTGGCGGCGGTGCCGACCGGCATGAACGCCGGCGTCTCGATTACGCCGTGCGGAGTCGTGAGGCGGCCGAGGCGCGCACCTGTGGCATCGGTGGCCAGGATTTCGAATTTAAACGGCATGCAGCGAGTGTATCAGGAGAAAGCGAACGCCACGCCGACCTTGCAGGCGACTCCGAACAGCCAGAGCAACAGAACGACCGTGAATGCCTTGCCGAATGAGAGTTTCCTCATGTCCGCGGCGCTGAAACCGATCGCAAGGAGAATCAAGGTCCAAATCGTGAAAATGTCGAGCGAACTGAGCAAAGCGACGAGCCATCTGGCTGCGTCGTCGGAGAGGAGAGCGCCCGGATTCGACGCGAGGATGTTGTCGATGTCGACCGTGGCTGGATCCTTCAAGAACAGGATCGGGATGGACAGGATGTAGTAAATCAATTGCGGAATCCAAGCGTAGGAAACGATCCCCAACGCGGTGCTGAACGTGAGCTTCGTGCCGTAGATGCCGTTGAAGGCGCCCCAAAAGATCAGGGTGAGAATCGTCGCGCCCAAAAAGGGGGCGATCACGTTTAGGGGATATACGAAGTAGGGAGTGAACTTCGCTTGCTGTGCAATCGCGTTGTTGCGCTGGTCCGCGGGAAGCTGCTCGATGCGCTTTTGGGCGGACGCGCTCTGCGCGATGCGTTTCTCCACGACCGTCTGCCATCCGACTTCCTTGCTAATCGTGAAGCTGACCGATAGACCGATGATGCAGCCCAATAGCACGGGCAAGATCCAGGTGGGGCGGGCGGCGATGGAGGCGAAGGTCGCCTTGGGGCTGAAAAGTACGCCGAAGATGCGGCTGAAAGAATTGGAGGAATCGGGGACTGGAGCTTCGGGCGCCGGGGTCGCGGTGGTAACCATGTGATTCCCTCCCAAGGTGGAAATGATACTTGCCAGGCACAATTGCGCGTGGCCGCTCTTCCCGTGTCTACGCTGTGATACGGGAAAAGTTTCAGCGGGCGGATTCTACTCCAAAATAGTGCGCGACGGGGAGGGATGAGCTGGCTAGCCGGCTATGGGTTGCGACGAGGAACCCGATGCCGATTTCGCGGCGCGCTAGGCTGACGGGATTCCCGGAACTGCGGCGAGAAGAGATTGCGTATAAGGATGGCGCGGGGCGGAAAGAACCTGCGCGGCGGCGCCTTCCTCGACGAATCGGCCGGCTTGCATGACGGCAACGCGCGAGGCGAGTTGAGCGACGACGGGGAGGCTGTGGGAAATCAGGATGAGCGTAAGCGAGAAATCGGACTGAAGGCGCGCGAGGAGCTCTAGAATTTGCGCGCCGATGGAAACGTCGAGCGCGGAGACGGGCTCGTCTGCAACGACGAGCTCGGGACGCAAGATCAGCGCGCGCGCGATGCCGATGCGCTGGCGCTGGCCGCCGGAGAATTCGTGCGGGTAGCGGTCGAGCGCTTCGGGGCCGAGGCCGACGGCCTCGAGCATCGCGGCGGCTCGCTGGCGGCGTTGCGCGCGTGAAAGGCTTGCTTCGTGAATAGCCAGCGGCTCCGCGACGATCGTGCCGACGCGCATGCGAGGATTGAGCGAGGCGACCGGGTCCTGGAAGACCATTTGCATGCGGCGGCGCAGCGTTCGGAGATTAGCACCGCGAGCTTGCAGCCAGTTCTGCCCGCGATAGTCGATTTCTCCGGAGTCGGGCTCGATGAGGCGAAGGAGCATTCGCGCGAGCGTCGTCTTACCGCAGCCGGATTCGCCGACGATGCCCAGCGTTTCGCCCGCGGGGAGAGAAAAGCTCACGCCGTCAACAGCGGCTGGGCTGCGACCGGAAGCGGCGAACGCGCCCGAGGCGAGCGGATAGGTCTTTCGCAGATCGCGCACTTCGAGCAATGCGCCGGCGCCCATGACTAGGGTTTCCCCGCGACGATATAGAGAGACGTATTCACCATGTGGATGTCCGGGCGAGAGTCGGCGGCTGCGGCGAGCGCGGCTGGATCGAGCGGGGCGTAGCTCGGATGAAAATCAGCGGAGTCGTTTGCGATGGTGGATTCCATGAGGCGGCGCGTGGATTCGTAGGCTTCGTCGCCGCGATGCCAACCCGCGACGCTTAGCCAGTGGTCGAAGGAGCGCGGGTGCTCTTCCAGTTCGATGTGCGTAACGGCAAGGCCGGCTTCGGCGAAAATTTTCCCGAACTCGCTGCGCGCCAGCGTGCGTGTGTGCGAGGGATCGCGAAGGCGTTCGATCTGATTGCTGACTTCGGCGACGCGCGAATCTTCGGGCACGCGAATGTCGAGCACGCCGACGCGGCCACCCGGCTTGACGATGCGCGCCATTTCACGGACGACGCGGGAGGGGTGGGGGATGTGATGAAGGCTATAGCTCGTGGCAGCGAGATCGAAAGCGCCATCGGCGAAGGGAACCGATTGTGCGTCGCCGCGGGCGAAATCGACATTCGCGAGTTGCTGCGATGCCGCAGTGCCGCGGGCTCGAAGCACCATCGCCGGAGTAAAATCGAGGCCGCAAACCCAGCGAACGCTTGGCGCGAAGCGCAGAGCCAGAGTGCCGGGTCCGCAGGCGAGGTCTGCGGCGCGGTGATGCGCGGCGGCTTCGACGAATCGCGAGAGTTTATCCGCCTCAGCGGCGCGCTCCTGAAGGACGAAATTGCCGAAGACTTCCGCGGTGCGCGTGAAGCGGTCGCGGATGAGATCTTTTTGGCGGTGTTCGTCGAGAGTGGCCATCTTGTTCCCCAGCTAGCTTGCCAATATGCAGCGCGCCCGATGCATGGATTCGCGCGGACCGATGGTGAATAAATCCGGCACGGCTGCGTCGCACCGCTCGATATGAGACGCGCAACGCGGGCCGAAGGAGCAGCCGGGCGGCAGATGGTCGAGCGGCGGCACAGGGCCCGGAATCGGGACGAGCTTTTCGCGCGTGAGGCGCGGGGCGGCGCGGAGGAGTCCCGCGGTGTAAGGGTGCCGCGGCGAGTGGAGAACTTCTTTCGTGGGACCTTCTTCGACCACGCGGCCCGAGTACATCACGATCACGCGATCGGCGATTTGCGCGACGACGCCAAGGTCGTGCGTGATGAAGAGCAACGAAAGCTTCGGTTCGCGACGGAGCTTCCCGAGCAGCTCCAGAATTTGCGCTTGGACGGTGACGTCGAGCGCGGTGGTGGGCTCATCGGCAATCAGGACGCTTGGATCCGCAGCGAGCGCCATGGCGATCATCACGCGCTGGCGCAAGCCGCCTGAAAGCTGATGGGGATACTGCCGAGCGCGCCGCTCAGGCTCGGGAACAGAGGCGCGCTCGAGCGCGGCGATGGCGCGGCCGCGGATTCCTTCGCGGCTCGCAGCGGAATCGTGAACGCGAATGGCTTCCTCGATTTGCGCGCCGATGCGCATCACGGGATTCAGAGCCGTCATGGGCTCCTGGAAGATCATCGAGATCTCGCGGCCGCGAAGTTTGCGCATTTCGTCCGGCGGGAGCGAGAGGAGATTTTCGCCTCGTCGGTCGGCGGCTGCATCGCGAGGCATCAGCCAGGCTTCCCCGCTCGCGCGGGCGCCGGGAGGCAGAAGGCCCAGGAGCGCGAGCGAGAGCATCGTCTTGCCGGAGCCGGATTCGCCAACGATGCCGAGCGACTCACCCTCGCGGAGTGAGAACGACACGCGATTGACGGGCGTGATCCATCCGGTGACCGTGGGAATTTCGACGGTGAGATCGCGAAGCTCGAGCCGCGCGGGCATACAAATATGATAAGTCTGGCACGGAGACGAGCCCGAAGAATTTTGCCGGAAGATTTCGTGATCGTTGAACCCTAGCGGTTCACGACGGGGATGCAAAAGCGCAATGCGGTATGAGTGGCCGAGAAGCTGCAAACTTTGTTGTCGATGAGGCCCGCGGATTTTCCGGCGGCGATGACGTCCACTTCGCGAATATGCGTCCGTCCCTTCGGATAAACAACCCAGACGGCGCCATTGCGGTCGATGGACTTAGCAAGCGACTTCAAGTGCGACAAATCGCTCTTCGATTCCGCGGAAAAGAAGACTAGATCGGCGCCGGGAATGCGCTCGCCACGCGAATACTCCGGGACGCGCGCTGCAAGGTCCGCGAGGAATTCCGCGCTCTCGACTCCGAGCACGGCGACCTTCTGGCCGGGCTTCACGCCGAGCTTATCGATCAGCAGGCGATGCGAATAATCGCGCTCGGGCTCGCGGACTTTCTTTGTGGATTTGCGGGGATGCGGCATGGCTATTTTTGTGCGGGGTCGGTGACGACGACTGTTTCGCCGAACTTTTCGCCGAGCGCGCCGAGATAGGTCTCGAGCGTGGAGCGATAGCCCATCACGTAGCGAGAGATGAAGCGAAACACTGGATAGCGAACGTCGCCGTTCTCCGTGATGCGCAGCACGGCACCACCGTTCGACGCGGTGATTTCGAACGTCCACGTGCCTCCGAATGGGAGGTTCTGACCGGCGATGCGAGTGACGAGGCGCTGCGGCGCGACCGATTCCACAATTTCGTAAGGAATGGAGCTTCCGTGGGTATCGAGCTCTCGCCACGAAGGCAAGCCGTTTACGGGCGGCGGAATTTTGACGCTTTTGACCGTCTTGCGCCATTCAGGAAACTTCGCGTAGTCGGTAATCACCTGCCAGATGGCATCCGGCGGCTGATGATACGTGGCCTCGGCGACCGCGACGTGGTGCTCCGGAATCGCGTAGCCGATTCCGACGATCGCAAGGATCAACACGGCAAGAACAGCAACGAGAATTAAAAAATACCGCACGGCTCTTCTATCTCCATGCTTTCCGCGTGGCGGGACGCCCCTTGAACGGCGCGGATTATACAGCAGGTTGATGGCGCCGCGGCCCTTGGGCGATAATCACGGCAACGAAACGCGCTGGAGTAGCTCACACGATTTCAAACGAAGGATCCTCGCATGAAGAAGCCGAGAGCGCAGGGACGAATGAGCGATGCGGCGGTGAAGGAGCGGTCCGGGAAAACGTGGGCCGAGTGGTTTAAGATTCTCGACGAAGCCGGCGCGAAGAAGATGGACCACACGGCGATCACGGAATTTCTCTACAACAAGCACAAAGTCCCCGGCTGGTGGTGCCAGATGATCGCGGTGGACTATGAACACGCGCGCGGAATCCGCGCGAAGTTCCAGAAGTGCGACGGCGCGCTGGCCACCGGCGGTAGCCGCACGCTGAACGTATCGATGGCGAAACTCTTTCAAGCGTGGAGCGATGAGAAGCTGCGAAGCAAATGGCTGCCCGACGCGCAAATCGAAATTACGAAGGCGACGCCGGGAAAATCCGTGCGCGCGAAGTGGGACGGCGGCAAGAGCCGGCTCAGCGTGAATTTCTACGCAAAGGGCGCGGGTAAGTCGCAGGTCGCCGTGGATCACGAAAACCTGGCGAGCGCGAAGGAATGCGCCGCGATGAAAAATTACTGGTTTGAGGCGCTGAACCGACTCCAAGCGCTCATGACGGCTTAAATGCCGGGCGAACCGGAAACCACAATCTTGTTCCGACCCGTCGGACCGCAAGAGCTCGATTTGATCGCGAAGTCGGGCTTTCGTGAGTTCCCGCCGCGACTGGAGGGCCAGCCGTTCTTTTACCCGGTGCAAAACGAGCAGTATGCAATTCAGATTGCGCGCGATTGGAACGCCACGAATCCTGCGATTGGGGCCGGATTCGTCCTGCGGTTCCGAGAGCGGACGGAATACTTGAACAGATTCGAGCCGAAGATAGTCGGAAGCTCAATTCACCGCGAATACTGGGTCCCGGCTGAAGACCTTGCGGAATTCAACCGGAACATTGTGGGAACGATTGAAGTGATCGGCGAGTTTCGCGCGCGTGATTAATAGTCGTTGGCCGAGCCTTCGAGGAAGGCGCGGAGCTTGCGGGAGCGCGAGGGATGGCGCAGCTTGCGAAGCGCCTTGGCTTCGATCTGGCGGATGCGCTCACGCGTGACGGCGAACGACTGGCCGACTTCTTCGAGCGTGTGCTCGCTGCCATCGTCTAGACCAAAGCGCATCTTGATGACTTTTTCCTCGCGCGGCGTGAGCGTCTTCAGAACGGATGAAGTTTGTTCCTTCAAGCTCAGGTTGATGACGGCATCGGAAGGCGAGACGACGGCCTTGTCTTCGATGAAGTCACCGAGATGCGAATCTTCTTCTTCGCCGATCGGAGTCTCGAGGGAAATCGGCTCCTGCGCGATTTTCAGAATCTTCCGGACTTTCGCGACCGGAATATCCATGCGCTTGGCGATTTCTTCCGAAGTCGGTTCGCGGCCGAGTTCCTGCACCAGCTGGCGCTGCGTGCGGACGAGCTTATTGATCGTCTCGATCATGTGCACCGGAATGCGAATGGTGCGGGCCTGATCGGCGATGGCGCGCGTGATGGCCTGGCGAATCCACCATGTAGCGTACGTGGAGAATTTGTAGCCGCGGCGCCATTCGAACTTGTCGACGGCCTTCATCAAGCCGATGTTGCCTTCCTGGATCAGGTCGAGGAACTGCAAGCCGCGGTTCGTATATTTCTTGGCGATGGAGACCACCAACCGAAGGTTCGCTTCGATCAACTCCTTCTTGGCCTGCTCGGCTTCCGCTTCGCCGCGAATGATCACTTGCAGCGCGCGCTTGAGTTCCGTGGGGCTGACTTCGCTGGCGATTTCGATTTCGCCGAGCTCGAGCTTGCGCGCTTTCAGGTCTTTGCGCGCTTCGGCCTGCACGTCGGCCTTCGACGCCTCGACGCGGCGCTCTAGCTTGCCGATTTCACGCTCGAGGAAGTGGACGCGCTCGACCGTCTGGCGAATCTTATCGATCAGGCGCTTCTTTTCGAGCGGGTTGAAGTCGATATCGCGAACGCGGATCGACATCTCGACGCGCGTGCGTCCCAGCGCGTAGCGAGCACGCAGATAAGGCCGCTTCTTCGAGCGCGGAACTTTTTCGAGCTTCGACGCTTGCTTCGTGGCGAGCAGATAGAGCTTGGCGATCTTGTCGATTTGCCTCAGCGTTTCTTTTGTCTTCGCTTCGATCTTTTCTTCGGTGAGCTCTTCGTCGTCGAACTGGACGATTTCCTTGATCGAGCGGGAGCCATTGCGCAGATCCTCGCCCACCTGGAGGAGTTCCTTGAGGATGAGAGGGGCGCGCGTGATCGTCTTCAGAACGAGGAGCTGGCCACGCTCGATGCGCTTCGCGATGGCAACTTCGCCCTCGCGCGTGAGCAGCGGAACGGTGCCCATCTCGCGCAAGTACATGCGGACGGGATCGTTCGTCTTCTCGAGGGTTCCGGGCGTGAGATCCAGATCGCCGTCTTCAGAACTGGCTGCCGACGCCGCATCATCGCGCGCTGGTTCAGCCCCGCCTCCATCGGCATCCGCAGCTGCAAGCGCCGCCTTGGCGGTGGAAAGGTCTTCATACACATCAATGCCGTAGCGCTCAAACGTGGAGAGCAGATCGTCAATTTCCTCCGAGGAGTGAACCTCGGCGGGCAGAATGTCGTTCACCTCATCGTAGAGCAGGTAGCCGCGCTCCTTGCCCATAGCGATGAGTTGCCTTACCTGATCGTATTTTTCCTCAAGTGCTACCGTCACGCCGTTTCCCCCTGGTGAGGCCGAGCAACGCGGAAATCAATCCTGAAAAGACAAATCGGCCGGGACGGCACACTCCGGCGCGTCGTTCAGGTAATTGCAATTGGACGTATGAATTAGACGTTTCTCGAACCGGTTTCCGCTCTCGACCGCGCGCGCTCGCCTAGTGCGCGTCCCTTCGCACACCCCTATATGATGCGCGATGAGCGTCGTCCGTTTCCTCCAAAACCCTCCAAGGATACTATTCGGGCGATGGGGGCGTCAACAACAGGGTTCAAATGTCCGAGTTTCCAAAGGCTTACGATGCATGTGGGGCGTGCGTCGATTCAAGGCGCTAAACGGCGGCTAGTTGGCGACGCAGCTCATCTTTGCGCGACATGAGTTCGCGTAGAGAGTCGCCCGACGGCTTTTGCTCGATTTGGCGTTGCAGGTCGGCGAGTTCCTGTTCGAGACGGAGCTTGCGCAAGGCGTTCAGGCAGCTTTCGGCAGCCTCCCAAGTGCCTTCGATGGATTGGTCGAAGAGTACTTCGAAGAAGAGGCGGCGGTCGCGCTCCTCGAGGGCTCCTGCGAGCGTCGTAGCGTCAACGCTCTCGCCCGCCTTCGAGATGAGCACTTCGAAGATGCGCTCGGTTTCGAGGCCCCGATGGAGCCCGGCCGCCAGAACTTCCTGGGCGAGGCGTTCCCGGAAATCGTTCGATTCCACAAGCATGTGAATCAATTGACGCTCTGCGGGCTTGACGACCGGCACGTTCAATTCCGGCTTTAGCTTAACCTCGCTGCGACGTTCGGCGGCAGCGCGACGCAGGGCTTCGCGCAGCACCGGCTCGTCGACGCGCAATTCCGAAGCGATGCGCGTGGCCCATTCCGAGCGGAGGAGGCGGTTCGGCAGGCGCTGCAGATAGGGCATAAGAAAATTGAGCGCGGCTACTTTGCCGGCAGCGGTGCTGCGGTCCATGTGGCGCGCGCGGCCGATGAGGTAATCGAGATAAGGCGGCGCTTGCGCGAGAAGCTTCCGGTAGGCTTCGGCGCCACTTTCCTTGATGAACTTGTCGGGATCGGCGCCGCCCGGCAGCGCAAGCACTCGAACGTCAATCTCTTTTTCTAGCAGAAGCGCGAGCGAGCGTTCGGTGGCGGCCTGGCCGGCGGTGTCCGGGTCGTAATTGACAACGACGCGGTGCGTGAAGCGGCTCAGCAACTTGATCTGCGGCTCGGCGAGGCTGGTGCCACAACTGGCAATCACGTTTAGGAAGCCGGCGCGCGCCACGGCGATAGCGTCCATATAGCCTTCGACGAGAATGCCGAAATCGTCGCGGCGGAGCGATTCCTTGGCACGGTCAAGATGATAGAGGACGCTGCTCTTCGTGTAGATGGGCGTTTCGGGCGAGTTCATGTACTTCGGCGTGTCATCACCCATCGCGCGGCCGCCGAAGGCGATCACTTTCCCCGCTTCATTCGAGATCGGAAACATGACGCGGCGGCGAAAGCGATCGTAAAAGCGCCCGCCATCGGCGCGAGAAACCAAACCGGAAACTTCGAGCAGCTTTTCGGGGTACTTCGTTTTCAGAAAGCGCAGCAGCGCGTCACCGGAAGCAGGCGCGTAGCCGATTCCGAAGCGTTCTACGGCCTCGCGATTCAGGCCACGGTCTTCGAGATAGGCGCCGGCCATTTTCCCTTCGGCGGTTTGCGCGAGTTGGCGAGCAAAGAATGCAGCGGCTTCGCGATGCATCTCGACGAGCGCGGAACGCTGCTGATTTTCCCGGCGCTCTTCAGGCGAGCGTTCGCGCGGCTTCGGAATCGGGATGCCGCATTTTTCGGCAACGGTGCGAACAGCTTCGGGAAAGGTGGACTTGTCCATCTCCATCACGAATTTGAAGACGTCGCCGCCCACGCCGCAGCCGAAGCAGTGATAAATCTGGCGCACCGGATGCACGTTGAACGAAGGAGTTTTTTCCTGGTGGAACGGGCAAAGCCCCGTAAAGCTCTGGCCAGCCTTCTTGAGGCGCACGTAGTCGCCGATCACGCGGACGATGTCCGCCTGCTGTTTGACGCGCTCCGCGAAGCTGCCTGCTTCTGCCATCGTTATATAGAAACCTTTAGCATCATGCCTCTAGCTCTTCAACTCCGCGAGGGTGATTGCATCACCTCCCCGCTCTGGCGCCTCGTGGGAAATGCTCTCCACAAGGGGGTGTTCGCGCAAGAAATCGGCGAGGCCGCGGCGAAGCGCGCCGGTGCCGTGGCCATGAATGATTCGAACGCTGGGCTTGCCGGCGAGCGCAGCGTCGTCGAGGAACTTATCCACGCGGCGCGTGGCTTCTTCCACCGTACAACCGATTACGTTGATTTCTTCCGCGACCTCATCGCTCGACTGCGTGTGAACCGTGATTCCCCTCGCTCGCGCTCCCGCGGCCCCCGAGGCCGGAGCATCCGATTTCTGCGATGGGGCGCTGGATTCAATGCCGAGGATGTCCGAAAGAGAAACTTTCATGCGAAGCGGACCCGCTTCCACTTCGGCCGTTCGTCCATCAACACGCCGAAGAATCACGGGCTGCTTGAAACCCTTCACTTGCACATGCTGGCCGACTGCGAGTAGTTCCGGTTCGACGGGCTTGGGAGGCGCCGTGGCTGCCGTGCCCAAGTCAGCTTGTGAAGCTGCCAGCGTTTCGACCACGGCCGCGTCGGCATCCGCACGAGCGTCTGATGCGAGCTTTCCGAATCTTCTGCCGGCCTGCTTTTCAAACTGCCCGCGCAACGAACGGTCTTTGATATCGGCGGTCACACGGGCGACTTCGGCTTCCAGGCGCTTCTGCGTCTCGAGGAAGCTACGTTCCAGATCCGCGATGCGTTTCTTTTGGCGGTCTGCCCATTCCATCTGCAGGGCACGCCTTTCGGTTTCAAGCTGCGCCAATTCCTCGCGCGCCTGCCGCTTGATATCTTCGACTTCATCGCGACTGCGATGGAGGTATGCAATCAAGCCGCGCGCTTCCCTGGATTCCGGCGAAAGGCTTTCCTGCGCCTGCGCCACCACGCGCGCCGGCAATCCCAATCGCCGCGCGATCTCGATTCCGCTGGAGGTTCCCGGCACGCCGACGAGCAGACGATACGTCGGGCGCAGATTGTCTTCATCGAACTCCATTGCGGCGTTGACGATTCCGGGAGTCGTCGAAGCGTAAGCCTTCAGGCGATCGTGATGCGTGGTGGCGAGCGTGAGGCAATGGCGCGCGCGAAATTCCTCGAGCAGCGCGACGGCGAGCGCGGCGCCTTCTTCCGGCGCTGTGCCCGTTCCCATCTCGTCCACCAGAATCAGCGAACGCTGGGTGGCGACGTCCAACATGGATTTCAAATTCAGCATGTGCGCGGAAAACGTGGACAGGTCAGCAGCAATGGACTGCTCGTCGCCGATATCAGCGAGCACGCAATCGAAAATCGGCAACTCGGCGCGTTCGGCAGCGACGGGAATACCGGACTGTGCGGATAGAGCCGCGAGCCCGACCGTCTTCAGCGAGACGGTCTTTCCGCCGGTGTTCGGTCCGCTGATTACCATCACGGTTTCTTCGCCGCCCAGCTCAAGCGACATCGGGACAGCCTTGCGCCCCTGTGGGCGCAATGTGGCTTCGAGCACGGGGTTACGCGCCGATTCGAGCCGCAATGAATTTCCTGCACTGAACTCCGGGATGCCGCAATCGTACTCACGTGCAAATCGCCCGCGCGCGAAAACGGAGTCCAGGTGCGCCAAGCTCGTTGCGGCTGCCTCAAGCGGCCCGCGATACGCGCGCACTCGCTCGGTAAGCTCCTCCAGAATGCGCATGATCTCTGCCGTTTCCTCGTCACGCAACTGCACGAGGCGATTGTTCAAGTCAATCGCCGCGAGCGGCTCGACGAAAATGGTCTGGCCCGTGGCGCTTGCCGAGTGGACCACGCCCGGCACTTCGCGGCGGTCCGAGGCACGTACGGGAATCACGAACCGGTCATTGCGGAGCGTGATGTAGTCATCACCGCCCTTTTCTCCGGATGCTTCGCTGCGCGCGCGCAGAATGGATTCGAGAGAGCGCTGGATTTTCTCCCGGGCCTGAGCGATTCCCAGGCGGACGCGTTTCAGCTGCGGCGACGCATCGTCGCTGATCTCGCCGTTGGGCAAAATGGCGCGGCGAATCGCCAGGGAGAGCTGCCGCAGATCGGGAAGCGCCTCAGCACGAGCTGCCAACCGCGGAAATTTCGGCGCTTCGCTCTTGAAAATCTGGCGCACGCCCTGCGCCGTGTCCATCAGGGAGGCGGCATCGAGCAGATCGGCGTTCGCAAGCACCGACGCGGGAATCGCAAGCCGCGGCATCCACGATTCCGGGTCCGCGAGAGAGCCGAAGCCGAGCTCGGAGCCCCCTCGCAGATACTCGATTGCTTCGCGCACGAGCACGAATTCTTCGGCAAGCGCATCGCGATTCTCGCGCGGAGCGAATGCCTCCGCTGCACGGCGGCCCGGCGCGCACGTGGTGAAGCCGCCGAGGATCTCCTTCAGCTTGTCGAATTCAAGAAGCTCTTCTGCGGGACGCGACACGGAAACCTCAATGTATATTGTAGGCCTAGCGGCTGTGGGAATTCGGCGCCTCGAACCACTCCGCAAGATAGGCGGCCGCATCGGCGGCAGTTGCTGCCGTGTGAACCAAGGGCGCTTCTCTTTCGGCCCAGCGAGACGCGTGGCCGAGTTCCGCTTCGCGCACCCGCTCGATCACCGGCTTCCAGAAATCGCCGAGGACGACCATCGGCCGCCGCTTCATCACGCTCTTGTTGAGCATCTCCCACACGACGGCGAGCTCGACGAGCGTTCCCGTGCCACCGCGACAGGCGGCGTAACCGTGGCCGCGCTTGATCAGCTCGAACAGCCGGTCCTGCCAAGTCTTCACGCGGACTTCTTCATCGATCCACGCGTTGGCATGCGACTGGAAGAACTCGGCCGTCACACCAAGCGTCTTGCCGCCCGCTTCCTTCGCACCGCGAGAAGCAGCTTCCATCACGCCGCCATATCCGCCGCTGCACACAACGAATCCTTTGTGCGCGAGTTCCGCGCCGAACGATTGCGCTTCGGCGTATTCAGCGTCGCCGGGACGCGGGCGGGAACTGCCGAAAACGGAGATGACTTTCGAGGAGCGCTTCATTTCTTTTTGGCGCGAGCAGGTCGCCCGAGTGTTTCGACCATTGCGACGCAGATCGAGTCAAGAGCAGCCGTCGCATCATGCCCGTGCTCTGGATCGTTATTCGCGAAAATCGCGAACGCGAGATTCTCGCCACGCAAAGTGGTGGCATAGCCTGAGAGCGCGTGCACGTGCTCGAGTGAGCCCGTCTTTGCTTCGATGCGACCGGCGGCGGGCGTTCCTTTTAGACGGCCTTCGAGCGTGCCGTCCGTTCCGGCGATCGGGAGCGTCGAACGAAAATCATCGCCCCAAGATTGGTGCGCGGCGTAACGCAGAAGGGTCACCATCGCGCGTGGCGTCACGAGGTCGTCGCGCGCGAGACCGGAGCCATCGGAAAGAGCTATGTCGCCATCCGGAACCCCCGCGGATTTCAAGAAGTCCTCCTCCACCTTCAGCCCAGCCAATGAAGTGCCGGCGCCCAATTTTTCGTGTCCGACGGTGCGCAACAGCAATTCGGCATGGAGATTCTGGCTGATCTTGTTCATCGCGCGAACGATCTCCAGCAAGCGCGGCGAGTCGCGTTCTTCGAGCGCGAGCGCGTTCGGAGCTTGCAGCGCCGTAAGCGATTCAGCCGAAGGCGGCAGGTCGCCAGCGTCGCTGGTATCGGGCGGTGGCGCATGTTGCACGCGCACCGAGCCCGTGACGCGGACGCCTCGTGCTTCGAGCAATTGCTTCAGCGCGCGGACCGCGCTCATGGCGGGTTCAATCATCGCGAAGTCGAGCTTCGTGGTCGCTCCCCCGGCAGGAACGATTCCTCGGACGAGGATAAAATTCTGTCTCGGCTGGCGCACCACCGCGAAATCCGTCTTCGTCGTCGCCAGTCCGGTCTTCAATTCGAGCGAGATGGCGTCCGAGGCGACTGCGGGTTCGAAGGTGACCACCGGCGGATCCCCCGCCTGCGCGGCCGGCTGTACTGTGAGCGTCACTGTGTTGTCGTTAAAGGCGATCGCGCTCACCGGCGCGCCAAACTCAAAGAAAAGATCGCCAACGCTCCAGCCGGCCGGAAATGGGTCGTAGGGAAAATAACTGTCGTCGCCGACGATATCGCCGTCTACCTCACGCAGGCCTTTCGCCACCACGGCATCCGCCATTTCCGCCAGCGCCTGTTCAGCCGGACCGCCGTGCTCGGACTTGCCCGCGTAAGGAAACACGCGATTCGAAAGATCGGGATCGCCGCGGCCCACAAGAATCAGATCGCCGGACAAGGTTCCCTCGCCCGAGAGCGCGCCTTTCGATTCAAGCGTGGTGCGGAATTTGTAATCCGGCCCAAGAGTCGAGAGCGCGAGAATCGACGTGACGAGTTTCGCGTTGGAAGCAGGAGCGAAGGAGCGCGCTGAATTCAAGTCAAACAGTGTTTCGCCGGTATCCCGATCCGCGACGAGAACTCCCCACAGAGCTTTTTGCGCGTGCGCGTCGCCGAGAGCGGTCTCAACGCGCGCTCGAAACGCAGCGACATCGGCTCGCGCTCGCGCCGCCGGCGTCGCACCGCCAATGGCCGACGAACTGACCAGCAAGTGATTGTGTGCCGAGCCTGCGGGCGGCCGCAAAAGAAAAACTGAGATGGCGGCGAGAAGAATCCCGGTTCTTTTTGGCACCCAAATTCGCGTTTTCTTCATCATATGGACGGCGCAAACGGAGCGCCCGATTATATTCCAACGCGTGGCGTCGCGCCGCCGAGCCGTTCATAATCCGTTGCACGAATCCACGGAAATTCAATTATGATAAATGTCCCTTCCAGAGGAGGAACAGCATGAAGAAAGCATTCACACTCTTGCTCGTCGCCCTGTTGATCGGCTTGCCAGCTCTCCTCAACCCGACCTCGACCCGCGCCGACGACAGGAGCAAGGTCGCAGACCGGCTACAGAATTCCGGCCAAGTAATGAAGGAAATCCTCGACATCCCAGACGACATTCCGCAGGACCTGCTCGACAAAGCGGACTGCGTGATCGTTCTCCCGTCTGTGATCAAGGCGGCGATCGGCATCGGCGGCAGCTACGGCCGTGGTGCGATGACGTGCCGTAGCGGCGAAACTTTCCAAGGCCCCTGGGGCGCGCCGACCATGATGGCACTCGAAGGCGGCAGCTTTGGCTTCCAGCTCGGCGGACAGGCCACCGACTTCGTCCTGCTGGTGATGAACCAGCGCGGAGCGAGCTCGATTCTAAGCAGCAAGGTTAAGCTCGGCGGCGATGCGTCCGCAGCAGCGGGGCCGAAAGGTCGCGATGCCGAAGCGGATACCGACGTAACCATGCGCGCGGAAGTTCTGACGTATTCACGCGCCCGGGGGCTCTTCGCGGGAATCTCGCTCGAAGGCTCGACGCTTCGTCCCGACAACGACGCCAACGAAGCTATCTACGGCAAGAAGATCGACGCCAAAGAAGTGGCACTGCACGGAGCTGTTCCGATTCCAGATTCGGCGCGTCTTCTGATTTCCACGCTCAACCAGCACAGCCCGAAGAACCTCTCGAAGTAACGCGTTTCGCAGCACGGCCGCGCCCGAGGCGAGAGCCTCGGCGCGACCGCGGCATTCCCTTCCCCAGTCGAGCAAGTCCAGGCTTCGAAAGTCTATCTTGACTTTCGCCCAAAGATGACCTAGAGTCACATTCGGCTGTAAGTCAAGGAACATGACGCACTCTCGTCCACACCGCGTTCGGAAGACCAATCCTGACGTCGCCGCAAAAGCGACCGTCGGCATGAACCGCCGCGAGCGCCATCGCGTGGAGATTCGCGATCGCCTGTTTCGCGCGGCGCTGAGGCTTTTCGCGGAGCGCGGCTATTTCGCCACCACGGTGGAAGACATCACCGAAGCGGCCGACGTCGGCAAGGGAACGTTCTTCAATTATTTCCCGACGAAGGAACACGTGCTGGCCACCTATGGCGACGAACGCGTCGCGGTGGTCGAGCGCGCCCTCGAATCCGTGCGTTCGCGGAGAATGCCCGTGCTCGAAGCGCTGCGCGAACTGGCGACAACGCTCGCCGGCCAATCAGCCGAGAGCGCGGATCTCTTGCGCTCCATCTTTGCTGCGCATCTTTCGAGTGCGTCTCTTCGCGGCGACTTGCAAGCGCGCCTGCGCCGCGCTCGCGCGCTCATGGCTGAAATGTTCGCCATCGGGCAAGAACGCGGCGAAATTCCACGAGACCGCTCCGCTGCGGATCTCGCGCGGCTGACGCACATTGTTTTCTTCGGTTCCACGATCGCCTGGGCCGTCAATCCGGACGGCTCGCTGCCGAAAACAACTGAGGAAATTTGGAACCTGATTTCAGCCGGATGGTCTGCCGATAACTCAAACGATACCGGCAAATTGCACCGAACCCGGAAGGCCCAGCCCAGGGGATGAAGCCGTAACGATTCGAGCGCATAGCAATGAGTCCTCGGGCGAGGCCAAAACATCCATTCTAGGAAGGACTAGAGGAGGCAATTCCGTGAAACGCGCGTGGCGATTGACGGCCGTATTACTGGCGACTGTATGGCCCGTGGCAGGTGTGAGTGCGCAGTCGAGTTCAGGGTCTGCGTCGCCCTCCCAGGCCGCAAGCGCGTCGCAAAACTCTTACTCAGGCAGCGTCCCGGGCAAACTCGAGGCGGGCACCATCCAGATTTCGTTGCATGAGGCGATCCATCGCGGCCTGAAGCAGAACCTCGGCGCGTTGCTTGCGAATGAAGATATTGGCGCTGCACGCGGCGAGCGCTGGAAGCAGCTGAGCGCGCTCCTGCCGAATGCAAACTTGACCACGTTCGTCGACGACTCGCAGGTGAGCCTTGCCGAATACGGATTCAAATTCAATTTTCCCGGCGTGACGATTCCGTCGATCGTCGGGCCATTCGGTTACTACGACTCGCGCATGCAGGTGACGCAATCTGTGTTCGATTGGAAAGCGATCAACAATACGCATGCCGCCTCGCAAAGCCTGAAAGCAACTGAATACACTTACAAAGATGCGCGTGATCTCGTGATCCTCGCGGTCGGCTACGCCTACCTGCAAGCTATTGCCGACGACGCGCGCGTCGACACCGCCGAGGCACAGGTGAAAACGGCGCAGACGCTCTACGATCAAGCGTCAGATCAACTGAAAGCCGGCACGTCGCCGGCAATTGACGCTTTGCGCGCGCAAGTGGAGCTCAAGACTCGCCAGCAGCAGTTGATTCAAGCGAAGAACGATCTCGCTATCCAGAAATTGACCGTGGCGCGCGTGATCGGCCTCGCGCCGGCGCAGGAATTTCAGCTTACGGATAAATCGCTCTACGCGCCGCTCGAAGCAATCACCGTGGAGGACGCGCTCAAGCATGCTTATGCCTCTCGCTCCGATTACCAGGCTGCGCTTGCGAACGTCCACGCCGCCGAATACGCACGCACTGCCGCCCACGCCGGTTACTACCCCTCGATTTCGTTCAACGGCGATTACGGCATCGCCGCGGATTTGCCGACGACACTCGTTCACGGCGTATTCGACGCGCGTGCGACACTGACCATCCCGATTTTTGAGGGTGGCCGCGTGAAGGGCGACGTCCTCGCGGCCGACGCTCAGCTCCACCAGGCGCAAGAGAAGGCGCAGAACCTCCAGGCGCAAATCGACGCCGACGTCCGCACGGCACTGCTAAATTTGCAATCGTCGCAAGATCAAGTAAACGTCGCGCAGAGCAATATTGATCTGGCGGAGCAGACTCTCGCGCAGTCGCGCGATCGTTTCGCGGCCGGCGTGACGAACACCGTCGAAGTGGTACAGGCCGAGGAGCAAGTTGCTTCAGCGCACGAGCAATACATTTCGAGCCTCTATCAGTTCAACTATTCCAAGATCTCTCTCGCCCGTGCCCTTGGCCTGGCCGAAGAGGGCGTCAATCAGTACTTCAAAGGACGATAAGCCATGGCACAGACAGCCGACGTCGAAGCCGCTCCGAAATCTCCCGCGCCGAATCAGCCGCCTTCGGAAACGCACTCCGCCGCCGCGCCACCTCCGCCGCGGGCGCAGAGTTTCTTCGAGCAGCGGCCGCACGCGAAGACGTTTTTGATCATCGCGTTCCTCGTGCTCGTCGTGGGCGGTGTCGCGCTCTGGTTCTACTTCTCCACGTACGAATCCACCGACGACGCGCAGGTGGACGGCCACGTGATGCCGATCAGCGCCCGAATTACGGGATACGTTTCGCAGGTGAACGTCAACGACAACCAGCAAGTGAAAGCTGGCGACGTGCTAATCGAAATCGATCCGCGCGATTACCAGGTGGCGGTCGACCAGGCGCGCGCATCGCTCGAAGATGCCGAATCGAGCGCCCGGGCGCTCAATATCAATGTGCCGATTACGTCCGTGAACACCACGAGCCAGACCTCCACGGCGCAGGCCGGCGTAGAGAATGCGCGAGCAGGCATTTCCGGGTCGCAACAGCAAGCCGATGCCGCGACGGCGGAGCTCGCCGAAGCGCAAGCCAACAACGTGAAAGCGCAGAACGATCTCGTCCGCTACAAGCAGCTCGTCGACAAACAGGAAATTTCTCAGCAGCAGTTCGACCAGGTCGTGGCAGATGCGAAGGCGAAGGAAGCATCCGTAGCCGCGGCGCAGGCCACCGTCGCCGCAGCGGATGAGGCGGTCACGCAGGCACGTAGCAAGCTCGTGCAGGCGGACGCCGACCTGCAAAACGCGCAGACCGGACCGAGGCAAGTGCTTTCTTCACGAGCGCGCGCTCTGGCCGCGGAAGCAACGGTGCAGGAAAAGCAGGCCGCGCTCGACCAGGCGGAACTGAATCTTTCCTACACGAAAATCGTCGCGCCGATGAATGGCATTGTCACGAAGAGCGTTGAAGTCGGCATGAACGTCCAGCCTGGGCAGCAGTTGCTCACCGTGATTCCGCTGGACGACGTCTGGGTAACCGCGAACTTCAAGGAGACGCAGCTCCGCAAAATGCGGCCGGGCCAAGAAGTGAAAATCACAGCCGACGCGAATGGGCGTGAGTACCGCGGCCACGTAGACAGCATTGCCGGATCCAGCGGCGCGCGCCTGAGTTTGCTGCCGCCGGAAAACGCCACCGGCAATTACGTGAAAGTGGTGCAGCGCGTACCCGTGAAGATCGTTCTCGATCCCGGCGAGAACCAGGACCACTACCTCCGCATCGGCATGTCCGTGGAACCGAAAGTCTACCTCGACCGGAGCCGATGAGCGCCGTTGCCACATTCCCGGCTGCTCGCATCGAGCGGCCGGCGATCAACCCGTGGATCATCGCTCTGACGGTGACGCTCGCCACGTTCATGGAAGTGCTCGATACGAGCGTGGCGAACGTAGCGCTGCCGCACATCGCCGGCAATCTTTCAGCGGGCCAGGATGAAAGCACTTGGGTGTTGACGTCCTATCTCGTTTCCAACGCAATTGTGCTTCCGCTCAGCGGATGGCTCTCCTCACTCATAGGCCGCAAGCGTTTTTACATGTCGTGCGTTGCGGTGTTCACAATCAGCTCGATTCTTTGCGGTCTTGCGCCGAGCCTCGGGATGTTGATTTTCTTCCGAGTTCTGCAGGGAGCGGGCGGCGGCGGCTTGCAGCCGAGCGAACAGGCCATTCTTGCGGACACGTTTCCCCCGGCGAAGCGCGGCATGGCTTTTGCCGTTTACGGCATGGCCGTGGTGCTCGCGCCGGCGATCGGTCCAACTCTCGGCGGCTGGATCACTGATAATTTCAGTTGGCGCTGGATCTTCTTCATCAATATTCCGGTCGGCATTCTCTCTCTGCTGCTCACCAACATGCTCATCACTGATCCGCCGTACTTGAAAAACGAAAAGCGCAGCAAGGCGCGTATTGATTACATCGGCCTCGGCCTTCTCGCCGTTGGCCTCGGTACGCTGCAGGTGATCCTCGACAAAGGCCAGCGCGACGATTGGTTCGGTTCGCACTTTATCGTGACGATGACGGTCATCAGCGTCGCGGCGCTTGTTGTGGCCGTTATCTGGGAATGGAACCACAAAAACCCGATCATTGATTTGCACCTGTTCAAAGACCGCTCTTTCGCCGTTGGCAACCTGCTGATGTTCATGGTGGGGTTCGCGCTGCTCTCGAGCACGGTCTTGCTGCCGCAATTTACGCAGACGCTGCTCGGCTACACTGCCCAGGAAGCCGGGTTTGCTCTGCTCCCTGGCGGATTCGCGATACTTCTCGCCATGCCGCTCGTGGGATTCCTTCTGGGCCGCTACGACGCGCGCAAGCTGCTGCTCTTTGGCCTCGCCGTGCTTTCAATCGCGCTCTTCCGCATGGAACGCTTCGATCTGCAGATTGATTTCCACGGGATCGCAATGGCGCGCGTGCTGCAGGCGCTGGGTTTCGCATTCCTTTTCGTGCCGATCAATACGAGCGCCTACGCGTTCCTGCCGAGAGAAAAGAACAACGCCGCTTCGGGCCTCGTAAATCTGGCCCGCAATGTCGGCGGCAGCGTGGGAATCTCGCTTGTAACCACCATGCTCGCGCGCCGCACGCAGGTGCACCAGGCCGAACTCGTCCAACATGCCAATTCCGGCAGTGGCATCTTCCAGGCGACGCTCAGCACCGCGACACACGCCTTCATCGCCCGAGGCTCGAGCGCACACGAAGCCGCGCGCCAGGCTTACGCGCTCGTCTCGGCGCGGATCGACCAGCAGGCCACGATGCTCGCGTATATCGACAACTTCCGGATCCTTGCCACGGTAGTCGCCTTGATGATTCCCTTCGTCTTCCTGATGAAAAGGGTACGCCCGGGCGGCCCAATGCAGGTACACTGAGCCGGGAGGGGTCCATGCCCATCCGGATTATTACCGTCGAACGGGAATACGGCAGCGGGGGCGCTGCCATCGCCCAGCAACTGGCGGAACGGCTCGGGTGGAAGCTCTGGGATCAGGACCTCACCGCAGAAATCGCACGCGTAGCCAATGTGGATCAGATAAAAGCGCAGCGCTGCGATATGCACGTGGACCCGCTCGTTTACCGCCTCTTCCGCGTGTTCGCGCGCGGCAGTTACGAACGCGCCTTGCCCCTCGGTGATTCGCCTCACTTCGACACCGACCATCTCGTCGCCACACTGCAGAAAGTCGTCCTGGACGTTGCTTCGCAAGGTGAATGCGTGATCGTCGGCCGTGGGGCTCCGTATATCCTTCGCAACCGCTCGGACGCGTTTCACGTTTTCGTCTATGCGCCCGTGGAAGAAAAAATCCGCCGGCTCGAGGCCATCGGAAAATCCGAAAAAGAAGCCATGGAGTTGATCGAGGAGATCGATCGCGAGCGCGCTTCATTCATTCGCCATTACTTCGGCAAGGAGTGGCCCTGCCGAGCGCTTTACCACATGATGATCAATTCCCGCTTCGGCGACGAGCACGTGCTCGACACGATTCTCCAGCAGATCGCTTCGCACGATACACGGGCGGCGCATCAAGACGCACACGCCTAGGCGAATTTCCGCTTCCTTCTCTGACTGCCACAACGACTTGCCCTTGCAGCCCATTCGCGCTTCCCGTAGCCTGTGACATCTGTCTTTGAGTGGCCTCTCGCATCGCTCCAGGGGATCGAATGAGCTGTTCGATTTGCGAAAAGCGCCCGCCGAAGCGGTATTGTCCGGCAAAGGGCGAAAGGATCTGCGCCGTCTGCTGTGGACGCGAACGTGAGGTGACGATCGATTGCCCGAGTGATTGCTCGCACCTGATCGCCGCGCATCGCTACGAAGCCGAACACCGCGAGCCACCCACGCGCGAGGAATTTCCTTATCCGGATGTCGAATTCCCGCCGGAATTTGTCTACGAGAATTGGCAAGTGGCAGGGGGAATCGCGGGCGCGATTTTGCAGGTCCAGCGCGAAAACACCGATCTGCGGGACTCTGCCGTCTTCGCGGCTCTCGAAGCGCAGGCCGAGACCTATCGCACGCTCGGCTCAGGCATTTACTATGAGAGGCCGCCGGACGCGTTGCTGGCACGTGAGGTCTATGCCCGTGTCAGCGAATTCCTGAAGGAATTTCGCCAGAAACTGGCCGAACACGGCCAAGCGTCCGCGCTAAAAGATTCTGGTATCTTCCAGCTGTTCGTTTTTCTTCTGCGAATCGGCAAGCGCGAGACTTCAGGACGCCCGCTCTCGCGCGCTTATCTCGCTTTTCTGAGCGCCAGCTTCCCGCAAGCCGAGGCAGCCAGAAAAGAAGCCTCGCGCATCATCATCCCCTAATCAGATTCTCAAACCGTCGCGAACGCGGAGATCCGCTCGCACAGCGCGATTGACGCTCACTTCGCGTCCGGCAGCTTGAAGTAAGGATTCTGAATCACGCCGAGCACGTTTCCAAACGGGTCATACACCGCCCCGGCCAGAATTCCTCCGCCGACGTCCGTTACCGCTTCTTGCGGTGCGGCGCCCAGCTCGATCAAGCGCTGATATACGGCGCGCGCGTCGGCCACGCCCCAATTGGCCACCGACGAAGGCGCATGCTTTTCCGTGGTATCTGCGTCCGGCACCAATCCCAGCTCATATCCGCCGACGTTATACCCAACGTAAAACGACTGATCGAAATACGGCTGCACGCCCAGCACCTTGCTATACCACTCCTTCGCTTTCGCAAGATCCTTCACGTGATAAATCCCGGTCCTCAACCCAAGAAACATCGGCTTCTCCTGCGTCGCGGTCTGGGTGGACGTTTGTGCGGCATTTTGCGCGGTGCTCTGCACGGCGGGTGCCTCCGCCACCACCGGCGGCCGCCCGGCCATGAAACCGGCCAGACAAGCGAGAGCGAACGCCACGGTCACCGCCGAAACGGTCTTCAACTTTACGCCATGCACCGGCTTTTCGATCAACCGCAGCGCCGCAGGTGGAACAGTTGCTCGGGACCAGCCCGGATTCCTCTTGCGCACTTGCCGTCTGATTCGCCTCATCAGGCTTCTCCCATTTCCAGAGTCAGCGCCAGTTGCGGCGACTGCCACGATTTCGTCAACGGCAATTCGGGCCGCGATCCGAGCCCATGCTTTCGGCGCAGCTCGCCAAAAAGCGCCGCCAGCTTCGCCCGATATTCCTTCGGCATGTCACCGTAGCCCTTGTACCAATCGAGATATCGCGCCGCGAGTTTCGGAAATTTCTCCTGGAGAAACGCATGAAATGACTTCCATGACGACGGCATCAGGAAGAGCACGCGCCCGCCCAACCATTGCGCTCCGGCGTCTCGCGCGCTCTGCGCCAGCGCGTCCAAATCTTTCTCGCTGTCCGTCAGTCCCGGGATGATCGGCATCGCGAAGACGCCCGCGGCGATTCCCGCCTCACGCAGCTTGCGCACGGCTTCCATGCGCAGATCCGGACGCGGCGCTCGAGGCTCCAGCAGCCGCGCGAGCCGCGTCCGCAGCGTAGTGATGCTCATATTCACGGTCAGTGACGATCGCTCCGAAATCCGTTGCAGCAATTCGATGTCGCGCACCACCTGGTTCGATTTCGTGGTGATCGAAAGGCTCAGCCCTTCACGCTCCGCCATTTTTTCCAGTATCGCGCGTGTGGCGCCGAATTCTCGTTCCGCCGGCTGATAGGGGTCCGTCGCCGTGCCGATAGCGATGTGCTCTCCCCAAATCTTCTCGTTCGATAAGTCCCGCTCGGCCAATTCACCGGCGTGCTGCTTCACGTAGATCTTGCTCTCGAATTCGCCGCCATCGATTTCCATGTACTCGTGCGTATAGCGCGCGTAGCAGTAGCGGCACCCAAATTCGCAACCACGATAGGGATTCACAGTCCATTTGAAAGGCACTCGATCGGAATCGCAGCGGTTCAGGATCGATTTGACGGGCAGCAGGAAGTATTCGGTCCCGCGCTTGGCTTCCGCGCAAGGGGAGGATGCGGCGAGGCGAGCAATGCCGACCAGTTCCCGGGCAGGCTTCTCACTCCGGTCAGGCACCGGAGGGGGCGCGAGAGTCTCGCTCGGGTACTCACGATTGCCGTGGCGAGCGGCTTGGGGGAATAGGGTGAGACTGGTTTCCTGCGGGTCACGCCGCGACCGCCGAAGCGTTCTCGGTGTTGCTCGGAGGATGGGATAAGTGGCCATTGCTTGCCTCGCCGCACCAAAGGCACTATATTCGCCTTTTGTTCGCCATGTCAAGCGATTTCTTGAGACTGTTCTAAAAAAGTTGAAACGTCAATACGTTTGTGATCAAGGGGATGGTGGACACTTTGACCTGGAGACCAAACACAGCTAGGGAAGGAAGGACGCTGCCACGTAGCTTAGTTCTTGGGGGCTTTCAGGAGCTTCTTGGCTACCTCAAGGTACTGCGTTAGCGCGTCAATGTGTTCGGCTGTAAGTTCCTCGTTGCCCATGATTTCTAGCCGCGCGGAGGTCTCGGCAGACAAAGGCCACGAAAACGTTCGTAGCGCCTTCGTCCCCGTCGCCGAGCGAACTTCGCCTTTGCCGACTTGTAAACCGTTTTCCATAGACTTATCGTCCTCAGAACCCTCAGGAATACTATACTCAGGGTCATCGAGCTTTGCAATTGAAATTGTGTCCTTGAACGCGTCTATTAGGGCCTTCGCGCCAGTCTCGGAAAAATCAAGCCGTGTAATGAGATACGAACGAAGCGCATCCGTAGAGGCTTGGGCGTGAGTCCTCAACAGCTGCCTGAATAGCTCAGGTTTTGATCCTGCTTCACGCATCGCGTGTAATCGCTCATCGTCGCTAGCGGGATGCAGGATGCGGAGCGCCAACGACGAAACTCGATACCCTGACCTATCCTCGTCCAATAGGCCAAACTTCTTCATAGCTGCAAGAGCAGTACGAGACGGCCCACTCAATCCCTTGTAGCCGATCGCAATGGCGGCCGTGGCAGCATTGACCGACGTTTTCTTCTCTTTCTCCCACAACCTTCCCGCCAGAGCAATTGCGGCATTTAGTCCGATGGCCGGATAGTTAGGACTTCGCATCTTTGCCATGTAAGTCTCCCGCGAATGAGTGTGAGGGTTACGGCCCCAAAAGTCAAGTCCTATTCTTAGGCTAAATATTAGGCTAAGCCTTACGATTATCCTTGACAGCCTTAGGCTATTTTAGTATAATTTCAAAATACAAAGGGCCAGATCGGGGTAGCGCCCGACTGGCCCAGAAAGCGAGGTAACGACGATGCCGCCGCCACCATGACTGAGTTGACCTAAGTAGCAAGGCCCCGTCGTCAGCGTCAACTGGCGGCGGGGCAAATCCAAGCGCGGACGGAGCCGCACCTAGACCCTGATCGAATTATCCGGCTTCTCCCGCAGAAAATCAAGGAGAAGCCCAATGCAAGCGCCTGAATTTGAAGTTGCCC
>Ga0210383_10000574_pt1 | contig 33700 bp, 29 predicted proteins | sample IncBWC14OmetaG_FD_160072 | JGI IMG/M metagenome (GOLD analysis project Ga0210383, IMG submission 160072) | Forest soil microbial communities from Barre Woods Harvard Forest LTER site, Petersham, Massachusetts, United States - Inc-BW-C-14-O ... | reverse complement strand
GGGGGTTAGGGGGAGGGAGGCGGCCATGGCTTTGTAGCCGGCGGGGGAGGGGTGGAGGTGGTCGCCGGAGTCGTAGGTTGGGAGGAGTTGGTCGGGGTGGGCGGGATCGCGGACGATGGCGTCGAAGTCGAGGACCGAGTCGAAATGGTTGGGGGTGCGAATCCATTGATTTACGGCTTGGCGATCGGCTTCGCTTTGGGGACTTGGATGGTAATAGTCTGAGCCGACGTAGGGCGTTATCGTTGCGCCTAATACGCGGAGGTTGTGGGCGTGGGCGCGTTCGATGATTTGGCGGTACGCGGCGATGACACGTTCGACTAGGGCGGCGTGGTCGGCTGGGGGGACTTCGGCGGTTCTGGCCAGGCCGCCAAGGTCGTTGACGGCTTCGAAGACGATTAGCCAGCGGACGCCTGCGGGAGCGAGGACATCGCGATCGAAACGCGAGAGGGCGTTGGGGCCGAGGCCGTCGGTGAGCAAGTGGTTGCCGCCGATGCCTTGATTGGAAACGCCGATATTTTTTGTGCGAGGCGAGGATTGGAGTCTGGCCGCGAGGACATCGGTCCAGCGGTCGTTGCCATTGGTGGTGGCGCCGTGGCCGTCGGTGATGGAGTCGCCTAGGACGACCACTGTCGCTGCATCCCGTGGGGCCTGCACATCAATTTCTGAAATCTGGAACCAATGATCGACGTGCTTCGGCTCGAGCAGAGTTGCCGCGCCAACCGCGTCGCCATGGACGTAGTAGGTTGTGGCGCGCGAGCCGGGGTGGCTGGATTCGCGCGACGGCGGCGCGTCGAGATGAAACGTTACTGCGATGTCGGAAAGCAGGGCGACTTTCCAATTGACGGGATCGGAGATGAATTCCGCGCCCGGCGGAACAAGTACATCGGGTTTGCCTGCGAAGGTCAGAGGCTGGTCGCTTGAGGGATCGATCGCTGGCGAGGACGTCGAGAGAGGGCGCGCTACGTGGACGGAGGTAAAGCGAAGCGCTTCCGTTCCGAACGCGTTTGACAGGTGAACACGCAGTGCGGAGCCGCCGATCGAGAGGTGAAAGATTTGTCGCACGGTGGCGTCGCGCAGGTCATCCAGCGGCAATTCATTTTGAGGTTCGGGAATCTGCTGAGAGGTGCCCCATGTCGCGACCCAGATCGGCGGAGCGGGCGAGGCTGCGGTAAGAGGGTGGGACAGTAGGACGGCGGAGTAAATCAAGAATCCGAACGCGACGAAGAAACTGAGTGCACGCTTCATAGTGAAAGGTTTAGCATGGTCAGCCGAAGTAGACAGGATTTTCAAAAACGCCGCAATCATATCACTGGGAGTGTTCGCGTGCCCTTCTCACCAAAGTCTTCACTTGTGTCCGCGTGCTTGATTCTAATTTTGGGCGCTTCGTCATTTTCGATTGCGCAGACTCCTGCGTCGCCGCCGGTAACGTTCACCGCGGACCAGGATCACCAGAACATGATGGATCAGCTGGGGATTAAGGCGCTGCGGCCGGGCTACAGCGGGAACGAGAAAGCGCCGAATCACGCCAATTACGATGAGGCGACTGCAAATCCGTATCCCAATATTCCCGATCCGCTAGTGCTGAACAACGGGCAGAAGGTGACGACGGCTGAGACGTGGTGGAAAGTGCGGCGTCCTGAGCTGATTGAGATGTTCTCGAAATACGTTTATGGGCGAGTGCCGCAAGATGTGCCGAAGGTATCGTGGACCGTGAAAACCGTTGATCGCGAGATGGTGGGCTTTACGCCTGTGATCGCGAAAGATTTGATTGGAGAGGTGGACAACTCGGCGTACCCGGCGATCAGCGTGAAGATTCATATGATTCTTGTGACGCCGGCGAATGCCAAAGGACCGGTGCCCGTGCTGATGATGTTTGGGCGCGCGGCGTTTCCGAATCCGAATGAGCCGCGCGGCGAGGAGATGGAGCGCGTCAACAAAGCGTGGAAGACGTTGATGGTGCAGCAGGATCCTTCGCTCAAGGAGGTGTTCGCAAAGCATCCGGCTTGGGACCCGGTGAAGGAAACGCCGTTTTCGTTTCCTCAATTGAATGAGGATGGCGATTTGCCGAATACGTGGCAATTGGTGGCGGCGGGCTGGGGATTCGCAATGTTGGAAATCGCGAGCATCCAAGCGGATGATGGCGCGGGAATTACGCGCGGAATTATTGGCTTGGCGAACAAAGGGCAGGCGCGCAAGCCGGAGGACTGGGGTGCGCTGCGCGCCTGGGCGTGGGGAGCGGGGCGCGGGCTGGACTATTTGGAAACTGACGCGGCGGTGGATGCGAAACGCGTGGGGATCGAAGGAGTGTCGCGCTACGGCAAGGCGGCGCTGGTCACGATGGCGTTTGACCAACGATTCGCGGTGGTGTTGGTGGGATCGTCTGGCAAAGGAGGGGCAACGCTGTGGCGGCGCAACTGGGGCGAGGCGGTGGAGAATATCACGGGCGGCGAATACTACTGGATGGCGGGGAACTTCATGAAGTATGGAGCGTCGGAGGCGACGTTTGGGAGCATGAACCCTGGCGATATTCCTGTGGATTCGAATGAGTTGATTGCGCTGTGTGCGCCGAGACTTACCTTTATTAGTTACGGAATTCCTGAGAAGGGCGATGCCAAATGGCTGGACCACCTGGGCAGTTTCATGGCGACTGTGGACGCTAGCCGGGTGTTTACTTTGTTGGGTGCCAAGGGAATTGAAGCGGGTGCGGATTATCACACTGCGAAAATGCCGCCCGTGAACCAAGGTTTGCTGGATGGGCAGCTTGCTTGGCGGCAGCATGATGGCGGGCACACCGATGCGCCGAACATGAAGTGGTTTATTGAGTGGGCGGACAAGTTTATCGGGCACTCGCCGTCGTGAGGATGACACGGTAAGTGGAACGCGGTCGTGAGATGGGTGGTTGGCCGGGTGTAGTAGACTCGCCCGCTGAACTCTATGATTTGTCCTGCTTGCAAAGCTGAGTATCGAGAAGGGTTTTCGCGGTGCGCGGATTGCGACGTGGATCTTGTGCGGGAACTGCCTGGTGCGGCCATTGTTCCCCAGGTGCCCATCGCGCCGGGCGATCCGGAGGAGGATCCGTTCTGCTCGTTCTGGAGCGGAGACGATCCACGGATTCACGCGGAACTTTGCGAGCTTTTGGACAAGGAAAGAATCCCTCACAAAACGGTTCGGCGCGAGGATCATCTCTTTCGGATCTCGAGATATCCGGCGTTTCAGATCGGGATTCCTTTTTCGATGTTCGAAAGAGCGGAAGCTGCGGTGAAAGAGGCTTATGGCTCTGGGGCTGAGGCGGAGGAGCAAGATGCGGCATTGCTGCTGCCGTTTGAAAAGGAACGCGCGACGTCATCGCGCACTGTTGCGCCGTGGCTCCCTGCTTCGCGAGGTTTTGCTTGGTTGAATCGTGATGGCGCGGAACAAATGGCATCTTCGGGCGAACCAGCTCCCGAGCAGCCCACTGTCGAGACCGTTGCGGAAGAGTCGCGAGCGGACTGGGATCCCGAGGGTTGGCATCCGGAAGATGCAACGGCGGAGGTTTGGTCTGCGGAATCGGCGGAGCTGGTGGACATGCTTGGCAGTTCGCTGAGGGAGAACGAGATTCACTTTCGTTTTATGCAAACCGGCGGCAAGCACACGCTATTTGTGATTCCTGAAGATGAAGCGCGTGCGAAGGAGATTGTGCGGGAAGTGGTGGAGGGTGTGCCGCCGGAGTGAGTTTGGAGTGAGAGTGATTTGGCGGAGCGATTGGATGTATCCTTAGCGGGCTTTCGTCGTCGGTTGTTCGAGGGAGGAACTTATGGCTACGGGTGCTGGACCGCAAGGGTCGCTGATTATGTTGTGGGCGGGGGAGGATGCGGCGCTGCATGCGTCGTTGCTGGAGGGGTTGGAGGAGGCGGGGATTCCTTTTGTCGACAGGCCAACCGGCGATGAGGGCGTCCGGCCTTCGGCGGATATCTTTCCCATTGATTGGAAAACGCAATTTGGGTTTGAGGTGGCGGTGCCTTCCTCGAGATTGGCGGAGGCAGAGGAGATTCTAGAGAAACTTTTGGACGAGGAGCCGGTGAATATGGAGATTCCGGCGGAAGATGAGGGCGCGCCTGCTGCCGCAGCGCCTGCGCATTTGAGTCAGGCGACTTGTGCGGTGTGGTCCGGCGCGGATGAAACGCGCGCAGGCTTTTTGGTTCAAGCCCTGAAGGAAAATGAAATTCCGGCGCGAGTCGAGACGCGGGGGAGTGAAGCGACTGTTTACGTTCCGCCGGAAGAGGAAATGCTGGCGCGGGAGATTATTCGGGAAATTGTGGAGGGCGCGCCGCCGGCGTGATGTTCATCGTCTTTTGAATCATAAAGAGCGTCAGCTAACCGAGTCATGTACTGCCCCAACTGCAGAACTGAATATCGACCCGGGTTCATCAGGTGTTCTGACTGTGGCGTCGAACTCCTCGAAGAGCTTCCCCCTCATAGGCCTGAGGACTTGGAGGCGCGAGAGAACGAAAGGCCGGATCTCGCAAAGACGCGATATTTCCTTGCTTGGTTTGTTCCGATGGGTGTCTATGTTGTTTTGTTCTTCGGAGCATGGTTCAGGCCACTCTTACTTCGGAACCCTTTCCTTCTTATCTTCTTTATATGTCTAAACGTGGTTAGTAACTTCGGCGGATTTTGGATGCTTTACCAGGCTGTCCGTTACGAGCGAAGAGTTGGCAGATACGTTCTTCTTTCGTTTGTTCCATTTATGTTTGTCTGGTATTCGCTCGTTCGTGTTCCATTGCGGAAGGAATTTCAGGGAGACTCGGAATTCATTCGGTAGGAATCGACTCACCGCACTAGCTCTCTTGACTGTCCTCGCTCACTATGTTTCCGTATCTTCGCTGGAAAAATTGGAGAAAGCATGAGCGTTGAACAAATCAAGACGGTGGCGGTGTTGGGCGCGGGGACGATGGGGAATGGGATTGCGCATGTGTTTGCGAGGGCGGGGTATCGCGTGATTTTGCGTGATGTGGAGCAGCGGTTTTTGGAGCGCGGGATCGAGACGATTGGGAGGAATCTGGATCGAGAGATTAAGAAGGGGAAGTTGGCGGTGGGGGAGAAGGGGGCGGTGCTGGGACGGGTGAAGTGCGTGACGGATATGGCGGCGATTGGGGCGGCGGATTTTGTGGTGGAGGCGGTGCCGGAGAAGTTGGAGATAAAGAGGGCCGTGTTGACAGAGGCGGATGGGATTTTGCGGCCGGAGGTGATTTTGGCTAGCAATACGTCGTCGATTGCAATGACAACGTTGGCGGCGATGACGAAGCGGGCGGACCGGTTTGTGGGGATGCATTTTATGAATCCGGTGCCGGTGATGGTGCTGGTGGAGGTGATTCGGGCGCTGCAGACTAGCGATGCGACATTTGCGGCGACGATGGAGCTGGCGAAGAAGTTGGGGAAGACGCCGGTGGCGGTGAATGATGCGCCGGGGTTTGTGTCGAACCGGGTGCTGATGCCGTTGATTAATGAGGCGGTGTATTGCGTGATGGAGGGAGTGGCGACGCCTGAGGCCGTGGACGCGGTGATGAAGCTGGGGATGAATCATCCGATGGGGCCGCTGGAGTTGGCGGATTTTATTGGGTTGGATGTGTGCGTGGATATTATGCATGTGTTGCATGAGGGGCTGGGGGATCCGAAGTATCGGGCTTGTCCGTTGTTGAAGAAGTATGTGGCAGCGGGTTGGTTGGGGAGGAAGTCGGGGCGGGGATTTTATACTTACGCGAAATGACGATGCAGCCAAGCACTAGGTCAGCCCGGCCGGAACATTTGTTCGTGAGTCGCCAAGCCATGAGATAATTCGGACTACGACGAATGGTTTGAGCCGCATCCTATTCGAGGGCTTCGAGAATGAAATCCTACGTTTTTAAAGTAGTTATCGAGCCGGACAAATTCGAGGATGGACGGGACGCTTGGCACGCATCTTGCCCTGCGTTGAAAGGCTGCCATACCTGGGGCCACACACGCGAAGAAGCGCTGGTAAATATCCGCGAAGCTATCGACCTATATATTCAAGATTTGATCGAAGCCGGAGAAAGAATTCCGGTTGACCAGGGAACCATCGAACTGCAAGAGCCCGCCGTTGCTGTCAACGTATGACCCGAACCCCACGTGGTCTGCAAGCGCGCCGGTCCATCCGGGCGTTGGAAGCAGATGGATTCGTGCTAAAACGTGTTCAAGGCAGTCATCGCATATACCGTCACTCTGATGGCCGGCGCGTCGTGGTTGCTTTTCATTCGCTAAGCGCTACTTTTCCTATCGGCACGCTACGCGCCATGATCGAAGACGCGGGCTGGCAAGATGAAGACCTGCGTCGGCTCGGACTCGCAGAATAAACTTCGACATCGTTTTGGCTGAGCCAGTTAAGGCGAATATAAGGCGAAAATAGTATTTGCTTTTGTTTCGCCTTGGTGGTAATTTGCCTTTCGCGGTTTTCAACAGGTGCGAGATGTATTCGGCTGCAGGCCTGGCGATAAGTTGTCCGGAACATGCTAGGCTCGAAAGCGAGTTCATCGAGGCGCGCGATCGGATGCGGGGGCTGATGCGGCTCCGCAAGCTGGAGGCGGCCGAAGAGCGGCAACTGGCAGTTCGAGTGGCGATGGCCATCGCCCGCTTGAAGGAGCATGTTGCCGAGCACGGTTGCGAACGCCGGGGCTGACCCCGTTCGGCTCTGAAGAAAAGAAGGCGTGGCAGGAGGATAATTAGAGTGTTACTATTATGCTTCTGCTATGTTTTCGGGCCACGGTTTCATGTTGGGCTAGACTTGGCGCAGCATGCTGCGCCACTACAAGTTACGAAGAAAATGAAATTCCCTAACTTTCTCTACCGAGGTGCGAGATGACAGAAGAAAAAGAAAAGTTGCTGGCAGCGGCGATATCGCAGATTGAAAAGGACCATGGCAAGGGCGCGATTATGCGTTTGGGCAGCCGGGATGTTCTGGTGCCTGTGAGCGTGATTCCCAGCGGGTGCTTGTCGATTGACGCGGCTTTGGGCGTCGGCGGCTTTCCGCGCGGGCGCGTGATTGAGATTTACGGGCCGGAGTCGGGCGGTAAGACGACGATGACGTTGCACGTGATTGCGGAAGCGCAGAAGCTCGGCGGCCAAGCGGCGTTCATCGACGCGGAGCACGCGCTGGATCCAGTGTATGCGCGGAAGCTGGGCGTGGACGTGGATAACCTTTTGGTCTCGCAGCCGGATAACGGCGAGCAGGCTTTGGAGATCGCGGAAACGCTAATTCGTTCGGGCGGCGTGGACATTGTGGTTGTCGATTCCGTGGCGGCTTTGGTGCCGAAGGCGGAGCTGGAAGGCGACATGGGCGACCCGCAAATGGGTTTGCAGGCGCGGCTGATGTCGCAAGCGCTGCGGAAGCTGACGGCGATTGTGTCGAAGTCGAAGACTTGCCTGATTTTCATCAACCAGATCCGCGAGAAGATTGGGGTAATGTTTGGGAACCCTGAGACGACGACCGGCGGGCGGGCGCTGAAGTTTTACGCGTCGATGCGTATTGATATTCGACGGATCCAGGCGATTAAGGAAGGCGACGTGGTGGTGGGTTCGCGGACGCGTGCCAAGGTTGTGAAGAATAAGGTGGCGGCGCCTTTCCGCGAGGCGGAGTTCGACATCGTCTACGGCGAAGGCATTTCGCGCGAAGGCGACTTGATCGACCTCGGCGTGGACAAGGGGATCGTCGAGAAGAGCGGTACGTGGCTGAGCTTTGGCGGGGAGCGCATGGGCCAGGGACGCGAGAATGCGCGCACCTTCCTGAAAGAAAATAAGGACATCCGCAGCAAGCTGGAGAACGCGCTGCGCAAGAAGCTGGAGATCGCGATTCCCGGCGGTTCAAATGCAGCCGCGCCGGGTGCCAACGGCCACTCAGCCGGGCCAGCGAACAGCGACAAATCCCCCATGAAGGCCGCCGCGGCGGTAGCCACCTCCGGCACAGCGGACGCTAACAAAGCTCGCCCGACGCGGTAGCCGTTAGCTTAGGCTTCCGATGGGCTTGACACCGAGGGGCACGATGAATCGTGCCCCTCGAGTTTTTATGGCCGTTAATTGTGGCGTCTGAAGCGTTATTGCGGGGTGTTGTAGGGAGTAAAGCTTTCCCACTCGATTGGCGTGTAGGAGTTTTTGAGCAAGGTTTCGAGAAGTTCTTTGTAGATGCCTTCGCCGTTCTCGCTGTTGACCATGATGAGTAAACCGATCCCAGACTTGTCAAAGCACACGGCATAATGGCGCAAGCCGTCGTCGTGGCCTTCCTTGAAAAATGCCTTGCCATACGGAGTCCAATACAAACCCCAACCGAGGCCGTAGCTGAGACGGATGGATTTGTTTTCGTCGGTGGGTTCATTCGAGAGAGTAGGGAATTCGTGTTTGGAAAGGATTTGAATTTGGGGCGCGAGCATTTCGTCGCGAGTCTCTTTCTTTAGCCCGTCGCTGTGCATGACTGCCTGCAAGAAGCGGCTGTAGTCGGCGAGCGTGGTTTGCATTGAGCCCGCGGCATCGGGGTACTTCCGCCGCTGTGGGCCTAAAGAATGCTCGTGCTCGTCGTAGGCGTTGGCGAAATCGGATTCGAATCGCGGCTCCCAGGCCATGCTGGTGCGAGACATCCCGAACGGGACGAAAATCCGCTCGCGCATTAGGCCGGCCAGCGATCTGTCGGTCACCGTTTCCACCACGAATTGCAGCAGGGTGATTCCTTCTCCGCTGTATGCGTAACGCGAGCCGGGCTCGAAATTGATGTTCAGTTTTTTGTCGTCGTTGATCCAGCGCCAATTGGGGAAGCCGCTGGTGTGATCGAGGAGCATTCGCGCGGTAATTTTCTTGTAGCGGTCATCGCCGGCCAAATCCTTGTATTCGGGATATTCAGGGAGAGGCTTCGGCAAGTATTGATAGACGGGTTTGTCCAGCGACAGGACATTTTCCTGAACTAATTGCATCACCAGAACAGCGAAAGCAGCTTTGGTCAAAGAAGCTGCGGTCATTACCGAGTTTTCGGTCAGAGGGAGAGCTTTCTCTTTGTCGCGGTAGCCGTAGGCCTTGAGATAGACAACTTTTTGATCGTTGAGAATGGCGATTCCTGCGCCCGGGATCTTGGCGGCGTGCATGAGGCGGGTCACCGTGGCATCGATTTCTTGCGAGGAGATCGTGGAGCCGTCGAGGCGTTTCACGATTGAGACATTCGAAGATTCCATCACTGCGAACGCGTTTATGGCTGCGATGGCCAGCATGGCGGCGAGAGCAACAGTCAAAGCCTTCAGGACGGAGGTTTTCATGGCCTTAAGTATAGACGGTGGGAGAATCTGTTTGTCATCGCCGTGCGTCGGGTTATTGCGCCTGAACAGGGTTGCTATCGCAGCCTCTGTGCTAAGATTTTTACGAGATGCAACACAACGACGTCATTCGGGAATCGTTCACGACGCAAGCGGTGGCGTTTGCGGCGAATCCTTGGGTTACGGATGAAGAACGCATTCGGCGTTTGGTCGCTGCGGCGCGGCTCAAAGGTGACGAACGCGTGCTGGATATCGCGACCGGGCCCGGGTATATCGCGGAAGCGTTCGCGGGCGCTGCACGAGAAGTCGTTGGGGTTGACCTGACGGATGCCATGCTCGCGATCGGGAAGCAACGCACGCAAGAACGCGGCGTTGCCAATGTTTCTTTTCGTGCAGCCGATGCGGAAAATCTCCCGTTCGAAAATGGGGCGTTCGATGTGGTTGTCTGCAGGCTTGCACTGCATCATCTTTTGAAGCCGCTGGAAGTGCTGCGCGAAATGGCGCGGGTTTGCCGCGCGGGCGGAACGGTGGTGGTAGAAGATATTTACGCCAGTGAACATCCTGAGCGCGCGGCATATCAAGATCGCTGGGAAATTCTGCGCGATCCTTCGCACGTTCGAACGCTTGCTCTAAGTGAGCTGCTGCAGCTTTTTCGCGAAGTCGGGCTGGAGACGGACTCTGTCACTACAGCGGACGATCTAACTCCCGAAGTGGAACGCTGGCTGGCAACTACCAAGACGACTCCGGAGCGCGCCGCGGAAATACGGCGGCTACTTGAGGAAGATCGGGTGCATGACCTGAGCGGTACACGGCCGTTTCAAGATGCGACAGGGAGACTTTCCTTCCATGCGCGCACGGCGATCCTTGCCGGACGCAAGGTCAGCTAACTAGTTTGCGCTGTCCGGATGGGCAGCCGTTGATAACAAAGCACATACGGACGTACTGGCCCGCCGGAGCTATTGCGTACTATGCGCCCGAGTGCCTAGAATGTGTCTCAACGTGAGAGATGCTGTTTCTCTGCGGAACAAGGTGGACATCTCGCCACCCAGCTAAGTCGCATCAAATGAGTGAAGTTCTGATTTGGTGACTTGGGTGCAGCATCAGTAGGTGCTTACTCGGTGCGATGATCCTCGGATTTAACGGCATAGAAAGCGGTTGGCGAAAGAAGGTTGACCGTAAGTACAGGATGAGGTAAGTATTCGCCTCCGGGAAATGCCGGAGTAAGTCGCGGACAAAAGGCGGTTTAGTGAAGAAAGCAGCAAAATCGGTTCTCGCAATTCTGATGACGGCGTTCTTCGCCGTGCCTGTTCCCGCGGCTCCTGCTGGAGCAAAGTCTACTGCGGCTTCGCGCAAATATGCATCGCGTTACCGCGGTGTGCCGACTTTTGCTGATTCCACAAGTGCAGACATTTCGACATTCGATGACCCCGTTGTTCGCGCAGCAGTGGTGGAAGCTTTGGGGCGCTACAACGGATCTGTTGTGGCTGTCGACCCCAACACGGGGCGCATCCTCACGGTCGTAAATCAAAAGATTGCGTTTGGCGACGGCTACATTCCATGCTCGACGATCAAGCCGACCATCGCACTGGCCGCTCTCGAAGAAAATGTCATCACGCGCGACACTATGCTCAAGGTGAGCTATCGCAAGTACATGAATTTGACCGATGCGATGGCACACTCAAACAACGTGTTTTTTGAACAGCTGGGCACGCGCATGGGATTTGACACGGTTTCGAAGTACGCGCGCCTGCTGGGACTGGGCGAACTGGCCGGTTACAATTTGCCGGAAGAGCATCCTGGAGCTTTCCCCAGTGCGCCGCCTGCGCTCGGGGGCGTTGCGCGCATGTCCAGCTTCGGCGAAGGCATTCAGATCACTCCGTTGCAGCTTGCCGCCCTGGCAGCCGCGTTTGCAAACGGCGGTACGCTCTATTATCTCCAGTATCCACGCACGCCAGAGGATGTGGCAAATTTCGCACCGCGCGTGAAGCGCGATTTGAATATCGGTTCGATTCTCCCCGAAATTCGCGAAGGGATGCTGGCTGCCGTTCTTTACGGCACGGGCAAGTCCAGCTTCGACCGCGACGGCGACGAAACGCCGCTCGGCAAGACGGGCACATGCGATGATCACACCACGCCGTCGCACATTGGCTGGTTCGTGACATACGCCGACGAAGCTCATCCGAAGATCGCGCTGGCCGTTCTGCTTCGCGGGAATACGCGTAGCGTGAAGGGTCCAATGGCTGCCGTCGTTGCCGGGCGCATCTATCGCAAACTGCGCGAGCAGAATTATTTCGCGGACTCTACCGCTCCCGCGACGCGCGGCAACACACTCGCCTCCGGCAAGTAAACAAAAGAAACTAACTTTAAATCAAGCGTGATACGTAGCCCGGAATGCGTCCAGGCATTTTTTCGCCGTTTCTAATTCTGAAAAGCGGCTGCCTTCCTGCTCGATGAGGTAGTACTCGACGCCGCCGACGCTCTCCGCAGCTTCGAAAATTGCATTCCACTTCGCAACGCCTTCGCCAAACAGAACTGTGTAGCCTTTTCCGGCTTCCTGTGACCATTCCTTGAGATGAAGCGAGCGAATTCTTCCAGGATTTGCGCGAATCCAGGCGACTGGATCGGAGCCGGCTTCGATGCAGGTGCCCACGTCGAGCTGAAGCATGACGGAGGGCTTAGTATTTTTCGCGAGGATTTCGATGGGGCGCCTTCCGTTGTTCAGCGTGAACTCGAATTGGTGATTGTGATAGCCGGTTTTAAGGCTGTGCGGTTCGAGCTGTTCGGAGACGTGGTTGAGCGTTTCGGCGACGGTTCTCCAATAGTCGGGGTCCGCGTTGTTGCCGGCGCTGGACATGACCATGTATTTGCAGCCGAGGATGTGATTCATGTCGGCAGCGCGGGGGAGTTTGTCCGTGGTGAAGAAGGAGCTGTCGTTGTGAGTGGAGTAGCAATGGATGCCGAGGTCATCCATGAGTTTACGCATATCTTTGGTCTGGCTTTCGGTCCAATCAAAATAGGGCGCGTAAAACTCTACGCACTGATAACCCAGTCCGGCGACGGCGCGCACCGTGCCCATCGGATCGGCCTTGAGCGCGTTACGCACGGAATAGAGTTCGAGGCCGACAGGAATCGGGGTGGCTCCCTGGGCCCGGAGAGCGAACGGCAGCATCGCCGTGAAGGTTAGAAATGAGCGTCGGGAGAAAGCTTTTGGAGTCATCGCTGCATCCTACTTTAGAACGAGTTGAATTTCATCAATAGGTTAGGCAATCCAGAAGGTTACGCGATTAGGCGCAGGGGGCTGGATTCGCGTTTGACTGAATGCGTAGTTTGGTACAAAAGTGTTCCTGAACAACCGGGACGCATTGCTTGCGGATAGCAGTTCGTCTGCTGACTCACGGTGCACGGCGCGAGGGTAAGTTCAGCGAGTGGCAGGGGGAAAGAGTGAATCGACGTTTTGCGATTGTGCTGGTGATCGTGCTGTGTTTTGGCGCTGGCGTGCTGACGTATGTATTTCGTTTGCGGCTGGCAGCGTCCGCTGAATTTGAGCGCCAAGTGAAACTTGGCCAGGAGGAGGCAGCACAGATACGTGCGCAACTCATTCTGCCGACGGAGAAGAGAGTTCTCGCGCGTGACAATTTTGCTTCCGCGCTCGAAAAGTTTGGGCTGAGCCATCAGGATGCGGCGAACGCTACGTCGGCGGCGCAGCACGCGTTTAACCTGCGGCAGGTCCGCGCGGGGAATACGATCACCGTTGGACGGTCCGTCGACGGAGAGCTGCGCGAGATTGATTACAAGATCGATCCGGACCGCATGCTGAAGATCATTCCGGCAGAGAGCGGCTTTACCGCGGAAGTAAAAGAGATTCCTTCGAAAGTGGAGGTGACGGCCGTTTCCGGGGAGCTGGATGATTCGCTTTTCAATGCGGTGGCGCAAGCGGGCGAGTCTCCGGAAATTGCCATGCGGCTGGCGCAAATTTTTGGCTACGACCTGGATTTTTACACCGATCCGCGCAAAGGGGACACCTTCCACGTCTTGCTGGAGAAAAAGAAATACGCCAATGGCAAGACGGCTGGGTACGGAAAGATTTTCGCCGCTGAGTACGACAATGGTGGCAAGAAATATCAAGCCCTGCTCTTTCACGACGAGTTCGATCGTCCCGGTTATTACGACGCGGACGGCAAATCGCTGCAAAAGGCATTTCTACGTTCGCCACTCAAATTTGCCGCGCCAGTCACTTCGCACTTCAGCAACGCGCGTTACCATCCCATTCTGAAAGTGGTCCGGCCGCACATGGGAACGGATTATGGCGCGCCGGTGGGAACGCCGGTGCAGGCGATTGGAAGCGGGCGTGTTTTGTTCGCGGGATTAAAAGGTGGCGAAGGAAACATGGTGCACATCGCCCATTCGAACGGGTACGAAACCATGTACCTGCACTTGTCGCGGATGTACGTGCGCGCGGGCGAGCGCGTGGAAATCGGTAAGACTATCGGGCTGGTGGGAATGACTGGGCTGGCCACAGGGCCGCACCTGGATTTTCGGATTTTGCAAAAGGGGCAATATAAGAACTTCGAGAAACTCGGCTTGCCGCCATCTGATCCGGTTTCGAAAAAGCATCTGCCGGAATTTGCGGCTGTTCGGGAACGTTGGCTTCCGCTTCTCAAGAAGCCTGAGCTTTTGCAGGCGGGCATACCCGCCGTCGCCGGGCGTTAGAGTGCTCTTCGTTCAGTGTTTCTAGGCTCAGCCTTCAATAGATGACGGGAAGTTTCGAGTAATCGGCGGTGCCTTCGCTGGTGACACGAAGGACCAGCAAAGTGCGGTCGTCGTGCGGGTTCGAACCAGGGCCGCTGTGATCGTCCGTTGCGGCGATGATTTTTTCCGAGAGCTCATTCGCAGAAAGCTCAGGTCCGGCACTAGCGAGCAGTGCGTGCAGCCGCGCCGAACCAAACTCTTCTTCGCGAGCGTTTTCCGATTCCAGAATACCGTCGGAAGCGAAGAGCACGATATCACCGGGCTGAAGATCGATCGTCGTTTCGTCGTATTCGGTATCGGGGAAAAGACCGAGCGGAACGCCTTCGACGCGAATTTCCTGTGTGCTGCCGTCACGCACCAGCAAGGGATATGGCCCGCCAGCGTTGGAAAGCGTCAGGCGATGCGCCGCCGCATCGTAAACCGCAAAGAGCATGGCGATGAAACGCGAATCGAGACGTGCCCCGTACATACGGCGATTGAGCATCTGCAGCATACTCGCAGGATTGCACGTGCTGCTAACAACAAGCTCGCGCAGCGTCCCGATAGCCAGAGACCCGTAGAGCGCCGCCGCGGTACCTTTGCCGGAGACGTCCCCCAGAGCCAACGCCAGTTTGCCTTGGCCGTAAGGAAGAAAATCATAAAAGTCGCCGCCCAGCTCTCGCGCGGGAACATACGCAGCGGCGAGATCAAGACCGGGAATACCGCGAGCGCCGTGAGGAAGCAGTTGGCGCTGAATTTCGCGGGCGGTATTTAGGTCCTCCTGGAGGCGGACCTGATTTTCGCGGGCCTCTTCGTAGAGCCGGGCGTTTTCGAGAGCGATCGCGATGTAGGAGCCGAGCGTCGTAAGCATGCGCTCGTGCTGCTCGGTGAAGGCGTTCTTCTCTGTAGTTTCGAGGTCGAGCACGCCAATCAACCGATCCTGTAGAAGTAGCGGAATCACCAGTTCGGAGCCTGTGTCCAAGCCAATCTCGCAGGTGACGTGGCGGGGGTCGATCGTGACGTCATTTACGCGCACGCTGCGGCGTTCAGCAGCGGCTGTGCCGGTAATGCCTTCATTGAGCGCCATACGGAGGCGCACGGGACGCGGATCTTCATAGCGAAAGGTGAATACGCTCTCCAGATGCTGTGACGCCTCGTTCCAGAGCATCACGCTGAAAGCATGGTAGTCGACGAGACGTTTGACGCGCTGGGCGACGCGGAAGAGCAACTGTTCGCGATCTAGGATGGAGGTCAGCTCGCGGCTTACCTCATAAAGCAACGACAGCGTCTTGGCCTGCTCTGGGTAAGCGGTCAGAAGGCTCGGTGGGACGGGGTCCACATCGCCAAGAATGCCGTAGGCTCCGATTTGAGAGATGTCATCCACTTTTGAATGCGCCAGGTGAGCTGGTTTATTAGATGTAGCACAAACGAATTGGTTTCAAAAGCCCGGGCGTTTCTGGTTCTGGCGATGTCTCGTGGTAACTTTTTGTTCCGGATTCGCTTGACGGAGTAGCAGCCCAAACTTACGCTATTGGTGACGGAGGATCGGAGAATGTATGAATCCTTCTCAGGGACAGGCCGGGAATTCACGTCCGTGCGCTTATTGCGGGAAGCCCGTGCCATCGCGGATGAATCGTTGTCCGTATTGCCGCGAAGAGGTAACCGAGGTTCGTTTGTCGTCGCGCTCCGGCAAGGACGGCCGCCGGGAAGTTCGGCGCGGGCTGATTTACATGCTATTGGGTGCGGTGATCCATTATTTTGCGGGTGGTTATAGCGCGCTTTCCCTCCCCTATCCACTTAATCCTTTGGTGACCACTTATTTGTCTCCCGCTGTCTTTCTGGGCGGGCTGGGGCTCTGTCTTTATGGGGTTTATCTGCGAATGCGTTCGTAAGAGGGCCAAAATCTCGAGCGCTCAGGAGAGTGCACTCTCTTGAAGCATATCTCGAGCAAATGCCGCTCCTACCCAATCTTCAGCAAGACCCAGTAGATCGCGAGTTTGAACAATTCCAATAGGTCGTCCTTCGTGGAAGAGCTTCAGAGCGTGTTCCTTGCGGTTTACGTTTCCAGTGAGAACGAAGATGAGGTCGGCGCTGCGCGGGGCATCCATAGGCGAGAGCCAGGCGTGCAGGCGCGGCAAGAGCGGCAGAGATCGGTTAGCAGTGTCCAAGCATTTTTCACAATATCCCAATTAGAACGGAAATTTCCTGCAGAAGCTGCCGGGGAAGCGTAGGCACCGCGCTCGATGGGCCTGTCCGAAAGGACAACGTGACCGATTGGGGAGTACCCGCCCTGCAAGACCTCGCTACGCACAGAACCGCGTGGCCTACTGGTGCCAGGGGCCCGTCTGGGTCTCGCCAGTTGGCCTGAGAGATTGACCGGAGGGGTAAATGAAGAAATTATTCCTGGTTGTAGCAGTGGCTACGATGAGCGTTTCCCTTGGTGCGTCCAGAGCCGCCGCACAGGGACCGCAAGGAGCGGGCGCGGGGTCAGCGGCCTCCAGCAGTTCGAGTGGGGGACATTCGCTGAATCCCATCAAGTGGGTGAAGAAAGATCCGAAGTCGGCCAGCGATCAGCTGGATGCCAAGGACGAACAAGACAAGAAACTTACGGCCAACCTGCAGGCCCAAGGGGTTCTGCAGGCGAATACGGATGCCAAAAGTGCTTGCGAAAACTTCAAGGCGCTCGACGAATGCGTCGCGGCTCTGCATGCCAGCAAAAATGTTGGACTGGATTTCAACTGCCTGAAGTCAAACCTGACGGGTGTGCAGACGAGCGCGGATATGTCTTCGTGCAAGGGCCCCGCCGGTGATAAGTCGATCAGCTTGAGCAAAGCGATTCACGCGATGAAGCCGGACGCTGACGCGAAGGCTGAGTCGAAGAACGCCGAGAAGCAAGCCAAGGACGATTTGAAAGCCGCGGGAGCGTAGTTCCGGAGGCCGCGAAAACAGCAACAAATTTCGAGTGAGAGCAAGAGAGTGCGGGAAAGGCGGGTGAGCCGGAAGCTGCGGCGCCCGCCCTTTTCTTTTTGTGAGCAGAAATCAGATGGCAGCTACTGGCCGGTAGCAGGACTCTTTGGTTTGTCCAACTCTTCCTGAACGTGTGACGGAAGAGATTGCATGTGCTTGATGTACGCGGCCATGGTCCACATCTCTTTGTCGGTATTCCACTTGCCGTTGGCAAACATGCCGGTTCTCCGAATGCCATGTTTGATGACCCAAAAAATCTGCGCCTCGGTGTATTCGGTGCCAACCAGAGGTAATTGGGGAACAGGCGGAAAAAGGACGTCGCCGCTATCTTTTTTGGCTTTTCCCGGAATACCGTGGCAGCCGGCGCATCCCTCGTAATAGAGTTTTCCTCCGGCGACGAGATTCTCGTCGGTGGCAGCAACCGGGTTCGGCGTTTCCGGCGCCTCGCGGCGGACTGAGGCATGAACGGCGGAAGACATGAGGAGACTCTCCAACTTGGAGGGCGGCAAGTCGCCGCGCACTTCCGCCAGGCCGAGACGCAAATAAGCAAATCCGCCGATGATGATAATTGCAATCGTAGCGAGGACTCCGAGAAGAAAATGTTTCAAGGCAGTTTCCCCTGGATGGATTGGAACTCATCCGGATAGACGCACTAATACGCTGAAACGCTCTACGTTCACCCGCTATTTTAGATTGTTAAGCCCAACCCCGCGCAGCGGCTAAGTTTAAGCCGAGGCCGTTTTGGCTTTATCGGCGCGAACCAAAGGCACATCCACTAGATGTTCGGCAAGGAACCATACTTGAAGCTCGTTTGTCCGGATCACGTCTGAGACGATCAAATCGTTTGTTCCGTCGTCTCCCGCGTCGCCGGCTTGTTTGGCCATGGTGCGAGCTTCCTTCAGGATCAATTCGTGCGCTTCGAGAAGGCGCGAGATTTGTACTGGCGCTTCTTCTCTGCCACGCGGCGGCCTGGGGATCAGAGTTGTCTCGGCAACATCGGGTGCCATCGCCAGGCTGATGCCGCCCAGGACTTGAATGCGTTCGGCGATCTCGTCCACTAGTTCATCCTGCTCGCCATGGTGCTTGTCAAAGAGGAGATGCAGTTGGTAAAACGTGTGGCCAGCCACCTGCCAATGATGCTTTTTGTACATGTCGCGTAGAGTCATGGTATCCGCGAGTAGTTGGTTGAGATTTTCGGCGCTGGCTGCGCAGACCTGTTCATCGAGGGCAATCGGCAGCTTGGCGATCTTGCCGTAAGGCTGGATTTCGGGGGCATGCTGGTGTTGAATCGGACGGGCTTCTTTCGTACCTGCTTCCAGTTGGCTGTAGGAAGTCTCTCGCTTGTTATTTTTGGGGCTCATGGATGGTTCTCCTAGCAGGGAATCTTCGAGTATGCCTAAACCCAATCATACGCTTATCGGGCTGTGGGTATGATGCGGGAGACGGAGGGTTAGATGCAGAAATCCAAGCTCGGGCTGGGAAGGGTCCTTGATGCGCTGGAGAAACATTACGGCGTGCAGGCAGCCGCCGGTCCAAGCGACCCCTACGAGATGATCTTGTTTGTGAACTGCGGTTATCCCCCGACGGACGCCTCTTGCTCCAAGGGATACGAAGCACTAAAGCGTGAGGTCGGAACGAAGCCGGAAAAGATTCTAGCAGCGCCAAAAACTAAGCTGACAAAGTTGATGAGGCTTGGCGGAATTGTTCCAGAGCTGCGCGCGGAACGTCTGAGGACCATCGCGAAGATCGTGAATGAAGAGTTCGGCGGGGATTTGAAGTGGTCGCTCGAGAAATTGATGCAGGAAGAAAAGAAGGGTGTGGGCAAGGGAATTCACCTTGCCAGGAAAGCGCTGAAGGAATTTCCGGTCATTGGGGAGCCTGGTGCAGACAAGATTCTTTTGTTTGCGGGACTGGCGCCTGTAGCAGCGGTCCCTTCGGCTTGTCCGGCCGTGCCTCAGCGCATCCTTTTCGGCGAAGAAGAAAAGAATTATGGAGCGGGTTACCGCGCTGCCCAGGAAGCCATGGCGGCGGAACTCCCCGAGTCGTTCGATGCGAGGCAGAGGGCTTATTTGCTATTGAAGCGGCACGGGGCAGAAATTTGCAAACGAACAAAACCGAATTGCGAGATATGTCCGGTCAGCGCGATGTGTGAGTTTTTTCTGGAGAAGCGCCCAGAGAAACTGTAGTGCTGGCTGGAGCTACTTCACTTCCCAGGTGTCGCCTGCGCGGAGAAGCTTGGCTAGATCACCCGGTCCACGCTTTGCGATAACGTCCTTGACCTGCTGGTTCATTACGTCTTCATAGCGAGGAAGATCGTCCCAGGCGCGAAGCACTCCGATCGGGGTGGGGAAGCCTGGACGATGCTCCATGTGGGAAAGCAGGAAGGCGTAGGAAGCGCGCGGGTGGTGCGCGTCATGGACGATGAGGTCGGATTCGGTGATGCCGTTGCCGAGTTGGACGACTTCAATGTCGCCGTCGGTTTTGCGACGGATGCCTTTATCGCGGTTCTTGCCGAAAACCAGGGGCTTGCCGTGCTCCAGCTGGATGATGTGTTCGCTGCGCGCGTCGCGCTCGGTGAGGTTGAACCACGCGCCGTCATTAAAGATGTTGCAGTTCTGCAAAATCTCGACGAACGCGGAGCCTTTGTGCGCGGCGGCGTGTTTCAGCGTTTCTTTCAGGTGCTGCTGGAAAACGTCGACGGAGCGAGCCACGAAGGTGGCCTCAGCGCCGATGGCCAGCGAAATAGGATTGAACGGACGATCGAGTGAACCGAACGGTGTGGACTTTGCTTTCTTGCCGATCTCTGAAGTCGGGGAATACTGGCCTTTTGTCAGCCCATAGATGCGATTGTTGAAGAGCAGAACTTTCAGACCGACGTTGCGACGCAGCATGTGAATGGTGTGATTGCCGCCGATGGAGAGCGCGTCGCCATCACCGGTCGCGACCCAAACCTCGAGGTCCGGACGAATCGCCTTGATGCCAGTGGCGACTGCGGGCGCGCGACCGTGAATGGTGTGAAAGCCGAACGTGTTCATGTAATACGGAAAGCGGCTCGAGCAGCCGATGCCGGAGACGACTACGAAATTTTCGCGTTTGATGCCCAGCTCGGGGAAAACGGACTGAACTGCGGAAAGAATCGCGTAGTCACCGCAGCCAGGGCACCAGCGAACTTCCTGGTCGGTCTGAAAGTCTTTCTTGGTGAGAGGCGTGATCGGTGGCAGCGTAGCAGTGCTCATCAGGAATTCTCCCCAAGAATCTCTTCGATCTTTTGCTCGACTTCGGCTTGTTTGAACGGCCGCCCCTGTATTTTGTTGAGGCCGATGGCGTCGACAAGATACTTGGCGCGCAGGACCCAGAGAAGCTGGCCCATATTGAGCTCTGGCACAAGAACCGTTTTGTAGCGTTGGAGCACTTCGCCAAGATTGGCTGGCAACGGATTTAGATAGCGCAGATGCACGTGCCCGATCTTGCGGCCTTGCGCGCGCTGCGATTTCAACGCTGCCGTAATGGCGCCGTGCGTCGAGCCCCAGGCGACAATCAGCAGGTCGCCTTCGGCATCGCCCGCTGGAACAGCATCAGGAATTTCCTGCACGATGGCGGCAACTTTGGCTGCGCGGATGCGCACCATGTTTTCGTGATTGAGCGGCTCGTAGTTGATGTTGCCGGTGACGTCTTGTTTTTCGAGGCCGCCGACGCGGTGTTCGAGACCAGGCGTCCCGGGAACAGCCCAGGGACGCGCGAGCGTTTGCGGATCGCGTTTGTAAGGCAAATAGCCGTTGGGACCATTGAGTTCCGTCGCAAACTTCACGGGGAACGCTGGAATGTCATCCACGTTCGGAATCTTCCACGGCTCGGCGCCGTTGGCGAGGTAGCCGTCGGAAAGGATGATCACCGGAACCATGTACTTCACGGCGATGCGGCTGGCTTCGAGCGCAGCCCAAAAGCAATCGCTGGGCGTCGCTGCCGCGATGATCGGAATCGGCGCTTCCGAGTTACGCCCAAAGAGAGCTTGCAACAAATCGGCTTGCTCGGTCTTTGTCGGTAATCCCGTTGAAGGTCCGCCGCGCTGAATATCGCAAATGACCAGCGGAATTTCCACGGCGACCGCGAGGCCGAGTGCTTCCGTTTTCAGCGCCATGCCAGGTCCGGACGTGGTGGTGATGGCAAGAGCGCCTGCATAAGCTGCGCCGATCGCGCTCGTGATGGCGGCAATTTCGTCTTCGGCTTGAAAAGTCATCACGCCGAAATCTTTGTATTGCGAAAGCTCGTGGAGGATGTCCGACGCGGGCGTAATGGGATAGCTGCCCTGGAAGAGCGGAAGACCTGATTTCTGCGACGCGGTGACGAATCCAAGAGCAAGAGCCTGATTTCCGCTGAGGTTGCGGTAAAAGCCGGGCGCGAGCTGCGCGGGCGGAATCTCGTAGCTGATCTGGAAGGCTTCGGTAGCTTCGCAATAGGAGTAGCCGGCTTTCATCGCGAGCTTATTGGCTTCAACGAGCAGCGGCTTGTTCTTGAATTTTGCGTCAATCCATCGAACGGTCGGCTCCATCGAACGGTTGTAGAGCCAGTAGCACATCCCCAGTGCAAAAAAGTTTTTGCACCGGCTGATGGATTTGGCGTCGATGCCGAGATGCTCGAGGGCTACTTTTGTAAGACGTTCGAGCTCGACGGAAAAAAGGCGGTATTTATCGAGCGAATGATCCTCGAGCGGATTCGTCTTCGACTGCGCCTTGCGCAGATCGTTTTCCGTAAACGCATCGGAATTTACGATCAGTATCCCGTTGGCCTTGAGGTCCGCGACATTCATCTTCAGGGCCGCAGGATTCATGGCGATAAGAACGTCCACACTGTCGCCGGGCGTATACACGTCGCTCGAAGAAAAATGAAGCTGGTAGCCGCTGACGCCCGGAAGCGTGCCGGCAGGAGCGCGTATCTCCGCGGGAAAATCCGGAAATGTAGCGATGTCGTTGCCGTACAGAGCGACGGTATTGGTGAACTGGCTTCCGGTGATCTGCATGCCGTCGCCGGAGTCGCCTGCAAAGCGAATCACGGCGCGGTCGATCACCTCGCGCTTGTGCTTTACCGGCGGCGTTTCAATCAAAGTGGACATAGTGGCCAAGGCTCCGCTGTAACTGAACTCCCAGACGAATCCCCCTTGGGAGTGTGGCTCGATTTGTTAGATGGGCCGTGCGAAAACCAGGTTGGATTGAGTATCCAGCCGCCCGGAGCCGACAGCAAAAGAATACCACACCGGCAGAGGCGAAGCAGAGAGAGTGAGAGGCGCTCAAGAATGTGTCGTTTCAGAAAAGATGCGAGAACTGCTGGGAATTCGCGGCCGGCGGCGGCACGGCTTCAAGCTTTGGCTGCGGAGGCAGCTTCCAGAAAGCGAGAACGATAGAACAACAAGAGCGCAATGATCACCCCACTAATGAACAAGCCAAACAGGATGGCCAAATGGAAGAACGAGCCGGTTAAAAATGGATTGCCGCCGGGAAACGCGGGATTCTCGGCGTCGGCGCGCTGCATGGCGTCCTGTGCGGCAGCCAAAAAACGAGGATTCTGAATAGAAAGAACTCCGTTGATGAAGAACACGCATTGCAGGATCAACACCGTGTACAGCGCCGCGGGTTTGAGCTTGAGAATTCCAACGCCCGCCATACCAAAGATCGCTCCCAAGAGTCCGAGCACGAGTTTCGCTGTGAAGCCGCTGAAGACAGTTCCAAAAAAGAAGAAAGGCATCGAGCCCGTCATCGGGAAGAGCACCACCAAAACCATGCAAACCGAAGAAAAGATCAGGAAGCCTGCGAGGATGAGAAGGGGAAGCGGACAAGCGGCCTTAGAGGAGAAGGAAGGCTGGGCAGGAGGTTGCGGCGGGGACGACTCTGAGATTTCCATTGCTGGCGGATTCGCCGCGAAAGAGTTCGGTGCTGCAAAAGCCGCAGCAACACGCGGGCGAGTGAAAAGCGCCAGCCACCAGATGCCGATCCCGAGCGGTATGCCATAGAAAAAAAACATGAACACTTTCAGGAATGCCATGAATGGGCCAGCTTCTGCGCCGCTGGGCAGAGCGAAAGGAACCGAATTGAAGACTACAAAAATGAGCGCGATGGAGAGCGCCGAGAGGACAGCCATGATGCCGCCCCAGATCAGCATGGCGATGCGGGCCCAATTGCGGCGCCGAAAGACCCCGATGCCTACAAAAAAGCCAAAGACGGCCACGGCCAGTCCAAAAAGCCAGAATACTGCCACTGCGGCGCGCGTTCCTGGCGGAATGGCTGGCATGCCCGCCGATGCTTGCATTCCAGGCGCGACGAGCATCGAGACTTCCACCAACAGGCCGAGCAGCACACCTAGCGCGCTGAAAATGATCGCGACTACGCCGGCCACGGTTACGGCGGGAAGCGATTCTCTATTGGCAGGCGGGTTCATTTGCAGACCATCATGCAGGCGGAGCGCAAAGCTGTCTATCGCTCCCGTGTATATCATTTCCAGAAGTGCAGCCGTAGGGAAGCAAAAGTAACACGAAGACAACTTGGCGCTTGACGTTCGCTTTCTTTTCGCCTAAAGTGGGCATGGTTCATAAGTTTTTGCGGAGGCGAGCGATGGCCCTTACAAAACGGCAAAAAGAAGTGCTGGATTACTTGGTTTCTTTTGACAACAAGCATGGGTACGCCCCCAGCTTTGAAGAGATCGGCAAGGGGCTGAAGCTGACGTCACTCGCCACCGTCCACAAGCACATCACCACGCTCGAGAAAAAGGGATTCATCCGGCGCGGCTATAACCAGAGCCGCTCGATCGAAATACTTCAGTTGCCGAAGCCCGTCAAGGAGCAGATAAGCGACCGAAAAATTCAAGAGCTGCCGCTGGTGGGGCGCATCGCCGCAGGCCGTCCGCTCGAGGCGGTGGAAGAGCGCGAGACGATTTCTCTCGGAGATTTTGCGCGAGGCGGCAACTCTTTTGTTCTTCAGGTGAAGGGTAGCTCCATGATAGAAGACCACATTATGGATGGCGATTATGTCGTATGTGAACAAACGCAGGTGGCCAACGCGGGCGACATCGTCGTTGCGTTGATCGGTGGCGAAGAGGCCACACTCAAGAGGTTTTACCGCGAGGGAGCAGGGAAGATTCGTCTCCAGCCCGCAAATTCCGAGATGGCTCCGATTATGGTGGCCGCAAATGACCTCAAGATTCAGGGCCGGGTCATCGGCGTGCTCCGAAAATACTGAAGGTCAACCCTCGGTCTGGAATTTAGCCCCGAAATAGCACCTCTTTTTCCGCACCTACCGCGGGTTGGGACTCATCTCATCGTTTGTCGCAATTCTTGAAGGGTTAGCTGCGTGATCGCTCGCCTGTAAGTTATGGCAGAGCAGCGATTTGAATTTCCGGGTACCATGTGAATTCGCTGTCACCATCGGGAGACGCACAGCGTCAAAGATACGAGGCGGGGCCAGCTGAAATCGCTGCTGCCTAGGAAAACAGCAAATTTGACCACCAAGAGCCAAAAGATACTGATTGTCGAGCCGGACGACACGCTTCGCCGGCAGCTCGAGGAAGTATTGCGTGCCGCCGGCTATAAAGTCTCTTCAGCCCCCTCGCAGGAAGAAGGGTTCCGCGTCGTACAAACCGGCGCTGTGGATGTCTTTCTGCTTTCCGCAGACCTGGCTGATGTTCTCTGCTGCAGCTCTCTCGCGGAAATCAAAGGGCTCGGCTCCACCGCCAACACACGCGTGATTCTTTTCGCAAAGGGCGGGGGCGGCGTACGCGCACGCGCGCTGGATCTTGGTGCTGACGATGTCATGACACCTCCCTGGGAGCCCGCGGAACTTCTCGCCCGCGTGCGCGTGCAACTGCGCGAGAAGCACGCATTCGAGGACTTGCAATTTAAATCACGAATCGCGGAGGAAGGCCAGGAAATCGCGCACACAGCCTTCCAAGCCATTGCCGTGACGGAAAAAATGACACGCGATGCTTTCTCCCTCGATCGCGCCCTGAAAATCGGAGTTGCCGCGCTCCTTGCCGTTGCTGCGGTCATTTCCATTGTTTTTTTTCTCTTCACGCGCCGCGCCGATAAGGAAACCCGCCGTGCCTATTCCGTGATCGCGCAGCTCGAGCACGGCGTGCGCACGGAAGAAGCTCTGGTCGCGGAAGCCAGCGAAGCGCGCAAAGAACTCCAGCAATCGGACATCCTCGAGCAGAAACAACTGCTCCAAAAACAGACCGACGATCTTCGCCAGAAGCTTTCCGCGGCCGACTCGGGCGAAGTCTCCGGCCTTCGCAAACAGCTGGATGAGACCACCAGCCGACTGAAAAAAGTAGAAACGCAATCTGATGCCGCAGCCGGCGTCATTCGAGCCAACGCTCCCAGCGTCTGTCTACTCCACGTCTCAGTTTCCTTTCTCGACCAAAGTTCCCATCGCCCCCTGCGTTACGTAGCTATTAATCCCGATGGCCAGCCGCTCAAAGACAGCGACGGTAACGTGGCCTACAGCCTTGAGGGCCGCGCCCCAGAAGTTCGCGAGGATTTCTTCGGCACAGGTTTCATCGTCGGCCAGAATGAGGTTCTTACGAACCATCACGTCGCTCAACCGTGGTGGAAAAATGAAGAGCTGGGTGCCGCTTCCCAACAAGGGTTGCAACCGACCATCGCGGAAATGACCGCCTATTTCCCGGAAGCGGCAGCCGGTATCCCTCTGGACATCTCGCAGATTTCGGAGGAAGCCGATCTCGCCGTCCTGCACGGCGATTTTTCCGCCCTGAAACGCCCCATTCTTAAATTGGATGGCCGCAAAGAAGCCGCGGTGAGCGGCCAGCCTTTGATTTCGCTTGGCTACGCCACCGGAATAAGTGCGATCCTCGCGCGCGCTGGGGAAGACACAGTGAAAGATATCGTCCGGTTGAGCGGCGGCGACCCGAAAAAAATTGTAGACGAACTACAGCAGCGCAAGCTCATCCGTCCGCTCGTTACCCAGGGGCACATCGGCGACGTTCTAGCGGATAAAATTGTCTACGATGCCCAGACCACTTCCGGCGGCTCTGGCGGACCGCTGATCAATCGCGATGGCGAGGTGATTGGAGTGACGTTCGCTGTCGTGCGAGGTTTTGGCGGCTCCAATTTTGGCGTGCCCATTCGCTATGCACAGCCGTTGCTCAAACCGTAAGGCTCTGCGCTCTCCCGGTGCGTCACGCCGAACTGAGCCGGGTTTCTTTTCGCCTCGAATCGAGCGCGAAATAATCCTTAATTTGCGCGCCATTCTTGTTTGCATCCTCGTTCTTACGCTGCTTTGGCCGGGTTCAGTCAAAGCCTACGCGGTTCTCGCCCACGAAGCGATCATCGATGCCGTTTGGGACACGCACATCAAGCCAATGTTACTCGCTCGGTTTCCTGCCTCAACCGAAGAGCAATTAAGCGAAGCGCAAGCCTACGCCTATGGCGGCTCCATCATTCAAGACATGGGCTATTACCCATACGGCAGCCATTTTTTCAGCGATTTGACGCACTACGTGCGAAGCGGAGACTTTGTGATCGCTTTGCTTCGCGATTCCAAGGATCTGGACGAATATGCTTTTGCCATCGGCGCGCTGGCACATTATGCAGCCGATAATGAGGGCCATCGCCTCGCCACGAATCGCGCCGTACCTCTGCTCTACCCAGGTCTGAGAAAAAAATACGGCGACACTGTTTCCTACGAGCAGGATCCGCTCGCTCACACCAAAACGGAGTTCGGCTTCGACGTCCTGGAAGTAGCGCATGAGAGCTACGCGCCGGACGGCTATCACGACCTGATCGGTTTTGAAGTTTCGCAAGAGCTGCTTGATCGCGTGTTTGAGAAGACTTACGGCCTCCAGCTGAAAGACGTTCTTCGCGATGAGGACAAAGCGCTTAACTCCTATCGTCACGCCGTCAGCAAGACCATCCCGATGGTCACAAAGGTCGCATGGCACCTCAAGAAAGACGAAATCAAGACGGAATCGCCAGGCATTACCAAAAGCAAGTTTCGCTACAATCTTTCCAAGTCCAACTATGAGCGTGAGTGGGGCAAGAATTATCAGAAGCCGACTTTTCGCGAACGGTTTCTAGCGTTTCTTTACAAGCTACTCCCCAAGATCGGCCCGCTCAAGGTTTTACAGTTCAAGACCCCAACGCCGGAGGCCCAACGCATGTTCCGCGCAAGCTTCAATTCCACGCTCGACAAGTACCGGGGGCTGCTCGACGATGAGCGAAGGGGCCATCTTGATCTGCCGAACGACAATTTTGACGTGGGCGAAGCTACTCCACCGGGCAAGTATGCAATGAACGACGACGCCTATGCCAAACTCCTGGATCAGTTGACGAAGATTAAATTTGCGGGAGTATCGCTCGAACTGCGGGACGACATCCTCCACTTTTATGCCGAACCTGACGCTCCTTATGCGACCAAGCGCGACGCCAAGGCTTGGGCTGCCGTTCAATCAGAGCTCGCGCTGTTGAAAGGTGCCACGCCTTCGGCGCCCGCGGCCAGTGGTCCGAACACCCCGTAATTTCAGCCTTGGCAATCCATCAGTAGCGCCTTGGACGATTTCTTGATGCTTTCGCCCATCAGTATTCAAATTCTTTTGCGTGCGAATCGAAAAAAGTGCTCTTATCGCGCCGCGTGCGCGTGAAACAATGTAAAGTTTCGAGTACCCTTCTTGCTGGCTCAGGGATGAAGAAGAACAAACCGATCCGAAAACTGCTCGCTGCCAATCGCAGCGAAATCGCCATACGGATATTCCGTGCCGCGAATGAGCTCGGCTTGCGCACCGTCGGAGTTTATTCGCAGGAGGATCGCCTCGCTCTGCACCGATTCAAGGCCGACGAGGCATATCAAGTTGGTGCGGGCAAGGGCCCGGTGGTGGCGTACCTCGATATCGCAGGCATCGTCGCTTTGGCAAAAGAAAAGGGCGTTGACGCCATTCATCCCGGCTACGGGTTTTTGTCGGAGAATCCTGCATTTGCGCGGGCCTGCGAAAAAGCCGGCATCGTATTTATCGGTCCAACGCCGGAATTGCTTGAACTCCTCGGAGACAAAACGGCCGCGAGGCGCCTCGCGGATTCGGCCGGAGTGCCGGTACTCCCGGGAACGGAAGAATCGATAACCTCACTAACTGAAGCGCGCAAATTCGCCGCTTCCATCGGCTATCCCGTTATTGTGAAAGCCGCGATGGGCGGTGGTGGCCGCGGCATGCGCGTGGTACGCAGCGAAGCCGAACTCGATCAGCGTCTTGAAGAAGCGCAAGGTGAAGCAAAATCGGCGTTTGGCGATGCAAGCGTCTTTCTGGAAAAATATTTGCCTCGCGCGCGCCACCTTGAGGTTCAGATTCTCGCGGATAACCACGGAAATTTGCTGCACCTCTATGAACGAGATTGTTCCGTGCAGCGGCGTCATCAGAAAGTGGTGGAAGTGGCGCCAGCCGCGAATTTGCCTGCGAGCGTGCGCGCGGAGTTGTGTGACGCCGCGGTGCGCCTGGCGCGCAAGGCAAAGTATCGCAACGCGGGGACTGTCGAGTTCCTCTACGACGTCGATGCGCAAAAATGGTATTTCATCGAGGTGAATCCTCGCATTCAGGTCGAGCACACAGTAACGGAGATGGTCACTGGTATCGACCTGGTGCGCTCGCAAATTCTGGTTGCCCAGGGGCACAAGCTCCACGAAGAGCCGCTCGCGCTACCGGAACAAGCAAACGTGCCACTCTACGGTGCGGCGCTCCAGTGCCGAGTCACTACCGAAGACCCCGAAAAAAACTTCGCGCCCGATTATGGCAAGCTCACGACTTACAGATCTCCCGCTGGATTTGGAATTCGTCTCGACGGCGGAACGGCATACGCAGGCGCGGTGCTAGCGGCTTACTACGACTCGCTCCTCGTAAAGGTGACGGCTTGGGGGACGAAACTCCCCGAAGCTTGTCAGCGTATGGACCGCGCTCTCCGCGAATTCCGCATACGCGGGGTAAAAACCAACATTCCTTTCCTAGAAAACGTAGTCAACCATCCGCGCTTCCGCGCCGGCGAAGTCACGACCTCGTTTCTGGATGAGTCGCCTGAGCTATTTCACCTGCAAAGTCGCGGCGACCGCGCGACCAAGTTGCTTTCCTATCTCGGCGACGTAATCCTCAACGGCAATCCTGAGGTAAAAGGCAAGCCAGTCCCCAAAGTGCTCGAAAAGGCGACTCTGCCGAGCGTCCCCGGTATCGAACCCCGGCCCGGAACACGCCGACTCCTACAAAAACTCGGCCCAAGGAAATTCGCTGCCTGGGCTAGAAAAGAAAAGCGCCTCCTGATCACGGACACAACCTTTCGCGATGCTCACCAATCGCTGATGGCCACGCGCGTCCGTACACACGATCTGCTGGCAACTGCCAGCGCCGTCGCACAACGCCTCCCGAATCTCTTCAGCGTCGAGATGTGGGGTGGCGCAACCTTTGACACTGCCATGCGTTTTCTTCACGAAGACCCATGGCAGCGCCTTCGCGATTTGCGCCAACGCATTCCGAATATCTGCTTTCAAATGCTTCTCCGCGGCGCGAATGCTGTTGGCTACACGTCGTATCCGGACAACGTGATCATCGAATTCGTCCGCGAATCCTTCGCGCAAGGCATCGACATCTTCCGCATCTTCGATTCCCTCAACTCCATCGAAAATATGCGCGTGTCCATTGACGCCGTCCTCGAAACCGGAGGCGTCTGCGAACCCGCCATCTGTTACACCGGAGACATCTTCGACAAATCCCGCCCAAAATATTCGCTGAAATATTACGTCTCGATGGCCAAGCAGCTTGAAAAACTCGGCGCTCATTTTCTCGCTATAAAAGACATGGCTGGCCTTTGCAAACCGTATGCGGCCTACGAACTAGTCAAAACTCTCCGCGAAGAAATTGCCATTCCCGTCCACTTTCACACGCACGATACGAGCGGAATAAATTCCGGGTCAGTCCTTAAAGCCGCGGACGCCGGCGTCGACGTTGCCGATGCGGCAATCGCCGCCATGAGCGGCGGCACCAGCCAACCCAATCTCAATTCCATCGTGGAAGCTCTTCGCCACACGCCCCGCGACACAAATCTCGATATCGAAGCCCTCAACGAATGCTCCGACTATTGGGAAACTGTCCGAACCTACTATTTGCCTTTCGATTCCGGCCCCAAGGCTGGCTCCGCGCGCCTCTATCAACACGAAATCCCCGGAGGCCAATACACCAATCTCCGCGAACAAGCCTCTGCTATGGGCTTAGGCCATCGTTGGCGCGAAGTCGAAAAAATGTACGCCGAGGTGAACCAACTCTTCGGCGACATCGTGAAAGTCACACCTTCCAGCAAAGTCGTCGGCGACATGACGCTCTTTCTGATGGCCAACGAACTGCGGCCCAATGATTTGCTCAAGCTTGACGAAAAGCATGATCTCTCTCTCCCGAATTCCGTCGTAGAAATGTTTTCCGGATCGCTCGGGGTTCCGCCTGGCGGCTGGCCGCGCAAGCTGCAAAAAATAATCCTGCGCGGAGCCGCTCCGCTCAAGGGCCGCCCGGGCGCGAGCCTTGAAGCCGTCGACCTAGCCGAAGCTCCTGCGACACTCGAAAAAAAATTGGCGCACACCGTTCGCCGCGACGACCTTTTGAGCTATCTTCTCTATCCGGATGTATTCGTTAAGTACGACAAGTTCCGACAGACTTACGCGGATGTCAGCGTCCTTCCGACGCTCGCTTTTTATTACGGCTTGGCTTCGGGCGAAGAGATCACCATTGAAATCGAGCCGGGGAAAACGCTCATCCTCAAGTTTCTGACGGCCAGTGATCCGCATCCGGATGGCACGCGAACGCTGTTCTTTGAATTGAACGGCCAGCCTCGCGAAGTAAATGTCCGAGATCACGCTTTGCGCGTCGTCGAGCGAGCGCATCCGAAAGCTGACCCTGCCGATCCGGGGCAGGTTGCCGCGCCAACAGCTGGAGTAATCAGCGGAATCGCCGTGCAAGCAAATCATCCGGTAGAACGGGGAGCGAAACTTTTGACTCTCGAAGCCATGAAAATGCAGTCCAATATCTACGCGCCCATCTCGGGCCGCGTTACGAAACTTCTCGTCACCCCGGGGCAGCACGTCGAAGCCAAAGATCTTCTGGTGACCATCGCCCCGTGACCGGCCCCAATCTCCGCAAGCACGAAGGATTTCGCTCGCGCTTCCTCAGAAACCAGCGCGACCTCATCGTCTATCTTCCGCCCGGCTACGACGATCAGGCTGGCCGCCGCTTCCCCGTGCTCTACCTCCACGACGGCCAGAATCTATTCGACGGCGCAACCTCTTTCATCCCCGGCATGGACTGGCACGTCGGCCAAACAGCCGACCAATGCATCGGCTCTGGTGCCGTCGAACCCCTGATTATCGTGGGCATGTACAACACCAAGGCCCGCATCCGCGAGTACACGCCCACGCACGTCCCCAGACTTGGAGGCGGCCGCGCGGATCGTTATGCCAAATTCCTCATCGAGGAAGTAAAGCCCTTCATCGATCGCGAGTACCGCGCTCTTTCCGGCCCAGAAAAAACTGGCATCGGCGGCTCTTCGCTTGGCGGACTCGTTTCTCTGTACCTCGGTCTAAGGATTCCGGAAGCTTTTGGGAAAATTGCCGCGCTTTCACCTTCCGTTTGGTGGAACCAGGGTGTCATGCACCGCTTCGCGGAAGCCGCAAGTGTAAATCCGCGACCCGCCATCTGGCTCGATATCGGCACACGCGAAGGCCCGCGCATCGTCCAGGACGTTGAACACTTTCGCGACGTGCTCCTGCAGAAAGGATGGCAACTCGGCCGCGACCTGCACTATCAGCGCGTCGAAGGCGCCGAGCATAACGAGGCCGCCTGGGCCCAGCGAGTCGGTCCATTCCTTCAATTTTTGTATCCAGCCCGGTAGACCGAAGTATAATCCGCCCCTGTCGCGGGGCCCGGAGAGTGGCGCCGCGGCAGCGCTCGTGAGGTATTCAGGGGTTACACGATGCCAGAGAGCCGTCCTCTTACTATCCTCTGTGTCAGCTCCTACGAAAAAGGCCAGGAATTCTTGCGCACCTGTAAGGCGATCGGATGCCGCGTTCTCCTGCTCACCGTGGAAAAACTCCGCGACGCCGATTGGCCCCGCGAGTCTATCGACGAAGTATTTTTCATGCCCGAAGAACTTCCGACCCAAGAGCTAATTAACGCCGTCAGCTTCGTTGCCAGATCGCAGCCCATCGATCGCATCGTCGCCCTCGACGAATTCGACATGGAAAATGTTTCAGCCCTTCGCGAGCACATGCGTATTCCCGGCATGGGCTTGACCACCGTCCGCTATTTCCGCGACAAACTCGCCATGCGGGCCCGTGCAAAAGAGGCGGGCATCCTCGTCCCGGAGTTCGTTCCTGTATTAAATTACGATGCGTTACGCGAGTTCATGGCCCGCGTGCCCGCACCCTGGCTCCTCAAGCCGCGTTCACAAGCTTCCGGCATCGGCATGAAAAAGATTCACGAATCCGGGGAGCTCTGGCCCTGGCTCGATCAGCTAGGCGACCATCAATCGCACTATTTGCTCGAACAATTCATCCCAGGCAGCGTCTTTCACGTCGACAGCGTTGCCTCAGAACGCGAAGTTGTCTTTGCAGAAGCTCACGCCTATGGCACGCCTCCGCTCGACACTTCGCATCAAGGCGGAGTTTTCACCACGCGCACTCTCCCGCGCGATTCCGCCGACGTGGAAACCCTCCTCGAAATCAATCGCAGAGTCCTCGACGAGCTGGGATTTCTCCGCGGCGTCACTCACGCCGAATTCCTGAAATCACACGCAGATGGAAAGTGTTATTTTCTTGAAGTGGCCGCGCGCGTCGGCGGCGCCTACATCTCCGATGTGATCGACGCCGGCACTGGCATCAACTTATGGCGAGAGTGGGCGCGCCTCGAAATTGGAGCAGGCAAGCAGCCCTATCAACTGCCACCAACCAGACACGATTACTCTGGCGTGATTGTGTCCCTCGCTCGCCAGGAATGCCCCGACACTTCCGCGTACAACGACGCTGAAATCGTCTACCGCATCACCAAATACCATCACGCCGGTTTTGTTCTAAGATCACCCAAGCCGGAGCGCATCGCGGAACTCTTAGCTTCTTACTCTAATCGTTTCCAAGCAGATTTTCTGGCCACGCAACCCGTCCCCGAAAGGCCAAGCTCCTGATCTCTGCTATACTTCAAACGCGGCATCCCAGCCCTAGAACGTCACCCAAAATTTACCCAAACTTAACCGCGAAGAGTGGACGAACACACTGTCCAAAGGTCTAGTTACTTTCAGGAACGGCCATTGAAGACTGCATTTGCCGTGCCGCATGCTCAGGAATACAGTTTGCAATACCCCTTGCAAAAGTCCGCGCGGGGTGGTGCTATCCCTTTGGGAGGGACCGATGTGGGGTAATAAAAAACCGGAAACGCCGCAATCCGGCCAACCGGTACCGTCAACGCCAAATTTTCCAACGAATCAGACGCCGAAGCCCGCTCCGGCGACTTGGGAGGATAAACCCGCAATGAGTACAGATGCCATGCGTCCATTGGGTGCAACCGCGGACCGCGCTACCGCGCGGCTCGGGGCCAGCCTGCACGTGAAAGGCGAGATCTCCGGCAACGAGGATCTGCTGATCGACGGCTCGGTCGAAGGACTGATCCAGCTTGATGAGCGGAAGCTGACCGTCGGAACTACCGCAAAGGTC
>Ga0210383_10000572_pt1 | contig 33759 bp, 25 predicted proteins | sample IncBWC14OmetaG_FD_160072 | JGI IMG/M metagenome (GOLD analysis project Ga0210383, IMG submission 160072) | Forest soil microbial communities from Barre Woods Harvard Forest LTER site, Petersham, Massachusetts, United States - Inc-BW-C-14-O ... | reverse complement strand
CTTTCCGACGGCGATCGACCAGCTGCTGCTGTCCCTGGCCGCGGATCACGCCGCGACGGCCTTCGATAACGCACGCCTCATCGAAGAACGGGCGAGCGCCGAAGAAGCGCTACGCCAGACGCGGAACGAGCTCGAGGCGAAGGTCGCGGCACGGACAGCCGAGCTCGTACAGCTCGCCGAGGAGCAGGCGGCGCTGCGACGGGTCGCGACACTCGTCGTACAGGGCAAAGCCGAGGCGGACGTATTCGCCTTGGCCGCACGAGAAGTGGCGCAGGTCTTCGGCGTTCACATAGTGACGATCGATCGATACGACTCGGATGCGCACTCCACCGTGGTCGCCTCTGTCGATGACCCCGGCTTCCCGGTCGGCAGCAGGTGGCCGCTCGACGGACCGAGCTTGGGGGCGACCGTGCTCCACACGGGGCGCGCGGCGAGGATCGAGGACTACACGGATCTGCAAAGCACGTCCGCCGCCGCCATGCGGACATGGTCGATACGCTCGGCGGTCGGTGTCCCCATCCTCGTCGACGACCGACCGTGGGGAGTCATCTGTGTCGCCAACCCGGGAGGGGCGCCCTTGCGGCCAGGCATCGAAGCAGGCCTCTCCGACTTTACCGAGCTCCTCGCCACCGCGATCGCGAGGGCCGAGGCGCGTGAGGCGCTCGCGCGGCTGGCCGACGAGCAAGCGGCGCTGCGACGCGTGGCGACGCTTGTCGCAGAGGAGGAGTCTCCGGGCGAGGTGTTCGCGAAAGTCGCCGAAGAGGCGGCGAACATACTCGGAAACGTCGACTGCGGCCTGTTTCGCGACGAGGGCGACGGGACCGCGACAGTAGTTGCGGCTCGCGGCGCCGCGATCTCGGCCAGCTTTCCGGTCGGCGCGCGGCTGCGGATCGATGGTGACGGCGTCACCGCGTCCGTCATCCGCGAAGGACGGCCAGCCCGGATCGACGATTACTCCGCCGCTCCTGGCGCGGTCGCCGAGGGCGCGCGTGAGCGCAGGGTCGGGTCGGCAGTGGGCTGCCCGATCGTCGTGCGCGGCGGCGTCTGGGGTGCGCTGGTTGTCGCGACGTCCGGAGAGCGGGCTTGGCCGCCAGAGCCCGAGAGGCACCTCGTGCAGTTCGCGAGTCTCGTCGCCACCGCCATTAGCAACGCCGAGGCGCGCGCCGCAATCGAGCGGCTGGTCGACGAGCAGGCCGCGCTTCGGCGCGTGGCTACGCTGGTGGCGGAGGGCGTACGGCCTGCCGAGATCTTCTCGGCGGTGAGCGATGAAGTCGGTCAGCTGTTCGCCACCCACGTAGCCGGGGTCGTTCGATTCGACCCCGAGGATCGGGCGATCGTCCTCGTTGGCGCCGCGCGACAGGTCGCCGCCGACTTCGCCGGGGCGCGCTGGAGCTTCGACGATGCGATCGCCAGCGCACGCGTCTATCGCACTGGACGCTCGGCCCGGATGGGCGGAACCTCCTGGGTGTCCGCCGGCGGACCCATTTCCGCAGGCTTGGGGCTCCCCGGCATTGTGTCTACCGTTGCGAGCCCGATCGTGGTGGAGGGCCGTCTCTGGGGGGCAATGGTCGTCGCGGCCAGCGAGGAACTCCCGCCCGACGCCGAGGACCGCATGGAGAAAGTCGGCGAGCTCGTCGCCACAGCAATCGCGAATGCCGAGAGCAAGTCCGAGCTCGCCGCGTCGCGGCGACGCATCGTGGCCGCGTCAGACGATGCTCGCCGGCGGATCGAGCGAGACCTCCACGATGGCACCCAGCAGCGGCTGGTCTCACTCGGGTTGGCGCTACGCGCGGCGCAGTCCGATCTGCCTTCCGACCTGAACGACCTTCGCGCGGAGCTTGCCCGGATCGCGACCGGGCTGGCCGGAGCGGTCGAGGAGCTACAGGCGCTCTCACGCGGGATCCATCCGGCGATCCTCGCGCAGGGAGGGCTCGCGCCGGCGCTGCGAACGCTCGCTCGTCGGTCGGCAATTCCCGTCGCGCTGGACCTCAGGATCGGTACGCGACTGCCCGCACCGATCGAGGTCGCGGCGTACTACGTCATGTCAGAGGCTCTGGCCAATGCGACCAAACACGCGCAGGCGTCACGGATCGATATCTCGGTGACGCCTCGCGATGGCCGTCTGATGCTGTCCATCCGCGACAACGGCATCGGCGGAGCCGATCGAAGCCGCGGTTCGGGCCTCGTCGGCTTGACGGACCGCGTCGAGGCGCTCGGCGGGTCGATCTCGGTCGAGAGCCCACCGGGGGCGGGGACGCGCATCACAGCCGAGCTGCCGCTCGAGCCGGAGGTCGGAGAGGAGCGGTAGATCACGCCGTCACTAGAAGGGCCATGGCCACCCCGGAGGCCACCCGGGCGGCGGGCTATGCCGAACTGGGTTTGGTGCGACCGAGTACGGCGGCCTAGGCGTCGGCCACGGAGAGGACGAGGCTGGGGAAGGCCGCGGGGAGTGCGCCTGCGTCGTCGTCTCGGGCTGGGGTGCGTCTTCATTAGCGGGCGCCGGGGCGGATTCGGGCGCGTCCTGGATGGCCGAGGGGCTGGCCGACGATGAGGGCGCCCCGAAGGCAGACGATGGGGGTGGCACCGGGCTCTGGGCGAGGCTCGTCGACGCCGTAAGCGGCGCCGCGGCGGCTCGGTGGCCGCCGCCACCTAGAGTGACCGTGAGCGCGATGCCGATCCCGGTGAGGGCCAGGACTCCGGCGAAGACGGCGAGACCCGACCGGAAGCTCATCTCCTCCATGCGGGCATTGATCACGCGCCTGAGCCTGGCGGCCCAGCCGGTCCCCTCACTCACGACAAAGCACGATACATGGGTATCAGGGGCCGCACATGGGTATCAGGGGCCGCCGCATCGGTCGTCCTGGATCGGGCGGACTTCGATCGTGCCCAGCCAGGCGGTCGGGTGCTTATTTCATCGGCTACCTCCGGGGGTCCATCACTATCACGACGAACGGAGCCGGGCCGATGGACACCGATGGCTCGAGAGTTTTACAGGACCATGTCGAGCATCATCGGGGTGTCGGGGTGCGCGCTGCCGTCCGCGGGTTCGGCGGTCAGGGCCAGGTGGTCCCCGGGGCGCAGGCCGGAGGCGATGACCGGGCCGGTCATGCCCTGGCTGCCCGCGGGCAGCATGCCGGCCGGCCGGGTTCCGGCCGGGCCGATGAGCCACAACTCGTAACCGCGTGAGGCGGGCAGCGCGTGCAGACCCTGGGCGGTGAAGACCAGCGCGTGCCGGGATCCGGACATGACGATGGTGGCGGTGCCGCCGCCGGCCACCGTCCCGGTGGTCATATGGGCGTCCTGCGCAGTCAGCACCACGGCGATCTGCTGGCTGCTGGCCTGGGCCTGGTCGATCTGTTGCTGCATGCTGCTGTTGGCGACGCCGAACACGACGGCGACCGCGAGCACGGCCGCGGCAGCCGCGCCGGCCGTCACCAGGGTCAGGCGGCCGGGCCAGGCCAGCGAACCGAACCAGATCCTGGCCCTGGCCCGCGTGCCGTGGGCGAGCGGCACCGGCTCGGTCTCGTCGGCGGGCGGCTGCTGCCGGGTCACCGCGGCGGCGGCCACGATCCGTTCCTTCAGGCCCGCGGGCACGGGCTCGGCCGCGGCGGTACCGAGCATGGCGGTGGTCTCGCGCAGGCTCGCGACCTCCTGCGCGCACTCCTCGCACTCGGCCAGGTGCCGCTCGAATCGCTCCCGGTCCGGCGCGGAGACCGCGTCCATCGCGTACGCCCCGGCCAGGGTGTGCGCGTCGCGTATCTGGCTGCGTTTGGTTAGTTTCATGATCAACCTCATTCCGGCACCCCCAGACAGTCGCGCATCCGGATCAGCGCGTCGCGCATCCTGGTCTTCACGGTCCCGGTCGGCACGCCGAGCAGGCTGGCCACCTGGCCGTAGGTATAGCCGCGGTAGTAGGCCAGGGTGACCGACTCGCGCTGCACCTCGGTCAGGGAGCCCAGGCAGCGTCGCACGCGCTCGCGCTCGAGGCTGGACTCGACGGCCTCGATCACCTCGTCGAACGGGATCTCGGCGACTGCGACACGCCGCTCGCGTTCGGCTTCCTTCTGCACGGACCGGACCCGGTCCACGGCCCGGCGATGGGCCAGCGTCATCACCCAGGCGGCCGCACTCCCCCGCCCGGCGTCGAACTTGGACGCACTCCGCCAGACCTCGAGCATGACCTCCTGGGTGACCTCCTCGGACTGGGCCGGATCGCGGATCACCCGCTTGACCACGCCGAACACGGACGGGCCGATCTGCTCGAAGACGGCGTCGAAGGCCGTGGCCTCGCCGCGCGCCACCAGGGCGATCTGGCCGGCGAGGTCGGTGCCTGGCGGGGCGGCCGGGGCGGCCGGGGCGGGTCGCGCCCGGTTCCTCGGTTCCTGGCTGCCGGAAGCGGTCACGACTGATATTCGTAGCAGCACCCCGCTTTGGTTTGCCGTCTGGGCCTCCGGGGCTGGCCCGGGGGACGGCTGCGGAGGCCCGGGGCGGACCGGTGAGGCGGGCGCGGCGGATCTAGGGATGTGCTTGGACGGCAAACCCTGGGGGCGGCGGCAACGAATAAGGGACATGGACATGAAGGGGAGTCGACGGGGTCGGAGTGACCCCGGGGCCAGGCGCCGGGCGGGGCTCGGCGCGATCGCGGGCCTGCTGGCCGCGGCCACCGCGCTCGGTGTGGGGCAGCTTGTGGCCGGGCTGACCGGCGCTAACGGGTCGCCGGTGGTTGCGGTCGGGCAGTTGCAGATCGACTTCACGCCGCCGTGGCTGAAGAACTTCGCGATTACCAACTTCGGCTCCAACGACAAGCTCGTGCTGGTGGGCGGGATCCTTGTTCTCGTCGGGATCTTCGCGGCCGTGATCGGCGTGGAGGCCACGAGGCAGCTCTGGCGCGGGATGGCGGGCTTGCTGGTGTTCGGGGCCATCGGACTGACCGCCGCCGCGACCCGGCCCACCGCGTCCGCAGCCAGCCTGCTGCCGACGCTGGCCGCGACGGCGGCGGCGGCCATCGTGCTGCGGGTGCTGATCGAGCGGATCGGCCCGCCGTCCCGGGCCGGGGCCTCGGCTGTGCCGCGGGCGTGGGGGGACACCGGGGAGGACGACGCGCTTGGCGCGGCTGACTCGGGTGAGCTCGTCGCCCCGGACCTGCCTGTCCCCGATCTGCCGGGTGGCACGGGCGGCGTGATCAGGCCGTCGGCGGGTCAGGGGCGTGACTGGCTGGCGGGTGCGCCGGGTCCTTCGGCCCCCGTGGAGCCGGCCCGGCGGGGCTTCCTGGCCGCAAGCGTGGCCACGGCGGGCGCCGCGGCCGTGGCCGGGCTGGCCGGGCGGTTGCTGGCCGAACGAAGCAGCGTGACCACCGCGCGGGACGCGATCAAGCTCCCCAAGCCCGTGCCGGCCACCGTGCCGACTCTCCCGCCAGGCGTCGACCTGAACATCCCGGGGCTGGCCTCGTTCATCACGCCCAACAACAACTTCTACCGGGTGGACACGGCCATCGTCCTGCCCGAGGTCGACCCTTCGAGCTGGCAGCTGCGGATCCACGGCATGGTCAGCCGCGAGATCACGATCACCTTCGACGAGCTGCTGAAACGACCGCTGATCGAGGACTACGTCACCTTGTGCTGCGTGTCCGACCCGGTCGGCGGGCCCTACATCGGCAACGCGCTGTGGCTGGGTGCGAGCCTGGCCAGCCTGCTGCGCGAGGCCGGGATCAAGGCCGGGGCCGATCAGCTCATGTGCACATCGGTGGACGGGTTCACCTCCGGCACCCCCGTCCAGACCGTGATGGACGGCCGCGACGCCCTTCTCGCGGTGGCGATGAACGGCCAGCCGCTGCCGATCGCGCACGGTTTCCCGGCACGCATGGTGGTGCCGGGCCTGTACGGCTACGTGTCGGCGACCAAGTGGGTGACGGACATCAACGTCACGACGTTCGCCGGGAACTACGCCTACTGGGCTCAGCGCGGCTGGTCGCAGCAGGCGCCGATCAAGACCGAATCCCGGATCGACGTGCCGAACGGCGAAAGCCAGATCCGACCCGGCCGGACCGCGGTGGCCGGGGTGGCGTGGGCGCAGCACAAGGGCATCGAGGCGGTGGAGGTTCGGGTCGATCAGGGCCCGTGGAACCAGGCCCGGCTGGCCGCCGTCCCCGATCTCGACACCTGGCGGCAGTGGGTCTGGGAGTGGGACGCGACCAGCGGGAACCACATTATCGAGGCCCGGGCCACCGACAAGACCGGCTACACTCAGACCGCCGTCCAGGCGCAGCCGGAGCCGAACGGGGCCAGCGGCTACCCGTCGGCCGCGGTCACGGTCGGGTAAGCCTGACGCCGACGTCGCCCAGCGCGGATGATTGTCCGCGGGGGAGGCGTTTCGGAATGTCGTAAGCGGTTAGGTCTCAGTGGTGAGCGGGTCAGGTCTGATCCGGGATCCTCGGGTTTAGTTAGGCGCGCCGATGACAACTCCTATGCGAAGAGCACAAGAACCACCCCCGGAGCCTTCGGCTCCGACTCGCTGGATCGAGCCGGGGCCACTGTGGGCTGGCGGAGTGGCGACGGCGATCGTCGCCGCCCTGATCGCGCTGGTCGGCATCCTGGTCGCCCGGTGGCTGTTCACCATCCCCATCCTGGCGCCGCGCCGGGACGGCGCGTGGGGCGACGCATCCACCGCGGGGTACGTGCTGTCTGCAGCGGGCGCCGCCTTGGTCGCCACGGCGATCATGCATCTGCTGCTGCTGACCACGCCGCGGCCGCAGGTGTTTTTCGGCTGGATCATCGGGCTGGGCACGATTATCGCCGTGGTGTTTCCGTTCAGCACCACGGCTCCGGTGGACCAGAAATTCGCGACCGCGCTGGTCAACCTGATCCTGGGCATCGCCATCTGGACCCTGACCCTCCAGGTCGCCGGACGGGCGGTACGGCGCCGCAGGCCCGGCGGCAGCTACCAGTCCAGCCCGCCGCCGCCTCGGAGTCTGGGCGACCAGTACCGCTGAGCGCTTCCGGCGCCGCGCCGACGGCCCGGACGCTGCGTACGTCAAGCGCTCTGCTTTACATCTCAATCATGCTTGGTATAGTTTGCACTATCAAGCTGATGAAGGAGACCATGACATGGCTAGCATCCCCACGCAGGAAGAGGTCGTAGCCGCGACCCGCAAGAGCCAGGAGGCCATGGTGGCCGCCGTCAAGACCTGGCTCGAGACGGTCCGGACCGCCGCTCCCAAGCTCCCGTCTAAGCTGCCGCAGGTCAGCCTGCCGTTCGCGGACAAGCTGCCGACGCCGCAGGACGCCGTGGCGAACGCGTACCACCTGGCCGAGCAGTTGCTGGCCAGCCAGCGGAGGTTCGCCGAGGACCTGGTGAAGGCGACCGCACCGCTGCGGCCCGGCTACCGTGAGAGCTCGCCGGAGGTTCCCAGCCCGAGCGCGTGGCAGGACGCGGTGACCGACAGCGAGCCCAAGACGCCCGCGGTCACGGCGGCGGCCAAGGCTGCGGACAGCACAGCACCGGCTCGGCCGGCGGCCAAGGCTGCGGACAGCACAGCACCGGCTCGGCCGGCGGCCAAGGCTGCGGACAGCACAGCACCGGCTCGGCCGGCGGCGAAGAGCACGCCGGCCCGGACGGCTCCGCGGACCACGGCGGCTAAGCGGACGACCACTGGATCCGCGAGCACGACGACCACGCGCGCGACGGGTACCGGTACTCGGAAGAGCACGACCGCGAGTTCTGCGGATTCGGCGGGGAAGAGCGCGGGGACCACGACTCCGGCGCCGAAGGGCACCGACGCGAGCTGAGGCACCGGCCGGATGGCATTCCGCCCGCCGCCGGCGGACTGGTGCTGGACTACCCGGGCATCGCCCGGCGCGCGGGCTGATCAGCCTCTGGCGCTGAGCCAGGCCGCCGCCCGGGCGGACGAGGCGCGGGCGAGCCAGGCGTCCTGGATGACCTCGGCCAGTTCGGTGACGGTGAGCTCGCCAATCCGGCTGCCCCGGATCAGGACCGACGGGTGGCCGTCGAAGTGCGGCGTGGTGAAGAACGGCAACCCCTGGTCCTGGACTAGGGCCAGCTTGTCGGCCTCGGACGTGACCCAGAACATGATCACGTCCGGATACCGCTCCCCCGTGTCCGGGTCGATGGCGTCCGGGCGGGGGTTGCGGAAGAACACGAAGGACTTGCCGCCGACCTGGTAGATGGGGTTACCCTGCGGGCCTTTCCAGACCGTGACGTGGGGCATGCCCAGGGCCAGCTCGTGCACGTCTTCGATCCGCGCCCGGCGTGATCGTGCGGCCATGACGGCAGCGTATAGCGTTGGCTGCGGAGGGCAGGCCGATGGAGCTGATCGTCGAAGATGCCGAGTTCGTCACGATGGCGGGGGACGCAGGACCGGCCCAGGCCATGCTGGTCCGGGACGGCCGGATCACGGCCATGGGCCCGGCCAGCGCGGTCCGGGCGGCGGCGGCACCGGGCGCCCGGGTGGCGCGGCTGGAGGGGGCCACCGTCATCCCGGGGCTGATCGACGCGCACTGCCACGTCTGCGACATCGGGTACCTGGCGGCGGCCGCCGACTGCAGCCAGCCGTCCGCGCCGGACATCCCGGCCATCCAGGCGCGGCTGCGGGACGCCGTCGGCCGCACGCCCGAGGGCTCCTGGGTGACCGGCAGCGGGTACGTGGAGTACAAGCTCCGGGAGGGCCGGCACCCGACGCGCGCGGACCTGGACCAGGCCGTCCCGCACCGTCCGGCCGTGGTCTATCACACATCGCTGCACGCCTGCGTGCTGAATACCGCCGCGCTGCGAGAGGCCGGATTCGACGACCAGCAGCCCGATCCGCCCGGCGGGGCGTTCGGCCGCGACCGCGAGGGACGGCTGGACGGCGTGATCTTCGAGGGTCCGATGTTCGCGTTGTTCGAGCGCAACCTGCGGCACGACCTGGCCCGGATGGGCGCGGCGCAGGCCGCCCGGGTAGTGGAGATGGCGGGCCAGCGGCTGGCCGCGTTCGGGGTGACCGCCGCGTGCGAGGCCGATATGCGCCGCGACAGCTTCGCCGCGTTCGCCGAGGCGGACGCGAGCGGCCTGCTCAGCCAGCGGATCTACGGGCTGGTCGTGCACGACCAGGTGGACTGGCTGCTCGGCGCGGGCCTGCGGGGCCGGCGCTCGGGCCGGCTGGCCGCCGAGGCGGTGAAAATCTGGGCCGACGGCGGGATGAGCAGCCGGACCGCGGCCATCCACGGCAGCTACCCGGTCCCGCCGTACGGCTCCGGCATCTTGTACTTCGAGCGGGACCAGCTGACCGAGATGGTCCGCGACTTCGACGCCCGCGGCTTCCAGGTCGCCATCCACGCCCAGGGCGACCGGGCGATCGAGACCGTCCTGGATGCGTACGCCGCGGTCCTGGCCGGCACGCCGGGCAATCCGCGCCGTCACCGGATCGAGCACGGCGGGGCCTTGTACCCGCCGCTAACCGCCCGGGCCGCGGCGCTGGGCATCGTGGTGGCCAGCCAGCCCGGGTTCATGTCGACGCTGGGCGACGGGTTCGCCGCGGCGTTCGGTGAACGCGCCGCCGAACTGTACGCGTTCAGGTCCTGGCGGCGGGCCGGCATCACCGTGGCCGGGTCGTCCGACGCCCCGGTCATCACCGCCGATCCGCTGCTCGGCCTGCGGGACGCGGTGCTGCGCCGGACCGGCGACGGGCTGGTGCTCGGCCCGGCCGAGCGGCTGCCTGCCGGGGACGCGCTCGACCTGTACACCACGCAGGCCGCCTTCGCCATGCACCGCGAGGGCGAGATCGGCTCGCTCGAGCCGGGCAAGCTCGCGGACTTCGTGGTCCTGGACCGCAGCCCGCTGCGGACCGATCCGGAGCGGATCACAGACATCCGGGTGCTGGCCACCGTCTTGGACGGCACGCCGGTCTACCAGTCGGAGACCATCTTCGCCGGTTAGCGCACGGACAGGAATGGCTCCAGGCCGTTCCTGATGGCCAGGACAATCGCCTGAGCGTGGATCGCTACAGCCCTCCTGGGGGGAAGAAATGATCCACGGTCACGGGAGCGGCCGGGTGACCCGGAGGCGCCGGAGAAGGGGGTGGCCGAGCTCCAGCTTCCGGTGGCCAGATGGTTAGCGAGGGAAATGAAGCGAGGGCCCGAGTTGTTGGTTTTGCTACGGGGACGAGCAGCGAGGTGGGGCGGTAGCACTGTCAGCGAGGACAGGGAAAACGACGGGCGCGAGGGAGCCGGGAGCCGGGTGGCTGCGGCGGCTGGCCGGGTACAGCTGGCGTTACCGCCGGAACGTGGTGATCGGGCTGGGCGGCGCGCTGCTGGCCGCGCTGGCCACGGCCGCGATTCCGCTGGTGCAGCGGCGGATCATCGACGACGTCATCGTGACGCACCGGGAGTCGATCTGGCCGCTGGCCGGGCTGCTGCTGGTCGCGGCCGCGGTGAACTTCGCCGGCATCTACCTGCGCCGGTACCGCGGTGGCCGGGTGTCGCTGGACGTTCAGCACGACCTGCGGACCGAGCTGTTCGACTCGCTGTCCCGGCTGGACGGCGCGCGCCAGGACGAGATCCGCACCGGGCAGCTGGTCGGCCGGTCCATCTCCGACCTGAACATGGTGCAGGGCATCATGTCCATGGTCCCGGTCACGCTCGGGAACATCGTGCTATTCGTGGTTTCCCTGGGCATCATGGTCGTCCTCTCGCCGGTGCTCACCCTGGTGACCGTCGCGGTGGCGCCCGCGCTGTGGATGATCGCGCTCGCGTCCCGGCGCAAGCTGTTCCCCGCGAGCTGGGACGCGCAGCAGCAGTCCGGCGAGGTGGTCGGGCTGGTCGACGAGGCCATCGGCGGCGTGCGCGTGGTCAAGGGCTTCGGGCAGGAGGAGCAGGAACAACAGCAGCTGGAAGCGACGAGCTCGCACCTGTTCGCCTCCCGGCTGCGGATGATCCGGCTGACCGCCAGGTACAACCCCGCGCTGACCGCCGTCCCGTCCCTGGGCCTGGTCGGCGTGATCGCGCTGGGCGGCTGGCTGGCCATCCACGGCTCGATCACCCTAGGCACGTTCCTCGCGTTCTCGGCGTACCTGGCCCAGATGACCGGCCCGGTGCGGATGCTCACCTACATGATCACGCTCGGGCAGGAGGCCCGGGCGAGCGTCATCCGGGTCTTCGACATCATCGACTCGCGGCCCGTCATCGCCGACCGCCCGGACGCGATCGAGCTGCCGGCCGACGCGGCCGGGCTCAGCTTCGACGACGTCCGGTTCGGGTACGTGCCCGCCCAGCCGGTGCTGCGCGGCCTGTCCTTCCGGGTCGAGCCCGGCGAGACGGTCGCCGTGGTCGGCGCGTCCGGCTCGGGCAAGTCCACCCTGGCCCTGCTGCTGCCCCGCTTCTACGACCCGCAGAGCGGCTCGGTCCGCGTCGGCGGGTACGACGTCGCGGACGTGACCCGCGACTCGCTGCGCGCCGCGATCGGGCTGGTCATGGAGGACAGCTTCCTGTTCTCCACCACGGTGCGGGCCAACATCGCTTACGGCCGGCCGGACGCCACCGAGAAGGAGATCCTCGCCGCGGCCCAGGCGGCGCAGGCTGACGAGTTCATCGTCAAGCTGCCCCAGGGTTACGACACCGTGGTCGGCGAGCAGGGCCTGACCCTGTCCGGCGGGCAGCGCCAGCGGGTGGCCCTGGCCCGGGCCCTGGTCACCGATCCCCGGGTGCTGATCCTGGACGACGCGACCTCGGCCATCGACCCGCGCCTGGAGGCGGAGATCCACGCCGCGCTGCGCGAGGTGATGCGGGGCCGCACCACGCTGATCATCGCGCACCGCAGGTCGACGCTCAACCTGGCCGACCGGATCGTGGTCATGGACGGCGGCCGGATCGCCGACAGCGGCACGCACGAGGAGCTGACCGAGCGCTGCCCGCTGTACCGGCAGCTCATCACCGGTGAGGACGCTGACGCCGAGCCGGGCGTAGGGCAAATCCGGCCGCGTGAGGTCCTCACCGTGGAAGAGGTGCTCGACGGGACGGGACCCGGCGCCTCGGCGCGGGCCCGGGCCGCGATCAGCGCGGCCCACGGGCCCATGGGCGGGACGTTCGAGAGCCTGCCGCCCTCGCCGGAGCTGCTGGCCCGGGTCGCGGCGTTGCCGCCCGCCCGCGATGTGCCGGACGTGGACATCGCTCAGGCGCGGGCCGCGGACCGGCACTTCACGCTGCGCCGGCTGCTCAAGCCTATCGCCGCGGCGCTGGTCATCGGGCTGATCCTGGACGGCCTGGACGCGCTGGCCGGGCTGGCGCTGCCCGTACTGGTCAGGAACGGCATCGACAACGGCGTGGAGACCAAGGTCTTCCAGACGGTCGTGGTCGTCTCCCTGATCGGGCTGGCCATCGTGCTGGCCGACTGGGTGGTGAACATCCTCGAGACCATGGTCGTCGGGCGCAACGGCGAACGGCTGCTGTACATGTTGAGGGTCAAGCTGTTCGCGCAGTTGCAGCGGCTCGGCCTGGACTTCTACGAACGTGAGATGTCCGGCCGGATCATGACCAGGATGACCACGGACGTGGACGCGCTGTCCACGTTCCTGCAGACCGGCGTGGTCACCATGGTCAGCTCGGTGCTGACCTTCTTCGGCGTGCTGGCCGCGCTGCTCATCATCAACCTGAAGCTGGGCCTGGCCGTGCTGTGCATCTTCCCGGTGCTCGTCGTGGCGACGCTGGTGTTCCGGGCCAAATCGTCCAAGGCGTACAACGAGTCGCGGGAGAGGGTCGCCGTGGTCAATGCCTCCTTCGCGGAGAACGTGGCCGGGCTGCGGGTAACCCAGGCGTTCCGCCGGGAGGGCACGAACCGTGACCGGTTCAGCGGGCTCAGCCAGGCGTTCCGGACCTCACGGCTGCGGGCGCAGCGGAACATCGCGATCTACTTCCCGTTCGTGCAGACCCTGTCCACCGCGGCAGGCGCGATCGTCCTGGTCATCGCAACCGGCGAGGTAAGCAACGGGACGCTGAGGGTTGGGGCGCTGATCGCCTACCTGCTCTACATCGACATGGTCTTCGCCCCGGTCCAGCAGCTGTCCCAGGTCTTCGACGGCTATCAGCAGGCCATGGTCGGGTTCCGCCGGATCACCGACCTGCTCCGGCTCGGTACCTCCACGCCGGCCGCCGCCCGGCCGGTCACGCCGGGCCGGCTGCGGGGCCGGATCGAGCTGCGCGACGTCGACTTCGGGTATACCGCGAGCGAGGCCAACGCGCTGAACGGGATCAGCCTGACCGTCGAGCCGGGCGAGACCGTGGCCCTGGTCGGCCAGACCGGGGCGGGAAAGTCGACGATGGTCAAGCTCATCGCTCGGTTCTACGACGTGACTCGCGGGGCGGTCCTGGTCGACGGGACCGACGTCCGGGACTTCGACCTGGCCGGCTACCGGCACCAGCTCGGCGTGGTGCCACAGGAGTCGTACCTGTTCGCCGGGACGGTGCGGGACTCGATCGCGTACGCCCGGCCGGACGCCAGCGACGACGCGATCTTGGCCGCGGCGCGGGCGACCGGCGCGCACAACATGATCATGCAGCTGCCCGGCGGCTACGATCACGTGGTGTCCGAGCGGGGCCGCAACCTGTCGGCCGGCCAGCGGCAGCTGATCGCGCTGGCCCGCGCGCAGCTGGCCGATCCGGCCATCTTGCTGCTCGACGAGGCCACCGCGGCGCTCGACCTAGCCTCCGAGGCGGCGGTGAACCACGCCATCAGCGAGCTGACCGCGGCGCGGACCACGATCGTGGTCGCGCACCGGCTCACCACCGCGGCCGGAGCGGACCGGATCGTGGTCATGGACCAGGGCCGGATTGCGGAGGTCGGCAGCCACGACGAGCTGCTGGCCGCGGACGGCACGTACGCGTCGCTGTGGCACGCCTTTACCGGGGAGTCGGAGCTCGTCGCCTAGAGTTCACCAGAGGTGAGGCGATGTACCGGCTCGTGTTCCGGGTGGTGCTTCGGCGGCTACCGGCCGAGACCGCGCACCGGGCGGGCTTCGCGCTGATCCGGGTGGCGGGCGCGGCGGGGGCCGCGGGGCTGCTGCGGCGGTGGCTGGGGCCGCGGGACCCGGTGCTGCGGGTGCGTGCGCTGGGGCTGGAGTTTCCCGGGCCGCTCGGGCTGGCGGCCGGGTTCGACAAGGACGCCCGCGCCACGGCTGGGCTCGGCGCGCTGGGGTTCGGGTTCGTCGAGGTCGGCACCGTGACGGCGCGGGCCCAGCCGGGGAACCCGCGGCCGCGGATGTTCCGGCTGCCGGCCGACCGGGCGCTGGTCAACCGGATGGGGTTCAACAACGACGGGGCCGCGGCGGCGGCCGCCCGGCTGCGGCGGCGGCCGCGGGGCGGGCCGGTCGTGGGGGTCAACATCGGCAAGACCCGGGCGGTGCCCGACCAGCAGGCGGCCGCGGACTATGCGGCCAGCGCCCGGGCGGTGGCGGACGTGGCCGACTACGTGGTGGTCAACGTCAGCTCGCCGAACACGCCCGGGCTGCGCGACCTGCAGGCCGCCGACCGGCTCCGGCCGGTGCTGGTCGCGGTGCGCGAGGCGCTGGACACGGCAGCGGGATCCCGGCGGGTCCCGCTGCTGGTCAAGATCGCGCCGGACCTGGCCGAACCGGACGTCGACGCGGTCGCGGACCTGGCCGTCGAGCTAGGGCTGGACGGGATCATCGCGACCAACACCACCGTGTCCCGCGACGGGCTGGTCAGTTCCCCCGCTGAGGTGGTCGCGGCCGGGGCAGGGGGCCTGTCCGGGGCGCCGCTGCGCGCGCCGGCGCTGGCCGTGCTGCGGCGGCTGCGAGAGCGGGCCGGAGACCGGATGGTGCTGATCGCGGCGGGCGGGATCGAGACTCCGGGAGACGCGTGGGAGCGGCTGGCGGCCGGGGCGACGCTGGTGCAGGCCTACACCGGGTTCATCTACGGGGGGCCGCTGTGGCCGCGGCGCATGCACGCCGGGCTGGCCCGCCGGGCCCGGGCCGGCCAGCTGAGGGACTCTAGCTGAGCGGGGGGTCGAGCAGGCGCAGGGTGGCGCGGTCGGCGTCGAGTTCAGCGGCGATGCCGAGCGGGAAGGTCTGGAACGGCCCGCCGTGCCCGACGTTGGCCCAGGCGAGCATCGGGACGGCGAGCGGACCGAGGCGTTCGGCCAGGATGTCCTGGATCAGTTCGGGGGGCTCGCAGCCAGTGAACGTGCCCGTGACAATTCCGGCGACCCCGTCGAGGTAGCCGGACCGACGCAGTTGGGTGAGCATCCGGTCGACGCGGTACGGCTCCTCGCCGACGTCCTCAAGCAGGAGGATGCCGCCGCGGGCCGGACGGGACGTATCGGTGCTGAGCGAGGACGTGAGCAGGCTCAGCGTGCCGCCCGTGGTGACCCCGCGGGCTACGCCCGGGACCAGGGTGACCGCCTGCGGGTACCGGATGGTCATGGCCTGATCCGGGCGCATCAGCGTGCGCAGCAGCGAGCCGAACGAGTAGTGCGCCGCGCCGTCGCGGATAGCGGTGCACCTTGGCGGCTGCGCCGCGGGCATCGGGCTGAACAGCGACGCCCAGCCGAACCTGACCGCGACCGCCTCGAGCACCGCGGTCACGTCGGAGTACCCGGCCAGCACCTTGGGCGTCAGGCCGGCTTCGGGGCCCAGACCGTCCCAGTCCATCGCCTCCAGCGTGCGCTGCGCGCCGTAGCCGCCGCGGGCGAACAGGATCCCGGCGATGTCCGGGTCGGTGAGCGCGGCGCGCAGATCTGTGGCGCGCATGGTGTCGTCGCCGGCCAGGTAGGGCCGCATGGTGCCGGGGTCGGTTAGCGATGGGTAGAGGACCGGGTCCAGCCCGGCGAACCGCAGCGCGTCGAGCCCGGCAGCCAGCGGCTCGGGGTCCACCGGGCCGCTGACGCACAGCACCGCCAGCCGGTCCCCCGGGCGCAGCGCGCGGGGACGGGCCAGCGAGCGAGGCGGGTCCGGACCGGTCACGGGGTACCGCTAGACCGCGGCGCTGGCCGTGGCGGGCGCACCCAGCCAGCTGACGTCCAGTTCTTGGTACGGGGACCGGCAGGGGTGGCCGGCCGCGAGCCACAGCCGCCGGGCGTTCAGGTCCATCAGGACCGAAGCGATGGTGGCGCCCTGCTCGAGCGGGTGGTCGCGCGGATCGGGGTGGGAGCAGATGCTGTGCGGGTAGTCGGCGTGATCGGCGAGCAGCACGCGGAGGTCGCCGAGCGTGGCGGACGCGGTCGCGCCGGCCCGGAGCCGTTGCAGGCGGACCGCGCTGTCCGGCATGGCCCACAGCGACACGTCGACCGGGTGCAGGCGCGGCGACAGGAAGTGGTTGGTGTGCAGGAGCACTCCATCCTCGGGAAGCTGCGGGTACAGTCGAGTAAAGTCGCCCGGCGCGGCCTCCACGTCGAGCGCGGCACCGCTGGCGTGGGCGATCAGGTAGTTGGCCGACGAGGATCGCATCCCGCTCTGGAGGACCTTGAGCGCTTCGGTGACGGTCGCGCAGTCCAGGATGGCCCGCAGCAGCACGTGGTACGGAAGCCCGGGCGCGCCCAGGTCCGCGTCGGTAACCAGGGCGTTGGTGACCAGCCCCAGACCCGCGGCGTTCAGACCGGCCTTGGCCAGCAGCCCCGCCTCGACCACGGTGACGAAGGCCGGGCCGTCGTCCGGCCTGGCCTCCAGCACGACCAGCGTCTGGGCCGAGTGGAGCAGCCAGTCCCAGTTCTGGCCGAGGAGCGTGGCGACCTGGGGCGTCTCCGGGGCCGGGACGACGGCGAAGGCGCTGCACTCGGCGGGCAGCGGCCGGAAGCTGGCAGAGACGCGGGCGGCGAGGGGGGCCTGGCGGGCCTTGGCCGCGTACATCACCTCGGTCCGCACGTTGATGGCTAGTACGTCGGCTAGGTCGAGCCCGGCGCCGTCGGCGATGCCGCGCATCTCGTCCAGGTAGGCCAGACGGAAGGCGGCGATGGGCGCCTCGAACCCGGCCGCCGCCCGGCGGACGTCCGGCCAGTCCCACCCCGCGTAGTGCGCGAAGACGCGCTGGTAGGCCTGCACGGACAGCCGGACCCGGTCCCGGGCCTGCGTGCCGTACTGCCGGCCGCGGTCATAGGGCGTTCCCGCGACGCGGACCCGCGGGACCCCGCCCGCGGGCGGGGTCCCGTTCGGTTGCGCAGTCATAATCCGTATTGTTCCGTATTAAGCGACGGAGGCCGCAGAAGCGGGTAGCCGCTGCGGCCGCCGTGCCGGATGGTGCGCTCCAGTGGCCCGAGCGCTAAGGCGTAATCGTGACCGGGACCTTGGCGTGCTCGGCCACGTGGGCACTGACCGACCCCTGCAGCAAGCGCGAGAACCCGCCTCCGCCTCGTGAGCCCAGAACGATCAAGTCCGCGTCGGCGCCCTCGTTGAGGATTTCCTCGGCCGGCTGGCCATTGGTCGCCTTGACCGTGACCGAGGCCGGGAGGGCGCCGCCGAGGGCGGCCAGGACTTTATCGGTTTCCGCCTGAGCTGCCGCGCGGGCCTTCTCCGTCAGCGATTCGTCACCCGCGTAATGCAGAGTGCCGCCCCAGAAGCCCGCCACCGCCTGATGCACAGTGAGCACGGTGAGCGACGTATGACGGAGTGCCGCCTCTTTCGCGGCCCATTCGAGGGCGTGCTGCGAATGGGCGGAACCGTCTATGCCGACGAGGATTCCAGGCATCTCACTTCTCCTTCTGTTTAAGCTGCCTCGGTACCGCCATAACGCCGCCTCGGTACCGCCACTACCGATCACTACAGATGCTAGGCACTCAGAGCCCTGGGCAACAGGGCGTCCGGGCTGCTGACGCGGGATCTTAGTCCTTTCCCCAGCGCCGCAAAAGCTTGCGAATCGATATTCGCGAACGCCGGAGTTCCGCTAGGCGGCGCCGGGCCCCGCGGGGGAAACCAAATTGTTATCGTGAAATTCGGCGCGGGATCGGGTCGGAACGCCTTGCCCGGCTGGTCGGGGCACGATCATGATGTCCGTGAGGGAATGACAGCGAGGAGGAGCAGCATGTCAGCAAAGCCCATCGTGGTCGCCAGCGACGGCTCTGAGGAATCGCTGCGGGCGGTGGACTGGGCGGCGCGGGAGGCCGTGCTGCGCGGTGCTCCGCTGCGGATCGTCTCGGCCTCGGGCCTGCTGCCCCGGATGGCCGACAGCCACGACCACGCGAAGTACGAGACCGTATCTAACGTCATCCGGGATGAGAGCGATCACGCCCTGACCTCCGCGACGGCCCGCGCGGCCAAGGTCGCCCCGGACCTGCTCATCGACGCCGACCATCTGACCGGCGGCCCCGCGGAGGCGGTGACCGAGGCCGGATCGGGCGCGCTGATGCTGGTCGTGGGTTCGCGGGGGGTCGGCGCGTTCACCGCGATGGTCCTCGGCTCGGTCAGCCGGTACGCGGCCACCCACGCGTCCAGCCCGGTGGTCGTGGTCCGGGACGAGATCGGCGCCACGCCCCGCCAGGTCGGGATCGGCATCGGCGGCCTGGAAGGCAACACGGCTGCGCTGAGCTTCGCGTTCGAGGAGGCGGCCCTGCGCAAGGCCAGCCTGGTGGCTATTCACGCCTGGCAGACGCCACGGTCCGACATCTCGCGGGCCGGGATCGCCATGGCGGAGCCGGGCCACGACGCCCTGGAGGCGGAAGCGACCGGGCAACTGGACGCCTTGCTTGACGAGTGGCGGGACAAGTACCCCGACGTCCCGGTCACCTACGAGGCGGTCCACGGGCATCCGGGGCGGATCCTGTCCGGCCTATCCGCCCGGGCCGACCTGGTCGTGCTGGGCAGGCACCCGGCCCACCACGGTCCCGCCGCGGTCATTCACGCCGTCCTGAACCACGCGCACGGCTCGATCGTCACCGTCCCGTCGTCTTAGGGCCGCGGGAGAAGCCGGACTGCCGCAACGGTTTCGGGACGGTCCGGCCGCAGCGTAGGACCGTCTGGTCGGGCCGGCGGAGGGGACGGGGCCCGGTACGACGCCGAGACCCTCGTCGCCGCGTTCACCGCGCGGCTGCGGCAGACCGTCGACCTGGACACGGTACAGGGCGACCTGGTGGACGCGGTCGACGTGGCCTTCCAGCCGGCGCACGTATCCGTCTGGCTTCCGCCGGGACGCTGAGGTTACGCCCGGGTGTCGTGGGCGTTAACGGTGCCGGGTCGGCCCGCGGGGGCGCAACCAGGGGAAATAGCCTGGGAGGCACGCAGGGAGCTGGCGCGAGGACCACGGTCCGTTCGGCGAAAAAAGGGGTCTTGAACATGACTGAGACGGATCGGGGCACGCAGATCCTCGCCGTCAGTGAGGTGGACGCCCTGGACGCGTGGTGGCGCGCGGCGAACTACCTCTCGGTGGGGCAGATCTACCTGCTGAGCAACCCGCTGCTGACCGAGCCGCTGCGGCCGGAGAACATCAAGCCGCGGCTGCTCGGGCACTGGGGCACCACGCCCGGGCTGAACATGATCTACGTGCATCTCAACCGGGTGATCAGGAACCAGGACCTGGACGTCATCTACGTCACCGGACCGGGGCACGGCGGGCCGGGCATCGTGGCCAACACCTACCTCGAGGGCACCTACTCCGAGCTGTATCCGCACATCACGCCGGACGCGGTGGGCATGGGCCGGCTGTTCAAGCAGTTCTCGTTCCCCGGCGGCATCCCGTCGCACGCGGCACCGCAGACGCCCGGGTCGATCAACGAGGGCGGTGAGCTGGGTTACTCCCTGGTGCACGCCTACGGGGCGGCATTCGACAACCCCGACCTGATCGTGGCGTGCGTGATCGGCGACGGCGAATCCGAGACCGGGCCGCTGGCCGGCAGCTGGCACTCCAACAAGTTCCTGGACCCGGCCCGGGACGGGGCGGTGCTGCCGATCCTGCACCTGAACGGGTACAAGATCGCCAATCCGACGGTGCCGGCCCGGATCGCGCACGCCGAGCTGGAGTCGCTGCTGCGCGGCTACGGGTACGCGGTGCACACGGTCGAGGGCGATGACCCCAGGCTGGTGCACCAGCAGCTGGCAGGCACGCTGGACGCGGTGATCGAGGAGATCCGCGGCATCCAGCGGCGGGCCCGGTCCGAGGGCGACCTGTCCCGCCCGGCCTGGCCGGTCATCATTTTGAAGACGCCCAAGGGATGGACCGGGCCCAAGGTGGTGGACGGGCTGCCGGTCGAGGGGACGTGGCGGGCGCACCAGGTCCCGCTGGACGCGGCCCGGACCAACCCGGAGCACCTGGCTCAGCTCGAGGCGTGGATGCGCTCGTACCGGGCCGAGGAGCTGTTCGACGGGTCCGGCGCGCTGATGCCCGAGCTGGCCAATCTCGCGCCGAAGGGCGACCGGCGGATGAGCGCGAACCCGCACGCCAACGGGGGCCTGCTGCTGCGCGAGCTGATCCTGCCGGACTTCCAGGACTACGCGGTGCGGGTCCCTGCGCCCGGGGGGAGCACGGCCGAGGCCACCCGGGTGCTCGGTACCTGGCTGCGCGACGTGATCAAGGCCAACCCGTCGAACTTCCGGCTGATGGGGCCGGACGAGACGTCGTCGAACCGGCTGGACGCGGTGTTCGACGTGACCAACCGGGTGTTCGAGGGGTCGATCATTCCCGGCGATAACCATCTCGCGCCCGACGGGCGGGTCATGGAGGTGCTGTCCGAGCACATGTGCCAGGGCTGGCTGGAGGGCTACCTGCTGACCGGCCGGCACGGGCTGTTCAACTGCTACGAGGCGTTCATCCACATCGTGGATTCGATGTTCAACCAGCATGCGAAGTGGCTGAAGATGACCAGGGACATCCCGTGGCGGCGCCCGGTCGCGTCGCTGAACTACCTGCTGTCCTCGCTGGTGTGGCGGCAGGACCACAACGGGTTCTCGCACCAGGACCCCGGGTTCATCGACCACGTAGTGAACAAGAAGGCTTCGGTGGTACGGGTCTATCTGCCGCCGGACGCCAACACGCTGCTGTCCACGGCGGACCACTGCCTGCGCTCGCGCAACTACGTCAACGTGGTCGTGGCCGGCAAGCAGCCGCAGGCGCAGTGGCTGACGATGGACGAGGCGATCATCCACTGCACCCGGGGCGCGGGGATCTGGGAGTGGGCCTCCAACGACGCCCCAGGCGCGCCCGACGTGGTGATGGCGTGCTGCGGCGACACCCCGACGCTGGAGACACTGGCCGCGGTCTCGCTGCTGCGCACGCACCTGCCGTCGTTGAAGGTGCGCGTCGTGAACGTCGTCGACCTGATGCGGCTGGAGCCGGAGTCCGAGCACCCGCACGGCATGTCCGACCCGGAGTTCGACGCGCTGTTCACGGTCGACCGGCCGGTGATCTTCGCCTACCACGGGTACCCGTCGCTCATCCACCGGCTGACCTACCGGCGGCACGGGCACGACAACTTCCACGTCCGCGGTTATAAGGAGGAAGGCACCACCACCACGCCGTTCGACATGGTCATGCTCAACGACCTGGACCGGTTCCACCTGGTCATGGACGTCATCGACCGGGTGCCGGGGCTGGCCTCTACCGCCGGGCACGTTCGGCAGCTGATGGTGGACAAGCGGATCACGTGCCGCGCCTACACCCGGCAGGAGGGCCAGGACGCGCCGGAGATCACCGAGTGGAGCTGGCCGCACTGACTGTTTCCCGAGCCCGGTCAGGCTAGGCGGCGGTGGCGGATCCACCAGACGCAGAACCCGGCCAGGGCGAGGGCCAAGGCTAGGAAGATCGCGGTCTCGTACCACTGGAAGGCCCAGTAGCGGCTCGCGGGCTGGTAGGAGATCTGCCGCCGCAGGTGCTGGGTGGCGAACCAGGCCTGGCACTGCTGCTGGGTGCCGGATGCGCAGGCCGGGACGTCCGGCAGGACGAACACGCGGCCGGACGGGGTGATGGTCTGGTTGGAGAAGATCCACGCGCCAGGCAGGCCGGTGACCGGCACGGCGTACGTCCCATTGTGGCCCGTGATCGCCGTGCTGAGGTTGACGGTGACCGCTTGCGTGGCCGTGACGGGCGGGAGCAGGTGCGGGCGGACCAGGTTGGGCATGATGACCTGGACGGCCAGGAAACCGGCCAGGGTGATGACCATGGCGGGGAGCAGCCGGCGGACGAGTGCCCCCGCGGTCACCCCCAGGGCGAACGCGAACGCGGCGTAGCCGACCGGGGCGACGTCGCGCGCGCCGAACAGCACCGGCGAGAAGCGGGTCAGCGTGCCCCCGGACACCGGGAATCCGCCGGCCCGGTCGATCGGGCCGGCCCACCAGGTGATGAGCAGGCTGATCAGCCCGGTGGTGACCATGGCGGCCAGGCCGATCAGGGCGAGCTTGACCGCCATCCAGCGGGTCCGGGTCACGCTCTGGTTCCAGGCCAGGCGGAACGTCCCGGCCTCCAGCTCTCGGGTGACCAGCGGCGCACCCCAGAACAGGCCGATCAGGGCGGGGGTGAGGTACAGGATCCCGAGGCCGGCGATGAACAGGGCCGGGTAGATCGCGTCGGCCTTCATGCTGGTCACGAACGTGTTGGTCAGCGCCGCGCAGTTGGTCCGGCAGGTCGTGAGCCCGCTGATGTCGTACAGGTGGGCCAGGTGCGGCCCGGTCACGCCGAAGATGACCGCGAGGATGGCCAGGGCGGCGGCGGTCGCGATGGCCTGGGCGCGGAACTGGCGCCAGGTCAGCCAGATCATCGTGATCCCTCCAGTTGCTCGGTCGGCCCGGCGGCCTTTGTCATGTAGGCCAGGACCAGGTCCTCCAGGCTGGCCTGCGTTCCGGTGCTGTTTCGGTAGGCGTTGAGCAGCCGCGTAACCTCCCCGGCGGCCTGCACGCGCCCGGCGGCGAGCACGATCAGGTAGTCGCAGACGCGTTCCAGGTCGGCCACCAGGTGGGAGGACAGCATGACGCTTATCTGGTGCTCACCGGTGGCTTCGGTCAGGTCCCGCAGGAAGTCCCGACGGGCGAGCGGGTCGAGGCTGGCGACCGGCTCGTCGAGGATCAAGAGCTGCGGGCGTTTGGCGATGGCCAGGGTGAGGGCGAGTTGCGCGCGCTGCCCGCCGGACAGCCTCCCCGCTTTCTGCCGTGGGTCCAGGCTCAGTTGGCTTATTCGCCGCGTGGCGAGCTGGGCGTCCCAGCGCGGGTTCAGGTGCGCGCCCAGGCGCAGGTGGTCGGCCACGGACAGGCCGGCGTAGACCGGCGCGTCCTGGGCGACGAATCCGACCCGGGCCAGCTGCGCCTTCGTCGCGGCGGGCGGGCCGCCCGCCACCTCGATCGTGCCCGTGGTCGGGGCCAGCAGGCCGGTGATCAGGTGCAGCAGCGTGGTTTTCCCGGCTCCGTTCGGGCCGACCAGGCCGGCTATGTGCCCGGCCGGGATGTGCAGCGTGCAGTCGGCCAGCGCCCAGCGATGCCGGTGGTGCGTACCGTAGCGTTTGCCGAGCCCGCGGGCCTCGATGACGGCGGTCATGGCCTCCTCCTTTTCGTTGCTGGCAGCCGGTTCAACGGTGCCTGCGGAGGAGGCGGAAAACGTCAGGCCACGGGACAGACTTCGGCTGGGCCCGCTGGCCCTAAGTACCACGGGCCGGGATCGGCCCCTAGTACGACGCGCGAATATGGCCGGGCGCTAGAGGTTGAACGCCTTGGTCATGGTCGTGGCGCTGGCGGCCAGGCCCAGCTTGGACAGCCGGAGGAGCTGCTCGGCGGTACCCAGCAGGGAGTAGTGGTTAAACAGCGTGCCGGACCTGGCGCCCGCCTTGGTACTCGGGCTGATCACGAAGGTCGGGAGGTGGCAGCTGGTGTCCGAGGTGTTGGTCGCGCAGTGCTCACCGTTGGCGTAACTGCCCACGTCGCTTCCCTCATCGAAGGTGATGAAGATTACCGTCGAGCCGTTCTTGTACTCGGCGCTGTTGAGGATCGTCGGCAGGTTGTGGGACATCCAGCTGTTGCCGTCGGCGACGGTTCCGTTATGCATGTCGTCGATCAAGTTCGGCGTGATAAAGGAGAACGCGGGAAGCTGGTTGTGCTTCAGGTCGGTGGCCAGGTGGGAATAGGACACGTCGTCGCTGGAGCAGCTGTGCAGTGTGGTGTAGTACGCGGCCGGATTGTGCCGCACGGCGTAGTTGCCGGAGTTGCTGTGGTCGCAGGTCGACGGCATCGTCTCTTCGTAGGACTTCCACGACTCGCCCTGGCCGAAGATGCTCTTCGCCGACGTGTCGCAACTGCCGCTCGGGCTGCAGTCGGACAGGAACTTCTGCAGGGACGAATACGAAAGACCGGAGGTGGCGGCGATGTAGTTCGGCAGGCTGGGATGGGTGACGTTGTGGTAGTTGGTAGCCACGCCGCATTCCTTAGCCAGCGTGTTGAAGTACGGCGCCTGGGACGAGCCGAGGATCGCGCCGTAGCTGTGGTTCTCCAACCAGATCCAGATCACGTGCTTGTAAGTCCCAGGCTTGGCCTGGGTCCCGCACGGATGGCTGGCCGACGGCGATGTCGCCGCTGCCCGGGCCGTGGCCGGCTGGGCTCCCGAGGCCAGGGCAGCCTGGCCGGCGCACCCCGTCGCAACCAGCAGCCCGAACGTGCCGAGCGCGGCTGCCGCCAACCTCGTCTTCATGGCCATCATGCCTGTTCACTCCCCACCCGAGACCGGCTATTCGGGTCACAACATATCGGGACCAATGCGCCGCCGGACGGTCTTCGCGAAGATGTAGGAGACCGTGGTGGAGCTCCAACCCACGACCGGCGCATGCCGATGTTGACCTGCTGATTTGCGCCACCGCGGCACATCATGACCTCGTAGTGCTGCATGATGACAGCGACTTCGCCATCCGCCGCACGCTACCTGCCCGGTCTTCGGGAACGCACCGTCCACGATGCGCCGCCTGCTACGGATTGACGGCCCGCTAGGATCTGCTGCCCGGTGAACTCGGCCTCGCAGGGCAGCCGCTACGCTCTCGGCCATGGCCGCTGACTTGGTCCCTCCTGACTTGGTCCCTCCGGACTTGGTCCCTCCGTTCGCCGACGACGCCTTCCGCCGGGTGCTGTGCGTGGTGGCGCACCCGGACGATGTGGAGTACGGGATATCGTCAGCCGTCGCGTCCTGGACGGCGCGCGGCCTGGATGTCGCGTACCTGCTCCTGACCCGGGGGGAAGCCGGCATCGACAGCATCCCGCCGGAGCGGACCGCGCAGCTTCGCACCGAAGAGCAGATCGCGGGGTCCCGGGCGGTCGGCGTCACTGAGGTCGAGTTCCTCGACTACCCGGATGGCATGCTCGAGTACGGCCTGGGCCTGCGACGCGACATCGCCCGCGTGATCCGGCGCTACCAGCCGGACGCCGTGGTGGTGGGGTCCTGGGACGTCGAGTTCCCCGCCGGGCTGAACCAGGCCGATCACCGGGTCGCGGGCCTCGCGGCGCTGGATGCGCTGCGCGACGCGGGTAATCGCTGGGTCTTCCCCGAACTGCTCGACGAGGGTCTGGAGCCGCACTCGGCGCGGTGGCTGCTCGTGGGCGGAGACCCGCGGCCGACACACGGCGTGGACGTCACCGGAGAGCCGCTGGAACGCGGCATCGCCTCGCTGGAGGCGCATGAGCGGTACCTGGCCGAGATCCCGGGCCATCCCGCGCCCCGGATGATGATCACGGGTTTCACCGCATGGCAGGGACGGGCCATGGGCGTACCGCACGCGGTGCTGTTCAGGGCGTGGGATTTCCAGGCCCCCCCGCCGCTCGCGGCCGAGATCCTGGCGGCGATCCAGGACGCGCCGAAAACCGCGTGACGATCTGCATGCCGCCTTCCGTTGGCGTGGCCGATCACCGGGTGCTGGCTGAACCGGTCGGCCAGGTCAACCTGCCCGGCCGCCGTCACCGGCCGTCCCGTCTACAGATAGGCTGAGGTCGTCGCACCCTTTGGTGCGCTTGGCTAGGCCGACGGTTGCTGCGCAGCGGACACTAGCCCTCTTGGCCGGCGTCAGGAACGCAGGCTTGTCGCAGCGGTTGCCGGGCACACACGCTGCCCGCGAGCCTGAGCATCTTATTGCGTGAGGCTTCGTTTTCTTTTCTCTCGGGGCTGTCCGATCGGAAGGCACCTGAACTATGAGTACGCGATTCGGCTTTGTCAGCACGTTCCCGCCCACCCAGTGCGGACTGGCGACCTTCACCGCCGCCCTGCGCGACGCCCTCCTGGACTGCACCACTGACGAGGGCTGGGTCGTTCGGCTAGTCGACGTGGCCGCACCACGACCCGGCGACGAGGTGGTCGCGCAGCTCATTACGGACGACTCCGCCTCGCTGAGCTGGGCGGCCACGCAGCTGAACCTGTGCGATGTCGCCATCTTGCAGCACGAGTATGGCGTCTACGGAGGAGCCGACGGCAGCCAGATCCTGCACCTGCTGGACCAGGTCCGGGTGCCGTGTGTCGTGGTCCTGCACACCGTGCTGACGGACCCGACACCACACCAGCGTCAGGTCCTCGAGTCGGTGATAGCGAAAGCCGATGCCGTCGTCGCGATGACGATGACGGCGCGCGAACGGCTCGCGGCCGGGTACGCCGTCGACATGACGAAGGTCTGCATCATCGCGCATGGCGCGCCCGCCCTGCAGACGACGATGGCGGAGCCGACCTTCCGCACGGGACAGTTCACCGTGTTGACGTGGGGCCTGCTCGGCCCCGGCAAGGGGATCGAGTGGGGCATCGAGGCCATGGCGATGCTGCGCGATCTGGTGCCCATGCCACGCTACGTGGTCGCCGGCCAGACGCACCCGAAGGTGCTACTCGACGAGGGCGAAGCCTATCGTGATCGTCTCCACGAGCAGGTTCAGCAGGCCGACCTGGGATCCTCGATTACCTTCGACGGTTACTACCGGAGCACCAGCGCGCTGGCCTCCCTGGTCCGCTCCGCCGACGTGGTGCTGCTGCCCTACGACTCGACCGAGCAGGTCACGTCGGGAGTGCTCATCGAGGCGGTGGCAGCCGGCAAGCCGGTGGTGGCGACGCAGTTCCCGCACGCCAGAGAGGTGCTCGCGGGAGGAGCAGGCCTGCTCGTGCCGCACCGCGATCCGGCCGCGATCGCGACGGCGCTCCGCTCGGTGATCACGCGCGGGGACGTGATGACGAGGATGGCCGCCGCCGCCATCCAGACCGCGCCGCAGCTGCTGTGGCCGGTCATCGCGGACCAGTACCGCGAGCTGGCCGACCGGCTGATCACGGCGAGCGTGGCCGCATGACCGCCGGCCGCGCGACTCCCGCGAGCGACGTTTACCAGCCGGTGTTCGATCACCTGGAAGGACTCACCGACGGCCGCGGGCTCTTCGAGCACGCCCTCCACACGGTCCCCCGGCGCGAGCACGGCTATTGCGTCGACGACGTCGCCCGCGGACTGGTCGTCGTCTGCCATGAGCCGGAGCCCGGGCCGCCCGTCCGCCGCCTGGCCCGCTGCTACCTCGCCTTCGTCCTCGACGCGCTCGATCCCACCGGGGCCTGTCACAACAGGATGGCCGTCGACGGGCAATGGCGTGACGAGGCAGCGGTGGGTGACTGGTGGGGACGGGCGCTATGGGGCCTCGGTGTCGCAGCCACGAGTGCGCAGACGCCGGGCATGCGGGCCCGGGCGCTCGGCGGGTTCCGCATAGCGGCGCAGGCTCGTTCGCCGCACGTCCGGTCGATGGCGTTTGCTGCGCTGGGCGCCGCTGAGCTGCTCAGAAGGCGGCCGGACGAAATAGCTGCCAGGCGGCTGCTCACGGACACGCTGGCGGTGATCGGCGGGGGGGAGGACGACGATTCCCGGTGGCCCTGGCCGGAGGAGCGCCTGAGCTACGCAAACGCTTCGATTGCCGAGGCGCTGATCGTCGCGGGTGATGCCCTGCCCGATGGGCCGGCCCTCAGCCGTGGCCTGAGCCTCCTGGAGTTCCTACTGCGCACGCAGACCCGTGATGGCCACCTATCGGTGACCCCGGTGGGCGGCCGCGGCCGCGACGACGAAGGCCCCGGCTACGACCAGCAGCCGATCGAGGTGTCCACGCTCGCTGACGCCTGCGGAAGCGCGTTCCGGATCACGCACCAGTCGTCCTGGCTGACAGGCGTCGGCCTGGCATGGGACTGGTTCGGTGGTGACAACGACAGCGCCACGCCCATGTTCGACCCTCGTACCGGTGGCGGCTATGACGGCCTGGAACGTCGCGGCCGCAATCTCAACCAGGGCGCCGAGTCCACCCTGGCGATGCTCGCGACCGCACAGCAGGCACGTCTGATCAGCGAGCTGGAGTGATCGCGCACCGCGTTCATGCCGGGCTGTGCCCCGATCCGGCCCGCGTCATCGCGCGGCTGTTCCTGCCTGGCGAGGAGTTGAACGGTGCCCATTCGCGGGCCAGCCAGGTGGTCGGCCGCGTTATGAGCCTGGCCGAAGACGAGGTCGAGCGGCTGGCTGCGGGCCTGCTCCGCGACTTCGGCGGTCGCCACCACAATTATCAGGACCTCCTGCGCCGGCATGCGTCGATCGTTTCCGCGCACATCGAGGAGGCACGTGAGCTGACACCGGCGCGCACGCTGCTGCTGGGAGCGACCTTCACCGCGGAGTACGCGACGGAGGCTGCGGGCCTGTGCAACCCGAGCGCGGTGCTGGGCCCCGACCAGGGCGGCCTGCGCGCTGGCCAGGCTCGGGTGGCGCTCAGCGTACGGGGCATCGGTGAAGGGCACATCTCCTCGATCGGCTTCTGCTCGGCTGTCGTCGGCCCGGGGGCGCAGTGGTCCTTCGAGCCGCGGCTCCTGCCGGTCTCCGTGGCGGACACAACGCCGGCCAGCTGGCACCGGGCGCATCTCCATGCCGTCCTCGCTGACCAGGGCCCTCTCGATGAACTTGGTCAGGCCGTCCTGCACGCCCTCCCCGCCGAATTCGAGGGCGCTGATCTCGAGCGGGAGTTGGCGAAGGCCCACCGCGACCTGCTGACCCGGGCGGGTTCTGCTGCTACCGCCGACCTGCTGCGCAAGGTGGTCTCGTCTGCCTACAACGCCTCCTTCGCCCGCGACGTCGACCTGGGACAGCGGATCTTGTCGCCGTCCGCTGACGAGGAGAGCAACGGCATGGAGGACGCGCGGTTCACGCGGTTCGCCAACGATGACGGGACCACCGAGTACCGCGCCACCTACACCGCCTATGACGGGCAACGGATCGCCCCGCGCCTGCTCATCACCTCGGACCTGCGGGTATTCAGTGCTCATCGGCTGGCCGGGCCCGCCGCCCGGAACAAGGGCATGGCGCTGTTCCCCCGGAAGGTGCACGGGCAGTACCTGGCCCTGTGCCGCTCCGACGGCGAGAGTACGAGCCTGGCTAGATCGGCGGACGGTTACGTGTGGGACCGGCCAGTGCTCTTGCAGGAGCCGTCCGCGCCCTGGGAGATGCTGCAGGTCGGCAACTGCGGGCCGCCGATCGAGACCGACCAGGGCTGGCTGGTGCTCACCCATGGCGTCGGTCCGATGCGGGTCTACGTCATCGGCGCGCTCCTGCTCGACCTCGATGACCCGACGCGCGTGGTGGGCCATTCGAGGACTCCGCTGCTGTCCCCGGGCCGGGATGAGCAGGACGGCTACGTCCCCAACGTCGTGTACTCGTGCGGAGCCTTCCTGCACGAAGGCCTGGTGTGGATTCCCTATGGCATAGATGACTGCCGTATCGGCGTAGCTTACGTACCGCTCGGCGAGGTGCTGGCCGACTTGAGCAGCGCTTCGTAGGTGCGCAGGTAGTCCTCGACCATGCGGTCGACGCCGAACCGCGCGACGGCGCGGGAATGGACGACCGAGCGGTCCAGCCGCAGTGCTTTTGGCACGGCGCTGATCGCTGACTCGACGTCCTGGGCCAGGTACCCGGTCACGCCCTCGTCGACCACCTCGGGCATCGAGCCGCGCCGGTAGGCGACGACCGGGGTGCCGCAGGCCATGGCCTCCACGACGGACAGGCCGAACGGCTCGTCGAAGTAGATCGGGTGCAACAGCGCGGCCGCATCGCCGAGGACATCTGCTCGGCGCCGTGGGCCGACCGAGCCGAGGAAGATGACCTGATCCCCGTCGACGTGCGGTTCCACGGCGTCGGCGAAATACCGCTCGTCCTGCACGATGCCGCAGATCACCAGCCGTCGTCCCGCGCGGCGGGCGATCTCGATGGCGTCAGCCGTGCCCTTGTCAGGATGGATGCGCCCGAAACTCACTAGGTAGTCGCCCCGGGCGGCGCGGTACGGGAACATCGCGAGGTCGATGCCGTGATGGATGGTCGCGGCATAGTCGAGCCCGCCGTAGCGGTCGGAATCTGAGATCGCCACGAACGCCGAACGCGATCGGGTGTAGGCGGGAAGGATGCCCGCGCCGGAGAAACCGTGGATGGTCGTGACCATCGGCGCTCGCGCGTGCTCGCCAAAGGCGAGCGGCAGCCAGTCGAGGTGGTTGTGGACAAGCTCGAACTCGCCCGATCGGGACAGTACATGCGAGACGTGCAGCGCCTCCCAGACCCGGCCGTCCATCTGGGCGTCCTCCGCGTAGCCGTGCGGGCAGACACCATCGAGAACTGCCGCCGTCACCGAGTCGAGCGTGGCGAAGAGTGTGACATCGACTCCTCGTGCGACCAGCCCTTCGGTGAGCAGGCTGGCAATCGACTCCCACGGCCCGTAGTGTTCGGGCGGCGTACGCCAGGCGATCGGCGCGAGCATGGCGAGCTTCATCGTTCAGCACGACCGGATTCTGGCGGGCTTATCACGTGGATCACACTGCCAGTCGCAGCGAAGCTACCCATCGGCACCCCCCGGCAAGTTGTAGCGCTGTCAGCGCAGGTCGGGCATGGCCATGGCAGGCCCGGGATCGGCGCCTTCTCGGCCTTCGGACCGCGCCGTGGTGAAGCGTCCTGGTAGATGTTTGCCCACCCCCGAGGTGTAGGGCCTGGTCCATAGCGGATGCCGTGCGGGCGGATCACCATGGATGGCATGGAAAGGCTCCTGACTCCCTCCTTGCGGCGCTCTGGTGCTCTCGGCTGGGCCTCGTTGCTTCCTGTGGTGATGCTGGTATGCATGGTGTACTGGGGTATTCGCCCGTGGACGTTTGGCGTGGTGCTCGCCGCAGGAGCCATCGCGCTGCTGGCTCCGGCGGTGGCGGCTGATCTGCTGCCGGTGGCCCTGATCGGCCTGGCGTGTGTTGCGTTTGGCCTCATCGGGCGGGACAGCGTGCTGCCGCAGGGTTCGGGTACGACGGACGGCTACCCGCTGCACGCCCTGGTCTTCGGTGACGGTTTGCCGCACGTCGTGGACCTGTCCATGGGGATTGTGATGCTGGCCTTCGGGGTGTGGCTGGTGCCGCGCACCATCGGCGCGCACTCGGCTCTGACGAAACGAAACTCTGAGCTGGTGAGCCGGGTGCGGCGGCTGACCGCGACCCGGGTGGACGCCGTGGACACCGCAGCGGCCGAACTTCGGCGGGTGGAACGCGATTTGCATGATGGCGCTCAGGCTCGTCTAGTGGCGATGGGCATCTCGTTGCGCGCGACCGAGCGGCTGATCCGGACCGACCCGGACGCGGCCGTGTCTTTGGTCGCCGAGGCTCGGGAGAACTCCGCGAGGGCCCTGGCCGAGCTGCGCGCCCTGGTACGCGGGATCAACCCCCCGGTGCTCGCCGAACGCGGCCTCGGCGATGCTATCCGGGCGCTCGCGCTGGACTGCCCGGTGCCCACCATGGCCGATATCGACCTGCCAGGACGCGTTCCGGCGCCGGTGGAGGCGGCGGCATACTTTGCGGTCGCCGAGGCGCTCACCAACGTCGCCAAGCACGCCGATGCGCGTAGCGTGCACATCAGGGCTGAGCACGCATCTGGTGGGCTTCGGATCGAGGTCACCGACGATGGCCTGGGCGGCGCCGATCCGGCGCGTGGCACCGGGCTGCGCGGGGTAGAACGCCGCCTGGGTACATTCGACGGCATGCTCGCGATCAGCAGCCCGCCGGGCGGGCCAACCATCGTCGTCATCGAGGTGCCGTGCGCGTTGTCATCGCCGAAGACCTCTTCTTGCTGAGGGAGGGTCTGGCCAGCCTGCTCAAAGAGCACGGCTTCGAGATAGCCGGGACCGTCGCCGACGGGCCGTCCCTGCTGCATGCGTTGATCGATCAGCGGCCGGACGTGGCGATCGTCGACGTCCGGCTGCCGCCGACCCAGACCGACGAAGGCCTGCGGGCGGCGCTTGAGGCCCGGCGGCACATACCCGGGCTGCCCATTCTCGTCCTATCGGCGCACGTCGAGCAGTTGTATGCCCGCGAGCTGCTCGCTGACCAGGCAGGCGGCGTCGGCTACCTGCTTAAGGACCGCGTGTTCACCGATGAACAGTTCACCGACGCGCTGCGCACGGTGGCCCACGGCGGTACGGTCATGGACCCGGAGGTCGTGGCGAAGCTGCTGGCCAAGCGCTTCAGGCAGCTGCCCGGCGGCCAGCTCACCAACCGGGAACGCGAAGTGCTTGCGCTGATGGCCGAGGGCCGTTCCAACAGCGCCATCGCGCAGCGCCTGTTCGTCACGGAGAAGGCGGTGACCAAGCACAGCACCAGCATCTTCACCAAGCTCGGCCTGCCGCCATCCGAAGACGACAACCGCCGCGTCCTCGCCGTCCTCGCCTACCTGAACGCCTGACGCTTTCCTCAGCGATGGCGACCTGCCAGACTTCCGGCATGGCGCCGTCGACGCGGCGGCCGCCCGTCCGGAAGGTGACCCGACGTTGTACACGCCGTGGTGCAGCGCCACGAGCATCAGCTGCTCCTGCATGCCGGGCTTACGGTGCCCGGATGAGCCATATTGGGATCGAGCGGCTGGATGAGCGCGATGCCCGTACGGACGTGATCGGCGGCCGACCATCACTCGGTTAGACGACGGACGGAGTGATCAGTTGATCTACCGCGTGGTCGGAGAGTCGACCGAGTGGGTCTGGTCGGAGGAGTCCGGCGCCATGGAGATCTCGCTGAGCCCAGGTCGGCTGATGGGTGCGTTCAACGCCGGACTCGCAGACCAGGCATGGGGCGACTTGCCTATGCCCATGCTGTCCAACCCCCGAGTGCGTTTCTGGTTCACCGAGCGCGGATGGCGAGCCTATGGCCTGCGGGTGGCGGCCGGGGCTCGAGCCAGTGGTCGCACCTTCCGTGTCATCCGGCGCAAGAATCCGTCCAGGTCAATAGTGGTATACCGGGACGACTGGCAAGTCGCGTTGCTGCCTGACCGCGAATAGCCGATCATGGATGCTCCGCGCGTCGGATGGCCCGCCAGCCCGGTCCCGATGCGGCCAGCTGAGTGTAAGGGTCGCAGAGACCGGTGTGGTGTGCGGCGGTTACTGCCGTTCCTGATCGGCGGCCTGGTCCGGCCAAACGCCGATGTGGTCGGGCTCCTCCTGCAACTCGACCCGGTTCCGTATGCCGATGCGCCTGGTCATCTTCGCGCGGCAGCTGAACCCGGCCCGCCCGGTCGAGCGTCGCGTACTCGCGTGCGTGCAGGGTGGTCTGGCCGCGCTCGTCGGTGGCCGCGTGCCGTATCGTCTCGGTGCTCGTCCTGCCGTCCCTGATCGCGATCGTCCGGCGGACCTGCGACGACACGGCCGGGTCGTGGGTGACCACCAGCATTGTGACGCCGAGTTCGGAATTGGCGGTCCGCAGGGCGGAGAACACGTCCTGGGCCGTCGAGGAGTCCAGCTCGCCGGTGGGCTCGTCGGCCAGCAGCAGCTTCGGCCGGTTGGCCAACGCCGTGGCGATCGCGGCGCGCTGCTGCCCACCGCCGGACATG
>Ga0210383_10000569_pt1 | contig 33800 bp, 27 predicted proteins | sample IncBWC14OmetaG_FD_160072 | JGI IMG/M metagenome (GOLD analysis project Ga0210383, IMG submission 160072) | Forest soil microbial communities from Barre Woods Harvard Forest LTER site, Petersham, Massachusetts, United States - Inc-BW-C-14-O ... | reverse complement strand
TTCGTGAAAGGATTACCAAGGCTATCGGTGGTGACCCGGACAAAAGAACTGGCGCTGCCGGTGGTGGTACCGTTACCCATGTCGCCATCTTCATTGGGCCCGGTGAAATAAACATTTCCATTCACATCGACACAGGCTGCGGCGTGCAAGCCGGCTCCAACAAATTTGATCTTTGTATTGGCAGTCGGGAACTGACAGGGGATCGGCAGTCCAAGCGGGCCGGTATTGGATCCATTTCCTATCGCGCCACCTCCTACTCCGTACAAAGTCTGTGTGGTATTGTCCAGGATGAAGTTGGCGTATTCGCCGTTGGCGACAGAATATCTGGGAGTCGTTTGCGAACTGGCGGCTAAATAGCCGAGCTGCAAAATAATAGCGAGGAGGAATAGTCTTGTCGCTTGAGGTCGGGTAACAGGCACAGTAAACCTGATCGGAGAAATTCTCCGGCTTTCAATAGAGTTTTTCATGATATTGGTAGTCTAGTGGATTTTAGCGTACGAATTAATCAGGATCTTGTTATTTATGTGGTGAAAAAATAAGCACAGTAATGCAAGCCGAAAGTTCAGTTATTGTAATAGGACAAGTACTATTTGGAATGGGGGTTAATCGCTTCCGATCAAAACGATCGAAGTAGAGTTTTGCTATGTGCAAAATCTTTGCCAGAGAGTTTCGGCAAGTCAGATTACTGGGAATTTCCTGAGTAACCCATCAATTCTTTAGGGGATATCCTCTAGTTTTATAAATTATTTTTTTCATTGCGAACCATCGGTAGTAACGCGAATGCGTAAATGATCTGATACGCCAATGTGAGATGCCCTCATGCGTTTTTACACGGTGCGGATCTCCATGATCCGTTGTTCGAATTCGTCGTTGGGGACGATGGATTTGTTTTTGATCCGGGTTTTGTAAGTATTGATGGTATTGACGGAGTATTCGAGGATGCGGGCGATCTTTTCGTTCTCGTGGATCCCCATGCGGATCAGGGCGAAAATACGGAGGTCGGTGTTGAGGAGCTCGTTGTCTTTCTGCTGGATCTTATCTTCTTCGCGGAACAGGTCGTTGAAGCGCTGGATGAAGTCGGGGAAGAGTTTGAGGAAAACCTTGTCGAAATTGCGAAGGAGTTCTTCCTTTTCTTTTTTGGGATTGGTGCTGTTGACAAGGGTGATGACGTCGTCCCATCTGCGATAGGCGATCTTTTGTTCGAGCGCTTTTTTGAATTGTCCGATCTTATCGAACGACTCGGAGTCGGCGTTGAAGAAAAAGCCGATGTATTCTTCCTTGATCTTATTGGCTTCTGAGAGCTTATTGTTTGTCTCGATGAGGCGTTGATTGGCGGCTTGTTCTTTGATGTGGGCTTCGGTGATGATCCGCTGGGCAGTCTGGAGGCGTCCCACCTGGCGCAGGACGATGATGACAAGGGCGATGACGGCCAGCAGCAGGAGAGTAGCGATGACCGACCAGGTGAGGAAGACGGACTTTTGCCCTTCCACCCGGCTGATCTTTTCGGCTTCGATGAGGGGAAGGATCGCGCTTACCTGGACTTTCCGTTGTCGGGCGCCATAGAAGATGGCGTCGCGGATGGCGACCTCAATATAGGAGCTGGCGTCCCGGACGTCGCCTTTCTTATAGAGCAGCTGGGCGAGGTTGAAGATGGCGGCGGTCTCTTTGGTGGAAGACTGGATATCGGCGATGGCGGCGCGGATGAGCAGAATGACGGCGGTGTCGGGCTGGCTGTTGTTGATATAGATATCGCTGAGGGTGGAGGTTGTAACGGCCAATTGATGGAGGGTGAGGTCCGGGCGCTTAAGCAGCTGCCAGAATACAGCCTGGGCGTGGGTGCGGTCGCCAGATTTGATCTGCCGGAGGCCGGTAAAGTAGCCATAGTTGAAAGAACCCGGCGGAAAGAGGTTAAGGGCAGAGTCCATAAAGGTATTCCCTTTTCGGATGTAGTCGGGGGTATTATAGCCGTCGTTGTCGAAGTCTCCCAGGTCATAGTAGTAGCGGCCGACCAAGGCGTAATAATCTGCCTGGAGGCTGTCGGGGGCGCCCCGGATGTGGATCTTGTCCAGGGAGTCCAGGGTTTCCTTGAACATCCCGGCGGACAGGAGGCAAAAGTCGAGACGCAGACGGGCGTCGAGGATGAGGGAGGGGTCGCCGATGCGGAGGGCGGTTGTCTGGAGCTGGCGGGCGTAAGAAAAGGCGGAATCGTAGTTAAAGACTTTATAGGCTTCACAAAGGGCCCGATAGTCGGTATATAGTGCGGAAAGGTCGGAGGCCTGGGTGGAGGCGGCAGGAGACTGGGTGGAGGCGGCAGGAGTCAGGGTGGAGGCGGCAGGAGTCAGGGTGGAGGCGGCAGGAGTCAGAGCTGCAGCGAGTGTAGTTTTCAGGTTTGCGATCTCGCGCAGTTTGGCGGAATCATAACCGGGTGAGGCTTCGATCGCGTGGTCCAGGCCGGAAAGCAGGACGGGGATAGAGTCCTGGGATCGGGTATTCAGGGAGAAGGTTAATGCCAACAGGAAGATGGAAAGCAGTCGGGTGTGCACAGATCGAAACGCGTTTAGAGCCCCAAATATATAGGAAAAAAAGAAGCCCAGATGGAAATCCAGGCCGTTGCTAAAATCCAATATCCTATTAAAAGCCATAGTGGTAATACAAACGGCGGTCCAATCACGTCCAGGCGGGAAAAGAGGGTGTTATTAACGTTAAGGTGAGGAAATTTGTGGATTTTTTTTCTCAGGCGAGTAAATTTGTCACATGGATACAGACAAGGACAGGGAATTTTTGCGGGAGGCGATCGAGCTGGCGCGGCGGGGTGTCACGGCGGGTCTTGGTGGGCCTTTCGGTTGTGTGATCGTCCGGGATGGTCAGGTAGTTGGGAAAGGGTGCAACGAGGTGACGTCTTCGAATGACCCGACCGCGCATGCCGAAATTGTCGCGATCCGGGATGCGTGCCGGCAGCTGGGGAGTTATCAGCTGTCAGATTGTGTCCTTTATGCTTCGTGTGAGCCCTGTCCGATGTGTCTGGGGGCGATTTATTGGGCGAGGCCGAAGCGGGTGGTGTATGCAGCTACGCGGGAGCAGGCGGCGGCGGCCGGGTTTGACGATGCCTTTATCTATCGGGAGATCGAGGTGCCGGTGGGGGAGCGAAGGATTGACTTCGACCTGGTGCCGGAGCGGGCGGCGGAGGAACTTTTTGAGCTTTGGAGGGAAAAGGGGGACAAGTCGTTGTATTGAGGGGGCGGGAGGTGAGGGCGGTGGGGTCGAAGCGGGGCAGGGAGTTAAATACAGAGCCCCGCAGAAGCGGGGCTCGGGGGATACGGTAAACTGCGCTGGTATACGGTTAAAGACTTTGCTGATATACGTTAAAGGTCGTCGATTAAAGTGATTTGGTTTCCTTGTTTTCTTTCTGATAGGTCTCCCAGCTGCTGTTCTCAGCGGACCGAAGGGTCAGCTTGAGGTCACTGTTCTCCAGGGAGGCGTAGTAGATCGTTTGGCCATCGTGGTCCACCTCGAACAGGTCAGTGATCCAGCAATCGGGGTGGTTCTGTTTCAGTTGCATGAGCAGGCGGATAGGCAGCTGGGTAGAGAGGATGTTGCGGACGACGGCCATGAGGTCACCGTCTGCGGAGTAGTAGGCGAACATAACTATGCCGTTCATCTGGAAAGTTACCTTGGTGTAATCTTTCTTTCGTTCCACCTGCATGACGTCTGCTGTCCGGAATTCCTTGTGGAAAACGGCGATGATGACATCGTTGCCGGTGGCGGCGGAGGTGGACGTGCCGCTATCGGTGGAGGTGGCGAAGCTGCTACCGATACCTACGGTCAAAAATAATGCGGCCATTAAGGCGAATTTCTTAGTCCCATTTACAAGGACCGTGCTGATTTTGTTGTTGAGGAGTGACATATACTTAGTTTTTTGTGTTTGGGAAATCTTTTTTACTGCTTGTTTACATAACAAAGATAATGTTTAAAGAAGGTACTTAACAATGCATAGTACCTTGAATGGTATAATACTGTTATAAGCGGCAAAAATATCGGGATGAGTGTATCCTGATACTTGGATGAATGTGTTTTTATTGGGATGAATCTGGTTCATTTTTTAAAGTTTCCGGGGATTCTGGTTGGTTCGCGCCGGGCGATGTAGGGAGTGCCAGAGCGGTGCCATAAATTGATTGCATTGATAATCAATTGTTTAATCCGTTGGCGGGCGATGGGACCGTCCGGTTTCGCTGCACTTGCTGTCCGCTTTTATCTGAACGGGGTAAAAAAGGGATGGGGTCAGCAGACGGGAACCAGGAGGATCTCGCGGAGGAGACCATTTATTATGGGGGCGTGGGTCATGACCAGATTATGGCCACCTCTGTGGACGACATGGGTGGGTTTGGTGAACCTGATCGGGAAAACTTCGTCCCAGGTGCCGTGGATGTGGAAAAAAGGCCGGGGGATTTGGTCATTCTGCCAATTGATGACGGCGTCGATTGCCCAGGCGATGAATCGGTCGTCGCCCTGCCAGATCACTTCGCGCATCATTTTAAAATCTTCCCTTGACCGCATGGTCAGCCGTTGTTTGATAGTGGAGAGGGCTTTTATCAGGGTAGGGGAGGCAAGTCGCTGCAACTGGAGCCGATGCGCCCGGCGATAGTAGGATGGCAGGTTGGACGACAGCGGGATGCTGCTGATGAGGATGGTGCAAACGGGCAGGAAAATCTTGGCGATCTCGGCGGCCATGATACCGCCGAGAGAGAAGCCGATAAGCGTGTAAGGTTCACTGGTATCGATCTGTGCGGTCAGGCGGCGTGCATAAGATGGGAGCGATTCTTCCGGTTCGGGCGTGACCCAGTGGATATAGCGGGTCTCGAATCCTTCCGGCAGGCGGATATGGGTGAATAGGCGGTAGTCGGCGCCAATCCCGGAGATGAAGTAGGTTTTCATGTGATCCTGATTTTCCGCCGGATAAGAAGGCGGGGAATAAAGTTACGAAAAAAAAGCTCCGCGGGGGATCGCGGAGTTTATAGGAGCCCGGGATCATTTATATTTGAATATGGAAAAGTCACTTGTCTTTACCGCATTTTTATTTTTTGGGCTGCAGGTCGGTGCACAAACGCTCACTATGCCTCCCGAGATCCAAAGGGCTTATGATAATGGAACCCGTTCGCTCAACGGCAAACCTGGGAAAAAATACTGGCAGAATCATGGACGTTATACCATCACGCTAACGGTGGCGCCGCCAGACAATATGATCCGGGGCATCGAGCAAATTACCTATTTCAACAATAGTCCCGATACGCTGAGGAGTCTGAATATGAAGCTGATCGAGAATGTCCACCACGCCGGCGGGCGGCGGGGGACCCCGGATACAGCGGCAACCCTAAAACTTGACGACTTCGAGGCCCGGGGAGTTAAGATACCCTGGGATAACTATGCAGACACCACCACGAATCAGCTGGTGAATTTACCGGAGCCGTTGATGCCCCATGATTCGATAAAACTGGACATTGCCTGGCATTATAATTTGTCCCACGGACCGGGGCGTGAAGGGGTGATCGATTCAACCAGCTTTTATATCGCCTATTTCTATCCGCGGGTATCGGTATATGATGACTATAACGGCTGGGATACGCAACCGCATACCGGCGGATTCGAGTTTTACAACGACTTTAATGACTATCATTTGAGCGTCACCGTACCCGGGAATTTTCTCGTATGGGCTACGGGCACGTTGGATAACCCCGGTGAGGTACTGCAGCCGGAGAGCGCCGAAAGATTGAACCAATCAATGACAAGCGACTCTACGATTCATGTGGCTACCCGCCAGGAACTGGCCGATAAAAAGGTTACGGCAGCCAATTCAAGCAATACCTGGAAATGGTCCGCCAGCAATGTCAGCGATGTTGCTCTTGGGATAAGCGATCACTACGATTGGGATGCGGGGAGTGTTGTCGTTGACGACAAGACACAGCGCCGGGTGAGCATGCAGGCGGCTTTCGCGGATTTGTCAGACGACTTTCATCATTCCGTCCAATTCGGCCGATATTCCCTCTCGTGGTTTTCGCATAACTGGCCGGGGGTTCCCTATCCTTATCCAAAATCAACCGCTTTCCAGGGATTTGCCGATATGGAGTATCCCATGATGATGAACGACAGCCACGTAACTGACCTTGTTTTTGCGGAATTGGTGCAGGACCATGAGCAGGCGCATACGTATTTCCCTTTTTATATGGGTACGAATGAAAGCCGGTATGGCTTTATGGATGAGGGCTGGGCGACTACATTGGAATACCTGATCGGCATTTCCGAACGAGGGCAGAAAGCGGCTGATGAGTTCTATAAGTCCTTCCGGGTTAACCGGTGGAGTCACGGCGCGCACGATAAGGAAAATCCCATCATTACGCCCAATACCGACGTCACCTTTGGCGTCGGCAATAATGAGTATGGCAAGCCATCCCTGAGCTACCTGGCCCTGAAGGACATGCTTGGCGACAAAATATTCATGAAGGCATTGCACAACTACATGGATAACTGGAACGGCAAACATCCGATCCCGTGGGATTATTTTTATTCGATGGAAAAGGGCTCCGGAAAGGATTTGAACTGGTTCTTTTACAACTGGTTTTATACTCCCGGCTATATCGATCTTGACCTGTCCGGTGTCGACAAAACCGGAGACGGCTATACGCTTGATATAAAAAACATTGGCGGATTTGCGGTTCCCTTCGACGTGATCGCGACCTATGACGACGGATTGACCGAATCGTTTCATCAGACGCCGAAGGTCTGGGAGCGGAATCAAAAGGAAATCTCGGTAACGATCAAGACTGGGAAAGCGGTAAAATCTTTGACCCTGGAGGGAGGGATCTTTGTGGATGCTAACGAAAAGGATAATACCTGGCCGAGCCAGCCGGGCAAATAAATCGTGCACTAAAAAAAGTGGAGAATATCGGAGTCGAACCGACGACCTCTTGCATGCCATGCAAGCGCTCTAGCCAGCTGAGCTAATTCCCCGGGGGCGCCCTCCGGTTTTCCGGGAGCGGGGTGCAAATATAGTGGATTTTGGAGTAATTTTACCTTATGGGAATTTGGCGACAGATCGAGGAGTATTTTTTTATCAAGAAGCGGGACCCCAATGCGCCGAATACGCAATGGATGCGGTATATGCATGGGATCAACCGGATATCCATCTTCATGTTTCTGGCGGGGATCATTATCCTGCTGCTCAGGCTTTTTGTTTTCAAACGACATTAGGGGTGACCGGCTGAACGGGGAGACCCGGCGCGAACATCAGGAGCCGACCGGTTGGGAGTTCCTCATGAACCGCAGGATGCTGGCGGCGGCATTGGCGGAGGCGTGACCGCCCAGGCTGAGCAATTCCTTGAGCTGGCGGTAATCGTCGCGGAGCTGTTGCCGGCGGCCGGCGTTGTGCAGCAGGTCTTCGAGTTCGCGACGGAGGTTATCGGGCGTTAGCTCATCCTGGATGAGTTCTTTAACGACCAGCTTGTCCATGATCAGGTTGACGAGCGAGATATATTTCACTTTAATCAGCCGGCGGGCAATCTGGTAGGAGACAACACTGCCTTTGTAGCAGACGATCTCCGGTACACCGAAGAGCGCGGTCTCAAGGGTGGCGGTCCCGGAGGTCACGCAGGCGGCCTTAGCCTGAGAGAGGAGGGCATAGGTCTGGTTGCGGATGGAGCCGACGTTGGGGAAGGCTGAGGTCAGGCTGTCGTAGAACGCAGGCTCCTGGCCGGGGGCCTGGGCGACGACAAACTGATGGTCCGGGAAGTGGCGGCTGGCCTCTAGCATGATCGGGAGTTTCTTTAAGATCTCTTGTTTGCGGCTTCCGGGAAGGAGGGCGACGATCGGCTTTGAGGTTGGGAGGGCAGGTGGCGGGCTGGCACGGAAGCTGTCGATCTCTTCGACGAGGGGATGTCCGACGTATTCCACATCAAAGTTCCATTTCTTGTAAAATTCCTTCTCGAAGGGAAGGATGACGAGCATCTTGTCGACGGTATCGCGGATCTGGCGGACGCGGCCTTCTTTCCAGGCCCATACCTGCGGGGAGATATAATAGATGATCCGGGGATTTGGGAGATGCTGATGGGCCCATTTGGCGATGCGCATGTTGAAACCGGGGTAGTCAATAAGGATGAGGGCGTCGGGGCGGTATGCAAGGATATCCTGTTTGCAGAAGTCGAGGTTGCGGAAGATAGTGCGGAGGTTCAATAGCACTTCTGCAAAGCCCATAAAAGCAAGTTCTTTATAATGTTTGACCAGCTCGCCGCCCGCCTGCTGCATGAGATCACCGCCCCAGCAGCGGACGGCGGTAGTGGGGTCCTGTTTTTTCAGTTCTTTTATCAGATTGCTGCCATGGAGGTCGCCGGAGGCTTCACCGGCGATGATGTAATACTTCATGCGGGGCGAAGATACGCCGCTTTTTTTGCTTATCTTCAGAGCCTAAACTGCTACACTTATGGCTGCCTTCAATCGACGCGCCTTTTTGGATGTGGTGGGCACGATTTCCGCAACGACATTTTTGTCATCGCTGACCCAGCCGGCCTGGAGCCGGAATCTGAACAAGGCCCTGGCGGCGGCGGATCGCCGTCTCCCACATGAGCTGACAGAGGATGAAGATTTCTGGTATTATGTTCAGCAATCTTTTACGGTGAGCCCGGAGATCATCAATCTCAACAATGGGGGGGTCTCGCCGTCACCGAAAGTTGTTCAGGATGCGATGAAGCGTTATTTCGATTTTTCCAACGAGGCGCCCAGCTATTACATGTGGCGGATTCTAGATGAGGGGCGTGAGCCGCTCCGGAAGGACCTGGCGAGGATCTCCGGCTGTTCCGCAGAGGAGATCGCGATCAACCGCAATGCGTCGGAAGCGCTGGAGACGGTGATCTTCGGGGTGAATCTCAAGCCGGGTGATGAAGTGGTCATTTGCAAATATGATTATCCGAACTGTATCAACGCGTGGAAACAGCGGGAGCAACGGGACGGGATCAAACTGGTGTGGGTCGATCTGGAACTGCCGAGTGAAGATGACGACTACATGAGTCAGCAGTACGTTAAAGCCTTCACGTCCCGTACCAAACTGGTCCAAGTGACGCATGTGATCAATTGGACGGGACAGATCATTCCGGCGAGAAAGATCGCGGACGCGGCGCACGCGCGGGGGATAGAGGTGCTGGTGGATGGCGCGCATAGTTTTGCGCACTTTGAATATACCATTCCATCGCTCGGGGCGGACTATTTTGGTACGAGCCTGCACAAATGGCTGGCGGCGTGTATCGGCAGCGGGATGGTGTATGTGAAGAAGGAGAAGATTGGGGGACTATATCCACTTTTCGCAGCCGGGGATCCAAAGTCGCCCGATATCCGGAAGTTCGAGAACCTTGGGACGCGACCGTTCTTTATCGAGCAGGCGGCTGGCAAGGCGATCGGTTTTTACGATATGATTGGCGCGGCGCGGAAGGAAAAGCGGCTTTTCTATCTGAAGAATTACTGGATGTCCGCCGTTAAAGATGTGCCCAAAGTAAAACTATATACATCCATGAAGCCCGGATTTGGCTGTGCGATCGGGTTGGTGGGGGTCGAAGGCAAAAAGGCGGGCCAACTGGACACTTTTCTATTCGACAACTATCGGATACATTGCGTCCCGATCACGTGGGAGAAGGTGGATGGGGTGCGGATAACCCCGAACGTGTACACCACTACCAAAGACCTGGACAAGCTCATCGCGGGTATCACGGAGTTTGCCAAGGTCTGAGCTACACATGAAGAGAGAAATCAGCTTATTGCAGGCAACGTCGATCAACATGATCGACATGGTGGGCATTGGACCTTTTGTTACGTTATCGCTGGTCATCAAGCTGGTGGGCAGCAATCTGTTCATCTGGGCCTGGGTCTTCGGCGCTGTTACCGCGTTGGTTGACGGGATGATCTGGAGTGAGCTTGGAGCGGCGTATCCGCTGGCGGGGGGGAGCTATAATTTCCTGAAAGAGGCTTATGGAAAGAAGGGGGGACCGCTGATGTCCTTCCTGTTCGTTTGGCAGACCTGTCTTCAGTCTTCTCTGGTAGTTGCATCGGGCGCGATCGGGTTCTCGCAGTATTTCGGATATCTGGTGCCGCTGAGCTGGTGGGAGGAAAAGGCGGTTTCCGGGGTCATCGTGATCGCCGTTACCGCGTTGCTTTATCGAAATATCCGGGCGATCGGCAAAATCTCTGTCTTTCTGTGGGCTGGCGTTATCATAACTATCCTATGGATCATCCTGAGTGGCTTTACGCATCACCGGGTCGACTATTCGCCGTGGCCTGCCGACCGCGGGTCCTGGTTCAGCGGCGCTTTTGCCTTGCTGGTTGGACAGGCGTCGGTGAAGACGGTCTACAGTTATCTGGGCTATTATAATGTTTGTCATTTAGGGGGAGAGATCCGGGACCCGGGCCGGAATATTCCGCGCAGCATTTTCATTTCCATTATAGTGGTCGCCCTATTCTATCTGGCGATGAATCTCAGTATCGTCGGGGTGATCCCCTGGAAAGAGGCGATGAATTCGAAATTCGTGATCAGCTTGTTCATGGAGCGCATTTATGGGGAGCGAACGGCAAGGATAGCGACGCTGCTGGTGCTTTGGATCGCGTTTGCGTCGCTGTTCGCGGTTGTGTTGGGATATTCGCGGGTGCCTTATGCGGCGGCAGCGGATGGAAATTTCTTCCCCATATTTGCCCGGCTGCATCCGAAGAAAGACTTCCCCTATGTGTCCTTACTGTTCGTAGCCGGATTGGGGTTCTGTTTCTGTCTGCTACTCCGGCTTGCAGATGCGATCAATGCGATCCTCGCGATGCGCATCCTTGTGCAATTCGTGGCGCAGGCGGTCGGCGTTGTCTTGCTGCGCCGGAGGAAGGGCACGGCAGATCTACCGTTCCGGATGTGGTTGTATCCGTTGCCGGTGATCCTGTCGGTGGTGATCTGGATTTATATCTGGTTCTCGACGGGTATTGCATCTTTATTGGGATTGTTCCTGGCGGCGTGCGGTATCGTTGTATTTTATTTGGTAAGGGACAGCTGGAGTGGGAGGGTTTTAAAAAAATTATAATATGCGGAGAAGAAAATTCATCCAACAAAGTATGCTTGCGGGAGCGGGAGTTATAGCGACGGGACGGCTACGGGGTGCTGTGAGCGGCGTGGATTTCCCGGTTGTGCGGACCCCGGAGGCGAAGCGGAAGTTCAGGTCTCAGGCGGTAGAGAAGATCATCCGCGAGGTTCGGGAAAATATCGGGAATAAGGAGATCGGGTGGTTATTCGAGAATTGTTTCCCCAATACCCTGGATACGACGGTTGATTTTTCAATAACGGGCGGCAAACCGGACACGTATGTCATAACCGGGGATATCGACGCCATGTGGCTGCGGGACAGTAGTGCGCAGGTATGGCCGTATTTGAGCCTTTGCAAGGAAGATAGAGAACTTCAGCAACTGATCCGCGGGGTGATCCACCGGCAGGTGGTTTGTATTCTCAGAGATCCGTATGCAAATGCATTTTATAAGGATGCGAGCAGGGTCAGCGAGTGGAAAAAGACCGATGTCACCGACATGAAGGCGGGGATTCATGAACGGAAGTGGGAGATCGACAGTCTATGCTATCCGATCCGGCTGGCGCATGGCTATTGGGAGGCGACGGCGGATAATTCACCTTTTGACGCGGATTGGCTGGCGGCGATGGGGATGGTGCTGCGGACATTCAGGGAGCAGCAGCGGAAGGATGGGGAGGGACCCTATACGTTCCAGCGATTGACGAGTTGGGCTACGGACGGCGTGCCGATGGGTGGTTACGGGTATCCGACCCGCAAAGTGGGCCTGATCCATTCGATGTTCCGGCCGAGCGATGACGCGACGATCTATCCATTCCTGATCCCTTCCAATCTGTTTGCGCTGAGCAGCCTGCGGAACCTGCGGGTGCTTCTGCAAGCATTGGGGATCGGTAAGGAGCTGGATGGGCCTGCGTTTGCGCTGGAAACGGACCTGGTGAACGCGCTGAATGAACAGGCGGTCATCGCGCACCCGGTCTTCGGGGAGGTCTTTGCCTATGAGGCGGACGGGTTTGGCAATCACACCCTGATGGATGATGCGAATGTGCCGAGTCTGCTGGCGTTGCCGTATTTACAGTCTGTGCATTTCACGGACGACCTGTCTGTCCTGAATAATGACAAGCGGGGGTACAGCATCTATCAGAATACGCGGCGAATGTTGTGGGGCAAGGCAAATCCGTTCTTCTTTTCAGGATCGGCGGGCGAAGGGATTGGCGGGCCGCATGCCGGGCTGGATATGGTTTGGCCGATCAGCATCATTATCCGGGGGTTGACGAGCCATGATTCGCAAGAGGTCGTCGCCTGTCTAAAACAGTTGCAGCACTGTCATGCGGGGACGGGATTTATGCATGAGTCTTTTCATAAGGACGATGCGTCGAAGTACACGCGTAAATGGTTTGCCTGGGCGAATACGTTGTTTGGGGAATTCGTGCTCAAAACGTACCGGCAAAGCCCGGCGCTGCTGTCGTAATAAACGCTTATTATATGGAATTGGTAATATTACTGATTCAAATTTGCTTTTCTAAGCCCATAATGGTTCTTCTTGCCATTGTTGATAGAAGCCAAGTGCAGCCAAATCAACATTTGGATACTTTTCAAACAACTCTGCCAATTTTCCTTTATAATGATGTCCTGGACTAACCACATCCAGTAAATACTTCATACAGCAAGCATGAATATATAATTTATGATGTTCGTTGGCCGGTGGTACATTGGCAATCCAGGCTGCGGGAGGTTTGTGTAAGAGATTGGGTTTAATTGTTAAGTTCTTATTCCATAGTCGCCCATGATGTGCGCAGACATTCCGAATTTGCGAAATGGATTGCAGCCAACTGTGCAAGTAGGTGTGGTTGGCAGTTCTTCGAAAATTCGCAGACCGCGGTCTTTTAATTGTTGGATCTGCTGAGCGATGGTGGTAACGGGCTTGTTGTACATCGAGGTATAGCGATATAGAGTTCATAGAAAGGTTCAAAAAAGCAAAAGACGCACCCTGGGACGCTGTTCTTGTGGGTAGCGTGGTGCGTACTGTTAGTGCAAAAATACTAAGAAACTGAAATAAATGGAAATATTTTCCCGGATATTGTAGAGTAGGGGGTCGAGCTAAGATCGGCCGGGTTATTCCCTTCTTCTGATTAGATTGTAGTCTTTCCCTTTTTTAACAAGGGCAGGTTTACCATTCACAAAAACGGATTCATCGATTATTGTCTTTGGGTCCGTTATCTTTTGCTCATTAATGCTTACTCCTCCTTGTAGGATCATTCTGCGCGCTTCCCCTTTGCTTGAAAAGAAACTACTGCTTTCAGCCAGGAAAGTAACGACATCGACTGGTAGATTACTCCCCGAGATGGTGACTGGAACTCCGCTATTCTCTAATTCAAGGGATCCAGTCGCCTGTATAAACTGCATAACATTTCCGCCGTAGAACCCCTGGGAATTTGCAAGTATAGAATTCAAATGTTCGCTCCCATGCACAAATGTCGTGACTTCCGATGCCAGTCGTTTCTGAAGTATATGTTGGTCAGGGTTCACTGAATGCTGCGAGGTAAGTGATTCAATCTCGGCCTTTGGGAGGAAGGTGAAGACTTTGATCCATTTTTCCGCGTCGGCGTCGGAGGCATTCAGCCAGAACTGGTAGAATTCGTAGGGGGATGTTTTGGCGGGATCAAGCCAGATATTGCCTTTTTCGGTCTTTCCGAATTTGCCGCCATCCGCTTTGGTCAGGAGAGGGCAGGTAAAGGCGAAAGCTTCGCCGCCGGATTTGCGACGGATAAGTTCGGTTCCGGTGAGGATATTGCCCCATTGGTCGCTGCCACCCATCTGGAGCTTGCAGTTTTTATTTGTGTACAGCCAGTAAAAGTCGTATCCCTGGACCAGTTGATAGGTAAATTCGGTAAAGCTCATACCGTTTTCTCCTTCCACGCGCTTCTTTACGCTATCTTTTGCAGACATATAATTTACGGTAATATGTTTACCAATATCCCGGATAAAATCGAGGAAGCGCATGTCACGGAACCAATCATAATTGTTGACCATCTCGGCGGCATTGGGGAGATTTTTGTCGAAATTGAGGAATTTTTCAAGTTGACGTTTAACACCAATGAGGTTAAAGTTTAGAACCTCTTCGCTCAGGAGGTTGCGTTCTTCGCTTTTGCCACTAGGGTCACCCACCATACCGGTGGCACCTCCGAGCAGCGCAACTGGTTTATGTCCAGCCTTTTGTAAATGAACCAGGATGAGGATGGGTACGAGGCTGCCGATGTGGAGGCTGTCGGAAGTGGGATCAAAACCGATGTAACCGGCGGTCATTTCTTTTGCCAGTTGTTCTTCCGTTCCAGGTATGATATCCTGGATCATTCCGCGCCATTTTAGCTCTTCGATCAGATTCATTGTTTGGGCTGAAGATTTTGGCCGCAAATTAGGGGTTTTTGGAGTAAGTCGAGGTATGGGAATGCGGAACTCGGGGGCGGGAAGTCGTGCAAGCCGGGGATGGGATATCGTGCGGGAAATTAGGGGTTTTTTTGGTACAATATTCTGATGAGAAGCCCGTTATATCTGGATATCCGCTAAAAACCGATAACCGTTGGCTTATGCTGAAAAGAATGCGGGGTAAGATATGCTTATACTCCTTCCTGATCGTTGCCGGGTCCTTACCTCAGCTGTCCGCTTTCGCCCAATTCACCCAATACTCAAATGAATTTCTCAATATCGGCGCGGGGGCGCGGGGTATGGCTATGGGTAATGCGCAGGTTGCATCGGTAACGGATGGGACGGCGGGTTATTGGAATCCGGCTGCGCTGGCGAATGTCCGGGATATACCGCAGGTGAGCCTGATGCATGCGGAATATTTTGCGGGGGTGGGCAAATATGATTTCGGGAACCTGACCCTGCCGCTGAAGGATAACAAGCGTACGCTTGGGATCACGCTGTTGAGGTTTGCCGTCGACGACATCCCAAATACGATATTCCTGGTCCAGCCGGATGGTTCGGTGAATTTTTCCAATATCACGACGTTCTCGTCCGCGGATTATGCATTGATCCTGTCGCTGGCGCAGCAAAGCAAAATGCATAATGGGGTCCTTTTCAACTTCGGGGGGAATGCGAAGATCATTTACCAGGAGGCCGGAACCTTTGCGCATGCGTGGGGTTTCGGTGTGGATGCCGCGATGCAGCTCATCGGCAATCGCTGGAAGGTTGGTGTTGTAGGAAAAGATATCACGACGACGTTCAATGCCTGGTCCTTCAGTCTGGATCAGGCCGTTCAGGAGGTCTTTTATGAGACCGAGAACATGATACCGGGCAAGTCGATCGAGCTTACGGCTCCGCAGCTGATCTTTGGCGGTTCGTATAGTATCCCGATCGAAAGAAGATTGAGCTTGTTGATTGAGGCGGATATCGATGCGACGTTCGATGGCCGCCGGAATACGGTAGTGAGCAGCAATCCGATCAGCCTTGATCCGCGGGTGGGGTTGGAGCTGTCGTTCCGGAATGTGTTTTTCGTGCGGGCGGGGATTAACAACTTCCAGCAGGTGCTGGACGACCGGGATACTACCAATACCCGGAAGATCTGGATCTACCAGCCAAGCATAGGCGCGGGTTTCAAGGTGGGGGATGTCCAGATCGACTATGCGTTCACCAATTTGGCCAATCAGTCCTATCCCTTATATACCAATGTATTTTCATTGAGGGTCGACCTGAGGAAGAAGGAGAAGAGGGGGGTGCCGGCGCGGTGACCCGGATAAAATGACATAGTATGAGAAACTTTTTTACAATTCTGATCTTACTGTTTAGCCTGGGGTTATCCGCCCAGCCCTACAATAATGAATGGATCAATTTCAGCAATACTTACTATAAATTCAAGGTGGGGGCGACGGGGTTGTGCCGGATCCCGCAGTCGGTGATTGCCGGCGCAGGCCTCGGGAATGTTCCGGTGCAGAATTTCCAGCTTTTCCGTAATGGCAAGGAGGTGCCGATCTATACAACCGCGGCCAGTGGGACGCTGGGCACAAGCGATTACATCGAGTTCTGGGGCCAGATGAACGACGGAGTGCCGGATGCGCCTCTATACAGGAATCCTGTTTATCAGCATACGCAGCATAAGAGCCTGGAGACGGATACGGCCGTCTATTTCCTCACCGTCAATGCAGCGGGAAGTACATTCCATTATGTGAATACGGCGAACAACCCGGCGGGGTCACCGTTGCCGACGGAGACGTATTTCATGTATACAGCCGGCGTTTATTACCACTCGCAGATCAACCCGGGGTATGCGCAGGTCGTCGGGGAGGCGTTGTATTCGTCGGCATATGATATGGGAGAGTTGTGGAGCTCGGGGCCGATCTATCCGGGCGGCCCGTGGACCGACGGCAGCCTGTCCAATCTGTATGTGTACACCAGTGGCCCGAATGCGAGCATCAAGTTTGGGATGGTAGGAGACTACCCCAATGCCCGGACGGTTGCCGTTGCCGTAAACGGAACGATGGTAGGAGACTCGGTGATGAACGGTTACAATGACTGGTTGACGACCGAGAATGTGCCGATCGGCCTGATCAGCTCGAACACCGCACCGGTGACCTTTACCAATAACTGCGCGATACCGACGGATCCGATGGTGGTGAGCTTCTACGAGCTGACCTATCCCCGGTTATACGACTTCGGCGGGCAGGAGACCTTTCCCTTCCAGCTGCCGGCCAAATCGGCGGGATACCTGCTTAACATCACGGATGTCCCGCTTATAAACGGGTATACTCCGGTGTTGTATGATATGACCAATGGCCTACGGTATACTGCCGTGGTGAATGGAAACAGTTCGTTGTCGTTTGTGCTGCCCGGGTCGTCCTCCACGACACAGCTGTTACTGGTGAATGAGGATCCCGGGACGGTCCAGACGGTCACCGGTTTTACGGTCAAGAATTTCACGAATTATTCCGTCGCCGCGAACCAGGGTAATTATATCCTTATCTCCAATTCGCTTTTGAATACGAGCTCTACGCCGGGTGATAATCCGGTACAGGATTACAAGACGTATCGCAACTCGGCGGCGGGTGGCAGCTTCAACACGGCCGTCGTAGATATCAGTGACCTGATCGATCAGTTTGCGTTCGGGGTCAAGATACATCCGTTGTCGATCCAGAATTTTCTCCGATATGCACGGGCTGACTGGGCAGCCCCGCCGCAATATGTGCTGTTGCTCGGACACTCGATGTCCTATGATCAGTACAACCTCTACAGCGAGCAGGAGCATGATCCGCTGACCGCTCAGCTGGAGGAGATGCCGACGTGGGGTTATCCTGCGTCGGACAATATGCTGGCTGCCGCGAATGGCGGCAGTACCCAGCCACTGATCCCGATCGGCCGGATGTCCGCGATCAACGGGACGGAGCTGGCCACTTACCTCGAAAAGGTGAAAGAATACGAGTCAACGGCGGCAACTGCGTCCAGCACGATTGCCGGCCGGTTGTGGATGAAGAATGTCGTCCAGCTTACGGGCGTCAGCGAGCCTTATCTCGGTACAATCCTTTGTAATTATATGGTCGCTTATCAGCAGATCATCACCGATACGTTGTGCGGGGCCAGTGTGAGCCTCTTCTGTGACGGAAATGCGACGACGGGGACGACGGTCCCGCCGAGCCTGATCGCCGGGCTGTTCCAAACGGGGATCAGTCTGCTGAATTATTTCGGGCACTCGTCGAATACGGTACTCGACTATGGGTTGGACCAGCCGAGCACGTATAACAATCAGGGTAAATACCCGATCTTCCTGGTAAATGGGTGTGATGCGGGGAACTTTTTCATTTACGATCCGCTGAGGCCATCCGGCCAGAGTATGACCTTGTCAGAGACGTATGATCTGGCGAGTGAGCGGGGATCGAGCATATTCATTGCGGCAACGAGCTTCCAGATCGTGAATTACGTGAATCTTTATCTGACGGGGGCGTATAACCTGATGAATGGACCGGACTATGGTAAGACGATAGGACAGCTGGAGAACGACGCGCTGGCGTATCTGCTGAATGCTATTCCCGGTGATTATTTTGCGCGACAGCATGTCGAACAGTTCTGTATGAATGGCGACCCGGCGCTGCATCTGTATCAGATGCCGACCGACTATGATGTCGAAGCGTCGACGGTTTCGGTCAATCCGTCCTTTATATCAACGAGCAACACGTCGTTCACTGTCAATGCGAAATTCTACAACCTCGGCAAAGCGGTGCCGGATTCCGTGGGCGTGCTGGTCCAGCGGACCTATCCGAACGGGACCACTGCTACCGTCTATAGCGGGAAGTTGTGGGGTCTCTGGTATTCGGATTCGATCCAGGTGCAGGTACCGATCGTTCCGACGCGGGATATCGGGGATAATAAGATCACCGTGACGATCGATCCCGGGAACCTGATCCCGGAGGTAACCTATGCCAACAATTCGGTTACGATCGATGCTTATATCTATCAGAACGGGGCAACGCCGGTCTATCCCTATAATTATGCCATCATCAATACGCCGACCGCCACGCTGGTGGCTTCGACCAATAATCCGCTGATCCCGAGCACGCAGTACACGATGCAGATCGATACGTCCCAGCTATTCAACTCGCCGATGCTGGTGACCAAGACGTTGACGCAGGTCGGGGGTGAGCTGGAGTTCAATCCGGGGATCACGTTCCTGGACAGTGTGGTCTATTACTGGCGGGTGGCGGCCGCGCCTGCCGCGGGTCAGGCTGCAGCCTGGGCCGGCGCGTCCTTTGTTTATATCGATCCGGCGCACAGCACAGTAGGGATGAACCAGTCGCATTATTTCCAGCATCTGGGATCCACCGGCGACAGCATTGTACTGGCGGCGAACCGGCAGTGGCAATTTAGCAAGGCTCAGCACGCCTTTTATGTGACCAATGGGATGTTCCCTTATGAGTCCTTCTCAGAGGATTTTGAGGTCGGGGTGGACGGGAACAACTATATTCAGAGCGCGTGCGTGGGTCACTCCTTTATGTTCAATGTCTTTAACCCCGTGACGCTGACCCCCTGGAAGGATGTAGATGCCAGCGGGAATAATCTGTATCTGAGCGGGAGCGGATCGGCGAACTGTAACCCCTACAATAATTGGGATTTCGAATTCTCGTATATGACGCCGGCGAGCCGGGAACTGGCGATGCGTTTTCTGGACAGTGTTCCCAACGGCTATTATATTATAGTCCGGAGCTTCGACTGCGACAGTACGGGCGGGAATTCCTACGCGGCCACCTGGTCGTCTGATCAGTCGACCTACGGGGCGGGTAATTCCATCTACAACGTGCTGAAGAATGCGGGATTCGCGGCGATCGATTCGGTCAGTTATCCTCGCGACTGGTTCTTTGTCTACAAGAAGGGCGACCCCACCTTTACGCCGGTATGGCAGCTCTCACAGGGTCTGACGGGGGAGATCACGCAATACATTTACTTCTACAATACGTTTTATGCCGGTACTGTTTTGTCGCCGCTCTTCGGCCCGGCTGCCAAGTGGGGTCTTGTGCACTGGCGGGGTCATGACCTGAGCAGTCCCGTAACGGATACGGCGGGGCTGAAGGTGGTAGGGGTGGACACACTTGGAAATTATACCACGTTGTACCAGCTTCCGCGAACGGTACAGGATTTCGATATCTCAGCGATCAATGCCCAGCAATACCCGAATATCCAATTGAGGCTGGCTACGGAGGACAGTGTGAATGCCCTGCCGTATCAGCTGGATTACTGGCGGTTGAATTATACGCCCGTGCCGGAAGGAGCGATAGCGCCGAATCTCGTGCTCAAGGCGCCGGATACCGTTGTGCTGGGGCAGCCGATCGAGTTTTCGGTCGCGTTCAAGAATGTCAGCCCCTATGCTTTCGACAGCATGACGATCAAGATGTACATCCAGGATGCGCATAATGTTACTCACCTGATAACGCTGCCGAAGCGAAGGCCGATCGTCAGCGGGGATACGCTCATTCTTGATTACACGATCTCTTCGTCACAATTTCAGGGGGCCAATACGATCTATGTGGATTTCAATCCGAATGTACAACCGGAACAATATTTCTTTAACAACTTCTTGTATAAGACCGTCTATGTAAAGGGTGACAGCCGGGCGCCGACCCTGGACGTGACGTTCGACAATGTGCATATCCTTAATGATGATATTGTATCGGCGAGGCCGCATATCCTGGTCAAGCTGCAAAGCCAGTCGCCGTATCTGCTCCTGAAGGATACATCGCTGATGACGGTACAGGTCATGTATCCGGACGGTTCGCTGCATAATTATTATTTCAGCGGCGATACGGTGCGATTTACTCCGGCGACGAGCGCGAACAACAATGTGGCGATGGTGGATTTCACGCCGGCTTTCTCTACGCAGTCGAATCCGCAGGGGGATATCTATCAGCTGATCGTAAGCGGCAAGGATGAGCTGGGTACGACGGCTGGTACGGGCCCGTATCGGGTCGCGTTCACGGTGATCAACAAGCCGATGATCTCGAATGTGTTCAATTATCCAAATCCGTTCAGCACTTCAACGGCTTTTGTCTTTACGATCACCGGCAGCCAGGTGCCGCAGAATATCAAGATCCAGATCCTGACCATTACGGGGAAGGTGGTACGGGAGATTACGAAGGAAGAACTAGGGCCGCTGCATGTGGGTACCAATATTACGGAGTTCAAGTGGAATGGTACGGACATGTATGGCAACCGGCTGGCAAATGGCGTATATTTGTATCATGTGGTAACGAACCTGAACGGACAGTCGCTGAGCAAATACAATGTGCAGGGACAGAATACTGACCGGTTCTTCAATAACGGATACGGCAAGATGTACCTCATGCGATGACGGAGCGCGATAATTCGGGGAATTTATGCGTCGCTTGCGATGCGGGGCGGAGGAAGGGCCGCTGGCGGCGCCGGGTGGTCTATGGGGTTTATTTGTTCCTCGTGACGCTGCTGTTGATGGAGGTGGCTCTGCGTATCTATAATCCTTTTCATTTCCGGCTAAAGGGGGATAAGATCCTGTTGCCCACGGGCGTGCGGGAGACCATTGTCAACCGGATCAATCCGAAGCTCGATCCGGTGATCATCAATACGCGGAACAGTCTCGGGTTCCGGGGGCCGGAGGCGCCGAACGACTGGGCCCGGGGCGATCATGAGGCCGCGGGCGGAGCGAAGGAGCTGACGGTCATTACCATCGGCGGAAGTACGACCGAGTGTCATTTTCTGAGTGATTCTTTGACGTGGCCTTTTTTGTTGGGTTTGCGGCTGGCGGATTCGGTCCGGGGATGCTGGCTGAACAATGCGGGGCTGGACGGGCAGTCGACGTTCGGGCATCTCGTGATGTTGAACGATTATGTCAAGAAGCTGCATCCTTCGGTGGTCGTGTTCCTTACCGGGATCAATGATGTCGAGACTTCCGGCCCATCTTTTCATGACAAGCTTTATGAACGGGGGGCGTATCCCGATCTTTTGCATTTCCTTTTCAATAACAGTGAGGTATTGAATCTCGGACTGAACCTGTGGCGGGGATGGCGGGCGAGGCGGTTCAACAATACGACAAACGGGATGATGGTGCTGGATAGCGTCCGGCGGATGGCGTTGGCGGATTCGGTTGTGCGTGCCCGATTGGAGGCGCAAGGGCCGTTTGTTGAGGGATATCGCGCGCGGTTGAATGCGCTGGCCGATACCTGTCTGGCGTGGCATATCGTCCCGGTGTTCGTGACGCAGCCCGATCAGTTCGGTTATGGGCGGGATCCGGCGACGGGTGCTGATCTCGCAGCGTTTCCGGTGGAGCCTTCGGTGAACGGAGCGTTGCTGTGGGCGATGCTGGAACGCTACAACGATATCATACGCCGGATGTGTGCGGAACGGGGGCTGCCGATGATCGATCTGGCGCGGCTGATGCCGAAGAACAGTTTGTATTTTTATGATATGTCGCACTTCACCAATGCGGGGGCTTCGGAGGTTGCGGGGTTGGTGGCGCCGCCGATGATTCGTATCTTACGCGGATTGCGGCCATGAAGGATCGTTTCGTCATATTACTATTCGGGGTGCTGACCTTTTTACTGTATTTCCCGGTGCTCGGCAATGGGTTTCTGACGGATGACTATGCATCGCTATACCGGCTGCTGATTGAAAAGCGTGAGCCTTTTTTGGAGACGGTCCGGCCGATGATCGATATTTCCTTTTACGTCAACTATCTGATTTCGGGGCTGCACCCGATGAGCTATTATATCTTCAATCTGTGTGTTCATGCGGGTACGTGTTTTATGGTCTACCGGGTTGCGCTGGATCTGCCGTTGTTTGAGGGCCGTCGGGGGTTTGCCTATGCGTTCACCGCGGGGATGCTTTTCCTGTTCTATCCTTTTCACAACGAAGGGGTGGTCTGGTTGTCGGGGCGGCTTTCTTCGATGGCGGCACTAGGTGGGATGCTGGCGATTCACTTGTCGCTGACGAAGAAGTGGCTGTGGGGAACGCTGCTGGCGGTGCTGTGCTGGTATATTGGGCTTTTCGCGTATGAATCGATCATCGTGCTGCCTGCTGTGGTGCTACTGTTCGAATGGATAAAATTCAGGGATGTGAGCAGGGGGTTGCGGTCTCTGGCGGTCTGGGTCGTTGCGGGGCTGCTTTGGCTTGAGTTTCGGCTGTTTACGGTTGGGGGGCTGTTGCCACCATATACGCAGGGTGCGACGGTCAGGGATCCGATCGCACTGCGATTTGTAAAGGTACTTGGCCGGTGTTTCCTACCGCCTTCGGAAAATTGGAAATGGATGATGATCGGATTTGTGGGGGTGGTGGTGCTGATCGGGGCTGTAAATGTTGTGATCTGGCGGCGGAAGTCCTGGCCCTATCTGGTGCTTGAGATCGGCTTTCTGCTGGCCCTATTTCCTGCGGTCGCACTGGGGGTGAGCACGCGGACGTCGGAGGGGGACCGGCTTTTGTATTTTCCGTCGTGTTTGCTTTGTTTGGTGGCGGGTGCGGTGGTATTCCTGCTGCCGCTGAGACGGTGGCGGCTCGTGTTGTGCGGCGGATATGTAGTAGCGGGCGTGCTGCTGATCAATGCGAATAACCGGCGTTGGGTGTTTGCTTCGCGGACGGCGGAAAAGGCGCTGGCTTACATGCGGGCCGGGTTTCAGCCGGTGGTGCTGGTGAATGCGCCGGATGAGTGGGAAGGAGCGTTTATCTTCCGGAATAGTTTTAACCAGGGACTGGTGGTGAATGGGATCGATACGAATCGGGTGGTGGTGAAACATTTTCTGACCAGACTTGAGTATTTGAAGGTCAATGGAAAGATCGAGCCGGTGTTCCGGGATCATTCGTTTTTTATATATCCTTCGACGCAGATCGCTACGATGTCGGAGGCGGAAAGGGTGTATTATTGGGACAAGAACGAGTGGAAAAAGCTAATTTCGCTTTAGTATGTTTGGTTTTTCAGATTATGCGTCGAGGGGGGTAAATCTTGTTTACAACCGGCTGATGCCGGGCTCAAAACGTCTTTCTTCCCTCATGCTTTATGCGACTGACCGTTGTGACTCCGGATGCAAGCATTGTCTGATCTGGGCCAAGCGGCCGACCACGGTCTTGCCTTACGAAGCGATCGTGCGGATCATGGCGAGCAAGTGTGTACATCCTTCGACCATGGTGGGCCTCGAGGGAGGGGAGTTCCTTTTGCATCCCGAGGCGGATAAGATCCTTGGTTGGTTTGCGGGTAATCACCCGAATTTCGATCTGTTTTCGAATTGTCTGCAGCCGGAGCGGCTGATCGATGTTGTCCGGGAATACCGGCCACACCGGCTGTACATTTCGCTGGATGGAGATCGGGATACTTATCTTCATATGCGGGGGAAGGATGGATATGACCGGGTGCTGCGGGTGATTAGGGAGCTGAAGGGGGTGGTGCCGGTGTTTGTGATGTTTACGTTGTCGCCTTACAATGATTTTGATGATCTCCGGCATGTGGCGGGGGTTTGTAAGGAGAATGGGGTGTTTTTGCGGGTGGGGATATACAACAATATTCCCTTCTTTGACACCATAGAGGATGGGCCCGGGTCGGTGTTCGGTCAATATAAGAATGATGAGGTGTTGACGTATTCGAAGGTGAAGACTTTGAAAGAGACCGGGCGGGTTGGTTTGTCGGGGACGGAGGATGTCGCGGCGAAGGCGGGTTCGGCGCGGGTGGGGACTGATGTGGCGGGGGCGGGTCCGGCGCGGGTGATGGAGGATTATACCGCGTTGATTCCGGAGGAGGTGCGGGAGTATGCGGAGAACATGGACTATGTTCGGTTATACCAGAAATGGGTGACGGGTAAATTGCGGCTGGGCTGTCATTCCATTATGGACAGTGCCATCGTGCTGCCGGACGGGGATGTTCCGCTGTGTCAGCATCTGCCGACGCGGTTGGGGAATGTGTATCGGGAGGGGTTGGATGGCGCTTTCAATTCGGCGGCGAGCGGTAAGGTGCAGGCGCATCATTCGCAGAATTGTAATCAATGCTGGGTGGCTTATCATCGGAAGTATGATGTGGCGCTTTATCGTGGTTTCGAAAAATATTTTGGGCGGTGGGCTACCACCAAGTTGCTTGGATATTATCAATGGGATACCGATGACAAGAGACCATAGTGAATTGTTGCTCTTGGGGAATGATGCGCATGATTTGTATTTATGCGCATTGCCATATCCGCATATTTGTCTGGACAATTTCCTGGATGCCGGGGTTGTTACGCGCGTGGCGGCTGAGTTTCCTGAATTGGGGAGCACGGGTGACATCCGGTTCAATGATCCGAATCAGTTGAAGCTCGCGTCACGGGGGGAATACCGCTTTGGTCCCGTCACGCGGGAACTGGTCCACTACCTGAACTCGCAGCCTTTTCTGGAATACCTGAGCGCGCTCACCGGGATCGGCGGATTGCTTCCCGACCCGTATTTCAGCGGCGGGGGTCTCCATGAGATCCCGCGCGGGGGGTTTCTGAAGATCCATGCGGACTTTAACCGGCATCCCGATCTCCAGCTGGAGCGAAGAATCAACCTGATACTCTATCTCAATGCCGATTGGGAGGAAAGCTACGGAGGACACCTGGAGCTATGGGACCCGGAAATGAAGGGCTGTGTGAAAAAGTTCCTGCCTGTTTTCAATCGGATGGTGATCTTCAATACAACAGATCGTTCCTATCATGGGCATCCCGATCCGCTGAATTGTCCGGAGGGCAGGAGCCGGCGATCGCTTGCGCTTTATTATTATACGATCGGGAGGCTGGTCGGGGAGGTGCGTGGCGACAACCGGATCAATACGAAGTTCATGCCGCGGGCGGGGGATAGCGGGAGGATGCGCAACTATAACCGGGTCAAGGATTTTGTTACGAACGTGATGCCGCCGTTTTTGCTTCGGTTATTGTACAAGCGTTTGAAATAATTCATAGATGCTTATAAGGGAGGGAAGGTCATTCGAGACTCCGGAGGCGGGGCCGGAATTTTCTACGCGGGCGACGAAATCTTCTATTTCAGAAAGGAAGCCCTGGGTGTAGAGGCTATTTGTTTCCAGTGCCGGGGTCAGGGTAGGGATACCGGACCAGTAATCTCTGGTGGAAAGGGGCCGGTTCATGAGGCGTTCGGCCGGAATGTTCATCACGCGGAAGGGCATTTGTTTGCCGGTGACGGAGGTGGGGTATTGGACGGTGAGGGATTCGTCCGGCAGGTTGACCGTGAGGGATTCGAGGGGCGGGTTCCAGGTGTAATGGGTAGAGAGGTGGAGGAGGCCCGAGCAGCCGCCGGGGTGACGGAGGTGCAACTGGAGGGTGATGCCTTTGTCGTCCTGGTTTTTGGAAAAAGATTGGAGCCTGGGGTCGCCGAAGAGGAACCGGGCATAGTCCAGCGGATGGATAAACAGTTCGGTGAAGGGGTCACCCTGGGGGAAAGGGCCGGTTTGGAATTGGTAGAGATAGCTGGTGGCGCGGCTGCATTTTCTTCCTATCGGCTGGTTGCCTGGCCAGTGTCTTCGCTGGAGACCGATCTTGCAGATGGCGGCGGGATTGATCTGGTGGAGGTCCCGGAGTTGTGAGAGGGTCTGGCAGGGTGGTTTTTCCACGAACACGGATTTGCCGGCGGTGAGCAGTTGGGTGAGGATAGCGTAGTGGGCTTCCGATGCTGTACAGACGAAAACGCCGGCGATGGAAGGGTCGGTGGCGAGGATGTTGAGGTCGTGGATAAAGTTGCAGCCCGGGAAGAGCGGGGAAAGCTGCTTGTTCCAGTCGGAGCTTTGGGTACAGATATATTTGAGGTGGATATTGAAGTGGCGGAGGATGGGATAAAGCGCGGTCATGCTATGGATGCCAAAGCCGACGAAGGCATAGGATTGCCGCGCGTGAAAGAGTGGGTTCTGAAAATACTTTTCCTTGCGGTGATGATTAAATCTCTTTAAGAGTGCGTTGAGCATGCGCGGCGGTGTTTGTCCGGACAAGTTCCGTAAATTTTCTTTTATTTCTGAGGAAATAGGGGAAGAGGATCGTGCCGGGGTAGATGCAGGACTTCTTCAAAAAGCCTTTTGGTTGGGGATGGGGGTCGTTCTTCTCGCGGTACGTCAGGAGCCAGCCGAAATAAGAGAGGGCGGCTTTTCCCATTGCCTTACTAATGCCGGGTTCGCGCCGGAGCAGGAAATAGAAAATGCCGAGAAAGTCGGTGGCGAGGCGGAGGGTGATGACGGCCAGGGCGTGGAAGAAGGGGAGGTTGCGGGAGAGCAGGATATAGTTATTGCGAAAGGTCAGGACGGTTTTCAGGGAATTCTCCCAGGAGAGCGTGCCGGCGCCTTTGTGGTAGACGACGGAGTCGGGGCATGCGAAGATGGTATAGCCCATATTTCGGACGCGCCAGCAAAGGTCGATGTCTTCCTGGTGCATAAAGTAAGGTTCATAGAAGCCGCCGGTTTGGCGGAAGAGTTTTGACGAGAAGCACATGCAGGCGCCGGTTGCCCAGAAGACTTCTTCGGTCGTGTCGTACTGGCCGGAATCTTTTTCGATGGTGGTGAGGACGCGGCCGCGGGTGAAGGGTAGACCGAGGCGGTCGATCCAGCCGCCGGCGGCGCCGGCGTATTCGAAATGGTCTCGTTGGTCGAGGGCGAGTAGTTTGGGCTGGCAGATGCCGATCTCCGGGTTGTTCTCGAGGAGGGAGATGAGGGGTTCGATAAAACCGGGGGTCACTTCGATATCCGAGTTGACGATGAGAAAATAGTCAGCTTCGATCCGGTTGAGGCCGAAATTATAGCCGCCGGCGAAACCTTTGTTGTCGGTCATGGGGAGGGTATGGACCCCGGGAAAGCGGGTGCGGAGCATTTCCAGCGATCCGTCGTTGGAATTGTTGTCGATTACGTATATTTCTTTATTTTTATATGATGTCATGGTCAGGAAGGGGAGGAACCTTTCCAGGTAGAAAGCGGTATTCCAGTTGAGGATGACAAGTGCGACGGAGGGGGTGTTCATGTCAGGGAGGACGAATGTCGGGTGGCCATGAGTCGGGAGACGTATTTCCCGATCAGATCGAATTCCAGGTTGACGGTGGATCCCGGGGTGATGGTTTGGATATTGGTATGCTCGAAAGTATAGGGGATAATGGCGACGTCAAAGCGGTCTTTTTTGACGTTAAAGATGGTGAGGCTGGTGCCGTTGAGGGAGATGGATCCTTTTTCGATCACGAGGTGGCTGAATTTCCGCGGGAATTCGAAGCGGAAGAGCCAGCTGCCGTCGTGTTCTTTTTTCTGGGTGCAGGTGGCGATGGTGTCGACGTGACCCTGGACGATATGGCCGTCGAGGCGGCCGTTGAGGGGCATGCAGCGTTCGAGGTTGACGAGGGTGCCTTTTTGCCAGGAATCGAGGTTACTTTTTCGGAGGGTCTCATCGATGGCGGTTACGCGGTGGGCATCTTCCCTGACTTCCTCCACCGTCAGGCAGACGCCGTTATGAGAGATGCTTTGATCGATCATGAGTTCGGGAGAGAGGGGAGATTGGATCCAGAAGGTTTTATTGGTTCCTTTGGTCTCCGAGGTTTGGACTTTTCCGAGTGCTTCGATGATACCGGTGAACATGGGTCGAAATTCGTAAAAAATGGGGAGAGTTTGCGGGTTTGGGTAAAATATCGTACTTTTGCTTTCCGAAAATAAAATTAAACATGCTCATTATCGATTCCAAAGATTGCGAGAACATTGACAAGGCGCTCAAGAAGTACAAGAAGAAGTTTGAAAAGGCGAAAGTGCTGGTACAGTTGCGGGAGCGTCAGTCTTACACCAAGCCTTCTGTCAAGCGCAGAGGTGAGGTGCTGAAGGCGGTGTACAAGCAGCAGGTTGCCAGTGGCAAATTCGAAGAATAAAATATTGTAATATAATTAGTTAGAGTATAAGGTCGCCAATGGCGGCCTTTTTGTATTTTTGGACCAGAAAAACGGTTTCGTTGGAGGAAGCGATACAGTCCTTTATTGACCATTTGAAATTCGAGAAGCGTTATTCGACGCATACGGTCCGTTCTTACCGGGACGACCTGGAGGGTTTTTCCACTTTTATCCGGAAGGAATTTGGCGGGATGGCCATGAGGGAGATCTCCCCGGCCATTGTCCGGAGTTGGCTGGCGGCTCTGAAGGACGGGGGACTAAGTTCGAGGTCGATCAACAGGAAGATCTCGGCATTGAAGTCCTGGTACAAGCATTTGATCCGGGTAGGGGAAGTGGGTCAGAGTCCGATGGGGGCGATCCTCTCGCCGAAGGCGGGCAAGCGGTTACCGGTTTATGTGGAGCAAACGGATATGGCGACACTTTTCGACGGGGTTCAGTTACCGGAAGGCTGGGAGGGGAGGACGGTCAGGTTGCTGATGATGATCCTGTATTATACCGGGATCCGTCGCAGTGAGGTGATCGGGCTGCGGGAAGGCCAGGTGGATTCCGGCAATTGGGTAGTCAGGGTGCTGGGGAAGGGTAACAAGGAGCGGGCGATCCCGGTGAATAAGGAATTGATCGAGGCGATAAGTGAATATCGGGAGCTCAAGCGGGTGGAGCTGGAGGCGGCGGATAAGGAGTATCTGCTGGTGAACCGGAAGGGGCGGAAACTATATCCGAAATATGTGCATCGGGCGGTACATGATTATTTGGCACAGATCACGACGATCGATCAGAAGAGCCCGCATGTGCTGAGGCATACGTTTGCTACGCATTTGATGAATGAAGGTGCGGAGCTGAATTCGGTGAAGGAGCTGCTGGGGCATGCCAGCCTGGCAGCGACGCAGGTCTATACGCACAACAGCATTGAAAAATTGAAGGAAATCTATAATAAGGCGCATCCGAAGGCTTAGAAATGCGCGTGGCGTCATGCCGGTGGAGGTTGAGATTTGTCAAGACAAAATTTGTCCCGGATCGCTGCAATTAACGCAATTTTATTTGGAAAAAATCGTCTTAAAGATTAACTTGAGTGTCCAGCCTTATCCTCGCGCGCACCTAGTATACAAAGCTCTTTCATTTATTGTTCACTGATAAAAAATGGGATTTTTATGAACGTAAATATTCAAACTGTGCACTTTGATGCAGACGGTAAACTGGTAAATTACGTAAACAAAAAAATGAGCAAATTAAACACATTCCATGACAGAATTATCAAAGTAGATGTTTTCCTCAAGCTGGACAATGTCGTTCATAACATTAAAGACAAGATCGCGGAGATCAGAGTTCATGTCCCCAAGCACCATTTCTTCGTAAAGTGTTCCTCCAAATCGTTCGAAGAATCATTTGACAGCGCGTTCGAGTCGCTGGTTAATCAAGTAAAAAGACAAAAAGAGAAGCAGGTGGCTTAAAACAAAAGACTAACACTAAGGGGTGTTCCGAAGCAGCGGGACGCCCCTTTTTTGTTTTTGGGGCGCTTGGGCAGGATCCAGGGGACACGTGACAAGGGCGCGGCGAACTTTCGCCACGGTTTGAGTGCGGGCGGATTCGGAAAATTCAGGCCCGGCGCGAGCTTTGGTTGCCCGGAAAGTCCCTGGAAGGAGTAAAAGTTCGCATTTTGCGAACTTTTGATCTGGCCGAAACAGTCCGGAGGAGCGGGCAGCGAAAATTTTGGGGTTTAAAATTTTTGAATTTGACATTTTAACCTACCTTTGCCTTCCCAAAAAAAGCAGTGGATCAGTGTGCTATGAATCGGGAGGCTGGGGGCCTCGCCTTCGCCCCGGGGGCTTCGGCGGGCGAAGTGAGTTACCAGCCAGAGTAGCTCAGTTGGTAGAGCAGCTGATTTGTAATCAGCTGGTCGGGGGTTCGAGTCCCTTCTCTGGCTCTATGGGGGATGAGGTCCCCGGGTGAATGGGCAAGTAGCCAAGTGGCCAACGGCAACAGACTGTAAATCTGTCCTCTTCGGAGTTCGGTGGTTCGAATCCATCCTTGCCCACGAGTCTGAAGTCCCGCATTTTCGGCTTGCGTCGAAGCGGGGTGATGTCCTGTATCTTCGGCTTGCGTCGAAGCGGGGTGATGTCCTGTATCTTCGGCTTGGGTCGAAGCGGAGGGGGTGAATGGTGTAGAGGCGTTTGATAAGCGGAAGTAGCTCAGTTGGTAGAGCGACAGCCTTCCAAGCTGTAGGTCGCGGGTTCGAACCTCGTCTTCCGCTCTAAGAAGTGTAAGGTAAGTCCCTGGACTTGACCAGCCGTTGTAGCTCAGGGGTAGAGCACTTCCTTGGTAAGGAAGAGGTCGAGAGTTCAATTCTCTTCAACGGCTCAGTAGTTAATATTTAAAAAAGATAAAAATGTCAAAAGAGACCTTTAAGAGGGACAAACCCCACGTTAATGTTGGGACTATTGGTCACGTAGACCATGGTAAGACCACCTTGACTGCCGCCATCACTACCATCTTGTCTTCAAGAGGGTTGGCGACAGCAAAAAAATACGACGAGATCGATGCCGCTCCGGAAGAAAAGGAAAGGGGTATTACCATCAATACAGCTCACGTTGAATACGCGACGGCTAACCGTCACTATGCGCACGTGGACTGCCCTGGTCACGCTGACTACGTCAAGAATATGATCACCGGCGCCGCCCAGATGGATGGTGCGATCCTGGTCGTAGCGGCCACGGATGGTCCGATGCCGCAGACGAAGGAGCATATCCTGCTTGCCCGCCAGGTAGGTGTTCCGCGTATCGTTGTATTTATGAACAAGGTTGACCTGGTAGATGACCCTGAACTGCTGGAGCTGGTTGAGATGGAAATCCGCGAGCTGCTGACCTCCTATGGTTTTGACGGCGACAATACGCCGATCATCCAGGGTTCGGCCACGGGTGCGCTGGCTGGCGAAGCCAAGTGGGTCAAGGCGATCGACGATCTGATGGCGGCTGTTGACAGCTATATTCCGTTGCCTCCCCGTCCGGTCGATCAACCGTTCCTGATGTCTGTGGAAGACGTCTTTTCGATCACGGGTCGTGGTACGGTTGCTACGGGTCGTATTGAAAGGGGTCGGATCAAGGTAGGTGAAGCGATCGAAATCGTTGGTCTTCAGGACGCTCCGCTGGCTTCAACCGTAACCGGCGTTGAAATGTTCCGGAAGCTGCTGGATCAGGGGGAAGCTGGTGACAATGCCGGTCTGCTCTTGCGCGGTATTGAAAAGAACCAGGTCCGCCGCGGGATGGTGCTTTGCAAACCCGGTTCGATCACTCCGCACACTGAGTTCAAGGGTGAGGTATATGTATTGAGCAAGGAGGAGGGTGGCCGTCACACGCCGTTCTTTAACAAATATCGTCCTCAGTTCTACTTCCGTACCACGGACGTAACGGGTGAAGTAACCCTGCCGGCCGGGACGGAGATGGTGATGCCTGGCGACAACACGTCATTGTCGGTGGTGCTGATCCAGCCCATTGCCATGGAAAAGGGTCTTAAGTTCGCTATCCGTGAGGGTGGTCGTACGGTAGGCGCCGGTCAGGTAACGGATATTGTCAAGTAGGAAACCGGGCGGACCAGAGTCCGCTGGTAAAAACGGTTTTTTTTATATCTTTGTCGTACTAAGAGCTGTTCCGAGATTGATCGGGATAGCTCTTAGCTTTCTAGCAGAGGCGCCGGATCGAAGGAGAGCAGAGGCTGGGAAGTGTTGTTTGACACACGGGTATAGTATAACGGTAGTACAGAGGTCTCCAAAACCTTCAGTCTGGGTTCGAATCCTAGTACCCGTGCCAAAAGAGTTGTATGAACAAAATCTCGACGTTTTTCCGTGAGTCGTACCGGGAATTACTGGAAAAGGTGAGCTGGCCAAGCTGGTCGGAGCTGCAGCAGTCGACGGTGATCGTGCTCGCTGCCACACTTGTGATCACGCTGGTAGTTTGGCTTATGGACGTGGTCGCCAGTTCGGTACTGCATGCGATATATGGCTTTTTCGGCTGATAAACGTGTATTTGTATTGTTGTCAAAATCCTTTTTATGACGGAGACAGTGAATCAACAAGAAGTCAAGACCCAGCCGGAAGGAAAGCCGGCGCCGGAAACGAAATGGTATGTCCTTCGGGTCGTGAGTGGGAAGGAACGTAAGGTAAAAGAGTACCTGGACAAGGAAATTTCCCGCGGCGGGTGGGGGGAAATCGTGAAGCAGGTGTTTCTGCCGGTGGAGAAGGTCTATAAGGTACAGAACGGGAAGAAAGTGATGCGGGAGCGCAACTACTATCCGGGCTATGTGATGGTGGAGGTGACGGATGGAAAATTGGGGGATGATCTGCGTGAGGTGATCAAGAATACCAACAGCGTTATCCATTTCCTGGGGAAGGAGAATCCGATTGCGCTGCGGAAGGCGGAAGTGAACAAAATGCTGGGCAAGATGGATGAGATGGCGGAATCGGGAAGTATGAGCATGAGTGAGCCGTTCATTATCGGTGAAACGATCAAGATCATCGAAGGGCCGTTCAATGATTTTAACGGGATCATCGAGGAGGTAAATGATGAGAAGAAGAAGCTAAAAGTGACGGTGAAGATCTTCGGTCGCTCGACACCGGTAGAGCTGAATTATATGCAGGTGGAGAAGATTGCGTGATTTTTGTTGGTCGACGGACCGACAAAAATAAGATATGAAAAAAACCTTCCGCGTGGAAGGTTTTTTATTTGATTGCGCCTATATTTCAATTAATGGCCATTGTCATTGTCGTGATCGAAATGTGGAGTCGGGTCACCGAAGGAAGTTGACGTGGGTTCCGGCATGGAAGGAGCGGGAGTTGCCGGAGCGGGCTTTTTCGGAGCGGCCTTTTTCGGAGCAGCTTTTTTGGGAGCGGCTTTTTTCTTGGCAGCTTTCTTCGGGGCAGCCTTTTTCGCTGGCGCCTTTTTCGCTGGCGCCTTTTTGGCGGCTTTCTTTTTCGGAGCGGCCTTTTTCTTAGCAGCCTTTTTGGCAGCTTTTTTCGGAGCTGCTTTCTTAACTGCTTTTTTCTTAGCAGCTTTTTTTGCCGCTTTCTTAGGCGCAGCTTTTTTGGCCGACTTTTTCTTAGACTTTGCCATAGTTTGTTGAGCGTTTTAAGTTGTTAGTAAGAATTGTAATGGATTATTAATGGAAAAGTTAAACAGAAAAATCCAAATACAAAAAAAAGCCCGAAAAATTTCTTCACAAAAGATTGGTTTGGAATGTGGGTGGGGGTGCGTGTTAGGTTTAGGAGGAGGGTTGGGAGCGAATTTTCGGGAGATCGGGAGGGCGGATTGGAGGGAGTTTGGGAGAGGTTTGGAACTGGAATTGGGAGGGAGTTCTGGGGAGGTTGGGAGGGTTGGG
>Ga0210383_10000568_pt1 | contig 33801 bp, 27 predicted proteins | sample IncBWC14OmetaG_FD_160072 | JGI IMG/M metagenome (GOLD analysis project Ga0210383, IMG submission 160072) | Forest soil microbial communities from Barre Woods Harvard Forest LTER site, Petersham, Massachusetts, United States - Inc-BW-C-14-O ... | reverse complement strand
ACGAATCCCCCTTCAGTCCCATCAGCGTCCTCCATTACACCTATTATCGCCCCGGCGACCCGCTCCCGGCTGCCCTCTCCGGCAACCATCCCGACATCCAAACGATCGTAGGTCGCCCGGTCCCCCGCGCCGTCACCCCACCCAACCGCCACAGCATCCCTGGCGCCGCCACCCCAACAGACCTTCCCGCCACAAACGACCTCCCCACCCCAACCAACCGCCTCACCATCCCCGACCTCCTCGCCGCAGATCCCTCCGCCCCCCGGCGCCTCACTCCCTTCGGCCAGGCGCAGCAGCCCGGCCTCCAGGATTACGCCGACGGCATCGATACCCTGAAGTTTCTGCGTGACCTTCGCTGACCTTCTGACATTCCGTCCGCCCCCTCCCATTTTCCCCCTAACTCACGTATTTTTCGTACATTTATAAGTCATTATCGCACCCATCTACGAAAGCCTTAGTAAATAATTTGTTAAACTGAACAGGCGGTAGATTCAGATTTGAAACCTTGACGTTAATTTGATGATCTACCGCCCGCCGGAGGGGTGGTTCAACGACAAAAAAGTTAAACTAACGAAATAAAATTTATCACAATGAGAGCTAAACAAGCTATAGCCGTTATCCTGCTCAGTGCCTCGACCGCTATTGCCACCATGTGGGGCTACAATCATTTCAACCAGACCAAGACTTACTATTATTCCTCTCAGGATTCTTCCGGCAAAATACCTTCCAACTACGCCAAATTCTTTGAGAACGGCAAACCCGTCGGCGGTCCGGTTGACTTTGTCGACGCTGCCAACGCCGCCATTCCGGCTACCGTTCATATCAAGACAAAGACGGTTCACACCGCCAGCAATAACCTGCCGCGTCACAACCCCTTCTCCGATCTTTTCGGCATCGACCCCGATGACCTGTTCGGGAACGGAAACGGCCTGCGCTCCATGCCCGAGATGGCATCCGGTTCCGGCGTCATCATCAGCAATGACGGCTATATCGTTACCAACAACCACGTCGTAGACGGCGCCGATGAGATCGCCGTTACCCTTAGCAATCACAAGTCCTTCAAGGCAAAAGTCGTCGGGACCGACCCCGCCAGCGACCTGGCAGTAGTCAAGATTGACGCCCAGGGCTTGCCATTCCTGCTCTACGGCAATTCCGACGATGTCAAGATCGGCCAATGGGTGCTCGCCGTCGGCTACCCGCTGACACTGGAGACTACGGTAACCGCCGGTATTATCAGTGCCAAAGGCCGGACCCTGGATATCAACCGCCGCCAGAGCCAGTCGCCGATCGAATCCTTCATCCAGACCGATGCAGCCGTCAACCCGGGCAACAGCGGCGGCCCCCTCATCAACACCGACGGCCAGCTGGTTGGCATTAACTCCGCCATCGCCTCACCCACCGGATCCTACGCCGGCTATTCCTTTACGATACCCGTCAATATCGTCAAGAAGGTCGTAAACGATCTCATGAAGTTCGGAACGCCGCAGCGCGCCTTCCTGGGGATCTCCTACCCGCGGGATGATATGAGCGACGACCAGAAAAAAGCGGACGGCATAAAGGACGGCGAAGGCGTATATGTTCTCGACGTTACTGCCGACGGCGCCGCCGCGCACTCGGGAATCCAAAAGGGCGACGTCATCACCAAGCTCAATGGCGTTCCTGTCACCACCGGCGCGGAGATGGTCGGCCAGATCGCTACATTCAGCCCCGGCGACAAGATCAACGTGACCTACAAACGGGACGGCAAGGAATCGACCATCGCGATCGTATTACGCAATAACGCCGGCACCACCGCCGTCATCCGGAGCTCCGTCCTCGATAAGTTGGGGGCCGACCTGCAGACCCTTACCAAAAAGGACGCGACCTCCCTCGATCTCAAAGGCGGGGTCGTCGTCAAATCGGTCACCGAAGGCGGCATGATGGATAAATCCCGGATCCAGGAAGGATTCATCATCCTGAAAGCAAACGGTGAAGAAGTGAAAACCGTTGAGGATTTTCAAAAAGTCGTCGAGAAAGCAAGCGGCGGGACCGTGAAGCTGGAAGGCGTATTCCCCGGCTACGAAGGCGTCTATACTTATCCGCTGCGCCTTAGCACCGGCGGCTAGCCGAAGCTCACAAGACATTGAAGGGGTTGATCGTCAGATCAACCCCTTTGTTTTTCAATCACCGCATACCCCCACGGACTCACATCGATCGACGCCGGAAGTTTCCATTGGCGCCCGGTAAAAATGTCTTTATACCCCCCTCTCATCCCCCACCACAACGTGTCCAGCTTCAGCCACTCACCCGAGAAATTCAGCGCCACCGCCACCTCGTCTTCCCCCGCAGACCGGACGTAGCCGAAACATCGGTCATCCGCCCCCGTATAGATCCGCCTCGTTATCCCCGCCTGAGACCCGGCCCGCAATGCCGCATTCCGATCCCGTAGCGACAGCAGCGCCTTGTAGAAATCATTTAGCTCATACCGGCCCGTCCATTCGATCGGGTCCTTATCGAAAAAATTCAGCCGTTTATAATTCGGCATTTCCTGCCCGCTGTAGATCAGCGGCAGTCCGTTCCAGGTCGCACACAGGACCGCAAAAGCCTGCGCCGCATCCCCCAGCCGCTCATACTCGCTCCCGCTATGCGAATTTTCATCGTGGTTCGTCGTGAAATAAACCCTCAGCCCGTCTGAAGGAAACTCCGAAGCATACGCACTCAGTACCTCATCCAGCCCGCTCAGCTCGCTTTCCTTACGCCACACCTCCTCCATCCTATGCAGGAGCTTCCACGTATAGGTCGCGTCAAAAACCTCGTGATACCTCACTTCCTCACATTCCGCCAGCCAGAAGAGCGGCTTCACGGCGTCAAGCGCCACCCTCGCCTCCCGCCAGAAATCCAGTGGCACCAGCATCGCCATATCACACCGGAACCCATCCACATCACACCGCTCGATCCAGAACCGCATCATCCCGATCATCGCTTGCCGCAGCTCGCGGTTATCATAATTCAGATCGATCACATCCTCCCAGCCATTCGAATCGAAAAATTTTCCCTGATCGTTCCGACGGTAATATTCCGGGTGCTCCCGCGTCCAGCGATGATCCCAGCCCGTATGATTGGCGACGATATCGATAATTATTTTGAATCCAAGCCCATGGGCGTCCTTCACCAGCTGCGCGAACTCATCCATCGAACCGAATTCCGGGTTGATCGCCATATAATCCGAACTGGAATAATAGCTGCCCAGACTGCCCAGCCGCTTCTCCACGCTGATCGGGGTGATCGGCATGAACCAGAGGATATCGATCCCCATCGCCCTCAACCGCGGCATCTGCCGCGCAAAAGCCTTGATCGTTCCCTCCGGAGTATACTGCCGGAGGTTCACTTCATATATGCTGGCGGAAAGGCTCCAGGCAACGTGACGAAAGCCATCATTCATAGTGCCCTGAAGATAACGTACCTTTACGATTCGATATGAAAAATTTTGATATCCCCGTAGGATACCGTAGCTCCCTAATCTCCGCCATCAAGAACCGGCGCAGACAGGAAGACAAAATGAAGAAGGACTTTACGCCTACCACCCTCGACCTGGGAAACATTCAAATCTACCTCGCACGCCACTTCGGATTCTGTTACGGAGTAGAGAACGCCATCGAGATCTCCTTCCGCACGGCCCGCGAAAATCCCGGCCGCCGCATCTTCCTTCTCAGTGAAATGATCCATAACCCGCAGGTCAATTCCGACCTCGATTCCCTGGGCATCCGGTTTCTACAGGACACCTATGGAAAACAGCTTATCCCGTTTGAAACCCTTCAGCCCGACGATATCGTCATCATCCCCGCATTCGGCACCACCCTCGAGATCGAAGAGAAGCTGCGTAAGATCGGCATCCGAACGGAACAATACAACACCACCTGCCCCTTCGTCGAAAAAGTTTGGAACCGCAGCGCTCAGATCGCTCGTCAGGATTACACCATCGTCGTCCACGGCAAACCGGGCCATGAAGAGACCCGCGCCACCTTCTCACACGCCGCGGCCGTAACCCCCACCGTCGTAGTCAGGGACATGGCGGAAGCGCAGCAGCTCGCCGGATATATCAGAGGAACCCGCCCCGCCGATGCCTTCTATACCGAATTTGCTTCCCAATACAGCCCCGGCTTTGATGCCACGCGAGACCTCACCCGCATCGGCGTCGTCAATCAAACGACGATGCTCGCCAGCGACACCCAGGCCATCGCCGATTTCCTAAAGCAAACGCTGATGGAAACCTACGGCGAAATCGAAAATCATTTCGCGGACACCCGGGACACCCTTTGTTATGCTACCCTCGACAACCAGTCGGCCATCAACGGGCTGCTCGCAGTGCCCGCGAACCTCGCCATCATCGTAGGGGGATATAACTCTTCCAACACTTCGCACCTCGTCGAATTATGCGAAGAGAAACTACCCACGTATTTCATCAGTTCAGAGGAGAAAATACGATCGGAAGAAGAGATACTTCATTATGATTTTCATCACAAAAAAGAAAAGAAGACCAACGGCTGGCTCCCGCAAAGCCGCCCGGTAAAAATCCTCATTAGCAGCGGGGCTTCCTGCCCCGACGCCCTCGTGGAATCGGTCATTCGCAAACTGGCAGGTTATTTCAATGCAGAGGATGCGCTGGAAGCCATGGTGAATCTCCTCTTAGAAAATGATAAGCCGAACTAACTACTTATCCAATTCCGCGCCGATCTCAGCCGACAATAGATTGATCTTATCGATCACTTCACTTTTTTTCTCGGCATGGCCTATACCATCTTGAATCCTTCCAGGAATTTTGTGTTGAAGTCCCCGCTGCGGAACCGCTCATCTTTCATCAGCTGCAGGTGGAACGGGATCGTGGTCTTGATCCCCTCGATCACATACTCGCTGAGTGCGCGGTGCATCGTATTGATCGCCTCCTCCCTCGTCCGCGCGACCGCAATGATCTTCGCGATCAACGAATCATAATACGGGGGGATCGTATACCCCGCATAGGCATGACTATCCACCCGGATGCCATGTCCGCCCGGCTGATGCAGCACGGTGATCCGGCCCGGAGAAGGCCGGAAATCATTATACGGGTCTTCGGCATTGATCCGGCATTCGATCGCATGGCCCTGCGGCTCGTAGTTCTGCCCGCTGATCGCCTCGCCATTCGCGATCTTTATCTGCTCCTTGATCAGATCGAAATTCGTAACCTCCTCGGTCACACAATGCTCCACCTGGATCCGCGTGTTCATTTCCATGAAGTAGAAATTCCGATGCCTGTCCACCAGGAACTCGATCGTACCCACACTCTCATAATTGATCGCCGAAGCAGCCTTGATCGCCGCCTCACCCATCCGGTGCCGCAGTTGCTCCGTCATGAACGGCGAAGGCGACTCCTCCACCAGCTTCTGATGCCTACGCTGAATACTGCAATCCCGCTCGCTCAAATGACAAACGCGCCCGTATTGATCGCCGGCAACCTGGATCTCGATATGCCGCGGCTCCTCTACGAATTTCTCCATATAGACGCCATCGTTTTTGAACGCCGCGCCCGCTTCCGCCTTGGCCGTACTATAGGCCCGTTCCATCTCCGTCTCCTCCCAGACTACCCGCATGCCCTTTCCGCCGCCACCGGCCGTAGCCTTCAGAATGATCGGATACCCGATCTCCCTTGCCAGCCCCTTCGCCTCATCCAGGCTCTCCAGCAGCCCTTCCCCACCCGGCACCACCGGAACCCCGGCCTTGATCATCGTTTCCTTCGCCGTGATCTTGTCCCCCATCGCACTGATCATTCCAGGCGTAGGGCCGATGAATTTGATCTCATGCTCCCCGCAAATCTCCGCGAACCGCGCATTTTCCGCCAGGAAACCATAACCCGGATGGATCGCATCCGCATTCGTAATCTCCGCGGCAGCCATAATATGTGGAATATTCAGATAAGAATCGAAACTCGCCGGCTTCCCGATACAAACCGCCTCATCGGCAAACCGCACATGCAGACTTTCCTTATCCGCCGTAGAGTAGACCGCAACCGTCTTGATACCCATTTCCCGACAGGTGCGGATCACCCGGAGGGCAATCTCTCCTCTATTGGCAATCAGTACTTTTTTAATCATTCTCAGAATTTGAATTTCGAATCGGGTTTCGCCCGCACGGGCCGACCCGCCGAATCAGGTCATGCAGGTTCTACCAGGAACAAAGGCTGGTCATATTCTACCGGGGACGCATCCTCTACCAGCACCTTCACAACTTTGCCTTTGACCTCACTCTCGATCTCATTGAAGAGCTTCATCGCCTCGATGATACAAACCACCGTACCCGGTTCTACTTCGTCGCCGATATTAATAAAGGAAGCTTTATCGGGTGAAGGACTGCGATAGAAGGTCCCGATCATCGGGCTTTTGATTGTAATCGTATTATTGGGGGGCGGTTCAGCCGGCCGGACCGGCTTTTCAGAAGCGGCAGCCGCTGCAGGCGCAGGAGCTGCTGCCACAGGCGCCGCCACGGCGACCGGCTGCGCAGGGTGGGGGGCGGTGATTATCTGTTGAACAGGTTCTTCCTTTTGCTTGATCGTTAGTCTGAACCCTTTCTCCTCAATGCTCACTTCTCCAATGTTAGACTTGTTGATCATTTTGATCAACTCCTGAATCTGTTTAAAATCCATATTGGATGAATTTACTTATTTGGGCGGCTAAAATAGGGATAATAGCTAAATATACCCAACCTTATTTCACCCTCTCCACATACTCTCCGGTCTTGGTATTGATCCGGATCAACTCCCCTTCATTCACGAAAAGTGGCACATTCACCGTCGCCCCCGTCTCCACCTTGGCCGGTTTGAGGGTGCGCGTAGCCGTATCCCCTTTGACCCCGGGCTCGGAATAAGTAACCTGCACAACGATCTTGTCAGGTAATTCTACACTCATCGGCTGATCGGTATCCGTGTTGATAAGGACCGATACTTCCTGCGCTTCCTTCAAAAACTGCGGAGCGTCGATCAACTGCTCCTGCAATGCAATCTGCTCGAACGTCTCGTTATCCATGAAATTATACCCGGTGTCGTCCTTGTAAAGGAATTGATAGGCTTTCCTTTCCACCCGGACCGGATAGATCGAGTCACCGCTGTTCCAGGTCTTTTCGATCGAACGGTTGTTGTCAACCCCCTTGAGCTTCGCCCACACCTTGGCCGCCGCCCGCGCCGTCTTGTTTTCCCCGAATTCCACCACAGTGTACAAACTGCCATCCAACTTGATGATCATGCCACGACTGATGTCCGCAGTATTTGCCATATTATCTGTAAAGATTTTTTGATCGACTTTAATAGGTAAAAGAAACCCCTCCCTCCCGGATGCCCGCTAAAAATTGTAGCAGGACTCTCTCCCGGGAAGGAGGGGGCAAATCTACATTAAAATCCCCAAAACTATGCAAACCGGGCTTTTCAGCCCCGCCACTCATTTTGAATCTAATTACGGCGACGATTGTTTTAGCGTAACGATCACCACCCCGTTTCTCCCTCTTTCACCATATAAACTCACCGCTGTCGAATCCTTCAGAACTGAAATAGACTTAATTCGGCCCGGATTCAACGTCCTGAGGGAATCCAAAGGCTCTTCTTTGCCATCGACAATCCAGACCGTTCGGCTGTCAGGCTTCCAGGGTAAGCTTGGCGTGATCGAATCGCCCAACCGATCCGGCACAGCGTCTGCTTCTACCCAATTTTTCAACTTGATCTGTATCACCCCATTTTTGCCCTTCTCCCCATATTTCTTCACGGATGCAGAGTCCTTCAGCACGGTCATCGACTCAATCTGATCTGGATACAGGTTGTTTAGCGTGTCTTGTGGTAGCTCCCGGCCATTGACTAAAATCAGCGGCCGCTGGTGCCGCACCGAATCCATGTATAACTTAAACGCCCCCACACTCTGTCCCCGCCCAGTATCTTTCCGCCCCTCCGGCACCGTATCCTTTTGGTTGCCTTTCACGTTATCCTTCACCCCGGACGCCGCCTTGGGAGGCGGCAGCCCCGCCTTCCGCTTCGTTTCATCCGAATTGTTGCCAGCCTTCGGCACACAGTCCGGCAGCCGGCCGTACAATTTCTCAAAGGCCGTCCGCTCCACCTCCGCATCATTGTCCATATCGAAAACCCTTGGCTTCCCCTTTACCGGCACGACGATCACCCTGCTGTCACCGGGAAAAACGACTGCCCTAACATCCGGATTATTGGTACGAAACGTCTTTTCTGCTTCAGCAGAAATCGCTCTCCACCGCGCTATGTAACCCTCATTCACCGGATGATGGTTGCCATTGCCAAAAATATCAGCGGGAAATCCATATTTCTTTTCCATCTCTTCCAGCGGCGGCGTGCCGGGATAACCGTATTTTTCCATCGTCCCATCCTGCAGGAAAATAAGATCATGCGGCCTATCCTCCGATTTATAAAAGAGGGTGATCCCATGGTCTTTCTCCGCCTTCAGGTATAGGGCGTAATTATCATTCCATTCGATGGCCTCGCGTAAAGCTGCTGCTGCGTCCGGATAGCCGGGGTCCTCCGGAACAGGCTCCTGGGGTGGAAACATCCCGAATACCCCTGTAAATTTACGCTTTGGGTTCTCTAAAAACATATTGTCAATAATCCCGATGGAATGTTTCAATGCGGGAATGAAATCACCTTCTCTGGTGCTGTCGTAATCCGCCCTGTTGAACTTCAACCCGATCCGCATTGAGTCATGTAGGAACGGAATATGCAGCTTATAGAATCCCCGAACATCCGTTGTCGTTTGCAGACCGGAAATGGAATCCCAGACTATCACCCCGGCGAGAGGATCCCTGGACGAGAGATCGAACACGATGCCGGCCATATTTACATAGACCTGCCCCTTAGCCGGTCGCCACCAGTCACCATACCTGTCCCGGAATGCCACCAGCAGCACCACCACCAGCGGCAGCAGGAACAGCAGCTTGAGCAGCTGCACCTTCGCGCTGCGCATCTTATTCATCATGACAATCCGCTTCTTCAGCGAAGAGAAATTGAAGTTGTTCGCCAGCCGGTACCGCAGCTCACCCATCACTTTCAACAGATGATACTGATACCCCTTCCGGTCCACCCCTTTATCCAGCACCTGCTGGTCCGCGATGAATTCCAGGTTCTGCCGGATCGAATACCGGATCAGCCACGCAAAGGGATTATACCAGTTCAAGATACAGATCAACTCCGCGATCAGGATATCAACCGTGTGCTTCTGCCGGATATGCACATATTCATGGAGGATGATATCCTCCCATTCTTTCTCCGTATGCAATTGCTGATTGATATAGATGGCATTCCCGAACGAAAAGGGAATGACCGGCCCATCCACCTGGTAGATCTTCACCGCGCCACCCGCAATCAGCCGCGCCTTCCGCCGAAGCCGGACGAGCGACACCCAACGCACGATAACCCGCGCAACCAATAATGCTGAGCCCACAGCCAGCACAGACAAGATCACCGTCCATACCGACAGCCCTGCCGGACGCGACACCGCCCCAACCGCCGCCAGATCCCCCCGCACGCCCCCGATCGCCGGGATGAACTCAAGCACGACCGGCTCACCCGCCGGCCCGTCCGGCAGCATCGGCCCAATATTGATAAATGGAAAGACAAAGGAAAGCAGCGCATAGCCCAACAGATACCAACGGTTGAGCGTATGGAACGTCAACCTCCGTAGCACGGTCTGGTAAAAACACCAGACTATCGCCAGACTGACCGACAATTTAAAAAGGAACAAAGGCACAATGGGCATCGAATCGATATTTAGATGCATGGACAAATGGTTTACATAACTAACCGCCCGATTTTTCGATCAGCTCGATGATCTCCCTCAACTCCCCGGCCGAAAGCTTCTTCTCCCCCACGAAGAAGTTCACCAATTCCTTATAGGAATTGTCAAAATAATCCCGGACGATACCGCTCATGAATTTCTTTTTATACTCGTCCTCCGGGATCAACGGCTTATATAAATAAGCATTCCCGACCATCCGGCTCGTCAGATAGCCCTTCTTTTCAAGATTCTTAATGGTGGAAGCCAGCGTAGTATAAGGCGTTCCGGGCGAAGGCATATTCTCCAGGAAAAGCTTGATACTCCCCTCCCCCACTTTCCAAACCGCCTGCATCGCTTCCTCCTCCTGATGACTCAATTTTTCCATCTAATTACGAAGTTTTCGTAAAGCTACGATATTTTCGTAACAACAAATAAAAAATGCCCCTTTTTCGTTTATGAGTTAATTTTACGGCATGATTCGCCTGATCAAACTCTTTAAGATGAGACAAATATTCCTGTTAATCACCGCATTAGCCTGCTCGCAAATCCTGTCCGCTCAGACGCTCCCCAACCAACCCGCCACCGACACCGCCAATGCCAGCGCACCCTTTATGCGCTACCCGACCGTCCCCCCGTTCCGTCTCCTCAAACTCGATAGTACCACCTACATCACCAAAGAAGACCTCCGCAAGAACCGCCAAACCATAGTCATGTTCTTCAGCCCTGACTGTCCACACTGTCAGCACCAGACAGAAGCGATCCTCGCCGACTTCAAAGACTTCCGGGATATTGAGATCGTCATGGCCACCTTTCAGCCTTTCTCCCAAATGAAAGAATTCAACGAACGGTATAAGATCTATGAACACCCCAATATTTTGATTGGCCGCGACCTGGAATATCGGCTGCCCTCTTTCTACAAGATCCACAATCTGCCTTATCTCGCTCTTTATGACAAAAAAGGTAACCTGATCACCACCTTCGAAGGCAACCAAAAGGCGGAAGACCTCATCAAAGCCTTCAACGCCGCCAGACGCTAGAAGCCATTACCTTTGACCGCGTAAATCTGCATTTTATCACTCAAATAAATATTTTATAGATGAAAGTTACGGTTGTAGGCGCAGGCGCCGTGGGCGCTACCTGTGCCGATAATATCGCCCGTGCGGCACTTTGCCAGGATTTAGTGCTGCTGGACATCAAGGAAGGATTAGCTGAAGGAAAGGCGCAGGATATGATGCAAACCGCCGCCCTGCTTGGTTTTGACACCCGGATCACCGGCACCACCGGCGACTATGGCAAAACGAGCGGCAGCGACGTCGTCGTGATCACATCCGGCCTCCCCCGCAAACCGGGTATGACCCGCGAAGAACTCATCGGCACCAACGCCGGCATTGTAAAAGGGGTCGTTGAGAATATCCTGCGACATTCCCCGGGCGCCATCCTGATCATTATCAGCAACCCGATGGACACGATGACCTACCTGACACTGACGACCTCCGGCCTGCCCAAAAACCGCATAATCGGCATGGGCGGCACACTGGACAGCGCCCGGTTCAAATATCAGCTGAGCCAGCATCTAAATTGCAGCCCGGGCGACCTCAACGCCGTCGTGATCGGCGGCCATGGCGACACCACCATGATCCCCCTGATCCGCTATGCCACCTGGAACAGCGCCCCCGTAACGAAATTCCTGAACGAAGAAAAACAGAAACAGATCGTTGCCGATACCATGGTCGGCGGCGCTACACTCACCAAATTGATCGGGACTTCCGCCTGGTACGCCCCTGGCGCCGCCGGCGCCGCGCTGGTCAAAAGCATCGTCCGTGACGAGAAAAAACTCTTCACCTGCTGCGTCTCCCTCAATGGCGAATACGGACAAAAAGATATCTGCCTGGGCGTACCCGTGACCATCGGCCGCAACGGCTGGGAGAAGATCATCGACTTCGGCCTCAACGCCGAAGAACAAGGTCTCTTTTCCAAGAGCGCCGACGCCGTCCGCAGCATGAATGACGTCCTCAAAACATTATAATAACCTATTGCACCGCTCCCATCACCGGCCGCCTCCCCACCCGACGAGGCGGCCTTTTTTTAAAGCGTCATAAGCGCGAATACCATCAACGTTACACTCGCAACCGACAGCGTTATCGCATACAATACCGAAATCGCCACCGCCTTCAACAGCGACATCCCAAATGTTTGCCCGTACATCCCCCGCAACGCCGCCACCAGGTAAATAAAGATCGCCAGCGGCGAGATCGCTGCCAGGATGATCCCCCCCCAGTGCCACGGAATGACAATGCTCAATAGTAAAAGGAAAAGGAAGAAGAGAAATACAAAAGAATGGAAATGGACCGAGAAGATCGCGTGATTGACATAATAATACTTTTTTCGGGGATAGAACCAGCCCACGTACAACGCAAAAAGCGGCAGCAAGACGAACATGATCTTCGGGATATCGTGCTGCACATTGACTTCAAGATGCAGCTTGCTCCGACCCCCATTTTTTTCCTTCTGCCGGACATTGTTGCGCAGGATCCATGCCATTATCCCTTTATCCCGCGAAGTGTCCGGCAACGATCGCTGGACGGAATCGTACTCCCGGACCGTTTTATATTTGTATTCTTCGATATCGATCAGCGCTTTGCCGCTCGAACTCCATTTCAGGGATAGTGATTCAGACATACCATTGCCTTTGCGCGTACTGTCCAGCCTCGCAGCCAGCTCCGCATTGAATATCCGGCGCAGACTGTCCGGCCCTGCTCCATTGCCCCGCAAATCCGCTGTTTTCACCCCGCGGAGACTGTCCGCTAGTTGTTGCCGGAAGGCATTCACCGCCGGCGTCTCGCCTTCAGAATGATCGCCGGATTCCCCGTTTTCCGCAAACAGCGCCACAAAAAAAATCGCGGAAATAAAAATATACATCCGGATCGGGTTCAGATAGGTCATCCTCCGCCCTGCGACATACTCCCGCGTCAGGAAACCCGGCCGGATGATCAGGTCCTTCAACGTTGTAAAGATCTTTGAATCGAAATGCGTAATATCCGCAAAGAAGTGCCCGATCAAATGACCGACGCTTTCCTTAGGTTCCAAATTCTCCTGTCCGCACCGCGTACAATACCTCTCCTCTACGGTAGCCCCGCAGTTGAGACAATTTTTCTCATGACGCAGATGATGGCCGCTCACAAACTTTTTTTCTAAAAATATCGAAAATAATCCAACCCGCGCATCCCCGCTTCCAGCCGCGTCACCGCGCCTCGATTTCCCCGACAACCACCTCCATCGGCTGCAGCTCCATACATTTAAAATGCCCCTTCGGACATTTCTTATATCCGATCTTCGAACAAGGCCGGCACCTCAACCCCTTCACCTCCATCATTGCATACGGCAATTTCCCCCAAAACTCCCGCCCCGTACCCGGAAAATGATGTAAGAAATTCTCCCCATAATAAGGATACATCCCAAACTCGGGGACCGTATTCCCCCAGATCGACAGCACCGGCCGCTTGAACGCAGCCGCAACATGCATCAACCCCGTATCATTCGTCACGATCAGCTTGGCCTGTCGCACCAACCCCGCCGATTCATTAATATTGAACTTCCCGCAGGCATTATAAATTTTGATGGGATCGATCGCCGCCAGCCGGTCCCCCTCCGCCGCATCCTCCGGCCCCCCCAGCAGGATCAGCGGATGCTGCGCCCGCTCACAAACCTCGGCCAGCTTATGGAACGGCAGCTTTTTCGTCGCCAGCGCCGCCCCGATCACGATCCCTACATAACCAGCCTGATGCGCCGTCGGAATATCCCCCGGCTTCAGCGCATCCGCCGCCGGAATAAAATAATCCAGCCCGGCCCCGTCATTCCGAACCCCGAACCCCGCCACCGTCCCCATATACCGGTCTACGATATGTACCGCCGGCAGCCGGTTCCGCTTGAGGTTCGTGTACAACCACTTCTCAATATTCAGCTTCCGGAAAGAAAATGCTTTTTTCCGAAGCGCCCGCTTCACTTTCAGGGACCGCAAATTATGATGGAGATCGATTACATAATCAAAATCCTCTCGCTGAAGATCGGCAATCACTCCATCCAAATCGTCTCCCAAACAGTGTATCTTGTCGATATAGGGATTCGCCTCCAGAATAGGCTTGAATGCCGCTTTCGTGAGATAATGCACCTCCGCTGTCACCAATTGTTTTTTCAAACATCGCACGACCGGAGTAGTCAGCACGATGTCGCCAATTGAGCTAAATCGTATAACAAGAAACTTCATTTGTCTATACCCTCCGCCGCTTACCGCGGCTCAATATAATTCAGGTCTTTACCAAACGTCTCCGGCGTAATTGCCAGCGCGATAAAAGCGATCGCCAGCACAATCACCCCCGTCACCCAACCCGCTTCAAAATGTCCCAGCGACGGCACCAGCCCTTTAAAGATCGGCGAGACCACGACCGCCAGTGAACCCCTCGCCATATTCGGCACCGTCGTCGCCACCGTCGCGCGAATATTCGTCCCGAACTGCTCCGCCGCCATAGTCACGAACATCGCCCAGAAGCCCGTCCCCAATCCCAACACGACACAGACCCAATAAAGCGCAGTGGACGTCGCTCCCTGCAGATTGAAATAGGCAATCACGCCGATCAGGGTGATCATATTGAATAACCACAGCGCCTTCTTCCGGCTTCTGAAACCCTGACTGATAAACCCGATCGCCACATCCCCCACCGAAATCGCCGCATACGCCACCATGATGCCCAACCCGGGATCGATCACGCCTCTCACCTTCATGTCCTTTCCAAAGTCATTGCAAAACGAGATCAACACCCCGATCACATACCAGTTCGGCAACGCGATCAGGATCGCCGTGATATATTTTTTAAATCGCACCCAACTCGTAAACAACATAAAGAAATTGCCCCGGCTCACGGTCGTGCCCTCCATTCCCTTGTACATCCCCGACTCCAGAACGCCGACGCGAAGCAACAACAAAAGAAAGCCCAGCCCGCCGCCAATATAGAAGCAGACCCTCCAGCCATCCACTCCTCCCCCAAACCATTGCTTGACATAATAGGCAAACACCGCCCCGCTCAGGCCGATCCCCGCCACCCACGACGTCGCGATTCCGCGTCGCTCCTTCGGCATCAGCTCGCTCACCAGCGTGATCCCGGCGCCCAATTCACCCGCAAGCCCAAGCCCGGTCACGAACCGCGCCAGTTCATACTGCCCCAGTGAGTGCACCATACCGTTCGCGATACTGCCTAACGAATACAGGATGATAGACGCGAACAACACCCTCAACCTTCCCAGCTTGTCCCCCATGACCCCCCAGACAATGCCCCCGATCAAAAGCCCGATCATCTGGATGTTCAGGATATCACCGCCCTTGACCTTGATCTCATCCGCACTCAACCCCAGCCCCTTTAACGACGGAATCCGAATAATGGAAAAAAGCAACAGATCGTAGATGTCCACGAAATAACCCAACGCCCCCACGATCACAGCGAGATTGAAAAGCGGATGAATTTTTTTATCCATGTGTAACTAGGGTTTTTTATAGGGGTCCCCGTTCGCCGCCGGCGGCAGCGAAGCCCTGCGGCCGAAGAACAACTTATACAATACAGGCGCGGTGGTCACAACGACGATCCCGATCACAATCACCTCCAGGTGTTCTTTCAGATCGAAGTGAAGTCTCGACAGGCAAAATTTCTGAAGATAATGACCGCCGAACAACATGAGAAAAACCCAGGCGACACAGCCGACAAAATTATAAAGGACGAATTTTTTCTTGTCCATGACCACAATCCCCGCAATGATGGGGGTGAAAGTCCGGATGATGGGAAGGAACCGCGCAAACACGATCGCCTCACCCCCATGCTTGTCAAAAAACTCTTTTGCCCGGAAAAGATATTTTTTCTTGAAAAGAAAATTGTCCTTTCGATGATAAAGAAACGGTCCGCTTTTATTCCCGAACCAATATCCCACCCAGTTCCCCGCGATCCCGCAAGCCGACACCAATATCCACAGCACCAGCAGATCCGGCAGATCACCACCAACCCCACCTTTGACCAGGCTATCGATCAGCTCCGCACTATACATTCCGGCTACAAATAACAAACTGTCTCCCGGCAAAAAGAAGCCCACCATCAACCCCGTCTCCGCGAAAACAATAAACAACAATAGCCACAAGCCGCCGAGCTTTATGTAGAATTCAGGGTGTATCAGGTCGCGCAAACTGATATTTAAAAGTTCAAGCATACAATTTTTCTCATTTTATAAATCCACCGTCAACAGCTCTCGACTGCCCTCAACCACCCGTCAACCGCCCCTCCCCCCGACCGCCGCCGGCTCCAATTCCCCTTCCCACTTGCTCACAACCGCCGCGGCAATACTATTGCCCAGGACATTCGTGGCGCTGCGGCCCATATCCAGGATCTGATCGATCCCCAATAGGAGTAACAACCCCTGCTGCGGTATATTGTATAGCAAAAGCGTACTCGTCATCACAGCCAGGGCTGCCCGCGGAACACCCGCCACCCCCTTGCTCGTCAACATCAGCACCAGAAGCATCGACACCTCCTGCCCCAGGCTTAGATGAACATTATATGCCTGCGCAATAAAAAGCGACGCAAAGGTCATATAGAGCATACTCCCATCGAGGTTAAAGGAATACCCGAGCGGTAAAACGAAACTCACGATCTTCGGCGGACACCCGAAATTTTCCAGCTCCACGATCAGCCTCGGAAACGCTGCTTCCGAACTCGCGGTACTGAACGCCAGCAGGATCATGTCCTTAACATGCATCACCAGCTCGATCACCCGCCGTCCGATAAAGACCGAAGCCACCAGTAGAAGGAGAAGCCATAACGCCACGATCCCAAGATAAAAGCCCAGGATCAGCTTCCCATAGGTCAGGAGCAACTCCGGACCTTTGACCGCAATCACGCCCGAGACCGCCGCCAACGCCGCCACCGGCGCTAAATACATCACATAACCCGTTACCCGCAGCACGATCAGCGCAACAGCATCCAACGCCTTGATCACGATCTTCCCTTGCTCCCCGATCGACGCCGTGGCAATCCCGAAGAATACCGCAAATACCACGATCTGCAGGATCCTGTTCTGCGCCAGCGCGTCGAATATGCTCACCGGAACAATATTGGTAATAAAGATCCTGAAAGGAACCGGCCCCCCTTCGATACCCGTACTCGCCCCCGCGGGCGGCAACGGCAGATTCAGCTCGCTTCCCAGCGACAGCCCGTGCATGAATGCCATCCCGAGAAAAAGGGAAAGAAAAGAAGCGCAAAGGAACCACAACAGGGCCTTCCCGCCGATCCGGCCCACCGCCTTGATGTCCCCCAGTTTCGCGATCCCCACCACCAGCGTACTGAAAACCAGCGGGGCAATGATCATTTTGATCAGCCGCAGGAAGACATCCGTCACCACATTGATCACCGCCGAATACCCTGAGACCAGACCCGGATTGCCATTATAATAAACCCAGAGCCCCAGCAGGACCCCCGCCACCATGGCGATCATTATCCAACCCGTAAGACTGATCTTTGGCATGGACACCAGGGAATATCCTGCAAACAATCGAATTTTATTGGTTTGACAAAACTTTAATGCTAAAATTCCCTATTTTCGACCATTGTCCTATAGGTACGCTACAATCGAGACGAACCTACAAACAACCATCAAAACGAACTACATATGAGTTTATTCCGAAAGAAATCCCTGGACGCTCTAATGGTCCAGGCAGCCGATTCAGAGAAAGGTCTCAAGCGCACGCTGGGGGTATGGAGCCTGATTGCCCTCGGGATCGGCGCAATCATCGGCGCGGGATTATTCGTGCGGACGGCAGCCGCAGCCGGCGAACATGCAGGTTCGGCCGTGACCATTTCCTTTATCGTTGCAGCATTGGGTTGTTGCTTTGCCGGTCTTTGCTACGCGGAGTTCGCCTCTATGATCCCGATCGCAGGCAGCGCATACACATACGCTTACACGACGATGGGAGAACTGATCGCCTGGATCATCGGATGGGCCCTCGTGCTGGAATACGCGCTTGGCGCTGCGACCGTTTCGATCTCCTGGAGCGAATATCTCAACAAGCTGCTGGGAGGAGGCATTCCATTTGAGTGGTGCCATTCGCCCTTCGAACGGGCGCTCGATGCGTCAGGCGTCATGCACCATGGCATTATCAACATCCCCGCGCTGATCATCCTGCTGGCCATTTCTCTCCTGTTGATCAAAGGCACGGCGGAATCCGCCACGGTGAATGGGATCATCGTTTTTGTTAAAGTGGCAATCGTTCTTGTATTCATAGCGATCGGCTGGCAATTCGTTAATCCGGCAAACCATACCCCTTATGTGATACCCGCAAATGCGCCGCCTGCCCTGATGCGGGACGGCACGCTTTACTCGTACGCAGATTTCTTCCGGCATGGATGGGGGGGTATCCTGGCTGGGGCCGGTGTCGTATTCTTTGCCTTTATTGGTTTTGACGCCGTTTCCACCGCCGCGCAGGAGGCCAAAAACCCAACTCGCGATATGCCAAAAGGCATCCTGGGATCCCTGATGATCTGTACCGTTCTTTATGTACTCTTTTCCTGGGTGCTCACTGGTGTCGCGCCCTATACCGACTTCGTCAAGTCGGGTAAAGAAGCCTCCGTTGCCTACGCTATTGAGACCTATATGCACGGCTATCATTGGTTGTCGACCCTGGTGACCGTAGCTATCCTGGCCGGATTTTCGTCCGTGATCCTGGTAATGCTGCTTGGTCAAAGCCGCGTATTCTATACCATGGCAACCGATGGCCTGCTTCCAAAAGTGTTTTGTGATTTGCATCCCAAATTCCGAACACCTTATAAGTCCAACATGCTGCTGTTTTTATTCGTTGGGCTGTTCTCCGGTTTTGTCCCCGAAAGTGTCGCGGGCAACCTGACAAGTATCGGTACTTTATTTGCCTTTATTCTGGTGAGCATCGGCGTCGTCATCCTCCGATATTCCGACCCGAATCGCCCCCGGCCGTTCCGGACCCCGCTTGTCCCGGTTATCCCCGCCCTGGGTGTACTTGTCTGTGCAGCAATGATCATCGGCCTGGATCGTAAGACACAGCTGACCGCCCTTGGTTGGATGCTCATTGGCCTGATAGTATATTTTGGCTACAGCAAAAACCACAGCAAGCTAAAAACGTAACTTTCGACCAACAACGTAACTTTCGACCAACTACTTAACTTTCGACCAACAACGTAACTTTCGACCAACTACTTAACTTTCGACCAACAACGTAACTTTCGACCAACAAATCGTACCTTTGCACCCGCACCAAAAATTGAAGATTTTTCTATGGGTCGCATATTCGAAGTCAGGAAGTCCACGATGTTTGCCCGCTGGGACCGGATGGCCAAACAGTTTTCCCGTATCGGAAAGGAAATTGCCATCGCTGTCAAGGCCGGCGGCCCCGACCCCGCCACCAATCCCGCCCTCCGCCGCTGCATGCTGAATGCCAAAAGCGTCAACATGCCAAAGGACCGCGTCGAAGCGGCCATCAAGCGGGCACAGGGTAAGGAAATGACCAACTACGACGAGATCCTCTACGAAGGCTACGCCCCCCACGGTGTCGCCGTCCTCGTCGAAACCGCCACCGATAACCACGTTCGCACCGTCGCCAATATCAAATCCCATTTCACCAAAGGCCATGGCAACCTCGGCAATAGCGGTAGCGTCAGCTTCCAGTTCAGAAAGATGGGCGTGTTCAAGCTCAAACCCGAAGGGATCAACATGGACGACATGGAACTCGAGCTTATCGATCACGGCCTCGAAGAAATGGGCGAAGGGACCGGCGAGCACGGCGAATCCGTCATCGTCCTGCGGGTCAACTTCAATGATTTTGGGAACATGCAAAAAGCGCTCGAAGAAAAAGGCATCACCCCGATAAGCTCCGAGAACGAATGGATTCCGACAAGTACGGTCGAACTGCCCGAAGATCAGGCCCAGGACGTCCTCAAGCTCGTCGACCGCCTCGAACAGGACGAAGACGTCCAAAAGGTCTTCTATAATTTGAAGTAATCACTCCGCCATCATCTGCCTGACGACCTCCATTACCTGCTCGACATTCGGCTTGCTGAAATAATCGCCGTCCGTCGAATACGCCGGCCGGTGTGCCTTCCCGGTGATCGTCCGCGGCGCCGCATCCAGCCATCTGTATCCCCCTTGCTCCTCCATCACCTTATTGAAAATATATCCCGCCGCCCCGCCAGGCATATCCTCATCCACGATCAGGAGCCGGCCGGTTTTCTTCAATGAGCCCAGGATGTCCTGGTGAATGTCGAAAGGCAGCAGCGTTTGGATATCCACTATTTCACTGCTGACCCCATGAACTTCCAACGCCTGCGCCGCCTCCTGCACGATCCGCAATGTCGACCCATAGGAGACGATTGTGATATCCTGCCCTTCCCTGACCACCTCCGGAACCCCAAGCGGAACTTTGAAATCCAACAGATTTTCCGGCAGCTTCTCCTTAAGCCGGTAGCCGTTCAGACATTCGATCACGATCGCGGGATCAACCCCTTCCAACAGCGTATTGTACATCCCGATCGCCTGGACCATATTCCTCGGCACACATACATGCAGCCCGCGGAGAGATGACAGGATCAACCCCATCGGCGAACCGCTATGCCATATTCCCTCCAGCCGGTGCCCCCTTGTCCGGACGATCAACGGAGCCGTCTGCCGGCCCGCCGTCCGGTATTGCAGGGAAGCCAGATCGTCACTCAGCGGCTGAAGCCCATACAACAGGTAGTCGATATACTGAATTTCCGCGATCGGCCGAAGCCCCCGGAAGGCCATCCCGATCCCCTGTCCCATGATCGTCAGCTCCCGGATACCGGTGTCGAAGATCCGGTTCGCCCCATGTTTGATCTGCAACCCGGCAAACCCCTGATTCACATCCCCGATCTGACCCAGATCCTCGCCGAAAGCAAGCACCAGCGGGTTCTCCGCAAAGAGCCGGTCGAAATACCGGTTCAGCACCTCATACCCATTGAGCACCGGCGCATCGTCGGCATATTCCGCGCTCACCGCCGGCACCCGTAAGATATTGCGCTCACCTTCGTGATATAGATGCGTATTGTAAAGTGATTCGTTGTCTTTCAATAATTCCCGGTAATACGCCGCCGCATCCTTTCCCGCTTCACCCCCGGTCACCCCGGTCCCCACGCCTCCGGTCACTCCCGTCGCCCCGGTCCCAACTACCCCGATGGCCTGATACAATGTCTCCAGGACCTCCTTCCGCCCCGGCTCCCGGTTAGCCGCCAGCGTGGCAGCAAGCGGCTCCAGCACCTCCGCCGAATCCGGCGCCCGCTCCGCCATCTCCCGGATCAACGTGACCGAACGGTCCACCTGCACACGGATCGGCTCCTGGTATTTCTCCCAGGCCAGGTTCCGGCTATCGCGAACATAATCCTTGGCCGCGGTCTCGATGTCGTTCAGCTCATCCTCGCTGGCCAGCGCATTTTCCATAAGCCACTCCTTCATTTTCCGGATGCCGTCCCATTCCCGCTCCCATTCCAGGCGCTCCGGCGACTTGTAACGTTCATGACTACCTGACGTCGAATGGCCCTGCGGCTGAGTCACTTCCTCGACATGAAAAACAGCCGGCGTATGCGTCTTCCGGACCGAACGGATCCCCGCTTCAAAGACTTCACACATCCCCGCATAATCCCAGGCCTTCACCCGGTAAATATCCACTCCGTTCGTTCCTTCTTTCTTTTGAAAACCTTCCAGCAATTCCGAAATAGACCCCTTCGTCGTCTGTAGCTTCCGGGGCACCGAGATCCCATACCCGTCATCCCATACGAAGATGGCCAGCGGCACCTGCAAGACTCCCGCCGCATTCACGGTCTCCCAGAAGTGCCCCTCGCTCGTGGAGGCATCCCCGATTGTGCAAAAACACACCTCATTACCATTATTGGATAATTCAGTGAACGGTTCCAGGACGGCGACCTCCCGGAAGGCCTTCGACGCATAAGCCAGCCCCAGCGCCCTCGGCATCTGCCCCGCAGTCGGCGCCAGACCCGCCGTAAGATTCTTGCGATTCACCAGGTCCAGCGTCCGCCCATCCGTATCTATAAAGGCGGTGGCAAAATGCGAATTCATCTGCCTGCCGGCGCTATGCGGATCATGACTGGGATCCGGGTCGGCATAGAGCTGCGAGAAGAACTCCTCGATCGTCGCAGCCCCCGTCGCAAACGCAAAGGTCTGATCCCGGTAGTAGCCGGCATAGAAATCCCCCGGCCGGAAGAACTTCGCCATCGCCACCTGCGGCACCTCCTTCCCATCCCCGAAAATGCCGAATTTCGCCTTGCCCGTCAACACTTCCTTGCGCCCCAGCAAGCTGCCCTCCCGACTTTCACAGGCAGCACGATAGTCTTTCAGAACCTCTTCCCGGAACTTGTCGAAAGATAATTTTTCCGGATCGAGGACTTCACCAGGAGCAAGATTTTCCATTAGTTTGATTGATAAATTATAAGTCAAAACTCACCGGACAAAAATAGCACTCTCCCGCCAACTTCCATGCTATCACCCCCTTCCCCCCCGAACGTTCCCCGCTATCACCCCTTCCCTCCGAAATTCCCCGTTATCACCCCTTTCCCTCAGTACTTCCCCGCCATCACCCACTTCCCTCAAACTTCCCCATTATCACCTCCATCCCCCCCAAAACATTCCGGGAATCTCCCCTTTTCCGACACCCTTGCGACCTCCCAAAATCATGCCTCTTTCCCCTGTCCCCGCCCCCAAAATCCCCCAAAAATCCCCCAAAAATAATTCGTAAAGCTCGCCGTAAGTGATTAATTTTATAGACTTATTAGCAAAGCCAAACTATGAAAAAGTTAGCAATTTTAACCGGACTTTTTATCACCGCCCTTACCGTGGGTACATTCACATCGGCCTGCGCACAGACGAGTGCCAACCCCCCACAGGCCCCGGCCGGCGCAGCCGCCCTGCCTGCAAACGGTACCGCCCTCCCGAGAGCAGCCGACGTGCTGGAGTTGAAAGAGAATATCCACAATTTCGGTAAGATCCCACAGGGCCGCCCCGCAACTTATATCTTCGAGATCGTCAATACCGGGAGCACGCCGCTCCGACTCGATAATGTCCACGCCTCCTGCGGCTGCACCACCCCGGAATGGAGCCGGGATGCGATCCAGCCCGGCGCCACCGCTCAGATCAAGGTCGGCTACAACGCAATGGCCGAAGGGACCTTCACCAAGACCGTCACGATCATCTACAATACCAATCAGACAAAGATCTTAACCATAAGCGGAGAAGTGTATAAGGCACCGCAGACCTCTGCGCCCGAGAACGCCTCTGTTCAATTCTTAAAACAAGTAAATTAATGCACACATGAAAAAGTTATTCCTGTTCGCCAGTGCCGCTTTCTTATCGGTAAGTCTTTTCGCGCAGAACCCTCCGGCGCCGACGCCTCCTGCCCCAACTCCGACGACACAAGCTCCGACGGCACAAACTCCGCCGATAAAGAAGGGTGAGGACTTTGTCAAGTTCAAGGAACTGGCCTTTGATTTCGGAAAAGTCAAACAAGGTGCACCGGTAACCCACGATTTTGCCTTTACCAATATCAGTAATTCCCCGGTGATCATCGAATCTGCTACGGCCTCCTGCGGCTGTACCACTCCCCATAAGCCGGAAGGCGCCGTTCTGGCCGGTAAGGGTGATATCATCTCCGCTCAGTACAGTGCCGCTGCTTCCGGCCGCTTCAACAAGGAAATATACATCAAGCTGGCCGGTGTCGATTTGCCCGTGACGCTGAAGATCACCGGCGAAGTACTAAGCGCCGATGACTACGCCAAATACCAGTCGACCAAGACTACCACACCCGGCCGCTAAAATTTGCCAGACCTTCCACCAGTCATATATGGAGCCCTACGAACGGTAGGGCTTTTTTCTGCCCCACCCGCGCTCCTGAACCCGCACGATTCATCCCATCCCGCCGGTTCCACCCCGTTTTTTCCTACTTTTGCGCCATGTTATCGATCAGTCACCGCGGACAGCAAATGCCGGCTTCGCCGATCCGGAAACTCGTGCCCTACGCAGAGGCCGCTAAAAAGAAAGGCATCAGGGTCTATCATCTCAACATCGGCCAACCCGATATCGAGACGCCCGCTATGGCCCTCGACGCCGTCCGCCACTTCGATTTCAAAGTCCTCGAATACAGCCATAGCGCCGGGAACGAGAGCTACCGCCGCAAACTGGCCGCATACTACAAGCGGGTAGGGATCGATGTTGATTACAACCAGATCATCATCACCACCGGCGGCTCCGAAGCCATCCTCTTCGGATTCATGAGCTGCCTCGACCCGGGTGACGAAGTCATCATCCCCGAACCCTTTTACGCCAACTATAATGGATTTGCAGTCGCCGCCGGCGTAGTCGTCAAACCCATTACGTCTTATATAAAGAGCGGATTCGCTCTCCCGCCCATCGCCGAATTTGAAACGCTCATCACCCCCCGCACCAGGGGGATTGTGATCTGCAATCCCAACAACCCCACGGGCTACCTCTATAGCCCCGAAGAGATGGAAAGCCTCAGGGAGCTCGTCATCCGCCGCGGCCTTTACCTCTTCTCCGACGAAGCCTACCGCGACTTCTGCTACAGCGGGACCCATACCAGCGCAATGAACCTCCGCGGAGCGGAGAATAACGTGCTGATGATGGATACCATCTCCAAACGTTACAGCGCCTGCGGCGGCCGTATCGGCGCACTCGTCACCCGCAATCAGGCCGTACTCGACACCGCCATGAAATTTGCGCAGGCAAGACTGAGCCCCCCATCCTTCGCCCAGATCCTCGGCGAAGCCGCCACCGACCTCCCGGCCGACTACTTCGACGCGACCAGGGCCGAATACCTCAAGAGAAGAGATACCCTCGTCAGCCGCCTCAACCACATGCCGGGCGTCTACTGCCCCAACCCCGGGGGCGCATTCTATGCCATGGCCAGCTTGCCGGTTGACGACACCGATACCTTCTGCCAATGGCTGCTCGAATCCTTCGCGTATAAGAATTCAACGGTCATGCTCGCCCCAGCAGGCGGCTTCTATGGTACCCCCGGTCTCGGCTCCAAAGAAGTCCGGCTCGCCTACGTTCTCAATTCCGACGACCTCAGCAAGGCAATGGATTGCCTCGAGCACGCACTCATCGAATATCCCCGTAAGTCCTGACAACCTGCGGCACCAACCAACCTTCCACATAACCCCCACCTTCGAGGGGTTTCTTCAAATTAAAATTAATAGTAATTTATTTATCGTTTTATTGAAATATGCGAATATAAGGTCTAATTAAGCCAAAAATGGCCCTAAAAGACCTCAAAAAACATATAACAAAATAACACATATGCATATTTGTGCCGAAACCGAAAAAATAATCCAAAAACTCCTGAAAATACTTTGCTTTTTTCGACGGAAAATCCGATCTTGCATCTAGAAATACGGCAGCAGATACCTGGAGGATAAACCGATTTAGCGCCTGACCGTTTTTTAACCATTTGGTATTATTCCTATGCTTTTTCAGTTTTTATCTTTGTGCGGCTGAAAAACAAGACAACATCGATCTTTCAAAGATTTTTCATATGGCAAGCAATCGTTAGACGGCCTTCTGTTTCCACAGAGGGCCTTTTTTATTTTCCCCCTTCCGCCGCGTCCCGCCGCATCCCGCCGCATCCCGATCGCCACCTCCTCACCAGTCTGCTTCCCATCTCGCCCCTCCTCTTCCAGCATTCTTTCACCTGAGTTTCTGGTTTTTTCCTCCGAATTTTCTCTACATTTGCAACCCGTTTCCGGCAACGCCACCCTGCTGCCCGCGAAACACCCGGCGCGATAGCTCAGTTGGTTAGAGCACAGGATTCATAACCCTGAGGTCTCGGGTTCAAATCCCGATCGCGCTACAAGAACGATTTTAACATTTTAAAGGTCGACAAATGTCGACCTTTTTTTATTGCATCTGCCTGTTTATCAAATAATTACATCATTCAGTCCGCAGGCTTTCCACGGGATTCATAAGCGCCGCTTTCAGAGCTTGAAAGCCAATCGTTACGATGGTGATGATGATCGCCATTGCTGCAGATAAAATGAATACGCCGGGGCCGAGGTGAATACGGTAATAGTACCCGTCGAGCCAGCGTTGTAAGAAGTAAAATGCGAGGGGGGAGGCGATCACGCAACTTATCGCCACCAGAAGGATGAAATCTTTTGTGATGAGGAAGATCACCTTTGATACCGAGGCGCCGAGTACTTTCCTTATCCCTATTTCCTTTGTGCGCTGTTCGGCCATAAAGGAAGCCAGGCCGAAGAGACCCAGACAGGAAATGAAGATGGCCAGGGCTGCGAAGATACCGGCTAATTCGCCGACAAGGCGTTCGCGGCTAAAACTCTGCGCATACCGCTCGTCTGCAAAATGATACTGGAAGGGATAATCCGGGCGGTATTTTTCGAATATCGGTCTTAGGCGATTGAGTGCCGCCTGCGTACCGACCTCGGGCGATATGCGGTACATCACGGTGAAAGACCAGCCTGGTTGCCAGATATACATCGCGGCCTCCGCCTTTGCAAAGGGCGCATTGCTTAGGGCGTCTTTGACGACGCCAATTACTTTCATGCGCTGCGGAACCCAGGAAAACGACCAGGAGATGGTTTGATTCAGCGGTTCTTTAAGTCGCATGCGCCGGACAGCTGCTTCGTTAAGGATCACTCCTGTGGAATCAGCACCCACGTTGCCGGTAAAATTGCGACCCGCTACGAACGGGATCCCCACCGTCTTGAAATAATCGGTATCGCCTATGGCTGCGTCGATAAGCGAAAGCGACTCGCCAGGTACTTTGCCGGGCCAATTGGTGAGCGGATCATGGCTATAGACATCGGTTATGGGCATAAGACATTCGGTGATATTGCTTACTACGCCCGTTTCCATTACATCATGTTTCAATGCCGCGAAGGGCACACCGACGGCTTCGCTGATGACCAGCCGGTTTGGATCATATCCCCGAGGCCGGTTTCGCGCATGGTTGATTTGCTGATAGACAACGATTGTGGCCGTAATGAGCGCAATGGAACAGGTATATTGGAGAACTACCAGTACCTGCCTAAAATGGCCGGTGGGTCCACTGGTGGTCAGTTTACCTTTCAATACTTTTACCGGTTGCATAGAGGATAAATACAATGCCGGCCTGCAGCCCGCCACCAGACCGGTGAAGAGGACATAGCCGGCCATCCCCAGCCAAAAAAAGCCACTGCTAAATGGAATCCCGATATGCGTTCCCGCCAAAACGTTGAAGGAGGGCAGCGCCACGTGCACGGTACCCACGGCCAATAGGAAAGAAAGAGCGGCCATTATCACCGACTCCAAAAGAAACTGCGTGATCAGCCCTCCGGTCGACGAACCCACTACTTTCCGGATGCCGACTTCCTTTGCCCGTTTTGCCGAACGGGCGGTCGAAAGGTTCATAAAATTAATGCACGCGATGACCAGGACAAGCACGCCGATGATGCCGAACATCCATACATAGTCGATCAATCCGCCCGTGGCGACCCCATTCTTATATTCGGTATAGAGATGCCAGTCCTTCATGGGCTGCATGGTGACCTGCTGCCCGAATGACTGGTAAGTGGCGGGTGCATATTTCTGAACGAGTCCTTTTATCTTGGGCGCGACCTTCGCAAACGTCACGTTCGGTTTTAGGGATGCATATAGCTTGAAAAGGCTATTGTTCCAATTGGTAGAGGCCATTTTGACCCATCCGTTCTCAAAGGCTATCCAGGGAGTGATATAATCGAATTGCAGGGTCGAGTTGGGGGGAAGATCCTTCAGTACGGCTGTAACCCTGGTATTCCAGTTGTGTGAAATAAGGATCGTTTTTCCGACAGGGTTCGCCTCGCCAAACAGGGATTTGGCGAGAGACTCGGTGATAACAATGTCGTTATAGTCGTTAAGGGCGTTATCCACGCTACCCTTTAGCACCGGCAGCCGGATGATCTTCAGGAAATCGGCGCCGGCGACCATTCCCCTGGGAGATATTTTCTTGTCGCCCACCTGAAGGACGTCTGTGTTGTTGCCATAAGGGGCGGGGCCGTAGCCTAAGGCTGTGTATGCAATTTCGGGAATGTCGTTCTTCAAGGCAGCCGCCAGTGGAATGGCTACGTCGGATTGCGTTTCGATCTCGCCGTTGTTGGAAAAATTGTATTTGACCTGATAGGCCTGCTGGTAACCGGGCACAAAACGGTCGTAGTTGCATTGGTCGTATACCCAAAGACCGATTAACAGGGCTACGGCCATGCCGATGGCCAGGCCGACAATATTCAAACCGCTGTACAGTTTGTTGAAGGCGATATCCCGCCAGGCAGTCCTGAGGTAGGTTCTTAACACGTCTCGTTGGTCCCCCAAAAAAATGCCAGCTTTTAAAATATTATAGACCAATAATTTAGACTATCGTAACTCCTAAACTGTACGATTACGCTACAATAACTGTCCGTTTTAGGCCTTAGAGATTAAACATCACCTTCACCAAAACGATTCACCCCGGCAGGGCGTATGAGTTAGCCGCAAATGTATTTGCCGAAAGATAAAACGCCCGGCAGCTGCTTACATTCAGGAAATTAACCGCGCTGAGCTCGAAGTTGGTTTTCCATTTTTTGCCCTGAATTTCGCGGAGGCATCCGCAAAAAAATACTTCAGGTCGGGATTCCCCTCCTGCCGGGTAAAGTAATGCTCGCCAGACAGTTTAAATTGTAAATTGGTTATGGGATTGTATTCAATGGAAGCCTGCTGCTGTAATTGGTCGAGATGATTGGGCGATGCATCTACCGCCGAATGACTGGCCGTTTGGACGAGCGTTGCTTTGTAGTCAATGACCGCGTGTTCGCCCAACTTAATGGTGAAAAGATCCCGATTGGCAGCACCTACCGCGATTCGCTCCGCGACCGGCTCGGGATCACGTGAAACCGCCGAAATAACTCATTTTGCGAGGGTTACACCTTCATCCTTCCCTTCGGACTGTTAAAATTCTCTCCTTCGGACAACAGCTATTTGACCGCACCCGCCAAATTCATATCTTCCCTATCCCTATTTCTATGCGCGCAAAAAGAAAAACGTTTGCCCAACTGGCAGTCTTGCCAACCCTCCTCCTTGTCCTGCTGGTGCAAAGGACTAAAGGCCAGAACCTCGTTCCCAACCCCTCCTTCGAAGACATCAATATCTGCGCCGAATTCGACCAGCCTTGCAGCCCATCCGCCTGGTTCTACTTAAGCCGACGACTAACCACCGGCTATTTCCCGCGATATCCCTCCGCCACCGGCAGCCGCCACCTGCAGATGATCGCCGCGACCCGCGAAAGCCCCAACCGTCAATACTGGGAAACCTTGCTGCTGTGCCCCCTCCAGGCCGGTGAACGATACGCCGTCAGCCTTAAGATCGCCGCGCCGGCCACCAGGACCGAACTCGGCAAGAACTGCCCGAATCTGCGGGACATCGGGTTTTGGTTCACCAACCGATTTGTTTTTGTCCAGGGCGACTCTATTTTACAACCCCGCAGCTATCTTTCCTTCACCAACGCTTCCGTCACGAATTTGAAAAACGGTTGGTTTGAGATCGAAAAAGAATTCGTCCCCACCTCGAATGCCGCGGTCCTGATCATCGGCAACTTCAACCGGCTGGCCAACATCGATATCATGGATCAACGCAACGCAACCAACCCGTCTATCGACATCCTCGTAGACGATATCGCCGTCGTCCCGATGAACGGAGCCGCCTGCCCGAACGCCAAACGAATAAAAGATTCGCTCTACGCCATCCATCAGCGGCACTCCAACACGCTCCTCCCCGAGCTCGACCCCTATAATTCACATACTCCCGGCCAACCCACCGATACCACCAACCAACCAACCGATTCCGAACCTCGCCGGGCCCCCGATACCCTCCTCACCAATCCCACCCCAACCAATCCGCACCCCATCGACACGCTGAGCCATCGACCCGACAACCCGATCAACAAGACCGACACCATCATCATCCACAATATTCAATTTGATTTCGACAAATACCTCATGCAAAATCCGGACACCCTGCAGCGTTACCGCAGCCTTCTGACCAGGCCGGGGATAAAGAGGATACAGGTAGTGGGATACACGGACGATGCCGGAACGGATGCCTATAACCTGGACCTCTCATTGAAAAGAGCCCGGGAGGTCGCCCGCCAGATTTCAGCCAAATTCGACATCCCCCCTGCACTGATCGAGACGGAAGGAAGGGGGATCTCCAAAAAGTATCCGGCCAAATCCCTCAACAGAAGAGTGGAGATTTATATTTTTCACTAACCATTTTTCAAAACTACTTTAAATGACCAACCATCACAACTTCAACACCCCCAAGGCCCCCCGCATGAGCCAGGCTTTCCCGCAAGCCGTCATTGCCAACAACTTCATCTTCATCTCCGGCACCCCCGGTTACGACCTTAACACCGGCAAGGTCATCAGTGATAACTTCGAAGACCAAACCAGGCAAGCTTTTCAAAACATCAAGATCATTCTGGAAGAAACCGGTAGCAGCATGACGAAAGTCGTCAAGACCACCATCTTCATGGTAGCAGGAAATGACTTTAGCGTGATCAACAAAGTGTACGGCGAGTTCTTTCCCGAAAATCCTCCCGCCCGCAGCACCCCCCAGGTAATGCCCTTCCCCGCCGGGATATTGATTTCGGTGGAATGTATCGCGCTTCAATGAGCCCCAAACGTCCTGTCCAGCCACACCACCACCTCCTCCCATTGCTCCACCGGGATCTTCGCATGCGTCGCATTCTTCATGATCAAAAATTCCTTTTTATTGCCGGGGACCAGGTTGTAAAATTCTTTCACCTTACCCACCTCAAATAATTCATCTTTATCCCCAACCCCCACGAGCACCGGGATATTCAAATCGGACGGAAGCCGGAGCTTCTTCACATCCAGCATCATCAGGAACCGGGGCGTGTATCGGTAATTCCACAACGTGTCGTCTGACACCGTCATTCCCTCCCGGTAATATTCAGCCGCCCGGTAAGAAGGCCGTAAGACAGCGCATGACACAAGCCTTGCCTGCTCCAAAAAGCTAAGCGGCTTCGAGACGCCCTTGCGCCCCTCATAAGCTCCCGACAACAAGACCAACCCCGCAATATCACCCGGAACCGTATCGGCCGCACAGACCGCCGCTGCGACGCCCAAACTATGCCCGAGAACAACAACCCGCGAAAAACCCAACCCTTTTACATATTTGACGGCATCCGCAAGATCACCAATCCATCTGTCTTTCCCCGGACTGTCGCCCCTGTTGCCGCCCGATAAGCCATGCCCCCGATAATCCAGCCCAAACACAGTATACCCACCCCTCGATATCGGCACTCCGGCCATGCTATATGGACCGCTGTAGGCGGTAAAACCATGGAAGATCAGCACCGCAATATCTCTTTTTGCAGGCACAATACTGTCAGGATCCCATCTCCGCAAGAAAAGCGTTTCCCCGTCAGATGTAGTCAACAGGTTATGCGGGCCGCTAAAATTCTGCCGCAATAGAGCAGCCTCTTCGGGCGTAATTCCCTTATTTTTTATCCTCCATCCGGTGGGCCAAAACGCCAGGATCGCCCCGCAAATGAAGACAACTGCAGCTATAATTCCCAGACCCAACAAGACCCCTTTGACTATTTTATTCATATCGATGGATTTAGTTAGTCATCTTCGTCTCATGGAAATATGTTCATGCACCCACCTGGCCTCCTCCTCCGGTGAGATTTTGTCGGCCGTACTGCTTATTCTGCTGAAGGTGGCCCCCGCATGATGAAAGGGCTGGCTGTCGTCGAAGTAGGGACCCACTACACCTAATATCCATCCGTCTTTGGCCGCCCAATGAGGCTCGTTGGTCCGGTATTTGAACACTTCATAATGGACAAAATTACCCTGCCCGTCGAAGTCGATGGTTACCCGTTTGATATGCTCCATTTCATCGGGACAGGCGTCGAGCTCTGTAGGAAATTCAAGCCAGCTTGCTAATTGACCCTCGGCGCCCTTTATTAACGTGTAATACTCACTTGGAAAAAATTCCGATTTATTATAATTCTTCAGGAGCTCGTATGCAAGTTGCCGGGTCCTGATATCGGCGGCAAAAGCCGCGACCTCCTCCCGGTCTATCGCCTGCCCGCTTTCCAGCTTGTCATACAAGGGCTGTATCCGCTCAAATCTTAGCCGATTTAATTTCCTGTTCTGACGACTGACTTTTAAGAAACGATAAACGGCAAAAAGGACAATGACCCCAATGAGAATCCCTGATGCCAGGAGGACGTTGACCATGTACCTTGTTATTTTTTCGCGATCCGATAAATATCCCCTTCATCCGTGATCACAAAAAGCATATTGTCCATGTACGCCACATCCCGCATCCGCTGATGCTTATCTTCCAGTAATCGCTCCTCTCCCACCACCTTATTATTCTTGATGATAACCCGGTCCAGATGTTGGCTGCTGAGACCGGCAAGAAATAAATTATCCTTCCACTCCGGAATACCGCTGCCCCGGTAAAAGCAAATGCCGCTTGGCGAAAGGACCGGGTCCCAATAGTAAACCGGCTGCTCCATACCCGCTTTCTGCTGGATCCCATCCCCTACCTTCTGACCCGAATATTCAATGCCATACGTAATAACCGGCCAGCCATAATTTTTCCCCGGCCGGATGATATTGATCTCATCGCCACCCCGCGGACCGAATTCCGATTCCCACAACTCCCCGGTAACCGGATCGATCTCAAGCCCCTCCGGATTGCGATGTCCATACGAATAGACCTCCGGTTTTGCACCGGGTTGGTTCAGGAACGGATTACCCGGGGCCGGCTTCCCATCCGTTGTTATCCGCACAATTTTCCCGAGATAAGAATTGACATCCTGTGCCTCAACCCGGCTTTGCGGCGCGAATTTCTCCCCGACACTTACGAACAGATACCCGTCCTTATCGAACACCAGCCGCGAGCCATATTGTAGCGTACTGCCCGTACCCGGCGTGGCGCGGAAGATAACCGACACATCCTCCACCTTCCCTTCGGCCTCGTTCAACTTCCCCTTGGCCACGGCTGTCAGGTTCCCCGTCGAGTATCCCTCCGCATAGCACCAATATATAATTTTATTGCTGGTCCACTTGGGATCAAAGGCTACATCCAGCAGCCCGCCCTGCCCCGCATAGACCACCGCCGGGAACCCGGTGATCTTCTTTACCAGCGCTCCGTCCCGGTCATGGATCTCCATATAACCTGACTTGATCGTCACCATCAGCCGCCCATCCGGCATCGCCACGATCGCAAAAGGAGGACCCAGCTTGTTCGCGATTTTGTCTACCGTATAAGGCGTATTTGTCTTTGCACCTGCAATCCTGGTTTGCCCGGCAAATGCGGGTTTGTAATCGCTGTTGGGGAGCTTCGTTTCAACTGGCGGCAGGCTATCCGAATGATTCCGGATAACGCCATCATTGGCACAACCCGTCAAATAGGCGAATACCAGCATACCCGACAGGAAAAGGGTTTCTTTTGGGCGCATGATGAAGGATAGATTTGTTGAGTGAAACTTTACGATTCGTCTGTCCACAGACAATGTACAAAAATTCGGGCAAATATGACTTCCCATCAGTCAAAATACGGCTTCCCATCATCCGGTACGGTTTCCCGCTGCTGCCAGAAAGCCAACGTCACCGTATGCCCGCCCGGCGCCTTCAACAACCGTCCATAGACCGCATTCACCGGGTTGAACATGACATCCGTTACGCCAACGGTAAACGTCTCCGGCGCCGGCTGCGCCGGCGCCGCTTCAGCAGGGATCCCCGCTTCACCCGCCTGAGCCGCAGCCCCCGCGCCCGCCTGAGCACCCGCCTGAGCAGCTCCCCCGACACCCATCGCCGCCGCCTTCGGCGGCGGCGACCCTACCACCACCACCCCATACCCCTTATACCCC